>Ga0265313_10000052_pt1 | contig 110994 bp, 99 predicted proteins | sample 4123metaG_FD_203122 | JGI IMG/M metagenome (GOLD analysis project Ga0265313, IMG submission 203122) | Rhizosphere microbial communities from Carex aquatilis grown in University of Washington, Seatle, WA, United States - 4-1-23 metaG | ecosystem: Host-associated > Plants > Roots > Rhizosphere >... | reverse complement strand
CGGAGCTCACCTTCCAGCCCCGCGGGGAGAGCCAATGCGAGCGAGGTGCACTTCTCGGAGTTGGCCGTCCGCGCCGCCTTGGCGGCGAAAGCGCGCAGCTCCGGTGCCCCGACGGCGCGGCGCTCGCCGAGGCCCAGAAGAACGACCTTGTCCGCCGGCAGTCGACCGAGCGTCGCGAGCGACAGCAACTGATCCCGTTTGCCGGTGAATTCCTCTTTGGCCGCGAGCCTAGACAGCGCTCCTTCGAGGGCTTGATCGACGGTTTTGAGCCATTGCGGAATGGCTGGAGACTTGGCGCCGGCCTGCGGGACGCCGACGACGAGAATGTCGGCCGCGAGCTCCTGCGGTGGCGCCACACGAAACTGTATGTCGAGAGGCATCCGGACTCCGGAGGGAAGCGAAAGGGACGCGACTATGCCAGAGCCGGCGCGCCGAGTACAAGAACGGCCCCTTGGGCCCAATGTAGGCGGACGCGAGTCGCGCCGATGAAACTGGGCTACGCTCGCGGACGAAAACGGCGATGAGGCAACCTCTTCCAACGCAGCCCTTGCCGCGATGGCGGCGCTCCTTGGGCGGCCTGGCGGTGCTGGCCGCGCTCGCCCTCTCCCTCTCCGCGCTCTCCGCGTGCGCGGAGCCGCGAGTGTCGCTGGCCACCGGCGCTCGCGAGTACGTACCCACCGACTACCCGCAGGTGCTCAAGAAGTGGACGCGCAACGAGAGCCTGATCGTGCTCTCCGAGCTCGCCGACGAGCTGAACGTCACGGCCACCTACGAGTCGTGGGACTTCCGCTGGGCGTACGTGGTCCGTTACGCGGCGGACTATCGGCTGACGATCGACCAGCGCCGCGAGCTCCTGGAACATACGCTGCACGAGACGGCGGACGACCACGAGTTCTACGTCGCCCTTTACGGGACGAGCTGGCGCTGGCTCGACTTGAGCCGTCCCACGAGCGCCTGGATCGTGCGCCTCATCGACGACCAGGGGAGCGAAACGGCACCGGCGAAAATCGAATCCATTCCAAAGCCCGGCCCGCTCGAGTTCCGCTACTTCCCCTTTACGACCGTCTGGCGCCGCGTGTTCCGCATCCGTTTCCCACGGCAGACCGCGGACGGGCGCCCGACGATCGCCAACAGCGCGCGATGGTTCGGGCTGCGCTTCGCCGGGGCCGAAGGCAACGAAGAGCTGCGATGGGAAGTCGAACCACCGCACGATCGGGCCGCTGCGCTCTAGTTCATTTCCACGCCGCCGCAGCGGGGTCGATCGCGGGCGCTCACGTTCCGCCGAAGATTTCGAGCAGCGGCGGACACGTCACGAGCAGCTCCTGAGCGACGGGCCGATCGGCGAAGAGGACGAGCGCCCCGCCCTTCGAGGCGCGTACGGTGCTCGGCGCGGGCGCGGCGAGAAGCACTTCGCTCGGGAAAAGAAAGTCGCCGGGCCGCAGCACGCTGCCGTTCGGCAGGCCGTCGGCGCCGACGAGCTCGAGCTCTCCGGCCCCGACCACGAGCAGCCCCGGGATCGGCTTGCCGCGCGCGGCGAACACTTCGTGCTCGGCCAGCGCGACGAGGGTCAAGCGGCTGGCCACCTGGGCCCGCAGCACGGGGTCGAACCTCTCACCGAGCGGACCCATCGTGACCCCCACCAGAGCCTGGAACCGGTTGCCCGCGGCGCGAAGATCGTCCTCCACCCACGGACATGTGCGAAAGGCTTCTTCGACCGCGCGCTCGTCCCAGGTCGCCACACGTGCGGTCTCGGACGCGGCCACTAGCCGCACGGGCGCAGCATGCTCGGTGGTTCCGCGGGAACGAATCACGCTGCCCGCCTCCATCCGCTGCGCGGCCACGTCCAAGATCGTGGCCGCCAGGTCGGCGCTGCCCTCGAGAACCAGCGCCAGCGCGAAACCGGAAGTCTCTTCCTCGGAGGAAAGCTCATGAACGACGGCGGCGCGCGCAAAGGCTTCGCGCGCGTCGTCGGGAAGATCGCCGAAGGCGTCGATCCCGGAAAGGTCGACGGCGCACGCAAGCGGACTGGAGGGGCGGCTGGACCGTATCGGCGTGGCCGGGCGAGCCGGAGAGCGAGCCGGTGCGGGAGCGATCCGCGGGGCGCTGGTCACTACCTCGTCCGTTTCGGCCCGGCGCGGCGCTGGAGACGGACTGCTCGGAGTCTCGCGATCGACGTCGGGTTCGTGGGTGTGGGCATCCGCATCGGCCCACGGGTCGAGCATGCCCGCGTGCTTCTCGGCCCCGCTCGGGACGCGCGCGGGCGCTCTTCGATCGTGCGGGATCATCGGCGTGTCCATCCGCTCGCGCGGAAGCGACGGCGTCGACTCCACGATCACGTCGACCGACAACTCCTCCACTTCGTCGGGGTGCGTCGCTCGACTCTCGTCGACCGCGCTCGCGACTGTCCGGACGTTGGACAGCGGAAATGCGGAGAGACTCGCGCCGGTGGGCTGCGGATGGCCGGCGAGCCACTCCGCGAGCTCCGCGCCGTCATTCGCCAGCTGAAGCGCGCGGTCGTCGTGCTCGGCCTCGCCGGCGGCTTGCGCCGCGCGCCGCAGCCACACGAGTGCGTCGACCCGCTCGTTGCGCTTCCAGAGCGCCTCTGCCGTCTGAAGGGCCCACGTCACATCCTCCGTGTCCGTGTCGAGCGCGGGCGGGATGCCGGGCATGGCGGCGTATTCGTACCACGCCAACGCTCACATCGCGCGGAGCAGATACACGCGACCATCGTCCGAGCCGACCACCACCGAGCCGTCGCTCAGGAGCGTGATCGGAGCGTCGACGTCTCCTCCTGTCGAGAAGCGCCAGAGCAAGTCGCCAGTCTCTCCAACCGCGTACACATCGTCGTCTTGCGTGCCGAAGAGAAGCGTCCCCGTCTCGTCTTCGAGCGCGCCGCCGTGGACGCCGAACTCGCGCGCACCGGTTCCTTGAATCGGGAATTGACCGACTCGGCTGCCATCACCGGCACGGAGGCGCACCTCGTGCGGCGTCGGACCGTAGACGCCGGCGAGGACGTCGCCGCCCCGCGCGATCGCGAGCGTGCCGCGGACATATCCGCCGACGTTGGAGCGCCAGACGATCGCGCCGCCATCGGGTTCGAGCCGGACGACCTCGTCGCCGTCCGTGCCGACGAACACGGCGCCGTCGTCGCCAACAGCGGGCGCACCGTCGACGTCGGCGCCCAGATCGACGCTCCACGCGAGCACTCCCTGTTCGGTCAAGGCATACGCGTGGTGGTCCTGTGATCCGAAGAAGACCTTGCCGTCCCGCCCGATTGCCGGCGAAGTGAATACTTTTCGCTTGGCTGTGAAACGCCACTTGATGTGACCGAGCGGAGTGACGCCGTAAACCGTACGGCCGGCCGCAACGATGACGACGTCGTCGTTCGCGGCGACCGGACCGGTGTCTGCGTCCCCATCCGTCTCGAGCGACCACTTCACTTTTCCCTCTGGGGAGATCGCCACGAGCTTCTTGGAGTCACTGCCCGCGTAGATCGTCCCGTCGCGCGCAACGCAAGGCGTCGCATACGCCCGGTCGCCAAGCTCGACACGCCATCGCTCGAGCCCGTCCGCGCGAGCCAGCGCGGTCAGCGAGCCGCCGAGCGATGCGACGTAGAGCGTTTGTTCGTCGGGAGAGGTCGTGATCTGGGCTTCGACCGGACCGCCGACGTCGTGCGTCCAGACGACGACCGGTGAAGACCGAGGCGCGCGACCGACCGCGCGGTGGGTGTGGCGCGCATCGCCATGGATCATGAAGACGCCGGCGGATCGCTCCTCGCGCGGCGGCGGTCCCCCGCCGAGGCCATGCGGCGCGACCGGGAGCGGCACTCTCGACGGCGTTCCCTCGTTGGGTCTCGGCCAGGCCGTCGAACCGAACGTCGCGCGCCGATGCCGCGACGCGAACGCCGCCGCTGCAAGGACCGTCGCCACAGTCAACGCAACGACGCCAAGTGGGACGCGCTTCACGCGCGCGTTTCTACCGCGCCTTCGCCCGAGCCGCCTGCCAGCGTCGCTCGCATTTCCGGGCTTCCTCCACGCCGACCGCGTGCGCGGGCTCGTCCGGACGCCGCCGAGCCAACCAACCGATGAGCGTCAGCCCGGCGAGGCGGGTTGCTTCGGGTACCTCCGGTTCGCGGATCAGCCGGCCAATGTCCGTGATGAGTCGAGCGCGCTCGTCGGCGCCCGCGCCATCGACGTCATGCCCGCCGTCGGCGCCTCGAAGTCTCCGGGAAGAGGTCGGCGCCGAGCTCTCGAGCTCCGCGGCTGGCTCCGCGTAGTCCGACTCCTGCGCGGTCGCCGCCCTCTGCGAAACGACCGCCGTTCTTCCGTTCGCCTCGTCGGTCCGGGACACTCGGGCGCAAGCATACCCGGCCTTGCGCGGCCGTCGAGCCGCCCGATGGCTACAGGCTGTCGACCAGGACGTCCCTGTCTTTCGCGCCGTTCGCCGGGCCGACCAGCCCGCGGCGCTCCATGGTCTCGACGATTCGCGCCGCGCGGTTGTAGCCGAGCCCGAGCTTTCGCTGCAGCCACGAGGTCGAGCAGCGACGCGTCTCCGCGACGAGGCGAACGGCGTCGTCATAAAGAGGATCGCGCTCGGCGTCGTCGTCGTCGGGCGAAGACTCTTCGTCATCGCGCGGCTTGACGATGTTGTCGTCGTATACGGGCTCTCCCTGCGTGCGCAAGAAGTCGGTTACCCGTTGCACCTCTTCTTCGCTGACCCAGGGGCACTGCACTCGCCTGGTCTCCCCGGTGCCGTTCAGCTTGATCAGCATATCGCCCATCCCGAGCAAGTGCTCGGCGCCCTGCTCGTCCAAGATGGTGCGCGAGTCGACTTTTTGCGCCACTCGGTAGGCGATCCGCGTCGGGAAGTTCGCCTTGATCGTGCCCGTGATGACGTCGGTGCTGGGCCGCTGCGTGGCGAGAATCACGTGCATTCCGGCGGCGCGCGCCTTCTGGGCCAGGCGCGCAACCGCGGACTCCACTTCTTTCCCCTGCTGCATCATCAGATCGGCAAACTCGTCGACGACGATCACAATCCACGGAAGCTTCTCCGGCAGCGGGGCTTTGCCCTCCCCGTTCTCCGCCGGGATCTCCTCGGGTAGGCCGTTGTGGTCTTTGGCGATGACCGTCCTCGCGTTGTGGTTCGGCGCCTCGCCGCGCCCAACCCGGCCCACCCAGGCGTTGTAGGTCGCGATGTTCTTCGTGCCCGCGTCGGCGAAGAGCTGATAGCGCCGCTCCATCTCGTCGACCGCCCACTTGAGCGCGTTCGCCGCCTGCTTCATATCGGTGACGACTGGAAGCAGCATGTGCGGGATCCGGTCGAACGGGGCGAGCTCGACCACTTTCGGATCGATCATCAAGAGGCGAAGCTCCTCGGGCGACCGACGGTAGAGAAGAGAGAGGAGCATCACGTTGAGCCCGACGCTCTTGCCGGCGCCCGTCGCTCCGGCGACGATGACATGCGGCATGCTCGCGAGGTCCGCGTACATCGGGTTTCCGAGGATGTCGCGCCCGAGCACGATCGGAAGCGGCACGGCGAGAGACTGGAAGCGACGGTCTTCGACCAGGTCTCGCAACACGACCCGCACGCGCTTGTCGTTCGGAAGCTCGAAGCCAATCCGGTTCTTGCCGGGGATCGGAGCGACGATCCGCACTTTGCGCGCCAGCGCGAGGGCCAGGTCGTCGGCGAGCCCCGCAACCTTCGACACCTTCGTCCCGACGGCGGGCGACACTTCGTAGGTGGTCACCGTCGGCCCGGGCAAGATGTCTTCGACCTTCCCCTGAACACCGTAGTGGGCGAGCGTCTCGATGAGCTTCTGCGCGTTGGCGAGCAGCTTGTCGCGGTCGATCGCCAGGCTCGGATCGACCTCCTCGGCGACCAATAGGTCCATGTTCGGCAGCGTGAACGCCGCCGATTTCGCCGCCGGCCCTTCCTCGGGCGCGACTTGCTCCTTCTCGAGCGCTGCCGACGTGTCGACGATGGTCGGCGCAGCCTTCCGCGGTCGCTTCGGCTTCGCCGCGGGCTCGGCCGAAGCGCCGATCGGGACTAACGGGTCCGGCTCGGCGGCAACGGACGGCTCGGCAGGAACCGAGGCGATCTCCTCCGTCGCCGGCTCGTCCGCCGGCTCGCCGGCGGGCTCTGAGGGTGCCGGGGAGGCGAGGTCCTTCGGGCTCGGGCGAGCTTCCCGCGCCTTGCGCCGCGGCTTGGCAATCGGTCTCTCGTCGGCGAGCGCTCCGGCGAGACCGTCGTCCATGTCGAACGGCAGCGCGGCGACGATGGCCTCGTCTTTGGGCGACGCGTCGATGTGCGGCTCGCTCGCGATCCGCGCCATGTCCCTGCGCTCGCGCTCGAGCGCCCGCGCTTGCCGCCAGGCCGCGGCGACGGCGCGCATCGCCGCAGCGCTCCACGCCGCCACACGCCTCGTCACCCGCGCCACCAGCCTCGCGAGCGCGATGAACGAGAACGCCGCGCGGCCGATGAGGATCAGGCCGAGGCAAGCGAACCCGACGAGGAACGAGCCCGCGGTCGAGAACAGCGATCGCGCCAGCTCGCCGAACACTTCGCCGACCAGTCCGCCGGCCGGGTGCGTCCCGAAAGCCGTGCGCCCCAGGCATCCGACCTGGACGAGCGCCGCGGTAACGACCGCGAGCAGCAAGTCCCCCGCGATGCGCCCGGGGGTCAGGGGGCTCTGCCTGCCACGGACGAGCGGGATGCCGAGCACGAAGAGCTCGAGCGGAAGCGCCCACGCGACGACGCCGATGAGCGTGACGAGCCCGCGCGCCAGAACATCGCCGACCGGCCCGACCCACGCGGGCCCACCCGGAGTAGGGGTTGCGAGCGACGCGCCCGCCGGGTCGCCTTGGTACGACGCCAGCGCGAGCGCCAAGAAGAGCGCCACGGTCCACAAGACGAGCGCCGCGACCTCGTGCCTTCGTCCGTACGAAGCCGCCCCGCGCCCGAGCACGGCAGGCACTCGCGTGTTTGCGGGCACGCGCGCAGCCTCGCTGGAAGCGGGCCTTGGAGCAAAGACCGGGAGCGCCATGCCTACGTCGTCCTACACGACGCTAGGGCGCGGCGCGCCGACGGTCAACTTCCCGAAACAATTCCGATCGGACGGCGGGGGGCGTAGCATCGCGTGACCGACACACCCCGAGGAAAAGGCGACATAGGTATGCGACAGCGGCTTGTAGGAAAGCGATGGCAGTGCCGACACCTCCTGGCGGCAACCGCGGCGATCGCCATGGCAGGCCTGAGCGCCGGCTGCGCGGTGAGCGAGTCGGACGTGCACCGATGGGAGACCACGGAGGCGGGGCCGGAAAAGCTCTATTCCATCGTGACCCATGACAAGTACTCGTGGCAGCTTCGGGCGGAGGCGGCCCTTTCGCTCGTGCGCATGCGCTCGCGCAACGGCAAGCGCGTCGGCCTCGAGTACCTGGCCATGGGCTACGACACGCCCCAGGGCCGAGTGGCCGGGGCGCTCTCCGTAGTGCCGGAAGAGGCCCGCCGCACGATCGTGGACGGGATCCTGCCCACGTTGGTCGAGGCGATGGCGCAACAGCCTCCGAAGGCCGCCGAGGGTAGCCCCCTCCTGCCCGATCCGAGCATTCCGTACAAGGACGCGGCGTTTGCCCTCCTCTCGCACGAGCCGCCCCTCGCCACCGACGAGAAAACGAAAGCCGAGCTGGGCGCCGCGCTCACCCAATGGGTGCAAACCGACTTCGAAACGCGGATCGACAACAGCTCCCAGCAGTTCGGCGTCGAGCAGATCATGCGCTTCCTCGGCGCGCCGGCGGTCAAGACGCTCCCCGGCATCATCAACGAGGCGTCCTCGAAGGTCGACCGCGCCTGCTCGCTCATCGCCGACATCGGCGACGACGACACGAAGAAGCGCGCCGGCGAAGCCCTGGTGGCGATGGCCAAAAAGATCGACACCACGGAGTGGATCGAGAAGCAGCGCGTGCTCGTCAGCGAGGCGAACGCCAAAGCGAAGATGAACGTCAAGCCCGAGCAAGTGGCCGCGCAGCTCCAGAACTACCAGGAGCAGGAGCTCGAGCGTGTGTTCACGTCGATGAAGCGTCTCGGCGGCCGGCCAGTCGTCGAGTACTGCCTTGCGTTCGCGCGCGACAAGAGCAAGAGCGAGAAGATGCGAACGGACGCTCTGGCTGCGATCGAGAACCGAATCGACAAGGCGGTTCCGGGCGATCTCAACGCGATTTTCGACATTTTGCGGGACGACGCGAACCCCGACAAAGTGCGCGGCGTCGCGATGGCGCGCTTCGGCGAGCTGCCCAAAGAGACGATCGTCCCGAGGCTCTACTCGCTCTTCGACAAGAAGTGGCAGCTTCGCCTCGACGCGGCGCGAATGATCCTGAAGACGATAACGACCAAAGACGTTCCTGACTTCATGCGTCATTTGCCGCAGACCGATCGGACGAAGATGGCGCTGAGCGAGCCCATCACGTACGGGGCGCTCATCTTGGCGATGGACCCGCAGGGGGGCCCCAAGCCGCGCGACGTTCTCAACCAGTTCCTGGGGTTCGGGCCGATGGGGGCCAAGCTGACGGCGGCGGGCTCGTATTACACGGCCAAGAAGTCCGAGGCGGCGCCGGTCGCGGGGCTCGAAGACGACAGGACACCGGTTCCGCGATGCGATCCCGGCGATCAGTGCGGATGGCAATGCGACGTGTCGAAGACTCCCGGCTCCCAAGAAAAGGAGACGAAGAACGTGACGACAATTGGGGAGTTCGTGAAGTGGTGCATCGAGCCCTCGCTGCAATGAGGCTAGAGCTGTGCAAACCGTTCGAGGAAGGGTAGTTTAGGGGCTCGCCAGCGGGGAGTCACGACTCCCCCCCGCGCGTCAGCGACCAAGCCATGAGCGCCGATCCGAACAAGAAGAGCGCCCGCACGTTCCAATGCCGTGACGTTCTTTGGGGAGCGTTCGAGCAGATGGGGCGCGACCTCGAATGCAGCGTCGATTACCTCATCAACGAGGCAATGAAGCAGTACGCACGCCAGCGGAGCCAAGACGGCGGGCGTGCGCCCTATCCGGCCCCGGGGCGCGAAGCCTCGCAGCCAGCCGGTGTCGCGGCGGCCGCTCCCGCACGCGCGCCAGCGGCGGCAGCGCCAGCGGCAGCAGCGCCCGCAGGGGGAGCGGCGGCCCACCCGGGGAACCGGATGCCGTCGCCGCCGGCCCGCGCCCCCCTGCCCCCGCCGCCGCCCCCGCCGCCGGCGCGCGCTGCGATGGCAGCGGGCATGCCTGCCCTCTCGCGATCGCAGCCTCCGAGCACGCGAACGGTCCCGCCACCGTTGCCGCGAACGCCGATGCCTCCGCCCGACCCGCGTGCCAACGGGTTTCCGGCGCCCCAGGCAGCCGTGCTCACCCTCGTTTATCAGGGGGAGCGATTTCCCATCGACAAGGACCGATTCGTGATCGGGCGAGGCAAGCAGTCGAGCGACCTCACGCTGAAAGACCCGAACGTGTCGCGCCAGCACGCGATGGTCGAGTTCCAGAACGGCGTGTACTTCATGGTCGACATGGGCTCGACCAACGGGGTCGAGTACAACGGCCAGCGAATCGCCCGCAAGCAGATCGCCGAAGGAGACGTCTTCCGGATCTGCGATCACGGCCTCTCGTTCACCTACCGCTGAGCGGCCTTCGGAAGCCGTAGCCCCTCGCGCGCAGACGACCATGCCGCGCCCCGGCCTGCGCCCCATGCGCGCGCTCCCCGTTCTCGAGGCGCGACGCGTCGAGCTCGAGAAGTGCGTCTTTTGCCCCAAGCTCTGTCGCAGCGCCTGCCCGGTTTCGAATGCCGAGCCGCGAGAGACGATCACCCCGTGGGGCAAGATGAGCATCGCCTGGATGGCCGCGCACGGCGACGTGCCGCTCGACGGCTCACACGCTTCGCCGGCGTGGGCGTGCACCGGCTGCCTGGCGTGCCGAGAGTCGTGCGACCATCGAAACCCGGTGGCCGACGTTCTCTTGGACGCGCGGGACGCGCTCGCACGCCGAGGCGTCGCGCCCGACGCGGCACAGCGGGTGCTCCGTCGCTTCGGCCGGCACAACGACCGCACGCGGGCGGCCGTGCGCCGGCTCGGGGAGCGCACCCGGACCGATGCGCGTGACGCGCTCCTCGTCGGTTGTGGATACGTGCGAGCCGCCCGGCGCGAGGCGAGCGACGCGGTGGGCGCCGCCGCGGCGCTCGCTGGCTCCCCAGCGCTCGTCGAGGACTGCTGCGGCCTGCCACTGCGGCTGGCGGGCGATCGCGACGCGTTCGCTCGCCACGCGTTCGCCGTCGCGCGATCGGTCCAGCGATACGCGCGGGTCATCGTCGTCGACGCGGGGTGCGCGGTCGCGCTCGAGCGGCTGTATCCCGAGGCAGGCATCCGCTTGGCGCCCCGAGTGCAGCTGCTCGTCGATCTCGCGGCGCGCTCTCTCGGCGCCCTATCGCCGGTGGATCGCCCGACCGAACCGGTGCGGTGGCATGACCCCTGTCAGCTCGGGCGGGGCCTCGGCGTCTACGACGCTCCCCGGGCGGTGCTCGCGCGCATCCTCGGGGGGCCGCCGGCCGAGCTCGACGATCGCCGCGAGCAAGGGGTTTGCTCGGGCGCCGGCGGGTTGCTTCCGTCGACGATGCCCGAGGTCGCGAGGTCGATCGCGGACGCGCGCGTCGAAGCGCACACCCGCGCGGGCGGCGGGCGGATCGTGACGGCGTGCGCGTCCAGCCTTCTCGCGCTCCGCCGGAGCGCGCGCGGCACGGGCGTGGCGGTGGACGACTTGGTCACGTGGATCGGGCGTGGGTTGGGGTCGATGGGCTCTTAGGCTTGGCTCAGTCTTAGGGCGCATTTGAAAGGCGAGCACCACGGAGTCGTCCGGCAGCGGCTGAATGCGGCCTCACCCGGGCACCGGCGGGGGAAAAACGCGCGACAAGTCGAGCTCGATGGCTTCGAACGGCGGGATGCGCGCGCAGGCCGATACGTCGAACGCTCCCGAGTCGACCCAGCGCTTCGACTGCCCGTCGAGGCGGAGCGTCTCCAGGGTGCCCGCCGCTGGATCGGCGAGCCAGTAGTGCCTGACGCCGTGCCTCGCGTAGAGATCGCGCTTCGTCACGCGGTCGTGGCCCGCGTTGCTGGTAGAGATGACCTCGCAAATCCAATCGGGCACGACGTCAATGGGGCGCACGTCCCACGGGCTCGCGAGGCGCTCGCGACGCCACCCCGCGAGGTCCGGCCTCACGATGTCGTGCGGAGACAGTCGAACGTCGACTTCGAGGAAGACCCACCAGCCCCCTGGACCGCCCGAGCCATCGTCGTCGTCGAAGGCCCCGCCGATGAATCGCCGGAGTTTGCCTTGCACGCTGGAGTGTCGCGGCAGCGGGGCGGGCGGGGTCACCAGAACGCCGCGGACGATCTCCGCCTTCACGCCTTCGGGCAGGGTGCGGAGAGCTTCCCAAGTCGCCAGGTTCTTCGCAGGCTCCACCCGGCCAGGATAGCGCGCGAATCAAGGCGCGCTGGTCCTTCGACCTCGCCAACGAAGGGGGCATCATTCGGCATACGCACGCGAGCATTCGGCATACGCACGCGATTGCGCGACGTACCCTCGTGGCTGAGCGGCGTACGCCCCTGATTGCGCGACGTACGCACGCGATTGCGCGGCGCACACGCCCGATTGCGCGACGTACGCACGCGATTGCGCGGCGTATGCCCCTGATTGATCGACGCACACACCCGATTGCGCGGCGTATGCCCCTGATTGATCGACGCACACACCCGATTGCGCGGCGTACACCCCTGATTGAGCGACGCACACACCCGATTGCGCGGCGTACGCCCCTGATTGATCGACGCACACACCCGATTGCGCGGCGTATGCCCCTGATTGAGCGACGTGCGCACCTGATTGAGCGGCGCACGCACCCGATTGCGCGGCGTATGCCCCTGATTGAGCGACGTGCGCACCTGATTGAGCGGCGCACGCACCCGATTGCACGGCGAAGGAGAGCCCTTGCTCGTCATTCGCGCACGGTCGCAGGAACGACACGGTCGATGCGCAGGCGATGGCGGTCGCTCGACGCAGGGCGCGTACCGGTGGCGCACGTTCTTTCCCCCGATGAGGCAAGTGCGCTCCACGTCGACAGTCGTGGTCGTGGTCGTAACGTCCACGTCCACGCTACGTCCACAACCACGATCCGAGCTAGATTCACCCGACTCGTTGCTGCCTCCCTCATCCCCGAAGCCCCGCTCGACCGTCGCCCGCCGCGTGCTCCTTTCGTTCGCGATCACGGGCGCCGCCTTCGCGGTCACGCTCGGCCTCGGCGTGGTCGCGCAGCGGCGCGCGGCGGACGACAGCGTCGAGCTGGCGCGCGGGTACGTCCCGGTCGCCATGCGCCTGGCCCAGCTTCGGGCCGCGCAAACGACGCTGTCGACCCTCGTCGACGGGATTCCCGACGAACGCGAGCCCGGCTCGACGCGAGCCCTGCTCGAGACGTTGTCCGGCGCGCGACGCACGATGTTCGTCGAGACCGAAGCGGCGATGCGGCAAACCCTCCCCGCGGTCGGCAGCGAGGCGACGCGTGCGCTCGCGCCGCGGCTCGCGGCGGAGCTCGACGCGGTGGAGTCCACCCTGGAGCCGGACCCGGCCCTGTTCGAGCGCCTCTTCGCGGCCATCGCGAGCGGCGATCGCGACGGCATCAACCGGACGATCATTTCGCTCGGCGCGATCGAGCACGACGCGGACAAGCGGTTGCGCGTTCTCGCCGGTCGCGTGTCCGGCTCGATCGACGCCCTCTCGACCGAGGCGCGCGAGCGCGAGCTGCGGTCCATCTGGGCCCTTGCCGTCCTCGCCGCCCTCACCCTCGCCGTCGGTGTCGTCGTCTCGCTGCACGTCCGGCGTCTCCTCGCGCCGCTCGCGCGCGTGACCGATCGCGCGCGCTCCGTGGCACGGGGCGACCTCACCGCCCGGGAGGTGGACACGAGCGACGACGAAATCGGGCAGCTCGAAGCAGCGTTCGAGAAGATGGTCTCCGGCCTGTCACGCGCACAGGCGCTCGCGCTGTCGAACGAGCGACTGGCGGCGATCGGCAAGATGGCCGCCCACGTGACGCACGAAATCCGCAACCCCCTGTCCGCGATGGGGCTCAACGTCGAGCTGCTCGCCGAGGAGCTCGGCAGCCTCCGAGGGAACGACGGCACGCAGCGGGCCGAAGTGAGCAGCCTCCTCGTCGCGATCCAACGGGAGGTGCAGCGACTCGAACAGCTGAGCGAGGAGTACCTGCGTGTGGCGCGCCTGCCGCAGCCGCGCATGGAGGCCGACGACGTGACCGCGGTCGTGCGCGAGATCGTGGCCTTCGCTCGGCCGGAGATCGAGCGCGACGGCTGTACCGTGGAGCTCCACGTCGCCGACCCGCTCCCCGCGGCGCTCTTCGACGAAGCGCAGCTCCGGCAGGCGCTGCTCAATCTGCTGCGCAACGCGCGCGAGGCCATGCCGGGCGGCGGGCCGATCGACGTGCACGTCATGGCCGAGGGAATGGGCGTGGTCGTCGACGTGGACGATCGCGGCGGGGGGATTCCCGAAGAGATTCGTGCGCGCGTGTTCGATCCGTTCTTCTCGACCAAGGGGGAAGGCACGGGGCTGGGCCTGGCGATCACGCGTCACATCGTGCAGGCGCACGGCGGCACCGTCACCTGCGAGCCGCGCGAAGACGGCGGCACCCGATTTCGCGTCGCGCTCCCGATCGCGCCCGCCAAGAGCGCCCGTCTCCCGAGCGCGACCGCGCACGCCCGTTGACGCGTCGGCCCCTGCTGTAGAGCTTCTTGCAACCGAGTATCCAGCGAAGCTGGGTACCATTCGATGGGGCGCTGTACTAAGAACCGCCTCCCATGCCCCGTATCGACGGCCGTCCCCTCGACGCGCTTCGCCACGTCGAGATGACCCTCGGCTTCCATCGCCCCTCCGAAGGGTCCGTGCTCTACCGCGCCGGCGGCACGGTCATTCTCTGCACGGCCTCGGTGGACGAAAAGGTTCCGCCGTTCCTCGAGGGAAAAGGCCAGGGCTGGGTGACCGGCGAGTACCAGATGCACCCGCGCGCGAACGCCAGGCGCCAAGAACGCGACGGTCGCGGCAGGGCGCCCAGCGGGCGAACGCAAGAGATCCAGCGGCTCGTGGGCCGCGCGCTGCGAGCGGCCGTAGACCTCGCGAAGCTCGGCCCGCGCACGATCACCGTCGATTGCGACGTGCTCGAGGCCGACGGCGGGACGCGCACGGCGTCGGTCACCGGTGGATTCGTGGCCCTGGCGATCGCGCTATCGAAGATCGGGGTGCGCGCGCTCCGCGAAGCGGTCGCCGCCACGAGCGTCGGCGGCCTCGCGGGGCTCGGGAACGCGCTCGACCTTTGCTACGCCGAAGATTCGCGGGCTCGCGTCGACTTGAACGTCGTCGCGACGGCGACCGGCAAGATCGTCGAAATCCAGGGAACGGCCGAAGGCGAGCCGGTCGAACGGCGGGAGGTCGACGCGATGGTCGACCTGGCCCTCGCCGGGATCGCAACGCTGACGCGAGTGCAGAGCGATGCGCTCGCCCGTGCCGGCATCGACCTGAAGAGTCTCACTCTCTAGAGCAGAGCGTCCGTGACTTCGACGCGTCGGGTCGGGCTGGTCGTCGCGACGACCAATCGCGGAAAGCTCGAAGAGCTTGAGCTCCTCCTCGCGGGATGGCCGGCCGATGTCCGCAGCCTGCGTGACGTGGTGTCCGAGCCGCCGATCGTCGTCGAAGACGGAGCGACCTTCGCCGAAAACGCCATCAAGAAGGCCAGGATCGCGGCGGACGTCACCGGGATGCTCGCGCTCGGGGACGACTCGGGGCTCGAAGTGGACGCGCTCGACGGTCGGCCCGGCGTGCGAAGCGCACGATTTGCAGGCGAACGGGCGACCGACGCCGAGAACTGCGCCGCGCTCCTCGCCGCGCTCGACGACTCCGCCAAGTCCGCACCGTTCCACGCGCGCTTCCGCACCATGCTCGCACTGGTCGACCCCCGCTCCCCCGACTTGGGGCCCTGGACGGTCGAGGGGGTGTGCCACGGGACGATCGCGCGCGCGCCGCGTGGAGCCGGCGGCTTCGGATACGACCCGCTGTTCGTCGTCGACGGGATGGACAAGACGATGGCGGAGCTCTCGCGCGCCGAGAAGAACCGCGTGAGCCACCGCGCCGCCGCGCTGGCCGCGCTAAAGCCCCTGCTCGCTCACCTGCTCGGCGAACCGCGCGGCTGATCACTTTCCGAAGAGATCGACGTGCACGCCGCACCCGAGGACGACGGCGAAGTAGGTCTGCTGGTATGCGGAAGGAATCGGCGAGCCCTCGAACAAGGGCTGCGTTTGCAGGTCGGGCTGATTGGGGGCGAACTGGATGTTGCCGGAGGTGTCCGTCAGCGTTCCGCCCGAGAGGGTGAGCATCGGCGAGACGGTGGCGCGGGTGCTCAGCCGAATTTCCGCGCCGAAGCCCAGTCGGAAGATCTCGAACCCGCTGGCGCTCCACGTTCCGCTCGCGTTCGATACTTCGAACTTCCGCCAGCCGAACGAGATGTCGCTTGCAAACGACACCGAGTCGACGTCTCCCGCCAGGTAGCGGAAGCCGATTCCGATGAACGACGTCGATGCGTTCGTCGGCACCCCCTCGAAGCGGCGGCCCGCGCCCACCAGGCCGACTTCGACGGTGAGGTACGGGATGTACCGCCGCGCGAGGCGCGCGCCGACGTCCGCCTGAAGCGCGAGGCCCGGGCGGACGAAGTTGGCGGTGGTCTCGACTCCGGCAGGACTGAGCGGGTCGTTGATGTAGAGCCCGCCGCTGTACGCGAGAAAGCCTGCGCTGCCGCCGAGCCACAGCGCGTACGCCGGGGCATGGGTGGGCTCCGCGGCAGACACCCCGGCGGGCCCGTGGGGCGGTCGCGCATAGGCATACGGAGTGGGCGGCGGGGTGGGGGCGGCGGGCGGCGGCGGGGCTGGCGGCGCGGGTGAGGCCGCTGCCGGAGGCGAAGGCGACGGCGGCGGCTCGGCGGCCGGCGCGGGAAGGGGTGGAAGCACCTCCTGCGCGTGTGCGGCGCCGGCGAAAAGAAGAGTCGCACCGATACAAGCGGCCCCCCGAAGACTCGTGCGCATGGCCGACCTCATGGAAAAGACGTGCGCAGCGAGGCGCACTTCATGGATGATAGGCGACGGGCCGCCTCGGCGCATGCCGGCGGCGCAACGCTCTATCCCCGGGGGGAGCGGCGACCTACGCAAACGAGAGACGGGGTAAGGTGACATGACCAAGCCGTGGAAGGACCTCGGCCGTTACGGCGGCGTGGGGATCGAGCTCGTGCTCGCAATTCTCATTCTCGGAGGCGTCGGCCACTGGCTTGACGGGCGCTACTGGGGCGGCCGGAGCTGGGGGATGGGCATCGGCTTCGTTCTCGGCGTGGCGGTGGGCGTGCGCAACCTCGTTCGGGTGGCCAAGGGGATGCAGCGGGACATCGAGCGCGCCGAAGCGCAGGACCCGGAAGCCAACCGCTGGACCGTTGACGAGAGCTGGCTACACAAGCCGGAGCCAAACGAGCTGAACGAGCCAAGCGAGCCAAAAAAAAACAGCGATGATCGCCCGAGCTGATGCCCGACGCCCCCTCGACGCGAGGCTGCGCACGACCATTCTGGCGGTCCTCGTCAGCGGCGCAGGCCTGACCCTGGCGGGGGCAACGACGAGCGGTCCGCGCGCCGCGCTTTCGGTTGGCATCGGCGCGGCCGTCGCGGTAACCAACCTATGGGCCCTGGCACGCGTCGTCGCGGCGCTGCTGCCGGAGGGCTCGACGGGGGCGGGCGAGAGCCCGTCGAGCACGCCCGGGGTCGAGCCGGCCGCGCGCGTCCCCGCGTCGACCGCCGCGTGGTCGCTCCTCGCCGCCGTGAAGATGCTCGGGCTGTTCGTCGTCGTCTGGCTGCTCTTGCGCTCCGCCGTCGCATCGCCCCTCCCCATGCTCGTGGGGTTCGCCGCGCTTCCCGTAGGGATTGCCTTCGGCGCGCTGGTGAGCGATAGAAGCGCGCTAACAGGCCGTTGAAAGACGAGAGATGAACCGCCAGGACGCCAGGGACGCCATGCGAGCGTCCGTTTTCAACAGCCTGCCGAGAGACCCGTAGGTCCGAATCATGCCCGAGCACACGTCCTTTTTCAGCTACCTCATCGCGCAGTTCCCGGCGCTCGGCCACAACATGAGCATCTTCGGGAGCTCGCTGTTCGGCGAACCGGTGACCGCGCACGGCCTCGAGCCTCTCCTCGCCAGCTTGTTCGTCATGCTGCTGGTCGTGGGCCTCGCGCTCGGCGTCCGCGGTCAGCTCGTCGACCACGACAAGTCGGTCATCCCGGACGCGAAGCTCAGCCTCCGCACGTTCCTCGAGGTGTTCGTCGGCTTTTGGTACGACACGATGAAAGACATGATGGGGCCGCGCCGCGCGAAGCGATATTTCCCGCTCGTCGGGTCGCTGGCGTGCTTCATCTTCTTTGCAAACGCGATCGGGCTCATCCCCGGCTTCGTACCGCCCACGTCGAACTGGAACATCACGATGGGCTGCGCCGTCGTGGTGTTCGTGATGTTCAACTACTACGGGCTCAAAGAGAACGGCCTCGGGTACCTCAAGCATCTGTTCGGGCCGTACATCGGCTGGTGGGGGATCCCCATCAACCTGCTGCTGTTCGTCATCGAGGTCGTCTCGACGCTGATCCGGCCGCTGACGTTGAGCATCCGTCTCATGCTGAACATGGCCGTCGATCACTTGCTGGTCACGCTGACCCTGGGGATGGTCGCGCTGTTCATGCCCGTGCCCGTGCTCGTTCTGGGCACGCTCGTCGTCGTCGTCCAGGTCATGGTTTTCTGCCTCTTGACGTCGATCTACATAGCGCTCGCGACCGAGCACGAGGACCACGGGGCGGAAGCAAAAGACCACGGCGGCACCGAGGCGCATGCTGCCGCGTAGAAGTCGTACTGGCCTGATGAGCTGAAAGCGACTACAAGCCCGCTCGAGAAACCCATTGCCCAGAAGAAGGAGTCATTGACGATGTCGATCCCGAAGAAGCTCGCTCTGGCGGCGCTGTCGTTCGCCGCGACCTTCCTGCTGCCGCTCCTGGCGTTCGCGCAGGACGACCACTCGGGCTCGAACGCATTCGACGTCAGGGGATGGGCCGCCGCGGGTGCGGGCGTCGCGATCGGGCTCGGCGTGCTCGGTGGCGCTCTAGGACAGGGACGCGCGGCAGCCGCCGCCCTCGAAGGCATCTCGCGCAACCCCGGCGCGGCCGCCCGCATTCAGACGCCGATGATCCTCGGCCTCGCCCTGATCGAGTCGCTGGTCCTTCTGGCGTTCGTCATCGCGTTCTTCCTTCAGGGCTTCGCCAAGGGTTGATCGGGCGACCCGGCGCACGCCGGGTCATGGCGCCAGAGCCCGGCCGTGGTGCACGAGCACCCGTGGGCCGAACGAGCGTCACTCGGGGCGAGCATCGCCGGCGGGCGAGTCGCTGTCGTTCGCCGCGTCGGTGCTGGAATCGGCGTCGCCGACCTGGGCGTCGCCTGCGTCGACGGGAGGGGCGGAGCCCTCATCGGCGCTCGAGTCCAGCCGGATGGCGGGGCCGGAGTCGGCGTTGCCCGAGTCGGCGTGGGCACTGGAATCGACGACGAGGCTGGAGTCGAGACCGGCATCGACGACGGTGACCCCGGCGGCGTCGGACGGTCCGCAGACGGACGGGCGGCATTCGAAGCGCAGTCCGAATCCGCCGTCGGCGGTCGCGCCAGCAAAACACTCGCACTGGTCGAAGGTGCCCGCGCAGCTGCTGGGATACTCGCAGAGCAGCCCGGGCGAGCGGCAAGGCGCGAGCGGCGCGGCGCTCTCGGTCCGGGGACACGACGAACCGGCGTCGATCGGCGTCGGGCAGCTGACCTGGTCCGCGCTGTGGATCTGGTTGCCGACGCCATCGGTGCACTGGAACGTGCGCCCGTCGCAGACACACAAGAGGGGGACGTCGGTCGCCCCACAGGCGTACGACGGACCGCAGACGAGACCAGCGGCCGTGCAACCCGCGCCAACGGTCTGCGCGATCGTGCCCGGACACGTCGCAACGACCGGTTGCGCACGCGAAGACGTCGCGCCCGAGCTCCCACAGCCGCCTCCTGTCGCAAGGAGCGCTAGAATGGTAGCCGCCGTACACGTCCCGAAAGAGGCCCGCAAAAGCTTTCGCATGCTCACGATACCGGTGGCTGCGGAATGCGCAGCTTGAAGGTTGCCCCCCGGTTCGACGTCTGCACGGTGACGCTGCCACCGTGCTCCTCGGCGATCTTCTTGACGATGGCGAGGCCGAGCCCCGTTCCACCCTTCTTGCCGCTGGTCACGAACGACTGGAAGAGGCGGTGCTCGATCTCCCTCGGGATGCCGGGACCGGTGTCGGAGAAGGTCAAGAGGATCGCTCCGTCCTCCTTGTCGCGCGTGACTTTGATGACGAACTTCCCGCCGCGCCGGCCCATCGCTTCGGCGGCGTTTCTGGCCAGGTTGTGCACGACGCGCAAGATCTTCCCCTCGTCGAACCGCGCGGTGCCGCGCTCTTGCACGTCCACGACGAGCTCGATGCCGCGCCGGGCGAGATCGGCTTCGAGCTGAATGCGGACATCGTCGAAGAACTTCTGCAGGTAGATCTTGCGAACGAGGACACTCTTCTCGCCCCGCGCGAACTCGAGCACTTCACGCTGCATGGCCCCGATGAGGTCGAACTGCCTCAAGACGAGGTCCGCGTACCGTCCGCGGACACGGCGGTCGTTGGATCCCTGCATGAGCTGAACGTACCCGCTGATGACGGTCAGCGGGGTCTTTAGATCGTGGATGACGCTCGAGAGCAGGCGGCCGATGGTCGTCAGACGCTCTTCGCGCTCGCGTCCCTCTCGTGAGAGCTGCAGAAGAATCGCGGTCGATGCGTTCGCGGAGACGAGCTCGAGCAGCTCGCGATCTTCTTCGTTGAAAGGACGGCCGCTTCGCTTGTTGTAGATGGCGAGCGCCCCCATCGGTGCCTTGTGCTCCCCCTCGAGCGGGACGATGAGCGCCGTCTTCGTCGCCCCTCCGCCGATTCGCTCGTCGAGCGCGGGATCCCGGCGCGAATCGCTCTCCGCGCTGCTCGTCACCAGTACTTCGTTGTTCCGAATCGCCCACCCGATGAGCCCCGTGTCGTCCGGGTAGGCAAGCCGCTTCATCTTCTTCGTTCGCTCGTCGATGATGTAGAGCGCGCCCGCGCGTCCTTCGGGGTCTCGAAGCGCGACCGCGCCCATCTTGGCCTCGCATGCGCGCGTCGCCTCGCCGAGGACCGCGATGAGAAGCTCGTCGAGCGACGTCGCGCGAGCCATCGCGCGCTCGAGGTCGAAGAGCAACTTCAGATCGTCGACGCGGTGCTCGAGCTGCTCTTTCGTGTCGAGGAGCTGGATGTTCTTCTGCGTGACGGACATGAAGAGGCGCGAGTTGTCGATGCTCACCGCCGCTTGGGTCGCCAGCGCCGCGAGGATCTCGGCGTCGTCGTCGGAGAACTCGCCCCGCTTCTTGTTGAGCACCTGCACGACGCCCATCGTCTTGCCGAGGTGGTTCTTGATGGGCGCGGCCAGAATCGACCTCGTGCGGTAGCCGGAGAGCATGTCCCACTCGGGGCTGAAGCGCGGGTCTTTGTACGCGTCGCGCACGTGCAGCGGTTTGCCCGTTCGCGCGACGTGCCCCGCGATTCCGTGGCCGATCTTCAGCCGGATCGAGCGGACCTCGTCCCCCTGAACGATGCGCGACACGAGCTCGTCGTTGGTCTCGTCGAGCAAGTACAACGTCGCGCGGTCCGCCTCGAGCGCGTCGGTGATCTTGGCGAGAATGAGCTCGAGCAATCGGTCCAGATCGAGCGTGGTTCCGAGCGCCACCCCTACCTCGCGCAGTGCTTTGCTCACGCGCATCTCGCGCGAGAGCGCCGCCTCGGCGTCCGCCAAGCGGGCGTCGAGCGAGCGAGCGGGGTTGGACTTCAACGCCATCGCCACCATCCTATCAGGGAGGCGCGACGACGGGTCAGCGGCAACGTGCCCCTCGTCCGCTTTCCGCGGGGGCTGGGGCGCGCGAGAGCCCTTCCTGCCCCGAAACGATCACGCCGCTTGCCTTTGCGGCGGAGCTCATCTCCGCGCTAGTGTCCCCGGCTCCACAAGGCCTGACAAGCCTTCTACCCCGCCTGCCCGCCCTATGCCGCGTACGCTCATCATCACGCCGACGTACAACGAGGCCGAGAATTTGCCACGCTTCGTCAAAGCCGTGCGTTCGTCGCTCCCGGACGCGGATCTGCTCGTCGTGGACGACGGCTCGCCCGACGGCACCGGCGAGATCGCCGATGCGCTCGGCGCGGGCGACCCGCACGTCCGAGTGATGCACCGCCCGGGCAAGCTGGGCCTCGGCACCGCGTACGTGGAGGCCTTCAAGAAGGGGCTCGCCGAAGGGTACGACCGCTTCTACGAGATGGACACCGACTTGTCGCACGACGTCCGGCATCTGCCGGAGTTCGAGCGCGCCCTCGACGCGGGCTACGATCTGGTCATCGGTTCCCGCAACGTCCCCGGCGGCGGCATCGAGGGGTGGGGCCCGGGACGCTACTTGCTCTCCAAGGGGGGAAGCCTGTACGCGCGGACGATCCTCGGGCTGCCGATCCGGGACTTGACGAGTGGCTACAAGGCGTTTTCTCGGCGTGCGCTCGAGGCGATCGACCTCGGGAGCGTGCACTCCAACGGCTACTCGTTTCAGATCGAGATGACTTACCGCGCGACCCGCAAAGGGATGCGCGTCAAAGAAGTGCCCATCGTGTTTGTCGATCGAACCCTCGGGCGATCCAAGATGAGCCGAACGATCTTCCTCGAGGCGGTCGCGATGGTCTGGAAGCTGCGGCTCGAGGCGATCCGCGGCCGGCTGGGATAGCGCGGCGCTCTACGCCTTGGTGGCGGCGATGACCACGTGCGGATAGGGCAGCACGTCGGGCACGCGGACCATGCGCACGGAGAAGCCGGACTCGGTCAACATCTCGCCCCACTCGCGATGATGCCGGTAGGCGAGCGGCTCGCGCCAGCCGACCATCACGCGGTCGAGCGCCTCGGTGAAGAGGAGCCCCGAGCGCGGCTCGGTCGTGATGTCTTTGACCAGAAGCATCCCCCCCGGGACGAGGAGCCCGCGCAGTCGATCGAGCACGCGCCGCTGGTCCGCTCTCGGCAGGTGGTGCATCACGTCGAGCACGTACGCAGCGTCGAACAGGCCTTCGAACGCGGCGTCGCGGACGTCGCCCACGACGAACGTGTGGTCTCGCAACCCGAGCGATGCGGCGACGTTCCGCGCGATGCCGATGCGCCGGGCGTCGGGATCGACGCCGACGATGCGCCGGCGTCGCTGCGTTTGGCCGAAATAGGCGGCGAAGAGACCGAAACCGCAGCCTACGTCGAGAACGCGCCCTCGGTCCGTGAGGAGCAAGTCCATGACGCTGAGGATCTTCGGCCGCAGAATCGAGAAGCGAACCAGGGAATACATTCCCTCGACCAAAGGAAGCGCGCGAACGATCTTGGCGATTGCCGCGCTGCCGTAGACTTCCGGCGCCTCGACGGGCAAGGACGGCCGGTCCGGCCGGACGGGCTGCAAGCGCGGAACGCGCGCGTCGGCGGGACGGACGGCTGGGCCCACGCGCCAGAGGTACGCTCGGGGGCGCTGGCGGGCAAGTGCCGCCGCGTGGTAGTCGATGCGCCGTCTCACGCGCCCGTAGCTCAGCTGGATAGAGCGGTGGCCTTCGAAGCCACATGTCGGGGGTTCGAATCCCTCCGGGCGTACTCGGTCGCGCTTTGCGCGACCGGCACGCCGGAGGGCGTTCAAGTCTTCTCGCTCCACGCCTCCGGCGTGGTGCGTTCGGATCGAATCCCTCTCGCCTGGACGACCGCACATGGCGCTCCGACGGCGTTCAAGTCTTCTCGCTCCACGCCTCCGGCGTGGTGCGTTCGGATCGAATCCCTCTCGCCTGGACGACCGCACATGGCGCTCCGAGGGCGTTCAAGTCTTCTCGCTCCACGCCTCCGGCGTGGTGCGTTCGGATCGAATCCCTCTCGCCTGGACGACCGCACATGGCGCTCTGAGGGCGTTCAAGTCTTCTCGCTCCACGCCTCCCGCGTGGTGCGTTCGGATCGAATCCCTCTCGCCCGGATGGCGGCGCGTGGGCGGGCGACGGGCTACGTCGCGGCGGGGACGCGTCGCAAGAGAAGGACTGCACCCGCGATCGTGCAACCAACGTGGACCAAAATGCTCGCGAGACCCGCAGGGCCGTTGGGCGAGAAGGCTCCGCTCCGCGCAACGCAGGCGCCCGCGCCGATGTGAACAGCAGCCGCGCCGAGCAGCGCGTACCCGAACCCAGTGGGCAGCGCGCGGGTACGCAGCACGCCGAGGCCGAGCGGAATCCACATCGCCGCGATGCACGGGCCGGCGACGGTGAACGCGGAGATCAGCCCGAGGTCCCACATCGTCAGGAGGAGCCCGGCGTCCGGCGGCGAGCGGTAGGCGAGGACGGCCCAGGGCGCGTTCCCCACGATGATGGCGCCGGTCATGATGGCCGCCCCTGCGAGCGCGGTCCATCCGTATCCCTCGGCCCCGGCGCGTGCGACGGCGCGCGCGAGACCCCCGTAGAGGCGCAGGAGAACGACGAAGCCCACCGACAGGACGATGCACTGGGCGAGGAACGCCGAGCCGTGATCCGTGAAGTACTGGCGGATCACATCGGCCGGAGCGTCCGCCGCCGGCCATGGCGGCGCGAGAGGCAAGGATGCGAGAGCGACGGCCGTGCCCACGAGGCCGAAAATTCCCCCTTCGCGGTCGCGGGGCGCGCCCGAAGCCCCCTTCGCGTCCACTGCGGACATTCCCATGGTCGTGGAAGTACCCATGACAGCCCTACGTATGACTAGACACGGCGGATCGCTCCGCCGAGCCCGGCACGCGCATTGCTCTACTCGCCTGCCATGGCAGCCGACGATCGTTCGCAGGTCCCCACTCGCCTCGTGGAGTCCACCCACATGGCGGTCAAGAAGTGCCGTCACGGCACCATGATGTACAACGTCAACGATGCCTTCATCGGCCGCTCGCTCGACCTGTACGGCGAGTGGTGCGACGACGAAGTCTTCATCCTCGGGCAGATCCTCTCGCCGGGAGACGTCGTCGTCGACGTCGGCGCGAACATCGGTACCCACGCGGTGTTCTTTGCAAAGGCGGTCACCGAGAAGGGTGTCGTCGTTGCGTTCGAGCCCCAGCGCCTCGTCTTCCAGACGCTGTGCGGCAACGTCGCGCTCAACGGTCTGACGAACGTCACGTGCTTCTGCGCGGCGGTGGGCGACAAGCGCGGGCAGATCACGTTTCCCACGGTCGACCCGCGGCAAACGTTTAATTTCGGCGCCGTGAGGGCATCCAGCGACGGCAAGGGAGAGGTCGTCGACATGATCCCCATCGACGAGCTCGACCTCCGTCGCTGCGCACTCATCAAAGTCGACGTCGAGGGTATGGAGGCGAAGGTCATCGCCGGAGCCAAAGAGACCATCGCACGCTGCCGCCCCGCCCTTTTCCTCGAGAACGACACGGTGGAGCGATCTCGCGAAGTGCTCGAAGCCGTCGATTCGATCGGCTACAAAGCCTTTTGGCAGGTCGCGGGCTATTACAATTCGAAGAATTTCTTCGCCAACAGCGACAACGTGTTCGGGCGCTTTCAGCCGCAAGCCAACGTTGTTTGCGTCCCGAAAGAATGCCCCTTTGCGGGACTGCCCCCGGTCGAGGGGCTGGACGACGACTGGAGGAAAGCGGTAGCCCGGATGGCCGCATCCCAGCGACTCGGACCGAGCACCGTCCGCCCATGAGACCGCGGCGAATGCGCCACGGCAAGACGTCAACGCGTTGACGATGACAGGTCGCTGGCGGTTGGTCATGCCCACGCTGTGGGCGAAGGCCGATTCCCCCCCTCACCGCGCGCAAGAGGGGGGGCGGACGGGTCGCGTTCCCTATTCGGCGGGCGTGGGGCTCGAGTGGATCGCGGAATGAACCGATCCCGCGCCGTTCGTCGCGCCTACGTCGACGCGCGGCTGCGTGCCCCGCGCCGTTTGGAGCGCACGGTTACGCCCGCGAGCCTGACCCCCCGCGCGGCCGATCGCCGCCATGTGCGCCCGGTCGCGGCTCACCACCTCGCCGCCTTTGCGGCCCGCGGTGCGCGCCTCGTCCGGGGTGAACTCGTGTGCCCGGCCTTGCGCGTGCGCGGCTTTTCCCCCTTTGCTCGCGATTTCCCGCTGTTTGCCCGCATCCATCGATGCGAAGCCACGGTTGCTCTTCGGACGCTCGGAGCTGTTCGTCGTCGTCATCTCTCGTCTCCTTCGGAAAGCCTTGCCTTGGGTTTCAGACCGGGTGCCCCGCCGCGGCGAAACGCCGCGCTCACGCGCTCGCACGTCGATGCGAGTCGGAATTCCGGGACGGTGCGTTCGCGGGCCGCGAAGTGGTGAAGCGGTGGGCCCCCGAGCCGCGCGCGTCGTGCGTCATTGCAGTGCTCGTGCCCCTCGCAAAGCTCGGCAAGTACTCAAAAACACGGGCCAATTGACGAGCGCGGCCATTTCCGCCACGTGGCGGAATGCCACGCTGGGGCGTATGCGTGCTGCGCTATTCAATGATGCGCGCCGCACACACGATACTCACCTTATGCGAGTCGTCGACTGGCGTGATTCCCGCACGAGACGACTAGGGGACCCACAGAAGACAGCCACGTTTCGCGAGAGTGACGAATACCTTCGGAGGCCGACCCACCGACATCACGAGCCGTTTCGTCAGAACTCGAACGCAAGCCCGAACGTCCAGTACGTTGCGCCGACGCGCAGCGGATCCTGCTGAAACCAGAGGCCGCTGAAATCCGAGCGCGACCAGTCGACGAAGAAGTACGAACTATTCACTCCGGCCGATTCGTCGAAGTTGCGGGCAGCGTACTGGTCGAAGACGTTGAGGTTGAGCCCGACGCCGAACGCGATCTGCGTACCGACCGAGCTCCCCAAGCCGGAGACCCCGTCGAAATGGGACGTGCCCAGCGTGTTCGACGCGCGCCAGAAGGCCACGCCCACCCCCAACTTGGCGTACGGGACGATCGGGATCCCCACCTCGCGCCAGAGGGCGTCGACCCGCAGAACCCCGACGGCATAGACGGGGAAAATCTGGAGCGACGTGTCTTCACCCGACACGCCCGACTGGGGGGGCGCCAGGGCCGCGGGGCGGTCCGCCCACGTGTACCCGAGGCCGACCCCCGGACCGATCGTGCCGACGTGCGGGATCCGCCCGGCCTGCCAGTCGAGCTCCGCGGCAAGCATCAGCCGAGCGTTCGTTCCGAACGCCGTGGCGTAGGGCGCCGCGCCGTGCAGCGCCGGGTCGCTGTCGATATCGGGGGTGTACGGCGAGAAGCGCACTTCGAGCGCGAAATGCTGCGGCGACTGGTAGTTCTTGTGCCTCCCCGCGAGGACGTCCGGCGAGGCGTCTTGGGCGAAGGCCGGGGCCCATGGCACCGTCGTGCCGGCCACGGCAGCGAGGGTCCACCACACGCTCTTCGACGGCACCCTCACCGCTGCGTTCTCCCGGAGGCCACCACGCCGCGGCGCGATCGGCGCCGCGCGATCCGACGACGAACGAAGAGTGTCCCCGCGCCGCCGAAGAGGAGGAGACCCCCCGCCGACGGGACATGCGCGCCGAGGGTCTCGAGCGAGCAGAAGCCGCCTCCGGCGCCCCCGCCGTCCTGCCGATAGATCTTCCAGAAGTCCTCGATGGGCTCTGGCTTGGCGCACGTTTCCCCCGACGGTGGGCCGATATTGCCGAACCCGTCCACGGCGGAGACGACGACGGTATACGTGCTGTTGTTCACGAGCCCCGTGATTGTGAAGCTGCCGGTGGATCGGTCGGGAACGGTCACGCCGCCCGATGTGTTGGAGACGAGGTTATTCAACGGAATCGTCGAAATGCCGCCTGGGCCGGTACTGGTCACGTTGCCGGCGTCGTCGGTCGTCTGGACGACGCCGGAGTCTTGTACCAGGCCACTGGCAAGCACGGCGCTCGAGCACGCGCCGATGCCGGCGCTGCTTCCGCCCACGTTAATGAGGTGACACTCCGCGTCGAACCCAGAGTCCGTCGCCTCGCCGGCGATCGTTGCGTCTTGCCCGCCATCGCCGCCGCCGTCGTCGCCGGAATCCCCATCCGCGGCGTCGTCCGGGACCATGGCCACGGGCGCACCGGTGTCGGGAGGCGAGGTGCAGACGAGCGCCGTCGCATCGCTAGGGCCCGTCAAGGACCCTTCCTGGCCTGGAATCGGATCGATGAACACGTCGTACCCGGACGTGTCGGAGTCGGTGTTCAGGCTCCAGTTGGCGAACAGGAGCGTGTCGCCGACGGAGGTCGTGACGCCGATCGGGGCCGGCGGGCCGACGAGATCGGTCGGCTCCTTAAACTGGTACGCGGTGCCGTCGTAGTTCCCGCTCGAATCGACCGGCACGAAGTTGATCGTCAAGGGAACGGCCGCGAAGGTCGACTGCGCATTGCATGCGCTCGGCCCCTGCGGGACGTAGTTCGCGGGAAGCGGCGGCGCGTTCTGCTCTCCCACGAGGTCTTGCACGCGCACTTGGAAATTCAGGGTCGTCGGCGTCACGTGGATTTGTCCGGTGAAGCCGGGGTTGACGAGCCAGCACGTCGGGGCGACGGATCCGGGACCTCCTCGGTCGGTCGCCGCGGTGCAGTCGCTCGATTTGCTGGCCCACACTTGAAGGTTCTGGGACCCGTCGAATCCGGTGACGACGACGTTGAAGCTGAGGACCATGTCCTTAGTGCAATCGTCGTAGTTGATGCCGAGCGGCGTCAGATTCTGCGGGCGGGTGCTTGCCCCGAAATTGGCGCCGTTGACGATGCGATCCGGAAAGGCCTGCCCGCTCGCCGACACGGAGGCGGTCGACGCGGGCGTCGTCTGCGCCCGCGCGGGCTTCGTCGCGACGGCCATCGCCGCGAGCAACGCGAACGCGAGACAGCGGGTGCTGCGAGGCATCGTCACCGGACGGCGAGCATAGGACGTGCCACGGCGAATTTCATGGCCGATGCGCGATCGACGACGTCGCCGGCAACTGGATTCGAGCCAAGGTGTCACCGCTGCCGGGCCCGCGGCGCCGACGGTGACAAACTGACAGCCGCGCGATAAGGAACACGGCGCTTGATTCACCTGATTCCGTCGCACCAGGGGCGCCCCGCCAACGACCCGATCTTTGCCCTGCACGCCGAAGCGACGGAGCGCAAGCGGCGGGGCGAACCAATCGTCGATGCGTCGCTCGGCGTGCTGCTCGACGACGACGGCGCGCTGGCCATTCTGCCGGCCGCCACCCGCGCCGTGCGCGAAGTGCCCGCGATCGAGTGGGCGTCGTACGCGCCGATCGCGGGAACACCGGAGTTCTTGCGCGCGGTCATGGAGGACCTGCTCGGCGGCGTTCCCGACCTCGAGCGCATCGCCATCGCGGTCGCCACCCCCGGCGGCTCGGGGGCGATTCGCCACGCGATTGTGAACTTCCTCGAGCCCGGTCAAGCGCTGCTGACCACCAACTGGTTCTGGGGGGCGTGCGCGACGTTGTGCGACGAGGCGGAGCGCAAGCTCGAGACGTTCGAGATGTTCGGAGCCGACGGTGGCATCGACTCGGCGGCGCTCGACGCCTCGCTCGGGGCCCTGTTGCGAACGCAGGGACGCGCGCTCGTGGTCCTTAACGATCCCTGCCAGAACCCCACGGGCTACTCGATGACCGACGACGAGTGGCGCACGGTGGTCGACTGCGTGTCGACGCGCGCCGCCGAGGGGCCGGTCACGTTGCTCGTTGACCTGGCCTATTTTCTGTACGGCGCACGCGACCCGCGCACGTTCTTGCGCCACCTTCGGCCGCTCGTCGATCGCGCGACAGTGCTCTTCGCGTGGAGCGCCAGCAAGTCGTTCACCCATTATGGCCTGCGCGTCGGCGCGCTGATCGCATGCGTCGGCGACCCGAAAGAACGCGCCATGCTCGAATCGGCGCTCAGCTATTCCAGCCGGGGAACGTGGTCGAACTGCAACCGCGGCGGCCTCGCGGCGATCACGCGCCTGCTCGTGGACCCCGAGCTCGCGCGCGCATGCACCGCCGAGCGCGACGCGCTCAAGGCGCGCCTACGTGCGCGGGTCGACGCGTTCAACCGGCACGCGCAAGAGCGACACCTGCGTTACCCCCGCTACGACGGCGGGTTCTTCGTCACGGTGTTCGACGAGCGACCGCGCCAAAAGGCCGAGGCGATGCGCGCCCGGGGCGTGTACGTTCTCCCTCAAGGAAAAGACGGCGCGGGCGGCGCGCTACGTGTGGCGCTCTGCTCGGTGGCCGAGCGAGACGTGCCGCGGCTGGTGGAGGCACTCGATACGGCATAGAGCAGCCGTATCGAGCCCCGGGGCGTCGCTTAGGCGCCTTCGCTAAACGGCAACGTGAAGGGCTTGGACGGCGCTCTGGAACGATGGCATCGCCTCGCATCGCTCCGCGTGGGCACGCAAGGCCGGATGAGAAGACTCTACCCACAATCGTGAATGGGCCTCTCTGAGGAAGCGGAGCGTGCAAGTCACGGCGATATCGGCGTGCGACATACGGCCGAACCAGAGCTGCCCACCCGCGGCTTCTCGTTCTCTCTCCAAGAGGTCGAGCGTCGCTGTGATCTGCGCCGTGCAACGGTTCGTCCAGACGGCGTTGCGGTGCTCCCCCCGGAGGACTCCCTCGTAGAACAGGCTCACCGCCTTGTCCGCGAGGCCCGTGGCCAAGGCGCAGACGCGGAGCGCGGCGCGGCGGAGAGGTCCGCTCTTCGGGAGGAGCCGCCGATCGTCACTGGCCAACTCGTCGAGGGCGTCGAGAATGGCGGAGCTCTCGATGAGTGTCTGTTCGTCATCCATCACGAGGACGGGCACCCGCAAGAGAGGGTTGTACTTCGCAATCTCCGCTGCTTGTGCCCAAACCGACCACGGCCGATGTTCGTACGGCATGCCGTAGTGGTGGAGGGCAACGGCGACGCGTCGAACGAATGGAGAGTCGAACTGGCCAATGAGGAGCACGGCGACTCGGATAGCCCCGCCGGCCGAAGGGGGCAACCCGTCCTTCCTGGCGCGATCCCACGCTGCTCTTCTTGCGAGGGATTGCGAGGGAACGAAGGCGGAGACCACGCGATGGCGACGGAAACGCGCGACCCCTCCCCTCGTTTCGGGAGAGAGCTCGGCCTTCGGGCGTGGTAGAGAGGCCGCAAAGGGAGGAGTCGCCAATGCGCTCGTTGGGTCTTGCGTCGTTCCTATGGATGGCCGCTGCAACTATTTCTTGCGGTGCGGAGTCGCCGCCGCCGGCATCGCCACCGCCACCTCCGGCGATGGCGAGCGCACCGCCCGCACCGCCGCCGCCCCCGGCGGCCAGCGCGGCGCCCGCTCCTCCGGCCGAGCCCCCCAAGCCCGCCGCCCCGGTGCCCGCAGTGAAATACACGGGGCTGTCGACACCGGAGAGCGTTCTCTACGACGCCGACAACGACCGGTACCTCGTGTCGAACATCAACGGCAAGCCGCTCGACAAGGACAACAACGGCTTCATCTCCGTGCTCTCGCCGGACGGCCAGATCACGACGCTCAAGTGGATCGAGGCTGGCAAGAACAAGGTGAAGCTCGACGCCCCGAAGGGATTGGCCCTCGCCAAGGGCGTCCTTTACGTCGCCGACATCACCGTGGTGCGCATGTTCGACGCCAAGACCGGCGCGCCGAAGGGAGACGTTCCCATTGCGGGATCGACTTTCTTGAACGACCTCGCGTCGAGCGCCGACGGAAAGGTGTACGTGTCCGACTCGGGGCTCAAGGCCGGCCCCGATGGCCTCGCGCCGACGGGAACCGACGCGGTCTTCGTCATCGAGAAGGGCAAAGCCAAGGCGATCGCGAAGAGCCCGGAGCTCGGCGGGCCGAACGGCCTCCTGGCGACGGACAATGGGGTCATCGTCGTCACGTTCGGTTCTGGAGAAGTGTATCGCCTCGACGACAAGGGCAAGAAGCAAGACGTGTCGAAGCTCCCCGCCGGAGGTCTCGACGGGGTCGTGCCCCTGGGCGACTCGCTTCTCGTTTCGAGCTGGCAGGCCTCGGCGATCTTTCGAGGCAAGCTCGGGGGTACCTTCGAAGTCGTGCTCTCCGACCAGAAATCACCGGCGGACATCGGCTACGACACGAAGCGCGCAAGGGTTCTCGTCCCGCATTTCATGGAAGACACCGTCGAAGCCTACGATTTGAAATAGCGTTGGCGACAAACTGCGGCTCCTCGGGCGGGCCCTGCTAGGCTTCGGTGTTCATGGTCCGGATCGCGCGGCGCGCTGCGTGGATGGCGGTCAGCGTGGTCGCGCTGGGAGCGCTCCTGCTCACCGCTTCTCGCGCTCGTACGCACCGGGGAGGCGCCGCTCTTGTCCCGGCGCCGGCTTCGTCGAGCGAGCCGCTCCCCGACGAGCACGCGTCGCAGCCGGCGGCCGACGACACGCGCTCGCGTGCGTTTCGCATCCCGTCGGGGCAAGCGCCCGCTCTTTCGTGCGAGGCGGCGCGCGCGGTCGTCGCCCAGGCACGAGGCCAGCTTGCCTACACGCCGGACACGGTCGACCCAAAGTCGTTCGCCGAGGCCGCCGCCGACTGGCTGGATCCCTACGGCCTCTGGAGCGTCGCCCCGGATACCCCTCTTGCCGCGTCGTTCGCTCGCCGCGCGCCCGAGCTTCTCGCCGACGTGGAGGGGAGAGGATCGGGCCATTGCGAGGGCGCCCATGCTCTGGGCGTGGAGCTCGTGGTCTGGGTGGCGGAGCTTCGCGCCGTCTTCGACGATGCGCTTGCTCGTGTGTCCGACGTCGAAGACGCGCAAACCGCTGCATCGGCGTCGGCGTTCGAAGGAGCGACGGTCACACGGCCGGCGCGCGCCCTCGCGGCCACGCTCGGCCGGCGCATCGGGGCCATCGAGCGCGAGATCGGCCCCTCGGCGCATCCCTACGCCGAGCGGGCGCGCGAGCGTTACTTTCCGGCCCTCGACGGGGACGGTTGGGCGCAAGTCGTGCTTGCTTCGGCCGTCCGCGCGTACGTCCCTACGATTGATCCGCACGGGGCCTGGGCGCCCGCCGACGAGGAGTCGAGCGTGTACGAGGTCGATCTCGAAGCTCGCCCGCCGGCGCGGTTATGGGACAAGTCGGAGAGGACCGCGCTCGGCGTGCGGATCGAGTCGGGCGCGACGCCTCCGCTCGCCGACGGAGACGTGGTGCTCTCGCTAGCGGGTGTGGCGACCGGTGGTCTCAGCTTCGAGCAGACCGAGCAACTCGGCTTTGCCGCGTGCGATGCGCGACCGTCGGTGCAGGCGGTCGTTCTTCGGGCGGGCGAGAAGCTCCCGGTGACCACCTGGCTCGATGGCGCCGAGTCGGAGACCGCCGCGTCGAGCGGCGCGCCGGAAGACGGCGAGGATCTGCCGGTCGAACGCATCGAGTACGGAGACGGCGACGCGATCATCGTGGCGATTCACGACGTCCGCGACGACCTGGGCGAAGGGTTGACCCGAGCGCTGCTCCGGCAGCGCGAGCAGCAGGGGCGCGCGATCGCGGGGGTCGTCCTCGACCTGCGCGGCAACGGCGGCGGCTCGACCGACGGCGCCATCGACGCCCTGGGCCTTTTCATCGCTGGAGCACCGCTATTTCCCATGAGGCGGCGCGACGGATCGATCGAGACGGATCGTGCCCCGGAGCCGCCTGCGGTCGATCGCTGGCGCGGGCCCGTGGCCTCGCTGATCGACGCCGACACGGCGAGCGCGGCGGAGATGATCGGCGGGGCGATCGCAGCCTATCGGCGCGGACCGACCGTCGGGTCGACGACCTTTGGAAAAGGGTGCGCGCAGGAGTATCTCGACGACGACGCGCACGCCGGGACGTTGCGGCTGACGACTCTCCTCTATGCCCTGCCCGACGGCTCGCCCGTGCAGCACGTGGGGCTCTTGCCGACCATTCGCTTCCCCTTCGGTCCTCTCGGCGCGAGCGAGCGCGAGTCCGGACTGCCCCACTCGCCTCCGCTCTGGCGCGGACCGGACGTGCGCGACCGCGCGGTTCTCGGACACGTGGAAGACGGCACCTGGAGCGTCGCGTGGCCCCCGCACGGGGGGAACGTCGGCCCATGCAAGGATCCGGAAGTCTGCCGCGCGTTGCGCATGCTGGGCCTCGGCGCGCCAACCGCCCGCCGGACGATCCGAGCTCGCCCGATGTCGGGCCGCTAGCCCGTCATCTGGAGGCCGGCGAGGGTGCTTGCCACGGCAGCACCCTCCCAGACAATCGCGTGCAACGCCGCAAGGAGCGGCAGGGGGCTCACCGCACGCTCCCGCGCGAAGCGCCACGCCGTCTGGATGGCGGGGTAGCCCTCGGTCAGCTCGCCCGCCGCGAGCATCTCGGCGGCCACCTTCTCGGCCCGTGCACCTCGCCCGACGCGCTCGCCGAAAAGACGATTGCGGCCGGCAGCGGCAGTGACGTGCAAGTCGCCGACCCCCGCGGGGCCGTGCACCGTCTCCACGCGCCCGCCACCCGCGGCGACCAGTGCGCGCATCTCGACGATCGATTGCGTGAAGCACGCGGCGCGCGCGTTGTGCGCGTCGGGCCCGACGTACCCGTCCCACAGGCCAAGCCCGGTGGCGTAGGCGTTCTTCAGTGCGGAGCACAGCGAGGCCCCGGCGATATCGTCGCTCGGACTCACCACCAGGCCGTGGCCCGAGAGAGCGCGCGCGCACGGGAGCGCATCGCCAGCGTCCCGTCCGGCGAACTCCATCCATGTCAATACGCCGCGAGCGATCTCCATCGCCTTGGCCGGCCCGCCCGCGTGCACGAATCGAAAGCGACGGCCCACGTGCTCGCTGACGACCACGTCGACCCGGTCCATGCGCGCGGTGCGCGGCGACTCGAGCAGCCCTTTGGTCACGCTGAGCACCGGCACGTCCGGCAGATGCGGCGCAGCCCGGCTCATGACGGCGACGGCGCCGGCCGAGCTCACCGCATGCACGACGAGCTCGGCCCCGGCGAGCGCCTCCGCGAGCCGCGCCGGTCGGAAGAGGGCGATGCCGTCGAGCGCGAGCTTGAGCCGGGGATGCGGCTCGCCCCGCTCGCAAGGCTCGAGCATCGCGTCGTCGAGCCAGGTTCCCCAAAGCCGCACGTCGTGCCCACGCCGCCGCGCGACGCACGCCATGGCGCTGCCCATGTACCCCGCTCCGAGGACAGTCACATGCATGATGCGCTTGAGCATACCGCGCTTTTGCAGGTCTTCTTCAGGCGCGTCGTCGGACCCGTGGTCAAGCGGCTCGAGCGTCGGATTGATCCCCAGTCGCCGCGAGAGAAGGCAGTGGTTACTTTCAAGGAAGACCCATGAAGAACGACCTCCTGCGAAGCGGGCGACTGCTCCTCGCCGGGCTGCTCGTGAGCTGCGGCGGGGCTTCGGACTACGAAGCCCCTCAGGTCCCGCCACCGCCGCCTCCGGCTCCTGCCGAAGAGCCCCCGCAGGCACCGGAGCCGTATACGGAGGCGAGCCCGTCGATGCCGCCCCCCTTCGCTTCGGAACAGCCGCAGACACCGCCACCGGCGTCGCCCGCGCCGCCCCCGGTGGAGGCTGCACCGCCGGCCGCACAGTCAGTGCCCGCGCCGCCCGTCTACTCGTACCCCACCGGTCAGTGGGTCTACCTGACCGGCCGTGGATGGGTCTGGGTTCCCGCCGGGGCGACGACGCAAGACGTCGAGGGAGCACCCTACGTGTACCTCTACACGCCGTCGTACGGATGGACCTGGTACCTCTCGCCCTGGGGTTGGGGTCCGTACCGATACGGCATCTGGGCCCGACATCCGTGGCACCCGGGCGGCTGGCACGGCTACTGGGTCGCGCATCCCCGCGTGGTCGTCCGCCTCGGCCACGGGCGCTTCCACCATTGAGTCGAAGCCGCGCGCCGCCGCCGCCCGTCTGCGTCGACCGAAGCAAGCGACCGTGTTCGAAAGGAGCTCGAGCCTGCACGCGCGGGAGCATGCAGCGCTTTGCGCGCGGACCTCTCCGCAGTAGGGTGCCTGCGGCTTGCGCATCGCCGTCTCTCGTCTCGCTCACTCACCGACACGCACGCGCAGGCAGGTTTCTATTCGATGAGCGACCGACTGCCGATGTCGAGTCCGGATGCGTCGGGGGAAGCAGGCGCGCGGGCTACGGGGCGCTTCATCGCCGTCGGGGGCGGGCGCGGCGGCGTCGGAAAGAGTCTGGTTGCGGTCAACCTGGCCGTCTACTTCGCTCAGCTCGGGAAAGAGGTGGTCCTCGTCGACGCGGATCCGGGGGGTTCGAACGTGCACGCCCACTTTGGACTGAAGGCCGCGCGTTCGGAGCCGGACCTGGATCGCGATGGGTCCGATGCGCTACGCGGCGCGCTCGTGCTCACGAGCGTCCCGGGGCTGTCCCTGCTCCCCGCCGCGCACGACGCGGTGACTCGCGGACCGACGTTACGCGCCGGGCGCAAGACGCGCTGGCTCTCGGCGCTGCGTGAGCTACCCGCAGATTACCTGGTGATCGACGTGGGATCCGGCCACGGTGATTTCGCGCTCGACTTGATGCAATCGGCGGACATCCCGATCGCCGTGACCGTCCCCGAGCCGCCCGCGATCGAGACCACGTACCGCTTCTTGCGAGCCGCGTTCCGCCGGCGCCTGTACCGCGCACTCGTGCGTGACAAGCTCCGGCTCGCCCTCCTCGACCGCGCCCTGGCCGATCTCGGGATGCTCCCGGCCCCTCTCGAGCTCGTGCGCCGGCTGTCGAAAGTCGATCGCACGCTGGCCGACACGGCTTGGAAGCTGGCTCAGGCCATGCGCGTGCAGCTCGTGGTCAACCAGACGCGGGTGCGTCCCGACGCCGAGCTCGGGGCTTGGATGAGCGGGCTCGTGGCGCGCCACTACGGCGTCGCGCTCGACGAGCTCGGCCATGTCGAACACGACGACACGGTGTGGTTGACCGTCCGCCGCAACAAGCCGCTGCTCGTCGACAGCCCGACCAGCAAGAGCGCGCGCAACGTCGAGCGAATCGCTCGACGCGTGTTGGCACTGGCCGCCAACAAGGGCGGCGAGCCCGCAAGGCCGGCGGCGATTCCCACCGAAGAGCCGACGCTCTACGCGGTGCTGGGTGTCACGCGCTCGGCGAATGACGAGGAAGTCCGGCGAGCGTACAAGCGCCAGCGTGAGATTTACGCGACCGGCGGGCTGGCGACCGTTTCGCTGCTCGACGAGGACGATCTCGCGACCGCGCAGCGCAAGCTCGACGAGGCGTACGACACGCTGCTCGATCCGGTGCGCCGCCGCGCGTACGACCTCTCGACGTTTCCCGCGGCCGAGCCGGAAGTCCTCTCGGCGCGAACGACGAGCCCGGCCGTCGCCGCGGAGCAGTTGATGCTGCAGCGGGAGCTCCAGCGCGAGATCGGGCCCGACACCGAGTTCTCCGGGTCGCTGCTCCGAAAGGTGCGCGAGTCGCTCGGTCTCGAGCTGGTCGAGATCAGCTCGAAGACGAAGATATCGCGCGCCCACTTGCAGGCGATCGAAGACGACCGATTCGCGGAGCTTCCGGCGCTCGTCTACACCCGCGGCTTTCTCGTCGAGCTGGCCAAGCAGCTTCACCTCGATCCCATGCAAGTCCCGAAGACGTACTTGCGGCGGCTACGGGAGGAGCTCGCCGCGCGCGACAAGGAGACGGCGTGACCGGAGCGGCGCCCCCGCGGCGCGAACGGCGGCCGGAACCGCTGTTCGGCGCGGCGCTCTTCGTCGTTGCGCTGGTGCCGCGTGCGTACGTGGCGCTCGCCTGGGCGGGAGAGGCCGTGTGGGACGGGCACTATTACGACTTCGGCGCGCGACGCATCGCCGCCGGGCTCGGATACTCCGACGACCGGAGCGTGGGCGGACTGACGGTATGGCACCCTTGGTGCCACTACCCGGTCGGCTACAGCGCGTTTCTCGCGGGCTTCTATCGACTCTTCGGAGCAACCCCCGCAGTCGCCGGGATCGCGAACGCGCTGGTGGGCGCGGCGCTCGCGGTCGTCACCTGGGCGCTGGCGCGGCACGGGCTATCGCCAGCGAGGGCGCGGATCGCGGGGTTGCTCGTCGCGTTGCATCCGGGGCTGATCCTCTACGCGGCGTTGGTGATGAGCGAGCCACTCGCAGCACTCCTGACGGTCGCGGCTTTCTGGATCGCCGTGCGCGACCCGAGGGCGCGACGCGGGCTCGCCGCCGGCGCGCTGATGCTCGGTGTCGCCGCTCTCGTGCGCCCGCAAGCGCTCCTCTGCGCGCCGTTTCTTGCGTGGGCCGGCGCCCCGACGGCTCGAACGCGGGCGCCTCTGGCGGTCGCTGCGTGCGCGCTCGCCCTCCTGCCGATTCTTCCGTGGACTGCGCGCAATTGCCGGGTCATGGATGGGTGCGCGCTCGTCAGCACGAACGCAGGCTGGAACCTCGCGATCGGCGCATTCCCGCGCGCGACCGGTCGCTTCGAGACGCTGCGATCCACGGACGGGTGCCGCGACGTTTCCGGACAAGTCCAGCAAGATCGCTGCTGGCTGCGCTACGGGCTCGAGCAGATCCAAGAGCGTCCCTGGCGCTGGCTCTCGCTCGTTCCTGCGAAGCTGGGATTCACGTTCGACCACGAGTCGTTCGCCGTGGAATACCTGCACGAGGCCATGCCCGACGCGTGGCCAGAGCCACGGCGCGTGGGCGCGCGCGACGCGACGACGTTGGCGCATCGGCTGTTGCTGGCTGCGGCCGCCCTCGGTTGTGTCGCGTTCCCGCGCAAGCGAGCGTGGACGCCGCGCAACGCGGCGGTCCAAGGGGGGCTGCTCGTCGTGGCAGCGTCGCTCGGGGCGGTCGCGCTCTTCGCCGCCGCCCCCACATTTTGGCCGCTGGCCGTCTTCACGGCAACGGTCCCCTGGCTCCCGGTCGCTGGGCGTCCGGCGTTTCCGCCAGCGCTTCTGCTCGGTGTTGCCCTGCTGGCCACGCTGCTCGTCACGCACGCGGTCTTCTTCGGCGAAGATCGCTACCATGTCGTGGTGACCCCGGTACTCGCGATGCTTGCCGCGGGGGCTCTTCGGCGCTCCGCGCCCGCCACCTTCCGGAGTGACGCACCCCCGCCGCTGGGTTAGAAGGCTGGGTCGTGACCACGGAGCATCGAGAGCTACCCTCGCGTTTTGCGTTTCCGCTGGTCGGCGACACGCTGAAGTTCGCGACCGACCCGGCAGGCCTGCTGGCGGCGCGGGCGCGAGAGCTCGGGCCCGTGTTCAAGGTCCATCTGTTCGGGCATCCGACCGCGTGTTTCGTGGGCGCCGACGCGTTCGCGCTCCTGCTCGACGACGAAAACGTGGTGCGCTCGGGCGCGAACCCACCCCACGTGGAAGAGATCTTCAACCCCGAGTCGGTCCCGTTTCTCGACGGCAGCGCGCAGCGGCGACGCAAACGTCTCCTCATGGAGGCGTTTCGCGAGAGCGCGCTCGACGGGTACTTGCCCATCGTGGAGCAAGTCCTGGAGCGGCACGCGCGCAAGTGGGTCGACCTCGGGCCCTTCTCTTGGGTACCCGCGATCAACTCCCTCGGGTTCAGCATCGCGGGCGCGCTGTTCGTTGCATCCGATCCGACGAGCGACGACCCGGCGATCGCGGACGCCTTCGGCAAAGTCGCAGCCGGGCTTCTGTCCATCCCGATCAAGTTGCCGTTCACGCCATACGGCCAGGCGTTGAAGGCGCGCGATTTTCTCCTCGGCGTGGTGGACAAGGCTCTCGATTCTCGCGCGGGAAGCGAGAGCGGGACCGACGTGCTCTCTCGGCTGATGCAGGCGCGCGACGGCGACGAGCGGCTGTCGCGCAAGGAGCTGCGCATCGAAACGTTCCATTTCTTCGGGGCGTACGCGGCGGTGATCGGCGGGCTGTCCTTCCTGGCCTCCGCGCTCGGGCAATACCCGGAGATGGCGGAGCGCGCGCGCGAAGAAGTGCTCCGCGAAGCGCCCCGCGGCCCGCTGTCGACCGCCGTGCTCCGGAAGCTCGCATTCGTCGATCGTGTGACCCGCGAAGTGCGCCGCGCGGCGCCCGTCCTGCCGCTGACGTTCTTCGGCCTCGTCAAGCGCGACCTGACCTTCCGCGGAATACGGATACCGAGAGGCCACCGCGCCATCGGGTGCATCGGCGCGACGTTGCTCGATGGCCGAACCTTCCAAGATCCGCAGCAGTTCGACCCCGATCGGTGGATCCGCGCCGATGAGGCCCAAGAGAGAGCTTGGATCCCGCACGGCGGCGGTGTCCACACGGACGGCCATCGTTGCGCCGGCGAGGCGCTCGCCCACATGATGATGAAGGCGTTCGCGGTGCACATGCTCCGGAGCTACATGTGGAAGCTCGAACCCGATCAGGATCTTTCCCCCACGAGGAGCAAGCTCTTCGCGACACCAGCCGGCGGGCTGAGAGTGACGCTTTCTCGGCTGCCCGTCGACGCGCGGCCGGTTTGAACCGCCACCTCCGTCACTCGCCGGGGGGCCCTCCGACCGTTCGCGCGTGACGGGCTTCCGATTGGGAAACCGCCTCGGAGCGCGCCCGCGTGCTACCGTGCCCGTATGATCGGCCGGCTCACCGGCAAGGTCGTGGCCCAGGAAGTGGACGGCGGCGTGGTGCTCGACGTCGGCGGCGTGGGGTACGAGCTGGCCATTCCGCTCGGCACCCTCGGGCGCGCTCACACCGACGACGTCGGCCGAGTCACTCTTTGGGTGCACACGCACGTGCGCGAAGACGCCCTTGCGCTCTTCGGCTTCGCCGACGAGGCCGAACGAGGTGCATTTCGCGCCCTCGTCGGAGTATCGAATGTCGGTCCGAAGATCGCCGTCGCCGTGCTCGGGGCGCTGCCCGCTGCCGAGCTCGCGCGCGCTGTCGCCAGGCGCGACATGGCCGCTCTAACGGGCATTTCGGGTATCGGCAAGAAGATCGCCGAGCGGCTTCTGCTCGAGCTCCGCGACAAGTTGCCGATCCCGATCGCCTCCACTTCCGGTCTGTCGGCGAGCACGACAGCGACGCGACGCGACCCGGTGGGTGCCGGGGAACGGCTGCGCGGCGCGCTGACGGGCATGGGGTTCAAGCCGATCGAGGCAGACCGAGTCATTGCCACGCTCGGCGAGCGTGGGGACCTGGAAGTGCCTTTCGAAGAGATGCTCCGCGAGGCCCTGGCCCTGCTCGCAAAGTAGGATGGAAATCATGAAAGACGTCATCGCGTTCATCGACGCGCACCGCACGCGCTTCGTAGACGACCTGATTGAGTGGTTGCGGATTCCGTCGATCTCGAGTGACCCGGCGCACGCGGCCGACGTGAAGAAATGTGCCGATCACCTCGCCGTAAAGCTCCGCTCTCTCGGTGCCGGCCGCGTCGAGACATGGCCGACGGCCGGTCATCCCGCGGTATTCGCCGAGTGGATCGTCGGTCCGACCAAGCCGACGCTCCTGGTGTACGGCCACCACGACGTGCAGCCGGTCGATCCGCTCGGCGAGTGGGTGACGCCGCCGTTCGAGCCCAGCATCCGCGACGGCCGCCTCTGGGGACGAGGCGCCGTGGACGACAAGGGGCAGGTGTACGTCCACGTCAAGGCCGTCGAGAGCTTCGTGAAAGCGGCCGGTGCTCTGCCGATCAACCTGAAGATGATCGTCGAGGGAGAAGAGGAGATCGGCAGCGCCAACCTCGACACGCTCCTTCGCGAGCACGCGACCGACCTGTCAGCGGACGTCGTGTGCGTGAGCGACACCGCCATGTTTGGGCGCGGGATCCCATCGTTGTGCGTCGGACTGCGCGGGCTGAGCTACGTGGAAGTTTTCGTCGACGGCCCGGCGCTCGATCTTCACTCGGGAACGTTCGGGGGCGGCGTACGCAACCCCGTCAACGTGCTCGCGCAGATGATCGCCGCGCTCCACGACTCCGACGGTCGGGTCACTGTGCCGGGCTTCTACGACGCGGTCCTTCCGATCTCCGACGCCGAGCGGCGCGAAATCGCCACCTTGCCGTTCGACGAACACGAATGGCTTCGATCCACGGGGGCGCCGTCGACGTGGGGCGAGCGGGGCTACTCGACCCTCGAGCGAGTCTGGGCGCGGCCGACGCTCGACTGCTGCGGCATCGGCGGGGGCTTCCAAGGCGAGGGCGCGAAGACGATCATCCCGGCCCAGGCGCGCGCGAAGATCAGCTGCCGCCTCGTACCGAATCAGGAGCCCGACGACATCGCGAACAAGTTGAAAGCAGAGCTCGCGCGCCTCGCGCCACCGGGGGTGCGCGTGCGCATCGACGTGCTGCACGGAGGTCGGCCGTACCTGGCTCCGACCGACCATCCCGTGTTCGAGGTCGCCAAGCGCGCGTTCACCAAAGCGTTCGGCAAGCCGACTGTATTCATGCGCGAGGGGGGCAGCATTCCCTTCGTGCGCACCATCGCAGACGCGACCGGAAAGCCTTGCCTACTGATGGGCTTCGGGCAACCCGACGAGAATGCGCACGCCCCCAACGAGTGGCTCGATTTAGGCAACTATCACCTTGGAATCAAGAGCGCGGCATACCTATACGACGAGCTTTCCCAGATGTAAGGTCGGTCCAACCTTATGGCGAAGAAGACGAAGTCCGCGAAGCAGGGCAGGCTCCGCGAGCGGCGCGAGCAGCGATTCGATCCTCGCGCGAGCGCGAGCCCCTCGGTTGTGTATTTGCTGGGCGCCCTCGGCGCGGTCGCGATGGGAGCGGGCACGTGGGGTGAGTTCGGGTCGATGGTGCGCGACGCGGGGCTCGAGCCATTCAAGTATGCGGCATACGTGCTCGCTGCAGGCGCGGTGCTGGTCGGGATCGCCATCTGGATTGGCACGAGTGGCGAGGCTCCCCTTCGCGTCGGCGACGGCGGCGTGGCCGTCGAGCGGTCCGGCGTTCGCCGCATGCCCTGGTACGCGGTCGAGCGCATCGCCTGGGCGGACGGCGCGGTGCGCGTGACCGGAAAAGACGACCTCGGCACGAACATGACGATCGTCGCATCGCTCGCCAGCCATCCCCAAGCGGCCGCATGGATCGTCAAAGAGGCGCGCGAGCGGGTCCCGGATGTCGTCCAGCTCCCGGACGACGTCGCGCTCCCCGACGTGCGCGTGAGCGCAGGGGAACCCCTTTCCATGGATCCACCCCAGGTCGTTGGAAAGCACTGCGCGGCGAGCGGCAAAGTGATCGCCTACGAGCCGGACGCCCGCGTGTGCCCGCGGTGCGGTCGCGTGTACCACAAGGCTCACGTGCCCGACTCGTGTGCCTGCGGAGCTTCACTCGAGGCGCTGAAGGCGCACACGAAGACGGCGTAGGCCTTACGTGGGGGGGTGCGCTCGAAGGCAGCGCTCTCGGGCTACTCGCTCCCTGCCGCGTGCCCTTTCCCGGACGCGGCCGGCTCGGCGCGCATCCGCCGCACCGAAGAGCTGTCCACTCCGTCGGCCCCTGCCTCGACGCGGTTTCGTCCGCGCGTCTTCGCGGCGTACATCGCCGCGTCGGCGGCTCCCACCAGCCGGTCGATCGACCAAGGGGCGTCCGCGCTCGCGACGCCGACCGAGACTGTGACCCGCATCGGCTGGCCGCCATCGGGCGCGGCGTGGGACTCCGCCGCGACGGCGCGCCGGACGCGCTCGCCGGCGATGCGCGCGCCCGCCTCGCTGGTCTGCGGCAAACCCACCACGAACTCTTCGCCGCCCCACCGGGCGACGAAATCGCTCTTGCGTGCGACGCTCACCAGGACTCGCGCGATCCCCTGAAGGACCGCGTCGCCCGCAGCGTGCCCCCGCTCGTCGTTGATCCGCTTGAAGTGGTCGACGTCCAGCAGCAGAACCGAGAGCGGAAACGCGTGACGGTCGGAACGGGCCCGCTCGCGTTCGATGGCATCGAGGAATGCGCGACGGTTGAGCAGCCCGGTGAGCATGTCGGTCGTGGCGAGCCGGCGCGCGTCTTCGTAGAGCGCCGCCATCTGCACCGGGCCGCCGAGCTCGGTGGCGACGAGGGAAAGCAGGCGCTGGTCATCGCGCGACATGCCCCGCATCGTCGGTGCGAGCGCGACGCTACCCACCTGCGCGCCGCCCAGCACCAGCGGAACCGTTCGCGACGGAGGTCCGTCGCCCGCGGCCGCACGATCGTCGCCGACGAAATGAAGGGCCCGGTCGTCCGGAACGCCGAGGGCTGCTCGGGCAGCCTGTTCGCTCCGCTCGCGGTCTCCGGGATGGCCGTGCACGAACACCGGCGAATACGACCGGCCGGACACCATCGCGAGCCAGCGGTAGCTCACTACGTCGCTCATGAGCGTGGCGAGCCCGTCGAACAGCCGCTCGAGCTCGCCCGCGCTCGCCAGTGCGCGTACCTCGCCAGCTAGAACGGATTCGAACAGCGCCCCGTCGAGGATCGACGAGATGCGTTCGTAGAGGCTGCGGCGCGACGTTTGAGCCGATGTTGCGGCGGCGGGACGTACGGCTGGAGCGAACGACGGCAAGAGAGCGATGAGATCGTCGACACGGTCTTTGCCGACGTACGCTGCCGCTCCCGCGGATCGGGCCCAGAAGCGAGAGCGCTTGTCGCCCGACGCCGTCAGGAGCACCACGGGGACGTGGGCCGTGGCCGGGTCGTTGCGGAGAAGGCGGCAGAGCTGGACCCCCGACAAGCCGGTCATCACGAGGTCGGTGACCACCACGTCCGGGGGATTCGCGGCCGCGCGCTCGAAGGCGGTCTCGGCGTCGGCCGCTTCTTCGACGTCGTGCCCGTTCGCCCGCAGCCGCTGCCCCAGGAGCGTACGAATGGACGAACTGTCATCGACAACGAGTACGCGCAGCACGGCCTTGTTTCCTCTGCCTCTACTCCTTGCGATACGGCCTTTGTGGCCATTGCTTGAAGGGACCGCTCGGAGGGAGGAGGTGCACGTGACTGCGCTCCGGGGTCACCGATGAGCACCTGTACGAGGCCGCTTACTTTAGGGTACCCAGGGTACCCATTTCGAGGGCGCTGCCGGGACCAGAACTTCGAGGGCGCTGCCGGGACCAGAACTGGCGATCGGACTCGGCACGGACAGGTACGCGCGTTGCTCGAACGTGTTGGGAAAACCGGCATGTCCACAGACCCGACGGCCCCCGCGGCCGACGGCGCGATCGCGCCTCCCTCCGCATCCGTGACCAACCCGCCACGGCCTCCGCTCGCCTCCCGGGCCTATGCACGGCTCTATCGGCGCTTGCTGTGGCCGACGTGGGAAAGGTTTGCACGAGGACGCACGACCGCGCAGCACCTGGGCCTGCTGGAGGGCATGCAGTGGCGCTCTCCGGAAGCGGTCGAGCGCTACCAGCTCGACGCATTGCGGGCGCTGCTCGCGCACGCGGGTCGAAACGTGCCCTACTGGCGCGAGACGTTCCGGCGCATCGGCTTTGACTCGCGCGACGTGGTTCGTCGCGGAGATCTCGCGGCCCTTCCGATCCTCACGCGCGAGATCGTCCGCGAGCGTTATCGCGATTTGGTCGATCCCGAATATGCACACGTGAACCTGAAGAAAGGAACGAGTGGGTCGACCGGGGCTCCGCTCAAGTTCGAGTACTCTCCCGAAAGCGAGTCGTGGCGGCAAGCGGTGCGGATTCGGGGCTATTCCTGGAGCGGGTACCGGCCGGGGCTGCGAACCTTCTACTACTGGGCGATGGTCAGCGAGATGCCGAAGGGCGCGCCAGGCCTCAAGATCCGCCTCGACCGGCGCATGAAGCGTGAAGTGTTCGTCGATTCGATGCGCCAGGACGAGCAGGCCCGGCGCCGGGCGCTCGAACAGCTGCGGCGAACGCGCCCCGCAGTCGTCATCTGCTACACGCAGTCGTGCGCCCAGTTCGCCCGATGGATTCTCGACAACGGCCTGCGCGACTGGGACGACATTCCCGTCCTATGCGGCGCCGAGGCCGTCCTGGCCGCAGACCGAGCCGTGCTGGCGCGCGCGTTCGGGCCCCACGTGTTCGAAACCTATGGCTCTCGCGAGACGATGCTCATCGCGGCCGAGTGCGAAGCGCACCAAGGCCTGCATCTGAGCGAAGAGAACCTCTTGGTCGAAGTGACGCGCGGCGGAAGGCCCACGCCCGATGGAGAGACCGGGGACGTGCTCGTGACCGACCTCCACAACTACGGAATGCCGTTCATTCGCTACCAGAACGGCGACGTGGCGCAGATGGCGCAGGCTTCGGTGTGCGCGTGCGGCCGAGGACTCCGGCGGCTCGAACGCGTCGAGGGGCGTCGCGCCGACACGCTGTGTGACCGAGACGGCAACCCGATCCCGGGGCTGGTCTTTCACGTGCTCTTCAGCGACGCCCGCCAGGAGATCGTCCGACAGTTCCAGGCGGTCCAGCGCCCTGGCGGCGATGTCGTCCTGCGTGTCGTGCGAGGCCAGGACTGGTCCCAAGAGCGCTTCGACACGGTCGTTCGCCGCCTCGAGCAGTACTTGCGCGGCTTGCCCTTTCAGGTCGAGTATTGCGGCGCGATCGGCCCGTCGTCGAATGGCAAGATGCGCACGATCGTCGTCGAGCACGCCTGAGACGAGATCCCCGGGCGCCTACGCCGCCCACGGGAAATGGTGTAGTAGCTGGCAGAGGGAATCGAAGACCCATGCCTGCGCCCGCCGAACACCCGTACGCGTCCTTCGTTCATCTCGTGCAGAAGCCGGCGCGCTACCTCGGGGGCGAGTTCGGCGCCCGCACGAAGAACTGGGACGCCGTCGAGGCGCGCGTCTGCCTGGCATTCCCCGACGTGTACGACATCGGAATGAGCCACCTCGGCTTCAAGATCCTCTACAAGCTGCTGAACGACGACCCTCGCACCCTCGCCGAGCGCGCGTACGCGCCGTGGGTCGACATGGAGGCGCAGCTGCGCGCGCGGGGTCTGCCCCTGGTGTCGTGCGAGAGCGCCAGGCCGCTTCACGACTTCGACGTCGTCGGCTTCTCGCTGCAATTCGAGCTGACCTACACCAACGTGCTCACGATGCTGGAGCTCGGCGGCATTCCGCTTCGAAGCGACGCGCGCGGCGAGGGCGACCCGCTCGTCGTCGCGGGCGGACCGACGGCGACCCACCCCGAGCCGCTCGCTCCGTTCCTCGACGCGGTCGTGATCGGCGACGGCGAGGAGCGCGCCGGTGAAGTGGCGCGCACGTGGGCGGCCTCGAAGCGCGCGGGGGTTCCGCGCGCCGATAGGCTCCGGGCGCTCGCGCGGCTCGCAGGAGTGTACGTCCCTTCCCTCTACGCGACCCGCGTGGACTCCGACACCGGCTTTTCCGTCGTCGACCGCCCGCTCGCGCCGGAAGCGCCTCTCCCGGTCGTTCGCACGATCGTCGACGACTTGAATCGGTTTCCGTTTCCGGACGACGGCCCGATCGGCGGCCCCGAAGCCATCTTCGACCGGATGTCGATCGAGATCGCCCGCGGGTGCACCGAAGGCTGCCGCTTCTGTCAGGCGGGGATGATCTACCGCCCGGTGCGCGAACGCGACCCGGAACAGATCGTGGCCACGGTGGTCAGCGCAGTAAAGAAGAGCGGCTACGACGAGGCAAGTCTCACGTCGCTGTCGACGGCGGACTACTCGTGCATTGCGCCGCTGGTCAAGAGGGTGGCGGACGAGCTCGCGCCCAAGCAGGTTTCCCTGGGCGTCTCCAGCTTGCGCGCGTACGGCCTCGAAGAGAACGTGCTCGACGACGTGGCCCGCGTCCGCGCCACCGGCGTGACATTCGCGCCCGAAGCCGGAACGCAGCGGATGCGCGACGTGATCAACAAGAACGTCACCGAAGAGCAACTCATGCAAACGGCCGAGCGCGTGTTCGCGCGCGGCTGGCAAAGCATGAAGCTCTATTTCATGATCGGGCTGCCGACGGAGGAGGAGGAGGACGTGCGCGCGATCGCGCGCGTCGGCGGCCGGGCGCGCGCGATCGGAAAGCGCATCAAGAAAGCACTGGGCGTGTCGGCGACGCCAAAGGTGGTGGTCAGCGTGTCGACGCACGTCCCCAAGCCGCACACTCCGTTTCAGTGGTGCGCGATGGACGCGCCCGCCGACGTGCAGCGCAAGCAGCGCTGGCTGGAAGAGGAGGCTCGCGTCGCCGGGGTCGACCTTCGCGTGCACGACTGCGACACCTCTTGGCTCGAGGCCGTATTCGCCCGCGGCGATCGCGCCCTTGCCCCGGTGCTCGAGCGCGCGTACCGGGCGGGCGCGCGCTTCGATTCGTGGGAAGACCAGAAGAAGATGCACGTCTGGGAAGACGCATTCGCCGCGGAAGGCATCGACGTCGCGAAGTACCTCGGGACCATCCCGGTCACAGCGCGCCTTCCGTGGGACCATATCGACGTCGGCCTCGAAGACGGGTTTCTACTTCGCGAATACCGAAAGGCCTACAAGGACAGACTCTCACTCCCGTGCGGCAAAGTCGCGGGCGCGTTCGTCCACGCGACGAACTTGCGCGACGCTACTGCCGACGCGAGAAACCTCGTTTGCTACGACTGCGGCATCGCCTGCGATCTTGGGGCGATGCGTGAGCAGCGCCTGGTCTTCCTGCGCAAACTAGGAGCGGACGAGCCTCGGCCGGCGGCGGCCGCACCGATCTCGGGGGCAGAGGCGAAACGGCCGCGCGTGCGCGAGGCGCAGGGCGATCCCAGGCGCTACCGCTTCGTCTACGAGAAGCTCGGGCCGGCCGCATTCCTGTCGCACCTCGACGTCATCCGTGCGCTGCCGCGCGCGTTCCGGCGTCTGGAGCTGCCGATCTATTACTCGCGTGGCTTCCACCCGAAGCCCGACATGACATTCGGCCCGGCGCTGTCGCTCGGCGTCGCGAGCCTGGGCGAGGTGGTCGACGTCAAGATTGCCGCCGATCTCGATCCCACGGCACTCCTCGATGCGCTATCGGCAGGCGCTCAGCGCGGACTGCGATTCGCGGGCGGCGCGTTGCTCACCGCAGGCGACGTGACGATCACGCGGGTCGTGGACACGGCGCGCTACGTCGTGGGCATTCCACTGGCCGCACTCCTCGCGAGAGGCGGCCAGGCGTGGCTGGAGGAGCGCATCGCGCAGGCCCTGGCGGCGGAGGAGCTCGCCGTCACGCGGCGTATCGAGGGCATCGGCAAGCGCGTCGAAGTTCGCGGTTTTTTGCGGTCTCTCAGCGTATCCGACCGAGCCCTCGAGAGGCTCGAGCGCGCCGGAATCGTGGGAGACCTGGTGCCGCTCGACGTGGAGGTCGAAGTCCGCGGCTCGGGCGGCGTGAAGATCGCCGAGGTGGTCGAAGCCGTATGCGGCGATCCGGAAGTTCCGCACCGGGCCGTTCGCGTCGCCCTCGGCGCACGGAGTGCGGACGGATCGTTGGTCTCCCCGCTCGAACTGGATGCGCTGCGAGCGATGCGCGCGGCACGAACGTCACCGCCTGGCCCCGCCTCCACGAGCGAAGAGGGAGAACGCTTGGCACCCGCGTGATCGCGGCAGACTCATTTGCCCGCCTCATCGAGAAAGCCGTCCGGCGTTTCGTTGGCCGTGAGAGCGTCTGGCGCGGGCGCGGGCCAGCCAACGATGGCGAGGAAGACATCCAGAACGAACGCCGCGATGGCGATGTCGTTCAAAAGCGTCGCCGTACGCCGATCGGGCCATAGCTGGTTTCCGGCCCAGAATACGAAAGCGAAGGCCAGCAGGAGCGCCCTCGCCCACTCTTTCGGCGCACCCCGCCGGACGGCCTGATAGGCGAGGCACGCCAGAGCGATGAGGAGCAGGGGCAGCGCCGCAAGGCGGTCGTGTGCCTGAGAGGAAAGGCTATCGGCCGATGCGTCGCTTACCAGCAGCATTCCGGCGCTCATCAACGTAAGCACCCCGAGCGCAGTCGGGATTGCCCGATAGACTCGGGCGTACCACATGGGCATGAGCCGACGTTAGCCCGCCATATCGTACAGCTCCAGGGCCCATCTGGGCCCTGCGTAGGGCCGTTGATTTGGGACGGGGAAGCGCGGACGGGGGCTTTCGCCGCGCCTCGTGGTCCGGACGCGGGCGACGCAACCGATCGCCGTAGCCGCGAACGGGATGTCAGGGCAGAGCGGGCTCGGTCGCGAGCGTGTGGTCGTCCGCGTAGCGGCTCGCGCGGTGGAGAACCCGCAGATTGTCGTGAATGCTGTCTGCGCTCAGGGTCACCGCGAAGTTCCCGTCCTCCGGCTTCACGTCGATGTTCACCCAGGCATCGGGCAGCCAGTAGGGATCATTCGGAACCGCCACCCCGCTGACCTGACCAAGCAGCACTCGCGCGCTGTGGCACTGCAGGATGCGGGTCAGTTGCTCCGCGCTCACCCCTTTGGGCGGCCGGACGAGGAGCTTGGCACCGTTCGCACGCTCCTCGGTGCCGTTATTGGCCGTCGGGACATTGGAATAGATCGGATCCAATCGCAAGACCTTGGCCGACTGCAGCAACTGGATCTCGTCTTGTCCGTTTGCACTCCCGTCGCATTGGCGTCTCTCGACGCCGACCGCTCGTGCGGCCGGCGGTTGTGCGCTCGAAGCGCACGCGGTTCCCAGCGAGAGCGCTCCGACGGCAACGATTGTAGCCAAGTGGTTCTGCATGGGCTGACCTCCGGTGGGGCGGCAAAGCAAAAGTCGTGACATCTACCTGGCAAACCGACCGCCTTGTTTTCGCACTCGCAAAGGTTTCGTAAACATTTCATGGTGGCTCCAACGGAAACCAGTATGAAATGAGATGTCGGCCTCTCTCGACCCGCCTTTCGAAGGACGGGACAGTCCGCCGCAGTTCGACGTTCGCGGCGGGACGAAATGGCCTGTAAGACCTGGAAGAGAAGAGGGGATCGACCGCTTACGCTTCCCGGACAACGGCCGCCCCCGTTTTGTTGCGCGCCAACACCGGCGGCTTTCCGGTGCGACATTTTATATCGTTTTTGCGCTGGGGACCGTTTGGAGCCACTAGATTTTCTCGGGCGAACAGTGGACGCGAATCTGCCTCGCGTCGAATCGTTCACCGGAGTTGGTCATGAATCGGTTCGTATCGAGATCCGCAGCCTATGGAGCGCTAACCGCCGTCTTGGTGCTGATGACGTTCGAGGGCGTCGCGTGGGCGAAGACCTCACCGCTACGAACGGCTGCATCGCTGGTCGCCCTACCCAACGCGACGACGGACGCGGATCTGGCGCAGCCTTGGCGCGTCCCCGCAGCGCGCTTGGGTCGCTTCGTGACGTGCCGCATTTCGCGCCATCCGATCGGGGGATTCCGTTGGGTGGAGCGCGTCTGTCCTCTGTTCGTTGCTGACGCTCGGCGCCCGAGCGCCGCAGACCGCCGAGCGCGGATGCGTGCCGGTGCCCACGCCGGAATCCGCCTCGATGGCTCCGTCTTCGAGGTCATGACGGTCGCGGCCGGGACGAGCGCTGCGCAGTCGCCCGCCGGGACAACATCCCATGCGGCGCAATGGATGTGAATCGACGCCTACTCGAGCCTGCGGCCGCCTTAGCCCCGACTCGCAGACCAATGGCGGGATTCGCACGCCCCCTCATCGCCCCGCTCAGGCGCGAACGAGAGTATGGACCTCGTGTTCGAATGCCGTGAGCTCACGCCCCGGGTACGTCCGGGCAAGATGCGCGAAGATCGCGCGGGCGACGTCGGGACTGACCAGCAGCTCAACCCGGACATTGCCAGTCACGAGCAGCGTATCCTCGCGCACGCCGTGCTCCCCATAACCGCTGGCATCGATCCGCGTGTACCCCCTCGCGCCGAGCCGGCCGAGGTCGACTTTGAGCCGCTCCCAGAGCTCGGAGGCCGCAATGATGGTGACGAGCGTGGCGCCGGTCGTGTGGGGGTTGTTCGTCATGGGAGCTCCGCAGGCCGCGTTGCGGCTTCGAGCATAGCCTCTGCGAAGTCAAAATATCGTCAAATTGGCCAATCTCAAGATCGGCGTTGAGGCGATCGACGCCAGATTGCCTCGCGGGCCGCTATTCGATCCGAATGCGGTATCCGACTCCCGGCTCGGTCACGAGGTAACGGGGCCGGGCCGGATTCTCCTCCAGCTTCTGGCGAAGCTGCCCCATGTAGACCCGGACGTACTGGGTCTCGTTTGCATACGACGGCCCCCACGTCGCCTCGAGTAGCTGACGATGCGTCATCACCCGTCCTGCGTTGCGCATGAGAAGCCCGAAGAGCTTGTACTCGGTCGGCGTGAGGTGCACCATCCGACCCGCCACGGTTACGTGGCGCTTCGCGAGGTCGATCCGAAGATCGCCCAACTCGATGGTGGGTTCGCCGGCATCGCGGTCGCCCCGAGCCGCTTGCCGCATCCAGACACGCATGCGGGCCAAAAGCTCGCCCGTGGCGAACGGTTTGGTCACATAGTCGTTGGCTCCCACGTCGAGCGCGGAGATCTTATCGCCCTCCTGGCCTCGTGCCGAAATGACCACGATCGGCGCCGCCAACCACTCTCGCAATCGCTTGGTGACCTCGATCCCGTCGATGTCGGGCAGGCCGAGATCCAGAAGAACGAAATCCGGATTGTACGCCGAGGCTTGAGACAACGCCTCGGCGCCGTGGGTGGCGAGCACCGTGCGGAACCCATGATCCCCGAGGACCGACTGCAAGAATCTTCGCATCGGATGCTCGTCTTCCACGACGAGGACCAAGGCTCCCGCGGTTGTCACGGGCCCTGCCGCCCCTGGCGGGCAGTCCTGTTTCGAATCACGTCGTGCAAGCATGGGTCGCCGAGATGAAGCGGCGCCGCCTGCGCCTGACCCCAGTCCTACGCTGAGCCTGCTAAACGTCTGCTAAAAACGTAACAGATCAGGGCTCCGGCGCCTCCGGCAACGTCCGCAGGGCCGGCATGTCCTCGTTCCGAGGCAACACGAAGTGGAAGGAAGCCCCGCCGGAATCGCGATTTTCGCACCAGATGCGCCCACCGTGTACGGTGACAATGCCACGGCAAATCGTCAGGCCAAGGCCCATGCCGGAAACCGCCCCACCCTCAATGGCCCGGTAGAACTTCTCGAAGACCATGCCTTCCTGTCCCACCGGTACCCCGGGGCCGCGATCCGCCACCTCCACGTCGATGCCTTCCTCCGTTCGGCGGGCGCGGATTTCGATCGGCGAACTGGCAGGCGTGTACTTGATTGCGTTTTCGATCAGATTGACGAGCACCTGTTCGATCAAGGTCGCGTCGAGAGCCACGAGGGCTGCTTCGGGCGCAATGTGCACGTCGACGGACCGGTCCGAGAGCTGCTCTTCGAGGCGGCTGAGCGCCACCCCCACCACCTCCTCCAGCGGCTGCCACTCTTTTCGCGCGCGCATCGCGCCCGCTTCGAGCGACGTCATGTTGAGGAGGTTGCGCACCAGGCGATTGAGACGGCTCGCCTCCTCCGAAATCGTCTCCAAGTACTCGTGCCGACGTCCAGGCGGTAGATCGTCTTCCCCGTCGAGCAACGCCGTGACGGCGCCCTTGACGACGGCGAGCGGCGTTCGCAAGTCGTGGGAGACGGAGCTGAGGAGCGCGTTGCGAAGCCGCTCGCGCTGAACCTCCAGCTGTGCGCGCTGCGCGTCATCCGCCAGCCGACTTCGCTCGATGGCCAACACGATCTGGTTGGCAAAGGCATCGAGAAGATCGCGGTTCGTTCGGCTGACAAAGGGGTCCGGCGCCGGGGGACGCACGACGAGCATGCCGAGGTCCCGCGAACCGGTCGAGAGGGGCAATAGCCGCTCTCCCGTCGCGATCAGATAACCGGCGGGCGGAGCGGCGACGCCGAGCGTCGATAGCTCGGCGGCTCTCGCCAGCACCCCGGCGTCGAGCTCCGGCATTTGTTCCGCCGTGGCCAGGGCGAGGCTCAGTCGGCCACTTTCCCCGGTGAGGAGGATCGCCACGCCGCCTCCAAACGCTTCCCCCAAATGACGCTGCGCCACCTCGACGATCTCCGCGCTCGAGCCCGAGCTCGAAAGGCCCCGACTCATCGCATACAGCTTCGCGGTGCGAAGCTCTCGAGCATGAGCGGCAGCCCCATCCCGCCGAATCCTCTCCGTGAGATTGCTGATGACGAAGGCGACGAACAACAAGATGACGAACGTCATCAGGTATCGGCTGTCGGCCACCGCGAGGCTGAAGTACGGGGCGGTGAAAAAGAAATCGACGGCGGCGACGCTCAACGCCGCGGTCACCAGCGACGGCACGTACCCGAACCGCCGCGCCATGAGCACGACGCCGAGCAGGTACAACATCACGATGTCCTGAAGGCGATGATCGAGCAAAAACCAGCAGACCGCGGTCTCCGTCGCCACAGCGGCAACGGAGACCGCCAGCCCCACTGTCACGGACGTACGTCTTGGAGTCCCGACTTCGCCGCTTGCGCTCATCCGAGCTTCAGCCGATAGCCCCCGCCCGCATCCGTCACGAGATGGCGTGGCCGCGCCGGATCCATTTCGATCTTCAGCCTGAGTTGGCGTACGTGCGCACGCAGGTACTGAGCCCGCGTCGATGAACCGGGACCCCAGAGCGCCGCCAGTATCTGGTCCTCGCTCATCGCCCTTCCATGGCTGCGCGTCAACGTAAGAAGGAGCTTACATTCGATCGGCGTGATGTGGACCTCGCGGCCTTCGACGAAGAGCGACCGTCGATCGCGATCGATGCGGATCCGGCTGGTACGCGCGCCTGGGAGAAAGTGGGGCCCGTGCGTCTTGTCGGCCTGCCGGAGCCACACTCGAATCCGCGCGAGCAAGTCTGCCGCGGTGAATGGCTGCATGATGTAGTCATTGGCTCCGGCGTCGAGAACCGCGCTCTTCTCGTGCTCACGGGCTCGGTCCAGAAGTACGACGATGGGCGCAGAAGCCCAGCCGCGGAGACGCGATGTCAGCTCGACCCCGTCGACGCCCAAACCGGCCAGCTCGAGCAGCACCAAGTCGGGCTTGTGGCCCGCAGCACGCGTCAAAGCATTGCCGCGAGCAGTAGCGTGAAGGGTCCGAAACCCGTGGCTGGCCAGCGTAGACACCAGTGAGTGCCCGAGGGGCGGCCCCTCTTGCACCACCAGCACGAGCGGCTGGACGGCCGCGGCCCGACTCATCCAGGAAGACGGATGTCGTGTGCGCATCGGTGATTGTCCGTTCAATCCCTGTACTGCGCGGACCCATCAAAATGCCGTAAATTCAGCGCTGTCCGGCGGGCCCGTCGCCTAGCTCGGCGCGGCTCCCGAGGCAGCCGTGCGCCGAGGTCGGCCGCGAGCGGGGCATTCGATCTCGTTTATATCTTGATTGCACGGATGGCGCACCTTTTTACCTGAAGTTTATACGCCTCATGCGTATACCCATCTTCGGACTGGAGTCTCCGGAGAATGACCATGCTCGCCCAGCAAGCGCAAGGCAGGAGTGAACGCGATCCCGCATCTCCGTCGGAGACACCGAGCAGTCCGCCTCGCCCCCTGATGCCTCTCGTGCTCGTCGTCGAGGACGACATTCGCATGCGAAAGTATCTCCGCACCACGCTGAGCGACCAGCGTTTCCGGGTCGTCGACGCGGACAGCGGCTCCGAGGGCCTGATTCAGGCCGCCGGACACAATCCTGACCTGGTCGTGCTCGACTTTATGCTTCCCGATCTGAACGGCGTCCAAGTCACTACCAAGCTCCGTGAATGGACGCCCGCGCCCATCTTGATCCTGTCGGCACATGACGAGGAGCAGGAGAAGGTAGCCGCCCTCGACGCCGGCGCGAACGACTACCTGACGAAGCCGTTCGCGACGAGCGAGTTGCTCGCGCGTATCCGCGTGTGGCTTCGGCACATGCAGCGGGCCGAGGCCCATTCTCTGAACTCTGTCCTTGTGGTGGGCGAGCTGCGAATCGATTTCGAAAGGCGAATCGCCTTCGTGGGAGACCGCGAGGTCCGGCTGACCCCGACGCAGTACAAACTGTTCGGCGTGCTGATGCGAAACGCGGGAAAGGTTCTCACGCACGAGCAGATTCTCTTCATGGTATGGGGTCCCGCCTATACGAAAGAGACGCAGTACTTGCGAGTGTACATGGGCAAGCTGCGCCAAAAATTCGAGGTAAATGCTGCGCGGCCGCGATATTTCATCACCGAACCGGGCATCGGTTACCGCCTGCGAGCGGAATGAAGTGCGCGGCATTTATGTGTTCATGATGCGAACGGCGCGTGTATTTGCACCTCTGTTATGCGATCGTTGACTATTCTCTCCAGTGCGACGCAAAAGACATCATCGCAACGCGTCGCGAACGGAGATAGTCATGATCACGACCAGGAGTTTGGCCCAGGCGTTTGCAATCGCTGTCACGTTGACCGGCGCGGGCTGCGCCACGCAGACCTCTGCCTTTCGCCACATGAGTGCGGAAGAGCACGAGCGCGTCGGCGCTGCCGGAGGGGACGCCGCCGACGCGACCGACCATCTAGCAATCGCGCAAGACCTTCGCCGCGCAGAGCAGGCTGCGTGTTTCGAGGTGCCCGACGCGGAGCGCGACGCGGGGCCCTTCGGCCACCGCGACCGGATCGAAGGGGTGCAGGTCGTTCGCGAGCGGTTGTTCCCGAAGGCGCCGGAGCAGCCGGTCGGCGTCGCCGTGACCCTTCGAGCAGCCCCCGGGCTGACCGAGCAGTGGATCGGGCGTGTCATTCAATGCCACCTTGCCCATAAGGCCGTTGTCGGGGCACGCGTAGCGGAGGAGACTTGCCCGTTGTCGGTGGATGACGCGCGCGTGGATCTATCGTCGACGCATTCCGGCTTTCGGGTGACCATTACCTCCAAGGACCCGGCTGCCGCCCGCGCGCTCATCCAGCGCTGCAGCACGCTGACGGACTGATTGTCAACGATCGACTTCGCGGTGAAGCGGAGGCAGCCCACGCGTGCACCAGTCGAGCCATAACCGCCGATACTGGACCTTCGGACTCAATGCGTCCGCCAAGTTTCTTCGCGAAGTCGTCATGCGATCAACTCGCTCCCGCGCGCTAGTAAGAAATCGCATATTTATGTGAATCGCGGGCCTATTTACGACATTTTTAGAAAAGCAGCGTCTACAGTCCGACGCCGTCGCACATAGCGGCAAGCAGAGCAAACAAGGGGGAGAGTCACCATACGACGGTGGCTTCGAGGTCGCTCTTTGTCCATTCGCAACCCAATGAGGAGCCCGTACATGAACCGGTTTACGTCGTTGCGCACGCTCGGCGCGGGGGTCGTAGCGCTTGCATGTCTTTTGCGGTTTGGGGGGGTGTCATCGGCGCAGACCCCGGCGGAGCCAGCTCCGCCGGGGCCGGCGCCCGTATCGCCGGTCGTGGCTCCAGCGGCGACAGGCGCTCCGCCTGCACCGCCGCCAACCTCGCCGCCGATACCGACCACGTCTCCACCTCCCTCCCCTGCGACCCCGGCTTCGCCCGAGGCCCCCAAAGAGGAGAAAGCAGCGGAACCCTTCGCATTCGGCGACTTCTCTTGGCTCAACGGCGCAAACCGGCAGAAGAAGGCTCTGCTCGACTCGCCCATCTTTACGGGCAGCTTCCTTCTCGACGTTAACTATACGAACTCCCACAACATGCCGATCGACAACACTGTGGTCGGGTCGACGGGCCTTTCGCGGAACAACGAAGTGACTCTCGCCTTCCTCGGCTTCGGCGGCGACTTTCACTACGAGAACGCGCGCGCCCGCTTGATGACCCAGTTCGGGGTCCGGTCTATTTTGGTCCCGCGCAACGACTTCAGTACCTTCCGCGGCCAGTTCGACCTTCAGAACGCCATTCGGTACGTCAGCGAGGGCTACGGCGGCTACCATTTCGACGTGCTCCACGGCATCAACGTCGACGCAGGCATTTTCATGTCCTATGTCGGGCTTTTTTCTTACGACAACTTCGAGAACTGGATGTACCTGCCGTCGTTCACGTCGGACAACACGCCGTGGTTCTTCAACGGGCTCCGCGTCCAGATCTTTCCGACCGACACGCTCAAGATCGAGCCATGGCTCATCAACGGCTGGCAGACGTACGGCAAGTTCAACGAAATGCCCGGCTTCGGCGCCCAGGTCCTCTGGCGCCCCGTCGAATGGCTTTCGGTCCTTTCGAACGACTACATCGGCTGGGACGCGCAGAACCTGCCCGGCCTCGTTCGCTGGCACAGCGACAACAGCTTGACGGTCAGCTACTACAACAATCCCAAAGGGTTCATCAGCCGCGTCGCGTCGTCGTACACCTTCGATGTCGGAGGCGAGCAGGGGGACGGCGTCTCCTTTAGCGGCGGGGGCGGGACCGAAGGGCATTGCACGACCGCCACCCCGTGTGCGGCGCGCTTCGTCAGCGGCATGATGTACCACCGCGTCTGGTTCGGCGACACCTTCGCCGTCACGGCCGGGGCGGGCTTCATGGGCAACCCGAGTCGATACCTCGTCCTGGCCCCAACCGGCAACGCATCGGGCATTCCCCAGCCGGAGAGCACGCAAGGCATCCAGTACGTGCCGCCCACGAAGGGCTACGACTTCAACTTCGGCACGGATTTCAACGCATGGGACTACGAGTTCGGGATTCAATACATGCCCATCGAACAGCTCACGATCGACGTCGAGTTCAACCATCGACAGGCCGACGTGCCCTATTTCGCCGGCCACGGCGGAGTGACTTCGCCCGACGGCTACATCACGACGGCCACGCCGGCGGGCTGGAGGCCCGACCTCGTCAAGTCTGACGACCGGATCATCGCTGCGTGGCTGGTGCGCTTCTGAACGGCGCGATCTTCGGAGCATGACATGAAGACTTCAATGTTTGAGAAAGGGATTCCCATGGTGCCGCGTGCATGCGTCGTTTTCGGCCTACTCTTTGCCGGACTGCTGGTTGCTGCAGCTGGCTGCATGGGCGGGCTTACCGCTGACAATCTTTCCGAGGGAGATCGCTGCAATCCCCTGGACAGTCACAACGAGTGCGGCAGCGGATTGGTCTGCACGGGGCAGGCGTCGTCCCCGGCCATTCCGTCTTGCCCCGAGAACTACTGTTGCGCGGTGAACGGTAGTGGAGCGATAAGCAGCACGCATCCGAACTGCCAGCCCGGGTGCAACGGCGGCGCAGCCTCGATTTGCGCTGCCAACATGGATCCGGCTGCGTGCGCACTCGCCGGGATGCCGCTACCTGATGCAGGGGCCAGCGAGTGAGAAGGTGACGGACCGACCCGTGTCATGGGGGCTGGTCCAATTCTGGGTCAGCCCCCATTGGCGGGGGCGTCTTCACGCGAGTAACCCACCCTCGGTGCGTCAACGTGGCTGTCCGCCTTCCCGCATTCGGCGTGGTCCATGGGTATGTGCGGCTGCGCTGGCCTGTTTGACGGGCTGTTTTCTTTCGAAGTTGCTCCCTGACACCAGGACGGCTGCCGAGCATGCCCGAGAGGTCGCGGGTCGTTGCGGGGCTTTCTCCGAGGAGACCGTGCGCACCCTGGCCAGTCCCTCCGTTGTGGAAATGGTGGAGCCTGCTTATGCCTACGTTTCATCGGGTCCAACCGACCGGGAGCCGCGACTGCACGGTGCGCGCATCTCCTTGCGCCCGGTAGCCGGCTTGTCGCGCGAAACCATCCAACGAAGCCTCGAGTGTCATCAAGCCCACGTGGTGCTGGGTATGGCACCGATGCGCGACGAGGACCCCTACGTGCTGCCTGGGGCGTGGCTGGACCTGGACGTGAGCTCGGAAGGCGACGGTTTCGTGGTGGCGGTCCAGGCGAGCACAATCGACGATGCAAAGCGCGTTCTGCAGCGGGCGCGCCTTTTCGGGACCCCGAATCGCTGAAGAATGCATGCACTGCATTGTCGGTGGGACCAGATTCAGGCTGCGGCGGCGGCAAACGCAGTGCGAAGCCGCGCCCCTTCCGTTCTTACGCAGATATGGGCAGGCAGCAGCGGGATATGTAAATAAGCCATAAATTCGTACCATCGGTGCCCGCAGTCGCGTTGGTGGCGGGCGGTTCCAAAGCTAAAGTTGGGTGCATCCGATGTCGACCGAGGAGTTCATCGCCATTCACGACGACCAGAGGGTGACGCGCGTCTTTCCGGCGCGGCCTCGAGGACGAGACCGCGGCGACGCCCTTGCCGAGGCTCGCGTTCCGGGCAACGACCCTTTTCCCGCTGCCCGCGGGCCTGCGTTGTTCCGCGATCTGGGGTCACGGCTCGACGAGGCGTTCGAGCAGAAGCTGTTCGAGCCGTTCACTCGAATTCGCACCGTGGCCGCAGTGTTGATGGACGATCCCGGCAAACGGTATGCGGATCAGTCGAGCGCAATCGGCGAGGCTGCGGAGCATGCCGAGCAAAAGCTGCGCGAAATCCTCGACTTCATGCGGATAGCAGCGGGGGAGCTGCGCGTCGCGCGACGCAGAGTCGACTTGAAGGTTCTGTGCGAGCGAGTGGTGGATGCGATCCATAACGCACACGCCCACCGCCAGATGCTGTTCACTTCCGATTCGCGGCTCGAGGGCCAGTGGGACCCGGATCGGATGGCAACGCTTCTGACGAGCCTTGTCCTCAACGCTCTCCAGCATGGCCTACCGAGGCCCGCAGTTCGCATCGAGCTGCGGGGCACGCCGGACCATGTCGTGTTGCAAGTGTGGAACGCCGGGTCCATCGGCGATCCGGACCTGGCGCATCGGCTTTTCGAGCCGTTCGTCTGCGGCCGCGTACGGCAGGCTGGCACGCCGGAAGGGCTCGGGCTCGGGCTGTTTCTGGCCCGCGAGATCGCTTGGGCCCACGGCGGTCATATCGACGTTCAGAGCACCGAGAAGGACGGGACGACCTTTCGCGTGACGGTGCCCCGTTCGTGACGGTGTCGACGTGCCGGGCCCGATCAAGACCTGCGCGCTTCTCGGCGTCTCTTTGTGCGCCGCCGCCTGCTTGAGCGCGTCGGGCGCGCGACCACCACCGAGTGCAGCGGAGCTGAATGCGAGGGCGGATATCGAGGAGGCCACCGCCTCGACCGCACCGTCCGACGACGCAAAGTCTCTGCGGGAGTCGGCGGCCGCTCATCGAAGGGCAGCGGGAGCTCTTCTGGAGCGAGAGGCTGAGGTCTGCGCCGGCGTGGCAGAAGCCGACCGAGCGCATCCGCCCTTCCTGTTGCCCGTGGCGATCGACGCGGTTCGGCCGGCGATGGGAGAGAGGCGGCTGGTGAAATCCTTCGTGAAGGAGCTGCGCGGCGCCGAGTTGACGATCCGGGCGACCGCAGGGCTGACAAAGCAATGGCTGGCTCGCGAGGTGCGTTGTCACTTGGCCTGGCACGACGTCGTGGGACGTCGAGCGCATGAGCCGTTCGAGGACCCATTCTTGGTCGGAACACCCATGGTCTCATTCGACGAAGTCGAGATGGGGTTCGTCATCCGGATCGTCGGCAACGACAAAGCGGAGGGAAGCGAGATCCTCCGGCGTGCTTGGCTCGTCGCGACCTCGTCGGCCCCGCCTTTGCCAGTGCCTTGACTGCGAGTGGAGTCGGGGCGCTTCTATCGAAGCGACGCCAACCAACAGCGCCGACGGCGCGGTTGGCCTCGAGACCGCTCGCGATAGATGCGCCGGATCACCGACGTCGTTTGCGCAGTCCGCCGCCGAAGCGGGGCGGTAGATCCCAATAGATCACTATAAATGTGTCAGAATTCGTCAGTAGTGTTTCTTGTGGGTTTCCAATGACGAGTCAGGAGCTTACTTCAAATGCAAAGGCATCTTGCGTCATCTATTTACCGCCTTTTTATGCAGTCACGACATAGCTTCTCGCACGACTTCGAATGTTCGGCCCGTGCCGCCTCTGCTTCATGGCAATCATGTTCCCCATCGCCCTCACGATCTCAACTAGCGTCCGCGCGGAAATTCCGCCAAGCGTCGTCCTCCCGGCCAAATTGGGTCTTGACCAGGCGGTCGAGCTCGCGCGCTCGCGCGGACTCGACGTCCTCATCGCGGAAACGCGCGCACACGGCGCGGAGGGCGACGTGCGCGTGGCCGGGGCCGTTGCGAACCCGCTAGTTAGTGTCGGATTCGGGCGCGCGTTCAACTACGAGGCTCAATCTTCTGACCAGAGCAACAATCAATATAGCGCTGGACTCTCGGATCAGGCCGCTGCCTTCGATTCGCTCTCGGGCAAACGGAGCCTGCGGCTCGTCACGGCGCGCAACGCGCTCGCAGCCGCCAAGTTGGCACGTGAGGATGCCGTTCGAATACTCGAGTTTGAAGTCAAGCAGCAATACGCCGAGGTCGCGCAAACGATCGAGCTCGTCAAGTTCGCGCAAGAAGTCGTCGAGACCGCGACCCGCAGCCTGGACCTGAATCGACGTCGGTACCCGCAGGTCATCGATGACGGGACCCTCGCTCGGATCGAAACGCAGAAGCTCGAGGCCGACCAGGCGCTCGACCAGGCGGTGGAGGGACTGCGAACTGCCCGCGTGGGGCTCGGCTTCTTGCTCGGCGTTCGGGGCGAGGTTCCTGACTTCGACGTCGACGCCGGCACGCTCGACTTCCGCGTACCCGTAGCCCTCGGGGCGGCATCCGAGCGAGACCTCTTGCGTCTCGCCGTCGATCACCGCCCGGATCTCCGGCAGTACGGGTATGAGCGCGCGCGCGCATCGGCGGCAGTCGACCTCGCCAAGCGCCAGCGCTTTCCGGACGTCACCCTTTCGGCGCAGTACACCCAGACCGGGACGGGCCAGAGCGCCATTCAGCCGCCCACCCTAAGCTTCGCGGTGACGGCGCCTTTGCCGCTTTTTTATCAGCAGCAGGGCGAGATTCAAAAGGCCGAAGCCGACTACGATGAGCAATCCCTGACCCAAGCCAAGGTGACGGCGAGGGTGGCGGCGGAGGTCGGAACGGCCTTCGCCGGGTTCACCGCGGCGAGGCGCCTCGTCGAGCGCATGCGTGGGGGCCTTCTCGCCAGCGCCAAACGAGCGCGCGACATCACTGAAGTGCAATTCAAGGCCGGTGCCGGCACGCTCATCGACTTTCTGGACGCACAGCGCACCTACGTCGCAACGAACGTCGAGTACCTGCAAGACCTCACCACGTATTGGACCGCCGTGTTTCAGCTGGAGCAAGCGGTCGGGATGGAGCTCCCATGAATCGCCGTACGCATCGTGTTCTCGCGGAAAGCGCGGCCGCGCTCTCGCTGGCCGCAATCTGCGCCGCCATCCCGGCGTGCCAGCGCTCGTCGCAGGCCGCGCAAACGCCGGCACCGCAGCCGCCCGCCGGCGAGGTCTGGCTGACCGCAGACCAGGTTAAGGATGCGAAGATCGCGGTCGAGGCGGTGGAAGAGCGGGCGGTCGACGACACGATTCTCACCAGCGGGCGCATCGCGTTCGATGACGGGCAGGTCGGGCATGTCTTTCCGGCGGTGACCGGCCGGGTGGCGCGGATCGTCGCGCAGCTCGGCGAGCACGTGAAAAAGGGTCAACCGCTCGCGACGATCGAGTCGCCCGATATCGGCAACGCCGTCAGCGACCAGCACAAGGCAGAGGCCGATCTCATCGCCGCCGAGCACGACCACAAGAGGCAGCAGTCGCTATTCGAGCAACATGCGACGTCGCAGGCGTCGCTCGAGCAGTCGGAGGACAACTGGCGCAAGGCCCGTGCGGAGCTCGAGCGCGCGCGGCAGAAGGCGTACCTCCTTCGCGCCAGCGACGTGGACGCAGTGACCCAAACGTACACGCTCAGGTCTCCGATCGAAGGCGAAGTGCTCATGCGCAATGTGTCGCCCGGAGTCGAGGTGCAAGGCCAGTATGGCGGCGGCCAAGCTGTCGAGCTCTTCACGATCGGCGAGATCGATCGTGTGTGGGTGATGGCGGACCTCTATGAAATGGACTTGGCGCGCGTCCACGTCGGCTCACCTGCGACGGTGACCGTAATCGCCTATCCGAACCGGATCTTTGAGGGGACCGTCGACTGGGTGAGCGGGATGCTCGATCCCACGACGCGCACGGCCAAAGTGCGATTTCGTCTCGAGAACGCAGACCGGTTGCTCAAGCCCGAGATGTACGCGACGGCCCGGATCTCGGTCGACCAAAAGACGGCCCTCGCGATTCCACGGGCCGCCCTTTTGCGACTCGGCGATTACCGAGTCGTCTTCGTCCAGGTAGGCCGTTCGGACGGGTTCGCAAAGTTCGCTCGCCTTCCGGTCGACGTGGACGAAGGGGAATCGAGCCCCTGGATCGAAGTCAAACACGGCCTCGATGTCGGCCAAGCCATCGTGACGTCCGGCGCCGTCTTGCTCTCCCAAAAGTTGTAACGAGAGCGGCCTCTCGAGACGTGCTTCCATTGCCATGATCCAGCGAATCGTCGCCGGCGCGCTGCGCATGCCGCTGGTCGTCTTCGTGACGGCTTTGCTCCTCGTCGCGCTCGGCCTCGCGGCGTACAAGCAGCTCGACGTCGAGGCGTACCCGAACCCCGTGCCACCGATGGTCGAGGTGATTACGCAACCCGATGGGTGGAGCGCGGAGGAGACCGAGCGGTACGTCACGATCCCCCTGGAGATCGGCATGTCCGGCATGCCGGGGCTCGACCACATCCGGTCCCAATCTCTCTTCGGGTTGAGCGACGTGAAGTGCTACTTCGGATGGTCGACGGCGTACAGCGAGGCTCGGCAGGAGGTCATCAACCGCATTCAGTTCGTGCCGCTGCCCGCAGGCGTACAGGCGAGTCTGTCGCCGTGGAATGCGATTGGCGAGATCTTCCGGTATCGCGTCGTCGGCCGGGGCTACTCGCTGCGCGACCTGAAGACGGCCGAAGACTGGATCCTCGAGCGGCAGTTCAAGCAAGTACCCGGCGTCATCGACGTCGTGAGCTACGGGGGTGAAACGAAGCAATTCCACGTCGAGGTCGACCCGTACCGCTTGCGCGGGCACGGCCTTTCGCTCAGCGCCGTTCTCTCCGCGCTACAGAACTCGAATCAAAACGTCGGCGGACAACGCCTAGTGATGGGTGAGCAGTCGTACGATGTCCGCGGCATCGGGTTGCTCGGGGCGCGTGCGCCGCAAGTGCCAGCCGAAGGCGATATCGAGAACATCGTGGTGGTCGAACAGAAAGGGACGCCCGTTCGCGTCAAAGACATCGCCGATGTCGAGAGCGGGCACGCCCCCCGGCTCGGCATCGTCGGCCACGACGACGATCCCGACGTCGTGCAAGGGATCGTCCTCATGCGCTACGGCGGGGAAACGCAGCCGACCCTCGAGGCGCTGCACTCGAAAGTGGCCTCCATCCGCGACAACCACATCTTGCCGCCGGGCATGGACATCGCGCCTTACTACGACCGCGGCGCGCTCGTGCAGGTCACCACCCACACCGTGATGGAAAACCTCCTCGTCGGCATGGGCCTGGTCACGGGGGTCTTGCTCGTTTTCTTGGGCAACGCGCGTGCGGCGATCATCACCGCAGTGAACATTCCCCTTGCACTCCTCATCGCCTTCTGCGGACTGGTTGGGACGCACACTTCGGCCAACCTGATCTCTCTCGGGGCCGTCGACTTTGGAATCGTCGTCGACTCGACAGTGATCATGATGGAAAGCATCTTCCTTCATCTGGGTGCCCATGGGAAAGGCACGATGTCGGAGCGAATTCTCCACGGTGCGCGCGAGGTGGCGACGCCGATCACGTTCTCGACGCTCATCATCGGGGTCGCGTTTTTACCCCTGTTCACGATGACCGGCGTGTCGGGGGTCATCTTCGGCCCGATGGCAAGGACGTATTCTTTCGCGATCGGTGGCGCTATTTGCCTCGCCCTGACGCTGACACCCGTCCTGGCCTCGAAGGTCATCCCCGCAAAGAGCGAGGAGTCCGAAGGCCTTGCCATGAGGGCCCTCGCCCGGGTCTACCGTCCCCTGTTCGCAGTCGCCGTCAGGCACGCCAAGGTGGGGGCACTCCTTGCGCTCGTGCCGATCGTTGCCGTCGTCGCGCTCTTCCCGCTGCTGGGCCGCGAGTTCATGCCAAAGCTCGAGGAAGGGAACTTCTGGATTCGTGCCACCCTCCCAATGTCGATATCCCTCGACCAATCGGCCAAGTACGTAGGCCGGATGCGCGCCATCCTTCGCGGCTGTCCCACGGAGCCGGGCGCAGAATGCGACGAAGCCCACCGAAAGCACCCGGAGATCACCACTGTGGTCTCGCAGCTGGGGCGGCCGGACGACGGAACCGATCCGTCTGGGTTTTACAACATCGAGCTCTTCGCCCCGCTGAAGCCGGTGGACGAGTGGCCGCGCGGAACGACGAAAGAGGGCCTGACCGAGCGCCTGCACACGGAGCTCGCAGAGGCGTTTCCGGGCGTCGTCTTCAATTTTTCACAGATGATCAGCGACAACGTCGAGGAGGCGGTCAGCGGAGTCAAAGGCGAAAACTCGGTGAAGGTCTTTGGAAACGCAATCGAAAGTAACGAAAAGATTGCTGGCGCGATCGTCGACGTGATGGGCCGTGTGCCCGGGGTGCAGGACCTCGGCACTTTTCAGTCGCTCGGGCAGCCGAGCATCCGAATCGCCCCCAAACGCGAGGTTTGCGCGCGTTACGGCCTGAACACGGGGGACGTCGACGGCGTCATTCAGGCGGCCATCGGTGGACAGGCCGTCGTTCAGGTATTCGAAGGCGAGAAGCATTTCGACATGACGGTGCGCTGGAAGCCCGAGTACCGGACGAGCCTCGAGGCGATTCGCGAGATCACCGTGTCGACTCCGGACGGCGCGCAGGTGCCGCTCGGGCAGCTGGCAGACATCCGCATAGCGGACGGCCCTGCGATCATTTACCGAGAGGACGCCGTTCGGTACTCCCCGGTCAAGTTCAGCGTCCGCGGGCGAGACCTCGCGAGCACGATCGGCGAGGCTCGAGCGCTGATCGACGCGGAGATACCGCGCTGCGACCGCGCGCTGCTCGGATCTCCAAAGGTGTGCCGTCCGTACGATGCGCGCCTGGAGTGGGGAGGGGAGATCAACGAGCTGCACGAGGCGGAGGAGAGGCTTGCAGTCATCATTCCGGTCACTTTTCTACTCATCATGTTTCTAACGTACGGCGCGGTTAAGAACTGGGTCGACACGGTCTTGGTGCTTACCAACATTCCGGTCGCATGCACCGGCGGGGTCGTCGCGTTGCTCCTCACGGGAGTGAATTTTTCGGTCTCCGCTGCCATGGGCTTCATCTCGATCTTCGGTATCGCAATCCAGGATGCGATTCTGGTCGTGACGTACTTTCAGCGACTTCGGGAAACGGAGGGATACTCGATCGAGCAGGCCGCCAGGGAGGCCGCCGAGAAGCGTTTGCGTCCTTGCCTGATGACCACGCTCGTCGCGATGATTGGCCTTCTGCCGGCGGCGGTCTCGAACGGCATCGGTGCGCAGACCCAGAAACCACTTGCGATCGTGGTCATCGGCGGCGCCATGATGCTGGCAGTGGTCGCGCGTATGGTGCAGCCACCGCTCCTCGTCGTTGCCCACCGATGGTCGGAGGGGCGAGGGCGACGCGGCCGAGACGGATCGGCGCTCGGCTGGGCTTAGCTGGGACTGGCTCTTTAGCGGACATTTAGAATGCAGTGTCTAGACTTGGGCTGTTCGCCAAGACCGCCGCCTGCATGAGCCAGGTTCTCAGCAGTGGCCGAGGAGCAGCAGCTATGAGCCTCGTCGGGACTTCCAACGTCACTTCCTCCCGTGACGACCTCCGGTCGAGCGCGTCCCACTCCAAGCCTGCAGACGCCCTCGGCGCCGTCATCGTGCTCGCGCAGCTTCTCGTGCTCGACCTGTGTGCAACGCGGACCGCGGCCGACCTGCTGACAAGATCCATGAGCGTCGAAGGCGGCATCGCGCTGGCACTCGCCCTCATCCTTGCGGTGACGCTCGCGCGAAGACTGTTCCGCGCGCGGCGGCGATTCGCCAAGCACCCGAACGGCAACGTCTGACCCAAGACGCGGGCGCTTGGCTATGGGTAAAACCGCTCCCCCTTCCTCGCCATATGCACCAAGAGGGGCGCCGGCCTCCAGCGCTCGCCGAAACGGTCCGCGTACCCTTGCACGCGTCGAAGGGCGTCGGCTGCGCCGATCGTGTCGACGTACCGAAAGGGGCCTCCCCGGAAAGGAGGGAACCCGAGGCCCAGGACCGCGCCCACGTCGCCGTCGCGCGGGCAGCGGATGATTCCTTCTCCGAAGCAGCGCACCGCCTCGTTGATCATCGAGAGGGCGCATCGCATCTGGATCTCCTCGACCGGAAGGGTCGTCGTCGGCCGGACGCCGAGGAGCGTGTAAACGCTGGCGTCCACCGCGCCGGCCGCCGCGCTGTCCCGTGGTCGCTCGTCGTAACGATAGAGACCGCGTCGATTCTTGCGCCCGTGGCGCTCGTCGCCGGCGAGCGTCGTGATCGCCCGCGGCGGTGTCATGCGCTCGCCAAACGCCTCGTGCAAGAGCTGCGCGACACGCGCCGCCACGTCGATTCCGACCTCGTCGAGCATTCGCAGCGGCCCGACCGGGAACCCCCAGTCGCTCATCGCGTCGTCGATCGCGTCCACCGGCAACCCCTCGGCGAGAAGCTGCGCGGCCTCGTGCACGAGGGGCGCGAGAATTCGGGTCGTGTAGAAGCCGGGCGCGTCTTTGACCACGATGACCGTCTTCTGCTGCCGCTTGCCCACGGCGACCGCCGTCGCGACCGCCCAATCGTCCGTCTTGTCGGCGCGCACGACCTCGAGAAGGGGCATCTTCGCCACCGGGCTGAAAAAGTGCATCCCGAGCACTCGCTCGGGCCGCCTGGCCGCCTGCACGATCGTCGCGATGGGGATCGACGACGTGCTCGAGGCAAGCACGCAGGTGTCCGCCACCAGCGCCTCCACCTCGCGCATGACGGTCCTCTTGAGCGCGACGTTCTCGAAGACGGCTTCGACCACCAGGTCCGCGTGGCGGAACCCCGAATAGTCGGTCGTCGGCGAGAGCCGCGCGAAGACGTGACCGCGCTCGAGCGCGCTCGCCTTCCCGCGCGCGACCCGAGCGTCCAGAAGGTCGCTGACTGCCTCGAGCGCCCGGCCCGCCGACTCGTCGTCGCGCTCCTTCAGGCGCACGGACATACCGGCGACTACGGAAACGTAGGCGACGCCGCTCCCGACGAGACCGCCGCCGACGACGCCGACCCGCTCGACGTTGCGCGCGTCCGCCCCGTGTTTCCCTTCCTGGTGGCGGTCGCCGACCGGATCGTTCTTGAGCGCGTTCGTCGCGCAACGCAGCTCGATGAGCCGGTGCGCCGTCTCGCTGACCACGAGCTCTCCGAACGCCTTCGCCTCGAGCTCCGCCGCCGCCTCGAACCCGTCTCGGCAGAAGTGCTCGAGCACGTCGAGGGCCCGCTCCGACGCCGGATAGTGGCCGTGCGACTTGGCGCGCGAACGCTCCCGCGCGTTGGCGAACAGGAGCGCGCGCCCGAGCGGATTCTTCTCGAGCGCCAGTGCGACGACGTCGACTCGAGCGTCGCGCTTGCGGGGCAGGATGCCAACGAGGGACTTCGCCCGCCGCGCGGCCACGTCGAGAACGATCGGCCACGGACAGACTTCGTCGATGAGCCCCAGCGCACGACCCCGCGCGACGTTCCAATTCTTGCCGCTCAGCACGAGATCGATCGCATCTCGAACCCCGGCGCGTGCCGCGACGCGCAGCATCCCGTTCGCCGGAGGGATGAGGCCGAGACGCATGTCGGGAAAACCGAGGATCGTCGTCGGGTCATCGGCTGCGACCAGGGCGTGGCAGGCGAGGGCCAGCTCGAAGCCGGCGCCGAGAACCGCGCCTTGCACCGCTGCGACGACAGGCTTCCTCAGGTGCTCCAGCCGCTTCAGGAGCTGCGCCGCATCGCGCGCGAGCCGTTCGGCGTCGGTCGCAAACTTGATCGTCTTGAGCAGAGCGATGTCCGAGCCGAGGACGATGGCTTCTGCGATCGACCGCGGCGCGGCCCCGGTCGCGCTCCGCCCCTGGGCGACACCCGTCCACACGGAGGCGGAGATGCTCGCGTCTTGCTCGATGCGGTCGGCGGCAGCGGAGAGCTGCGCCGCGAAGCTCGGCGTGAGCGCGCCATATCCGCCGCGCGCGCAGTCGAGTCGAACGAACGCGATGCCGTCGCTCCGCACTTCGACGGCCACGTCCGCGACGCCGGCCGCGTCGAGCGGTGCGACGTGCGCGGCGCTCATGCGTCCGCCTCGAACACGACGGCCGCGCCGAGTCCCCCGGCCGCGCACGCCGTGGCGAGCCCGAGTCCCCCTCCCCGGCGCTTCAGCTCGTGAAGCACCGTCGTGACCATCCGCGCCCCCGTGGCGGCGAACGGATGCCCGATGGCGATCGATCCGCCGTGCACGTTGAAGCGGTCCATGTCGATCTCGCCAATCGCTTCGCCGCGCCCGAGGCGCTCTCGAGCGAACCGCTTCGATCCGAACATCTTCACGTTGCAGAGCACTTGCGCGGCGAACGCTTCGTGCATGTCGATCACCGTCAGGTCACCGAGCTTGATCCCCGCGGCATCGAGCGCCTTCGGCGTCGCGTACGACGGTCCCATGAGCATCCAACCGGCCGGGTCGAGCGCCGCGTACGCCCACGATCGCAGGTAACCGAGCGGCCGATAGCCGAGGGCCTTCGCCTTTCTCTCGGTCATGAGGAGAAGTGCGCTCGCGCCGTCGGTCAGCGGCGACGAGTTCGCGGCCGTGACCGTGCCGTAACTCGCGTCGAACGCCGGCTTGAGCTTCTCGTACGCTCCGAGCGTGGACCCCTGCCGCACGACGTTGTCGCGGACGACGGGTCGATCGAACGCGGGCGGTGGCAGAACGTGCATCACTTCGTCGGCGAAGACGCCACTCTCCCACGCCCTCGCCGCGCGAACGTGGCTCCGGTGCGCGAAGGCGTCCTGCTCGGCGCGACCGATTCCTGCCTCTTGGGCCATCTTCTCCGCGCTCTCTCCCATGAGCAGGCCAGTCGACGGCTCCCGCGCCGCGGGTGGAACGGGGACCAAATCGGCCAGCGAGAGGTTCGAGAGCGCCCTCAGCTTCGCGGAGAGCCCCTTGGCCTTGCTCGCCTCGGCGAGAGCTCGTGCCATGGGCTTGGTGACGGTGATCGGAACGTCGCTGGCACTGTCCGCGCCGCCGACGATCGCGACCGAGCACTGCCCCGCGAGCATCGCCTCGGCGGCGCTGGTCATCGCCTGGAAGCTCGTGGCGCACGCGCGGCTGACACTGAATGCCTCGATGGTCTTCGGCATGTCCGTGCCGAGCACGATTTCGCGCGCGATGTTCGGCGCGTCGATGCTGGGAGTGACCTGCCCATAGACGACCCGGTCGACCTCGCGTCCGTGCAGGTCAGCGCGCGCCAGGAGCTCGGCCACCACCAGCTTGGCGAGATCGAGCGCGGTGACGCGCGCGTAATCGGTTCCGCGTTTCGCGAAGGGCGTGCGCAGGCCGCGCACGATTGCAATGCGCTCGCGCCCTCGGGCCACGTCGGATCCACGGCCGCTGGCCGTCACCCTGCTGGGGACCATGTTGCGCAATCCATGCACGTACCGCTTGGGGGTCGAGAGGAGCGTCGATAGGTGTGAACCTGGTGACGCACAGTGTCAACCGAACGCGTCCGCTCGAGCTGTGCTAAGCCGCGAAGTCCGAAAGGAACGCGAGTCCAATGCCCGACTTGAGCGAAGCCCTCACCGCGGATTCCAAAAAGAGCGCCGTCGTCGATGACTGCATGGGTCTCGTCGACGCCGAAGTGGCCGACAAGGGGGGACTCACGGGGCTCGCGATCAAAGCGGGCTACAAGGCCGTGCAAGGAGTGAAGCCGGGGTTCGTGCGCCAGGCGGTGAGCGACCTCCTGCCCGAGTTCGCGCGCGTGCTCGACCCTTTGTATCAAGAGGCAAAAGCCCAGGGTCATGGCGTGCGCGACCATTTCAATGCCAATGCTCCGCGTGTCGCGGACGCGCTCCTGTCGATTACGGACGAGAAGGCGAAGCGCGCGAAGAGCGCCATGGTCAAAGGCACCTACGACAAGCTCCGGGGCAGCGCGAAGAAGAATGTCGAAGCGGCGGTCCCCCGCCTCGCCGCGATCATCGACAAGCACGCGCCGTGAGCTTTCGCGACTCGGTGGTCGTGTCGACCGACTGGCTCGCCGCGAACCTCGGCGCCCCAGGGCTGCGAATCGTCGACATCCGTGGGAAGGTTCAACCGCCTGGGACCCAACCGCGGTACCTGCCGAAGCGAGCGGACTACGAGGCCGCGCACGTGCCCGGGGCGGTCTTCGTCGATTGGACGCGCGACATCGTCGATCCGCTCGACCCGATTCCGGTGCAGGTCGCCAAGCCCGACGCGTTCGCCGCGAAGATGGGCGAGCTCGGGATCGGTGACGACACGATGGTGGTGGCGTACGACGACTACGATCATATCTTCGCAGGACGACTTTCGTGGGCGCTGCGGTACTACGGTCACGATGCGGTGCGTGTCCTCGACGGGGGCTGGTCGCGATGGCTGGCCGAGAACCGTCCGACTACGCAAGACGTCGCGACCCCTGCCCCGGCGCGCTTCACGTCGCGCACTCGTCCGGGCCTTCGCAGAACGGCCGACGAAGTGGCGCAATCGCTCGGCAAGCGTGACGTCCTTCTCGTCGACGCGCGAGCTCCGGAGCAGTACAGCGGGGCGGTGAGCACCGCGGCGCGCGCGGGGCACATCCCGGGCGCTCGGAACGTGCCCTACGCGCGGTTGGTCGACGCGGCGACGGGTACGTTCTTGCCGGATGACGAGCTCGCGCGCGTCTTCGCCGAGGGGGGCGTCGACGTCGCCCATCTGCCGGCGCAGATCGTCGTCTATTGCAATGGCGGGGTGTCGTGCACCGTGCCGCTCCAAGCGCTGCGCATGCTGGGCCGCGACGACGTCGCCGTGTACGACGGTTCCTGGAACGAGTGGGGGAACGTGCCCCGCGAGCCCGGCAAGTGAAGGGGCTCGCGATCGTCGATGTCGTACCCGGCGCGAGCAACGGCCGTCCGAGTCGCCATCGCACGCGTCGCCGACACGCCCCGCCGACGTCGTCTCGCGCCGGCCGCGAATGAGATCGCGCGACATCGGCCCGAAGCCTCGGCGAAACCGGCTCTGGGCCAAACTGTCCACGAGGAGGTGGCCGTCATGGCGACCGGGGACGTGCTTGCCTTGGGTCTCTCGATCCCACTGCTGATGGCCATCAGCTTTCTGTACGACGCGCTGGTCCTGCGGTGGAGCGAGCGAAAGAAGCTCGGCGCTGGGGCGAATCGAGCGTCGCGAGCAAACGCGGTCGCCAGCACCTCACGCGAACTTGACGACGATGGCGGGAGGGAGGCCCATCTCGACGGCGATGCCGCGCGGCCTCATCCCGACGATGTGGAGCCCATTTTGCAGCTTGTAAGCGGCAAAGAGGGCGCGAAGTAGAGCGACGGTGACCTTTGCGTCTTTGTGCGCCGCGATGACGGCGTCGACGCGCTCTTCCGAGATATCCGGTCGGGTCGTGAAAGTCGCAACGACCTTTGGACCGAGTGCCACTTCGACGGCGACCTCGCTGAGCGTGTATCCGGCCTCTTGCAAGGCCGGCAGATGGTGGTTGAGGTCGTCGACCAGGTCTTTGACGGCCGACAGGGCTGCATCTTTGATGTCGACGATCTTGCCGACGACGAGGTCGCGGACGCCACCGACTCGGACGGCCGTGTGATCGCGAGCTTCGGCCACGAGGGTGGCTGCTTCGTCGGCTCGGATCGCGGCCTTCTCGCCGAGCTCGGCGGTTGCCGCAGCGACGCGCCCCGTGACGTCGAGCGCCGTCTGCGTGGCCTGCTCGGCGACTTTCTTGGCGGTCTGAAAGGGATCGAAGCCCGGAGCCATCGGCTGCGCGAGCCTACCAGACTCGAGAGGAGGAGAAGCAAAGGAACCGGGCCACGCCGGAGGGAGCGGATCCATCCAATGGCGATTCAGACCCGACGAGGCGCGCTCGAGACGTCTCGAACCGTGCTCCGTATGGGACGGGATGCACCCGCGCGCCTCCGGGCCGCGACCGAGATCACCAAGGACGCGGCCCCGAGCTTCCGGATCTCGCTCCGTGGCGGACGGGAGGCGGCGAGGAGCCTCCGACCCGCGATCCGGAGGGCAAGAAGCGCGGTCGTGAGCGTCAGAACCGCGATTCAGAGCCTCCGGCTCGCGAAGGAGAGCAAATGGATCGAGGTCCTGAGCCTCTCAATCGCGATTCGGAGCGGATGGATCGAGGTCCTGAGCCTCTCAATCGCGGTCCAGAGCGGATGGATCGAAGTCTTGAGCCTCTCAATCGCGATCCAGAGCGGATGGATCGAGGTCTTGAGCCTCTCGATCGCGATTCGGAGCGGATGGATCGAAGTCTTGAGCCTCTCAATCGCGATCCAGAGCGGATGGATCGAGGTCTTGAGCCTCTCAATCGCGATTCGGAGCGGATGGATCGAAGTCATGAGCCTCTCAATCGCGATCCGGAGCGGATGGATCGAGGTCTTGAGCCTCTCAATTGCGATCCGGGGCGAATGCGTCGAGGTCCTGAGCTTCTCAATTGCGATCCGGGGCGGATGGATCGAGATCTTGAGCTTCTCAATTGCGATCCGGGGCGAATGCGTCGAGGTCCTGAGCTTCTCAATTGCGATCCGGGGCGGATGGATCGAGATCTTGAGCTTCTCAATTGCGATCCGGGGCGAAATGCGTCGAGGTTCTGAGCTTCTCCACTGCAATCCAGAGTCGCGCTTCCCCCGTGTGCACCGTTCATGGCAACACGCCTGACTTTTGCGGAACGTGACCATCCGACTCGAGCCGCGAAGAACGAACGAGCCGGTGCGGCGTGTGATCGCCCGTGCGCGATCGCGCCTCCGCGCGGTCGGGGGGAGCGGCCGCGCCGTCTGATGATTGGTCACTTGTTGTGCTGCGCGATCAACCCGGCGGCGTGAGCCGACGGATTGATGACGCGCCACAACATGTGCGCAATCCTGAGGCAGCCGCGCTCCCCCCCTTGTGCAAGTCGTGTTTGCTCCTGCGGGTCGGCGCCAGCGGCCGCGCTCCCTTGTTCACGGCTGGGGTCCGCTGCACGTGACCGCTGCACGAGACGGCTCGCATCTTGCTCACCATCGCCACAGCTTCGGCTCGATTGGCTCAGACGCCGCCTCCGCTCGGCCACGCTCCACCCGCTCCGCTTCTGCTTCCCACGGGACCGATGATTGCACCCCACCCACACGGCGAGCGCAGCGCCTTCATCCGACGGATGGGGCAACCGCGGAACCAAACACCATGACCGACCGCTCTCGCACGACGCCGCTTCGGGCGCTGCGGGGCGCCATCGTCGGCTACGGGTTCATCTCCGAGCGCGGCCACGTTCCCGCCTACGCGAGACCCGGAGAGACCGCCTTCGAAATCGCCGCTGTGGCGGATACGTGCGCGGCGCGGCGCGAAAGAGCCCGCGCCGCGCTACCGAACGCGCGCGTCTACGACAACCATGTGGCCATGCTCGATGCCGAGCGCGGGCGCATCGACTTCGTCGACGTCACCACACCACCGTGCGACCACGCACGGATCGCACAGTCGGCGTTGGCGCGCGGCCTGCACGTTCTCTGCGAAAAGCCCCTCGCGACGAGCGCAGAAGAAGCGCGCGGCATGGTGGCGCTCGCGCGCCAGACCAAGCGCGTGCTCTTTCCCTGCCACAACTACAAGCACGCGCCGGTCATCAAGGCGGTGCGCCGGATCCTCGACACCGGCGAGATTGGCCGCGTGAAGCTGGTGACGCTGCAGACGTTCCGCACCACGCACGCGAAGGGCGTCGAAGAGTGGCGGCGCGACTGGCGGCGCGAAAAGCACTTCTCCGGGGGCGGCATCGCCATGGATCATGGCAGCCACACGTTTTACCTCGCGTTCGATTGGCTCGGGGCGTACCCGACCGCGATCACGGCGAAGATGTCCACTTTGGGCAGCTTCGACACCGAAGACAACTTCGCCTGTGCGATGACGTTCCCGAACGGCACGGCGACCGCTCACCTGACCTGGACCGCGGGCGTTCGCAAAGTCATCTACACCATCCACGGCGACAGCGGCGCCGTGCGCGTCGAGGACGACGACGTCGAAGTGACGCTCATGAGCGGTGGGCCGGATGGGCAGCCAACGACCTTCAAGCTCGAGAAACCGGAGATCGCGTCCGACTGGATGGACGCGAGCCACGTGGGCTGGTTCCGTTCGCTCCTCGACCAGTTCGCCGACGCCGTCCGGCGCGAGGACTTCGTGGGCCACGAGACCGAGTCGAGCGTGCGATGCGTGGAGCTCATCACCAGCGCATACGCGTCGGCGCTCGACGGGTCGCGCGAGCGCGGAATGTCGCAGGTGCCTCTCGTGAGGGTGGCGTGATCGACCGCGCCTGCTCCCTCACCCTAATCGCGATCCTGCTGGTCGTGTCGGCGGCCTATGCGGCGCGCGTGGCTCGCGTGGGCGCGGCGCGCCACTCGCGCATCGACCGAGCCGGGGGCTCCCCTTTGCTCGGCAAGGGGCCGATGCAGATGGGCTATTGGGCCATCCGCCCGGCGGCAGCCGCCTGCGTCGCGCTGGGCATCGGGCCCAACGCGGTGTCCTGGGGATCACTCGCCCTGGGAGCGGGCGCCGGCTTCGCGCTCGCGTTGGGGCACTTCGGGGTCGGCGCTGCGCTCGGCTTCGTTTCGTCCGTCTGCGACGCCCTCGACGGGATGATTGCGCGAGAGACCGGCGCCGCGACCGACGCCGGCGAAGTGCTGGACGCCTCCGTGGATCGCTACACCGAGCTCTTTTTTCTAGGCGGCCTCGTGTTTTCCGCGCGATACGACCCCCTTGCGGTGGGCCTCGCTCTCGCCGCGACCGCTGGCTCCATCATGGTCAGCTACTCCAGCGCCAAGGCCGAGGCGTTCCGTGTCGAAGTGCCTCGTGGCGCGATGCGCCGCCAGGAGCGTGCGGTGTACCTCGTCCTCGGCGCCGCCCTCACCCCTCTCGCCGCGGGCGCGGCCGCGCGCTGGGCGCTTCCCGCATGGATCGACCACCTGCCCCTGCTCTCGGCGCTCGCGCTCGTCGCCGTGGTCGGAAACGTCTCGGCCGTGCGGCGACTGCACGCGATCGCGCGGGCGGTTCGCGCGCACTCGCGGTCACCGGTACGCGAGCCGAACAGCTCGAAGGAGCTCCCACGAGATGCCCATGCTACCGCTGGCGACGCCCTCCACTGACTCGCGCGCGCGCTGGTGGCATACGCTGGGCCGTCACCAGCTGGGCGCGGCGATCGCCGGCGCGGCGGACTTCGGCGCGATGATCTTCTGCGTCGAGATCCTCCGCCGCTCGCCCGTCACCGGCACGGTGGTCGGAGCCACGGTCGGTGCGGTGACGAACTTCAGCCTCGGCCGAGCTTGGATCTTCCGCGCGGCGTCCGCTCACCCGGTGGGCCAGGCCGTGCGCTACGCGGCCGTCTCCGTGGCCAGCGCCGCCTGGAACGCCCTGGGCGAGCATCTGCTGCATGACGTGGCCCGGGTACAGTACGTGCTCGCGCGCGCTGTGGTGGCCATCGCCGTCAGCCTCCTCTGGAACTTCCCGGTGCAGCGCCGGTTCGTCTTTCGAGAGGAGCGAGCGAAATGACGCGCCCGTCTCATCCGACCAACCAGAGAGTGCACCTCAAGACCGTGGTCCCCGGCCCGAAGAGCCGCGAGCTTCGGCGGCGCGAAGACGAGCACATCGCCCCCGGGCTTCAGGGCTACGCCGTCATGGCAGGCATCGCGGTCGATCACGCCGAAGGGAGCGCTGTGACCGACGCGGACGGCAACACGTTCCTCGACTTGATCGGCGGTATCGGCGTGAACGCGCTGGGCCACGCGCATCCACGGGTCGTCGAGGCGATTCAAGGCCAAGTGGCACGGGCGCACGTGGGATCGTTTGCCAGCGAGGCGCGCGTCGACCTCCTCGAGCGAGTCGCCGCGCACCTTCCAGCGCCCGGACTGCACCGCGCGCAGCTCTATTCGAGCGGTGCCGAGGCCGTCGAGAGCGCGATGCGCCTCGCGAAGTGCCATACGAGCAAGCATGAGTTCGTGTCATTTTGGGGCGGGTTCCACGGAAAGACCCTCGGCGCGCTCAGCTTGATGGGGTCCCCTTCCAAGCACGGTCTGGGGCCGCTCGCTTCCGGGGCGCACGTAGTGCCCTATGCCAACTGCTATCGATGTCCGATCGGAGCGAGCTATCCGTCGTGCGGGTTGGGGTGCGTCGAGCTCGGGCGCAAGCAACTCGCCGCCGCGTCCGCCGGCGCGGTCGCGGCCGTCATCGTGGAGCCCATGCAAGGGACCGCGGGGAACGTCATCCCGCCGAATGACTTCCTTCCCGCCGTGCGGTCCGTCGCCGACGAGCTGGACGCGCTGCTCATCGCCGACGAGATGATCACCGGCTTCGGCCGGACCGGGAAATGGTGGGGCGTGCAGCACTCGGGGGTGCGGCCGGACATCGTGACAATCGGCAAGGCGTTCGGTGGGGGGTTTCCGCTCTCGGGTCTCTTGACCCGCGACGACGTCGCCAGCGCCAAGCCATGGAGCAATCCCAGCGGATCGTCCTCGAGCTACGGCGGAAATCCCCTCGCCGCGGCCGCCGGTGCCGCGGCGATTCGCGCCATCGAGGACGAGGGGCTGGTCGAAAACGCGCAGCAGGTCGGCGGCGTGATGCTCGCGGCGCTGCGTCCGTTCGTCGACGACTACCCCTTCGTCGGGGAGGTGCGGGGCCGGGGTCTATTCCTGGGAATGGAGCTGGTCCGCGACAAGACGACGAAAGAGCCGATGTCCAGGGCGGTCACTCGCCGCGTCTTCGACGAGTGCGTGCGGCGAGGCCTCTTGACCATGGCCTACGCGCCTAGCTTCCGTATTCAGCCGGCGCTGACGATCGACCAGGCGACCGCGATGAACTGCGTGGCAATCCTGCGCGAGGTGTTCGATCTCGTCAAACGCGAGCGCGCCTGGGAGAGCGGATGACCGATGCTGCGTCGCTTCGGGCAGCACGTGCGGACGCTTTGGCCCGGATGGACGATCCTCACGCCGCTTCCGTTCGCCGCGCACGCGCTCTGGGCGGCGACTCGCGGGCAGTTTCACTGGGAGAACGGCGCGGTGCTGGGCGTCGTGCTCGTGCTCTTCTGCATCGGAAGGTGGTCGCAAAAGCTGCTGCTCGGAGCCTATCCCCTGGGCCTCGTAGGGGTGCTCTACGACTCGATGAAAGTGGTCGAGAACGTCGGCGTCTCGCCGAGCGAAGTGCACTTGTGCGACCTGCGCGCGCACGAGCTGGCGCTCTTCGGCGTGACAGTCCACGGGCGGCGCGTCACACTTCACGATTGGTTTCAGCTTCACGCGTCGCCCCTGCTCGACGCCGTCTGCGCCGTTCCCTACGGCACCTTCATCTTCGTCTGCGCCGCGTGCGCGGTGTGGCTCTATTTCCGCGACTACCCGCGGATGGTGCGCTTCGCGTGGTGCTTTTTTGCGCTCAACCTCGCCGGTTTCGTCACGTACCACGTGTATCCGGCGGCGGCGCCTTGGTACTACCATTCGCACGGCTGCTACATCGACATGCAGGCGCTCGCCAGTGAAGGGCCGAACCTTGCGCGCGTCGACGCCGCGCTCGGCGTTCATTACTTCGCCGGCATGTACGGGCGAGCAAGCGACGTCTTCGGCGCGATGCCGAGCCTTCACGTCGCGTACGCGCTCATCGTCGTCGTCGAGGGGTGGGCGGTGATGCACCCGGCCTGGCGCGGGGCGAGCGTGGCCTTCTTCGTGCTGATGTGCTTTTCGGCCGTATACCTCGACCATCACTGGGTGCTCGACGAATTGGCGGGGGTGACGTACTGCCTCGCGATCGTCGGCGCGGCGCGCGTGCTCGGACGCTTGCGATCGACCGCGGCGGCCCCGGCCGGCGTTCCCGCGCTCGCCGAGAGCGGTCGCACGCTCGCGGCCCAGAAGGCACCGACTGCGAACGGCGACACGCCTTGAAGAAGGCGGCGAGCCAAGTTGCCTGGGCCATCGCGACCTGGTTCGGGTGCGGGCTCGTACCGAAGGCCCCCGGAACGGTCGGGACGCTGGGCGCGATACCCCTCTATTGGCTGGCGATCCACGGAGGGCGTATCGGAGTTGCGTCGACGGCGATCGCCGTCACGTTCGTCGGTGTCTGGGCCGCATCGGTGGTGGCGCGCGAGCTCCACAAGAAGGACCCGCAGATCGTCGTCGTCGACGAAGTCGCGGGCTTTCTCGTGACGATGTTCCCGGTGAGCACTTCATCGTGGCGCTCGGTGGCCATCGGGTTCGTTCTTTTTCGCCTCCTCGACGTCGTCAAGCCGTGGCCGGTGCGCAGGCTCGAGCAGCTTCCTGACGGATGGGGGATCGTTCTCGACGACATCGCCGCGGGCGCTCTCGGGGCCGTCGTCATGATCGGGTTGAGCAGCCTGCGCCTCATTGCGCGATGAACGCGCCAGCGCCGCCGGAGTCCGTCCCCTGGAAATACAGGGCATCGCAACGGTAGTTCGGCGCTGCCTCGAAGATGCCCGGAAGGTCCGTGAAGCGTACGAACGGGGATGTGGGCGTATCGCGCCAGGCAGCGCGCTGGTGCGCGGACGCGCCGTCGTGAAAGAAGAGCGTCAGCGCGTCGGACGATGCGCCGGTCGCATAAGTCGGCGTCCCCCCATCGGCGCTCGACAGCTCCGGGCTGGTGAGCGCCACCCCGATCGACCAGGCATCCGCTGGGGCGTCCCACTTGGATTCGTAAAGGACGGGAGGACCATCGGTAGACGAGAGAATGTAAAAGAACGAGCGCCCGTCCGCCCCCAGGACCGGGTCGAAGAACTGGCCGCCCACCTCCGCGGAGGCCATCGCGTGGACATTGGCGAATTGAAGCGGCGCCGAAGCGCTCCAGGCCGCGCCGACGCCCGGACGAGTGAATGCGATGAACTGCGTTCGGTCGGCGGCCACGGCGAAGACGACCATTCCCGTCGCATCGAGTGCGACTCGGTCCGCGGCCAGCGGCGTCGAGCTCGTGTCGATGGTCGTGGGGGCGGCGAAGGCGCCGCCCCGGGCGGCGCGGTCGGCGACGTAAACCGCGCCCGCCGCGGACGTCCAGGCGATCGTCAGCTCGTCGGCGCCGATACCGCCGAAACGGCCGAAGGTCGCCTGCGATAGGGAAGGGATTCGCGCGGCCGGGGCAATCCATGCGTGCGCCGGATCGCAATGAGGCCCTGCGAGCGCGCCATCGGCCGGACCCGGCGCATCGATCGGCTGCCCGTCGTTCGCGGGCGCGTCGATCGACTGCACGTCGCTCCAACGCGACGCGTCCTGCTCGGAGTCGTCGCCTCGGGCGTCGGTGGGTGCGCCGCCGTCCAGCGTGGCCTCGGCCGCTGCAGCGGCGTCCGGCGCGGGCGGCGGCGGCCCCGCCCCCCCGTCGGTTTCGGCGGATGGGCTCGTGCTTCCCAGCGCGCCGGGCGGCGTCATGCTCGAGGTGCACGAGCTGGCCAGCACTCCTGCGGTCCAGAGTCCGACCCTTGCCGCTCGAGACCTCATCGGCGGGGTCACTCGGCCGGCAGGCAGTCGGCCTTGATCTGCCACTGAATCAGCGACGGCGCCGCCTTCGTATCCGACGTCGGGTTCATCGTCACCGTCAGCCGCAGGCTGCTCCGCGACGGGACAGAAGGGCTCGCGAGGTTGAACGCGCCCGTGGTCCCGGTGTCGATCAGCGCGACGTCGAACCCCGGCAGGAGGGTACTGGTCGCCGCCGTGGCGAGCACGACGGGCATCGGCGACGAGTAGTCCGGCGGACCGCCATCGACGGGCAGCTCCGCCGACTGGGCCGAGAAGACGATGGACGCGGTGTTCGGGATGGATGCTTGCCAATCGAGCTCCCGCCACACCGGGCGTGTGCCGGAAGGACAGCTCGACGCGAAGTCTTCGGTGAAGATGGCGGCGTGATACGTGGCATCCCCCGTGGAGGTCGCGCCCGTTTGGGAAACGCACGCGGTCAGGTCGAGCAGCATGAACTCGAGGGCGTCTTCTTGCGGCGACAGGCCCGCCTGGCCACACGCCAGTGGAAACAAGTCCGACGTCGCCGAGCACATGGCTGGCGCGCCGCCGTTGCACTGATGACTGTTCGGGCAGTCGGTCTCGTCGCGACATCCCTGGCAAAGCCCCGATACGCACAGTTCGCCCGAGCAATCGGCGTCGCTGGCGCAGCCTTTCTGGCACCTCCCGGGCTTTGCCCCCGCACACACTTCGATGCTTCCGCACTGCCGGTCCTGCGCGCATGCCAGCGGCGAAGCAGCGCACGCACCGCCGGAGCAGACACCGCTGCGGCACTGCTGAGGACTGGTGCAACCGCACCGTCCCGCGTTGCAAACGCCGCTGTCGCAGTCGTCGTCGCCCACGCAAGGCTGCGCGCCGCACGTGCTGTAGGCCGCCCCGACGCACGCATAGTTGTTCCCGCCGCAATCGTCGGTCGTCGCGCACTGGCTCGCGCACGTCCCGACGGTCCCGGGAGTGCACTTCGCGGTGAAACCGCAGTCGGCGTCCGTTTCGCAGGCGCCGCTGGGATCGGCGAGCGCCGCCGAAGAAACGTGGAAGTCCGCGAAGCCGACCCGCCCGCACGTGCCCGCGCCGGCGTCTCCCGAACCGCCACCGAGGGGCGTGTCGAACGAAAAGTAGAACGGTTCGCGCGGTGACGAATCGTTGTGGATCCATTGCGCGGCTGGCGGGTTGACGCCGTCGACGTCGTGGCGCGCGACGACGACAGGCAGCTGCCCGGGCGTCGGCGCCGCACCGATGCCTTTCATCCAGGTCGCGAGCGCCTGGCCCTTCGGAAAGGCCTGGTTTCCCGGGAGCGTCGTGTCGATCTCGGCGGTCACCGACGCATACGCATGCGAATCCAGGTTCCAGCTCGCGACGCCGAAGAAGGGGTTTGGCCGGCCGGTTGCGGGGTTGTTCGCTCTCGCCACGAGCCTCGGCGCGCCGTTCACCGTGCTGTTCGACGGCGTGGCCAACCACGTGACGCCGTAATGCGTCGCGAAGAGGCGCCCGCCCGCATTCGCATAAGCGGAGACGTTGTCGGCGTATTGGTCGTCGGCCGGATACTGGCCGCTCGGGTCGCTCGCGGGCTTGCCCCCGCAAGGCAGAATGACGACGTCGTAGTCCATCAACGTGCTCTTGTCGCCGACGAGCGCCGACTTGTCCGGCGCCCTCATCGCCGGGGAGAAATCCATGCCTCCGCCGGCATGATCGACGTAGTAATCGATGCGCCGTGTTCCCGTGCCGGGGAGCTGGAACTCGGCCGGGTCGAGCCCCATCTTCAGGAGCAGGCACTGGAAGGGGTCTTGCCCTCCCGTTGCAATCGCTATCTTCGGGATGTCGGCCTGACCGCCATATCCGTCGAACTGGTTGCGCGGCAAACGCGAGTTGCTCGGATCGACCGCGACCGTCGTGCACTTCGGTACACTGGGCAGCATTACCCGGCGACGCCATTTCCCCATCTGCACGATGAGCGGAATGGAGCTGCCGGGCGCCACGTCGGTCGACGGAGCGTTGGGCAGGACGAACGAGCCATCGGGAGCGGTCAGCGCGATCGTCAGGGCGCCGATCTGGCCCGTTCCTTCGCAGAAGTCGCAAGAGGCGCCGGGGGCGAACGCGTCGAGCGGAGCGGACGCGTCCGGCGGAACGTAGACGTAGGCGCCGTAGAGTGGGTTGACCCCGGCGGGGTCGTAGACCGTGCCGGTGAGCGTCGTTGGGCTCCCGGCCGGGCAGTCCGTAGCAACCTGGCACGCGAGGCCGCTGCACGCTGGGGCGAGCGTGAGCCCGCTGTCCCCGGCGACGGTGCCGGACGCGTCGACGTCACCCGCATCGCTCGACGTGATCGTGAACGGATTGGGATCGCACGGATCCGCGCAGAGGGGCGATGCCGAGGGGCACGTCGTCGTGGTCGAGAGCGCATGCAGGCCGCCCGGTCCCACCGCTTTTCCCGCGACGCTCTTGCTGACGAGCGTGTCGGTGATGCACGCGCCCCATTCTCCGGCTTCGCACACCGAGCGGCCCATCGCGCACGTCACGTAGTCGCCGTGCCGGCCGGCCATGGTCCCACAAGGCGCGCCTTCGCCGGCGATCGTGCATGGGCAGCCGGAGAGCCCGGGGGCGCAGCTTCCCGCCGCGGCCCCCCGCGAGCCCACAAGGCCGGTGCCGGCGGTGTCTCCGGGTGCCTCGCCTGCCCGGCACGCGTGTAGGGCTGCGCCCATGGCGAGGACGAGCGCCGAGCGCACTAGCCATGTCTTGCCCATCACGCGCAGGCGGCCAGCGTTGTGCGAGCGGTCGCTCCCGTCAAGGCGGCGGCCTGCGCAGCGATGCGTGGGGGAGGCGCCCGCTGGGCACCGCCAAGAGCCCTATGGAATGATTTCAACTCTTGACGCCTTTGGTTCTCTGCGCGGCGCAGCGCGAAACTCGCCCTGGCCGGGCCGGCCCCCTACGATAGGGGTTCTGCCGTGGCTTTCCCTCCCGACAAAATCCGTCGATGCTGTACTCGTCTTTATCACCACGGCTGCCCGCTGGGACTTCGGGCGAGACGAGGTATAGTTAAGGGAGGGGTTCTTGGCTCATAGGGACGGAAGGATGGAAGAAGGCAGCGAAGCCTTGCCGCCGGAGGGGAAACCGGTGGCAGAGTCGAGCGGACTCCCCGATCCGATGCTTGCCGGTGCGCAGGCGCGTGTCGGGAGCACGTTGCGCGACAAGTGGCGCCTGGATGTTCTGCTCGGCATCGGCGGAGCCGCTGCCGTCTACGCAGCGACGCATAGAAACGGCAGTCGCGCGGCGGTCAAAATTCTCCACTCGGAGATGTCGACGAGCACGTTCGTTCGAGACCGGTTCCTCTGGGAGGGCTACGTCGCCAACTTGGTCGGGCACGATGGCGCAGTCCGGGTCATCGACGACGACGTTGCCGAAGACGGCTCCCTCTTTCTGGTGACCGAGCTGCTCGACGGCGAGACTCTCGAAGAGCGCCGCGTCCGCATGGGCGGTCGCATGCCGGAGGGCGAGGTGCTGGTCGCCGCCGAGCAGCTTCTCGACGTTCTGGCAGCCGCGCACGCCCAAGGAATCGTCCACCGGGACATCAAGCCGGAGAACGTGTTCTTGACGCGCGCGGGCAAAGTGAAGGTACTCGATTTCGGGATCGCCCGGCTGCGCGAGCTCGCTTCGGCAAGCGTGCAAGCCGGAGCGATGATTGGGACGCCGGCGTACATGGCTCCCGAGCACGCCAGGGGCCTCTTCGACGAGGTCGACGAGCTCAGCGATGTGTGGGCGTCCGGGGCGACGATGTTTCATCTCCTCTGCGGTCGAGGCGTGCACGACGGGAGCTCGATTCACGAAGAGCTCGCAAACGCGATGACCCAGCCCGCGCCCCCGATCGCCACGGTTCAAGCCGATGTCGGAGCCGCGATCGCGCGCGTCATCGACCGCGCCCTCTCCTTCACGAAAGACACGCGATGGCCGGACGCCCGAGCCATGCAGGCCGCGGTTCGCGAAGCGTATCTCGAGTCGTGTGGATCTCCCATCGCGTCGGCGCCGGCGCTCCGGGTAGACGAGGCCGTCCCCGACCGCACTTCGCCGCCGACCCGGGCGCTGGCCGGCACGGGCTGGGGGCCCACCAGCATCCGCCCTGTCTCGATATCCGGTGACCGAGCGAAGCCGGTTCGGGTCGCTCGGAGCCGGCTGCGAGACATGGTCATGGGGGGTGCGGCGGCGCTCGGCCTTGCGGCCGCCGGGTTCGCGTGGATCGAAGCGAGGACACCAAAGGACGCCCCCGTGCATGGGTCGTCCGGTGAGGTGCAGGTCGTCTCGCCAACCACGAGGCCAGCGGTGGTCGAAGCGATTTCGCCCCTGTCCTATCCCGAGGTCTTGCAGGAGGCGACGCCGGTCGCCGATGTGCCCAAGCCCGCGCCGGCTCGTGTGATGTGGCGGCCCTTCGTGCCAACGCGGAGGGTCGTCGTGGAGGCGTCGCCGCGAGCTGCCTCCGCCGCGCAGGCCCCGCAGCCTCCGGCGCCTGCGTCCGAGCCAGCGCCTGCGTCCGAATCCTCGCCGCCGCCGTCCGAATCGTTGCCGACCGAGCCCGCGACGTCGCTGTCCGAGTCGCCGCCGTCGCAAGCCCAGGCCGTGTCACCGGCGCCGGTTCCGGATTGTCAGCCGCCGTACGTCGTGGATGCGAAGACGGGCAAGAAGCACTGGAACGTGCACTGCTTTTGAGGGTTTGAGGGGCCGGACTCGAGAGCCGCAAGGCTGACGCGACCTGGCTCCGCAGCCCGCACGCGTTGCAGCGCAGCCGTACAGGCGGTGTGCAAGATGAGCCTGCGCACGCGGGGGTAATCGCGTAGACTTGATCAATGAACGATCGGTCGCCGCTCCCGCGAGGGACGAGCACTCACCACGTCGATGAGCCCTGCGGCATCTGCGGAGGGGACCGTCGCATCGCAAACTCGTTTGGGCTCACCACGACCTGCCCGAGCTGTCACGGCACGGGACGGCGGCTTGAAACCGCGGGCTTCCACGACGTCACCAAGACGAAGGCTTCGCACCATCAGCCCAAGAGGCAGGCGGATGAGGTCGTGAAGCCGCAGTGGCCGACCACGCTCGAGGGTGGGCAGCTAGCCAGCGAAGTGCGCGACAGCAAGCGGTGCACGACCGACGAAAAGGCGAAGCTGATCCGCGAGATCATGGACTACGAGGACAGCCATGGCCAGTGCACGAAGACCTTCTCGAAGAAAATCCGGAAGCAGGTCAGGCCAGGGAGTGAGTAAGTAACGTCTGCCACCTACCGGTGGTGACCACCGCCGCCGCGAAAGGTCGAACCGCGTCCCGAGCCACTGCTACGCGAGGGAGCTGGGCCGATCGTGGCGTGGGTGGTCATGGGCGCCGGGCGGACGCCGCCCGCGGTGGCCGGTGCGCGACCCTGCGGCGGCGTGCCTGCCGGACTGCGCCCGAGGCCTGACGGAGCGACGACCGCGCGAGGTGCACCGCCGCCAACCGCGGCCTGCCTCACGGGGGATATCGGCGAGAAGCGCGTGGGCGCGCGGGCCCCAAGCGCCGACGCAGTCGAAGGATGGGAGAACTGCTGCGCATGCGCGACGGTTGGCGCGCCTGCCGAGTGAGGAATCTGTGCGGCCTGAAATCCCATCTTCTGCGGCGGCGGGCCTGCCGTGCCCACGCCGGGCGTCGCGGGCACGTACGGACGTACCCGCGCGGCGATGGGCGCGGCTGCCGGCCCGGAGACGACGTGCGCGTGCACCGATGCAGAGAACACGTCACCCCGTGGACAGTAGACCCAGCGCGGGCCGACATAGCCCGGGAAGGGTCTGGCGACGCCTCCGAACCAGAGGAACGCCGGCCCGATTGGGGCCCATCCGACGTACCCGTACCCATCGTCCACGCCCCACATGACCCACGAGCCCCGGTAAACCCGGCCGGGGATCCACGACCAGCCTCGCCCCTCAATCAAAACCCAGCGCCCGTAGTGGAATGGCGCCCATCCCCATTCGTAATCGCTGACCCACACCCAGTCGTCGTCGTAGACCCAATGGCCGGCGGTCACGTAGGGACGGAAGTCCGGGCCGACCGCTGAGGCACCGGGCACCCAGACAGTGCCGTACGTGGGATCGTCCACCCACGTACCGTGCTGGTCGAGTGCCTCGTGAAAGTCCGAGAGAGCGGCCGGGTCGTCGTCGTCGTACCCGTCTTGTTCGGCGCCGATGGCCACCTCACCCGACGAATACATCGTTCCGTCGGCGCTCGTCCCCTGCGGTGGAGCGGAGGGGGCCACGTCCGCCGGTGGCGGAGGAATCATCGCGTTTTGCGGAGCGACCGGCTGTGGCTCGTCGGCCAGCTCGCAATGGGTCGTGAGAGCGGCCGCGAGCAAAGTGACGCAGAACGAGGCAATGCGACTCGGACTCATGGCGTTTGCCCCACAGCATGCGCATGCTTTCACGGTTCGTCACGCGCCATGGGCCGGCACGCAGGCGCGAGGGGCGATACCGACACAGCGCGTTGGTCGCGCCACAGTGCGCCTGCTAAGGTTTGTTCCGCACGTCAGCTGCAAAGGCTTTTGCGGCGCGCTCGCGGCGGGCCGCACCCGCCGGAAGATTGAACATGGTCGTGGAGTTTCACCCAGTGAGGGGCACCGCCGTGAAAAACTCTCGTTGGATCGGGGCTGCCGTGCTGCTCGCAGCATGCAGCGGCGCAAGTGGAATGCGCGAAAGCTCCCCGCCGGTGTTCGGGGGTCAGGGTGCGACGGTCGGCGCTCCGAAAGAACAGCCACTCCCGGCCGACAGCGCGTCGGCGAAGGCGGCCGCCGGTCCGTGCGGCGAAAAGTCCCCGCCCAGCGACACCGCGCTGGTGGATGATTTCGAAGACGGAGATGCAGCCGCGTTCAAGGGCTTTCAGCGGGAGGGCTGGTGGTTCGCAGCGAGCGACGCCACCGAATCGGCCAAGCTGCTCCCGGAAAAGGGAACCTTCCGCCCCGAGCGCCTGCCTGCAGCCGAGGCCAATCGGGACAACCTCTTCGCGGCGCACCTCAAGGCAGAGGGGCAGAGAGACTGGGGAGCGGTCTGGGGTGTCTCGCTACGCTGGGAGAACAAAGGGATTCGCTGTCCGCTGAACGTTTCGGCCTTTTCGGGGCTTCGCTTTCGAGCAAAAGGCCCGGGCACAGTCCGCGTGGCCTTCGGTATGCCGGAAACCGAACCCCCCGACGCCGGGGGCACCTGCACGTCCGGCTGCTACGACGTGCACGGCAAGGTCTTCTTTCTGACCGATCGATGGGACGAATACCTCGTGCGGTGGGATCGGCTCGAGCAGCAGGGGTGGGGAACGCAAGTTCGATTCGACCCCGCGCGCATCGTGTCCATGCAACTGGCAGCCAAGCCGAAAGATCTTCCCGTCGACTTTTGGATCGACGATATCGCCTTCGTCGGCGATCGGGAGGCCGACACGCTGGCCGCTGCCATCCGCGCGCAACCGGTCGCCGACCCGAAGCCCCCGGCGGACCGGCCATCGACGCCTCCGTCCGCGGCCGCCAAGCCGTCCAGCAAGGCGGCGAAGCCGCAGTGATGGGCAAAGACGTTCAGCCTACGAGTGTCCTCGTCTCCGGTCCGTACCGACTCTGCCTCGCGACGTTGGCAGCCTTCGCCGTACTTGCGATTGGTTGCAACCGCTCCCCTTCCGGTGCGCTCGCGCCCGAAGCGAGCGGCGGGGTCGTCCTTCTGCCCGCGCGCGTGCGCCGTCTCACGAACGCGGAGTACGAACGCACCATCAGCGCGCTGGTCCTCGCCCGCGAGGACGTTGCCGACCGATTGCCGCCGGACGTCCGCCAGGAGGGCTACACGCCCAACGCCGAGCAGACGGTCCCGTCCGCGTGGGGTGCGGGGCTCGATGCGATCGCTCGGGAAGTAGCCCATCGAGCCGTCACGCAGCGGCTCGCCGCACTGGCGCCGTGCGCGCAGTCGCATGCGGCCTCCTGTTCGGCGGATCTCGTCGAGGCCCTCGGTCGGCGGGCGTGGCGCCGGCCGCTCGAGCCTGCCGAGCGGTCCGTGCTTCTCGCGGCGTTCGACGTCGGTGCCCAGTCGGGCGGGGTCGCCGGGGGCGCGGAGGCCGTGCTGACGGCGCTGCTCGAGTCGCCGAGTCTCTTGTACGTGACCGAGCTCGGGTCGGGCGGTGCGTCGCCCGGAGCGATCGTGACCCTCACCCAGTATGAGATCGCGTCGCTTCTCTCCTATACCGTTCGCGGCGGCCCCCCAGACGACGCCCTCATGCAGGCCGCTGCAAGCGGAACGCTTCTCCTGCCCGACGTGCGCGAGCAGCAAGCCCGCCGCCTGCTGGCCCTCTCCGACACCCGCTTGCACTTCCGCCGGTTCGTCCTCGAATGGCTCGAAGTGGACGGCCTCTCCCGCACGGCGAAGAGCGAAGACCTGTTTCCCGACTACGAGGATGCGAAAGAGCGGATGCTCGAGGAGACCACCGCCTTCGCCGACGAAGTGATGGTGTACGCGAGGGGCTCGGTCCGGGCCCTGCTCGACGCGCGCTTTGCGTCGGTCGACCCGGACATGGCGCGCTTCTACGGGCTCAAAACGTGGGGACCGCGTGCTTCGCTCGCCGGAACTCGCCGCGCGGGCGTCCTTCAACAAGCGAGCTTCCTCGCCGCCCACGCCCACGAAGACGTCACGAGCCCGGTGAAGCGAGGGGACTTCGTGCTCCGCAGACTGCTCTGCACCCGGATTCCACGACCCGGCGAGGTCGGGATCGAGACCGTGTTCCCGCCCCCCTCGCGGGCCAAGACGACGCGCGAGAGGTTCACGTCCCATTCCGACAACTCCGCCTGCCGCGGCTGTCACAAGCAGCTCGACGCCCTGGGCTATACGTTCGAGTCGTTCGACGCCATCGGAGCCTCGCGAACGACCGACAACGGCAGGCCCATCGACACCGGTGCACACGTCGACGTCGGAGGCGAGCCCGCTTCGTTCGGCGACAGCCTGGATCTCGCGCAATGGCTGGCTCGCAATCCCGACGTGTCCGATTGCTACTTGCGGCAAGCTTTCCGATATTTCACGGCTCAATCCGATCCGAAGGTCGAATCCGAGCTCCTCGCGCTCTCCCGGGCCCTCCCGTCGAGGCTCGGCGACGATCTCTTCGAGGGCCTCATCGCTTACGTGCGGAGCGACCTTTTCATCAAGCGCGAGGTGCGACCATGAGCCGACTCGACCGCAGGCACTTTCTCACTGCGCTGGGGGCTGGCGGCGTGGCGCTCGGAGCCGGCGCGCACGAGGGCCGTGGAAACGCGGCCGCAGCGGGCGGGTCGGGGAACCCTCTATCGCGCCTCTCTGGTCGGCCGCTGCGATTCGTCGCCGTCTACACGCCTCACGGGCGCGCCCACGAGCTCTGGCAGCCTCGCGAGGGGTTCGACCTTCGATTCCCCGATTCGATCCTGCGCCCGTTCGATGACGCCGAAACAGTCGGAAAGACGTTCCGCGATCGATTGCTCGTGCTCGACGGAATCGACCTCTCGGCGGGGATCGCGTCGGGAACGAGCGGTCACGATGGTCCTCGCGTCATCCTGACCGGCAGCGGCGCGGACGGCCGAAACGCCTCGATCGATCAATACCTCGCGGTCGAACGGGGGCTCGGAGCCGAAACGCCGCACACGTCCTTGGTCCTAGGAGTCGGTAACGGACAGCCGGAGATCGGCGCGTGCATCAGCTACGGCCCTGGAGGCACTCCCATCCCCAAGTGCATCGATCCGGCGCAGACTTTCAGCGACCTCTTCGGCGAGGCGATCTCGGGAGCCCAACGCGAAGAGGTCGACCGGCAGCGGCGGGTGGGAAAGAGCGTGCTCGACGTCGTGAGAGCCGACTTGGCGAGGCTCGCGTCGCGCGCGCCAGCCTCGGAAAGAACGAAGATCGACCAGCACCAAAGCGCATTGCGCGACATCGAGAAGCGCCTTGCGGGCGTCGAGCGCACCTGCGCAGCTCCGGTGCCGCCGGATCGGACCCGCTTCGCCCATGTCGGCGCGTACGACGGTGGAGCGCGCTATCTCGATGCGATCACCGATCTTCAGGTCGATCTCCTCGCCCGCGCGATTGCCTGCGACCTCACGCGATTCGCCTCGCTGCTCCTCGGCGATCTCAGTCGCACACACATGTTCCCGGATCTGCCGGACGACGTGCACAGCGACGTCGCCCATCGTTACGACCCTCGGGACGGCGGCCGATCCGGAACGCCGGCCACGTGGAGCACCCTCGGCGTTCAGAACCGGTACAGCTACTCGAAAGTGGCTCGCCTCTTGGCGCGGCTCGACGAGGCAGGGGCGCTCGACGACACGATCGTCTACGCGTCCGGCGACATGGGCGACCCGGCCCGCCACAGCTCACGGTCCGTTCCGACGATCATCGCGGGCGGATGCGGCGGCCATTTCAAAATGGGACGTTACGTCGACATGCGGCGCCGGACTGGCGCCGACGGGGTGCCGAACAATCGCGTGCTCGTCTCGATCGGCCAGGCGTTCGGGGTGGATATGCAGCGCTTCGGTCACGCCGCCGATCCGCGGATCGTGACCGGACGGCTCGACGCGCTCGACGCCTGATCGCCTACGGTCGCTCCGCCAGCGCGACCGCCAGTTCGCGCGGCTCCCGGATCGGCAGCGAGCACGCGCGCCCGCGGCATACGTAGGCGACGGGCTCGGCTTGCGCTGGCTTGCCTTCCGCGAGCGCCCGGCACGCCTCGAGCGACATCGGATCGGCTGGATCGGCCCAGGCGAGAACTCGGTTGGGCACATAGGCGCGGAGGACCTCGCGAGCGAGGGCTCGCGTCGCGTCACTGCTCCGCGGCCCGACCACCACGACGTCGACCGAACCCCGCACCAAGCGATCGACCAGGGCGATGGCGCTGCTCATCGCAAACGGGTTGTCCGCGGCGGCTCTGGCGAGGTGCTCGACACCGCGCTCCGCGGGGACGGCATACTTCGGGTCGACGAGCGTGCCCAGACGAAGAAGGACCCTGCACGCGACGGAGGCGCCGCTCGGAATCGCGTGATCGTGGCGGTCCTTGGCGCGCACGAGGATCTTCTCGCTGTCGTCGGCCGCAAAAAAGAAGCCGCCGTCGCCCGGGTCATGGAAGTGGACGAGAATCGCGTCGGCGATGGCGCACGCGAGCCTGACCCAATGAGCGTCGCCCGTCGCCTCGTAGACGTCGAGGGCGGCGTCAGCGACGAAGGCATGATCATCCAGAAACCCAGGCCCTTTGGGAACCCCGTCTCGGCAGTGCCGCAGAACGCGCGCGACTCCGCTCTCCGCTTCGCGCACGACGAGCGAGCGCTCTACGAAGCGCATCGCACGCTCCGAGGCGTTGCCCGCCTGCGGCCCGACCACGCCGGTCGCGTCGGCGAGCGCGGAGATCATGAGCGCGCCGTAGCTTGCGAGGATCTTGTCGTCGCGGCTGGGCTTCGGCCGCCGTTCGCGCGACTCGAACATGGCCCGGCGCGCTCGCTCCGTTGCAGAGCGCTCGCGGGCATCTCGCGGTGAATCCGCGAGCGATAGCACGGTGGCGCCGCTCTTCTCGAAGTTCCCCTCCTCGGTGATCCCGTAGACTTGCTTGGCCGCGCGCGCCGCTTCCTCGTCACCCGCGCATGCCTCGTCGACCTCGGCCGGCGTCCAAACGAAAAAGCGGCCCTCCTCCCCTTCGCTGTCGGCATCCTGCGTCGCGTAAAAGCCTCCGTCGGGGGACGTCATCTCGCGCGCGACGTACAACGCGATGCCCCGCGCCGTGTCGGCGTATTTCTCGTCGCGGAGCACGCGCCACCCGTCGACGTAGAGCCGAAGGAGAAGGGCGTTGTCGTAGAGCATCTTCTCGAAGTGAGGCACGAGCCAGCGTTCGTCGGTCGAGTATCGATGGAAGCCTCCGCCGATCTGGTCGTAGATGCCTCCGGCGCGCATCGCGTCGAGGGTTCGAGCCACACGGGCGTGATCACCAGTGCGCAGCAGAAGGTCCACGCTCATCGTGCTCGGGAACTTCGGGCGCCTCCCGAAGCCGCCGTTCGCATCGTCGAAGCGCGCGACCAGCCTGTCGACGGCGTTCTGCACGAGCGCGCGCGATGGACCCTCCCGCGCGCCCCCGTTGCCCGCGGTAGCGTCCTCGATCGCCTTGGTGACTTCGGCCGAGTGCGCCTCCACCTCGTCGCGACGCGCGCGGTACGCCTCGTACGTCGCGCGCAGCACCTTGGGAAAGCCGGGCATCCCGTAGCGATCGGCGGGGGGAAAGTAGGTCCCCCCGAAGTACGGCTTCTGGTCAGGGGTCAAGAAGACGGTGAGCGGCCAGCCGCCGCTCCGTCCCATGAGCTGCACCACGAGCTGATAGACGTGATCCAAATCCGGCCGCTCTTCACGGTCGACCTTCACGTTGACGAACAACTCGTTCATCGTCCCGGCGATCGCCTCGTCTTCGAAGCTCTCGCGCTCCATCACGTGGCACCAGTGGCACGCCGAGTAGCCGATGCTGAGCAGGATTGGCTTGTCTTCGCGCTTGGCCCTTTCGAGCGCCTCTTGTCCCCAGGGATACCAGTCGACTGGGTTGTGCGCGTGCTGCTGCAGGTAGGGAGACGCTTCCCCAGCGAGGCGATTGACCATGGGACGAGCTTTGGTCTGGCCGCCTAGTTCGTCACCTCGACGCGCAAGAGCTTTCTCCCGATGAACAAGTAATCCCCGTGGGCCAGATCTTTCTCTGTCTTCAGTCGCACGTACGTCCCGTTCTTGCTGTTCAGGTCGGTGAGCGTCAGGCGGCCACCGCTCTCTTCGAGCTTGCAGTGCGCGGCGCTCATGTAGAGGTCCATCGGGAAGTTCAGGTCGCCACCCTCCCGTCCGATCTGCAGCCCGCTTCCGCGCGCGCACACGGCCATCGCCGCTGCTCCGCCCTGAAGGATCTGCACGATCTTGAACTGCGCCGGGTGCTTCGGTGACGAGTAGAAATACGTTCCGTCCGGGGCGGGGCCGTCGCCCGACTTCAGCACTGCGTCGATGCGAAACAGTTGCTCGCCCACGAGAAACTGGTCACCCACCGACACGTCGACCGAGTGGCTCACCCGCCAGAAGACCCCGTTGAGCGATCCCTCGTCGCGCACGACGAGCTTTCCCCCCCGATAAAACAGGTTCGCGTGACGAGGAGACACGAACGGGTCGTCCGGCAACACGAGCTGCCCGTTGCGGCCGACGGTGTGCTGCTCGGCGTTCAGCTGGTAGCTCAGGCCTTCGATGCCCTCGCCGCGGATGAGGATCAGTTTTGCCTTCCCCGGCTCTTGAAGCTGACCGAAGTACTGCGTGAGCGCGTGCAAAATCTCCGGCGGAACCGCCGCACCGCACCGCCCGCAGAACTTGTGCCCGAGGGGCACGGGCGTCGAGCACGATTTGCAGACGTAATTCTTGGCCTGTTCCATCTGCTTCTCCAGGGCCTCGTCGGGCCGTCCAGTCCAGTCGTCGAGCGTGCCCGACGACGATACCGCCGATCCGACTCCGTGCGCACGAACTGTGGTCGCCGTCGCGGCGGGTATGCCCGGCCCGGACGAGGGGCCGCGCCTCGGCTTGAGCTTGTCGCCCGCGAACAACGGGGAAGTCGGCTCGAGAATGCCGGCCTTCGCTTCGACCGGGACCGGTGACCGCGGGCGCCACTCGTCCGTGCCCGGTGGCTCGCCCAATCGCAAGCTCGACCCGCAGCCCGCGCAGGATGCCGTTCCGAGAACGCTGTACCTGTCGCAGCGACCGCAGACGACCCCAAGCTCGAAGGCCATAGCGCTTTTCCAAGGGCGAGCGTATCAAAGAAAAGCGCGATCGACCCGCGTCACCAGATGATGGTGAGCCGTCTACCGACATCGGTGAACCCAGCCGCGCTGACGAGGCGGAAGAGAACGTGCTGGCACGAGGCCGCGCCCACTTCGCCAAAGTCGCGCGAGTCGAGATGGACGTGGCGGTCGTCGCTCACGAGAAACCACTTGCCGGCTTCGACTTTGACGTTCGTGGGAGGCTCGGCGCGTTCGCGGGCGCGCAGCACGGAGAAAGTCAGATCGGAGAACTCTTCGACGGAGCAAGCGAGGGTCACGTCGTCGTCAATCCGGGGGTCGTGCACGCTGACGGTGGGCGGCTCGCACGCACGCGGGCTGGGGACGTGCTTTCCGTCGAGAAGTACGACTTCGTCCTTCACTTCGACTTGATCGCCGTATCGCCCGATGGCTCGCGCGACGACGAAGCGGCCAGCCGCGTCGGGGTCTGCGCATCGAAGGAGCTCGCCGCGATCGACCGATGTGCGCCGCGTGACCAAGACCAGATCGCCTGCGCTGAGGGTCGGCTCGATCGAGGCGGCCAGAAGGGGGTCATCGCTCGGCACCCGCCAGACCTCGAAGAAGAAGAAATGCAGGACAAGTCCGACCGCGCCGGCCATGCCCGCTATCCAGACGACGAGCTTGAGCCACGTGCGCATACGCCCCAGTACAGGCTACCGAGACGCCGGCGCCAGGGGCAAATCGAAGCCCACCTCAGCGCCGACACCGCCCGCACCGTCGGCCGCTCCAGAGCGATTCGCGTTCCTGGCGAAGACCCGCCCTCCGTGCCCTTCGACGACGCGGCGCACGATTGCCAGCCCGAGGCCGTAGCCGGCGCCCACGGGGGGGCGCGCGCGGGCCGCGTCGCCACGAACGAACGGCTCGAACGCTCGCTCCGCGAAGCCCTCGGGGAATCCGGGCCCGGCGTCGCGCACGGCGACGCGCACCCGGTTCCCGTCGCGGGTCACATGAACTTCCAAGACGCGATCCGGAGGATGCCCGTGCGCCCGCGCGTTCACGAGCAGGTTGTGCACGGCGCGCCCGAGGAGCGCGGCGTCGAACGGCACGGCGAGCTGGACCGCATCCGCCGAGACCTCCACGGAAATGGTCGGGGGCGTCGGTTCTTCGGCGACGCGAAGGCGGAGCCACTCGCCGAGGTCGCGCGTCTCTTTGCGCAGGTCGGCGAGCCCCGCGCGGGCGATGTCGAGCAGCTCGCCGAGTATCGTGTCGATGGCTGCGAGCTGCGCGTCGATGTGGTCGAGCGCCGGCGCCGGCGAGATGTCCACCGGCACGTCGCCCGCCAAGCGATCGCGTGCGATCTCCAGCGCAACACGCGCGCGAGCCAGCGGTGATCGCAGCTCGTGGCTGATCGCGCCGAGGAGCTCACGCTGACCGCGCACCATCGCCTCGACCCGATGGGCCATTCGGTTGAAACTCATAGCCACGTGGCGGACCTCGAGCGCGACCCAGCCCGGGGCCGGCGCGATGTCGGCGCGAAACGCGAGGTCGCCGCCGCCGAAGCGATCCGCAGCATGAGCGAGCTGCTCGAGCGGCCGCGCCAGCAAGTTGGCGACGCGGCTTGCCATCACCGAGAGGACGGCCCACACGGCAAAAAGGATGAGCGCCAAGCGCCACCAGTTCCACGGCGCGGGCCGGACGCCGAAGCGGTTCATCTCGAGGGCACCCAGCAACGCGCCCCCGCGCACGACAGGAATGAAGATGCGATCGCCGCTCCCCGGGGCCAGCGCACCGCCGCGATCGGCGACCCGCCGCACATGGCCGGGTACTCGCTCCGCATCGCTCACGAGGCGAACATCGAAGCCCGTGACGTCGCGCACTTCATTGACGTAGGCCCGCACGGCCTCCATGTCGTCCCAATCGGTCGCGAGGCGCGACGCGATGTGCTGCGCCACCGACTCGACGCCGCTCGACGCTTCGGTGCGAGTCGAGCCGACGACGAGTGCGCTCGCGATCATCGCGAGGAGAATCGCGCCGAAGAACCATGAGAACAGCCGGGACCTCAGCGTGCGGGGGCGGCGCATGACGTCCATTTTGGGCCGTGTCGCGCGCTGGCGTGCGCCTATTTACGCGTGGCTTACACGGGCTTGATGAGAACGTAGCCAATCCCCCGAACGGTCCGGATACGCTTGGGCTCACGGGCGTCGTCGCCGAGCTTCTGACGCAAGTGCGAGACGTGCACGTCGAGCGAGCGATCCACGCTCGGGTCGTAGCGCGAGCCACTCTGCAGTCTGGGAAGGACCGCGCTCGCGAGCTCTTCGCGCGTTACGGTCTCTCCGGCGCGGCGAGCGAGCGCCACGAGCACGCGCAGCTCGAACGACGTGAGCTGGAGCTCGCGTCCCCCCAGGGTTGCTTTGTGCGCCGGTACATCCACGACGAGGTCGCCCACTTCGACGTGGTCGGCGGAGCCGGATGCCACCGTCGGGCGCGCCCGACGCAGGACCGCCCGCATCCGTGCCAGGAGCTCGCGCGGATTGAACGGCTTGGGAACGTAGTCGTCGGCGCCGATCTCCAGCCCGACGACGCGATCCGTGTCCTCGCCGCGCGCCGTCAGCATGACGACCGGAACGTCGTACTTGGAGCGTATGCGCCGGCATACTTCGAAGCCGTCGATGCCGGGCAGCATGACGTCGAGCAAGACGATGTCGTAGACGTCGGATGCGCCGAGCCGCTCGAGCGCGAGGGCGCCTTCCTGCACGTGATCAATCGCGACGCCGTGCGACTCGAGGTAACCGGACAGCAGGCGCGCAAGCTCGCGGTCGTCGTCGACGAGCAGGGCACGCATGCGCCTTACTCCGGACGATCGGCGTCGGCCGCCGCACGCAAGAAGCTCCGGGCGCGAAGGGCAAAGGGGCCGTCGGGATGGTCGCCCAGCCACCTCCGGAATGCGTCGGCGGCTGCGCCGAACTCGCCCCGACGAAAGCGGGCCACGCCGCGGGCGTAGTCGGTGGGATACAAGGGGTCGACGGCCCCCAGACGCGCGATGCGCTCCAGCCTCCACGACTCCGTGGCCGCGCGCTCGGCTTCGACCAGGGCGGTGCAGGCCTTCGCGTCGCGGGCGCCGCGGCGGGCGGAGGCGATGGCCTCGCGCATCGCCTTCGATGGGCGGGGGTGCGCCAGATAGAAGGCGTATAGCGTGCGCACTTCGTCCAGGGTGGGGTCGAGGAGGGCCGAGCGTCGACCCTGTCCCGACGGAACCGACGAACGAGCGGCGTCCCTACCCGGGAAGCCGAGGAAATCGTTCCACATCTGCTTGAACATCACCCTCAACACCGGCACGGACGGCGCCAGCGCGTGACCGTCGCACCACCCCTCCGCCGTCATCGACCGTACAAAGCCGCCGGCGAGCGCCTGAAGCTCCGCCGACTCTTCGCCCGTTGCGGTGAAGCGCCCGACCTCGTCGAGGAACGTCTCGAGCTCGATCGCACGCAGACGCAGCAGAGCGTCGCTTCCCCCTGGGAGGGCGTCGATGAGGGCCAGGTCGACGCCCCGCCGCGCTTCGCCAAGCGATCGCGAGTCGGCCTCCCGGGCTTCGAGGGTGTGAAAGGCGCGTATCGCGGAGCCCAGGGCACGCACCGGCGCCGGGAGGGGCTCGCGGCGCGCTTCCTCCGCCAGGCGGTGGTCAATGGCCACGGTGTGGGCGAGCGCTCGCGCGTCGGCGAGGGGAAGCGGAACGCCGTTGGGCTCCGCTCGACGTGGCACGAGGAGCAAGCCCAGGACTATCGCCACCCCCATGGGCACGAGGGCGAGCCGCGCCGCGTCGCGAAGCTCGTGACGACGGGAAGAATCGTCCACCACGGACGATGCTATCATCAAGATTGTGGTTGAGCTTCGTCGGCATCCGCGCGCCTCGTTCGATGGTCCGGTCGAGTTCGTTCCCAAGGGATCCAGCGAGCGACACGCCGGACGTTGCAGGGACGTTTCGCTCGGCGGAATGTACGTTCAGACGCCGCAACCGCTCCCGTTCGGGATGGATCTCGTGGTGCACGTCACGCTGCCTGGCATGAAGATACCTTTGGCCATGCCCGCCGTAGTCCGCTGGACACGACCCGGAGAGGGGATGGGGATCCAGTTCGGCCTGATCGGCGCGAGGGAGACCCACGCCATCACCGAGCTCACACGCCCGGCCGCCGCCGGACGCGACCGCAAAACGGCCGTCAGTTCTTGACTGAGACCGGGATCGTCGCGCCGCCGCCGTGCGTGAAGTGCGTCTTGTAGATCGACTGCGCCGCGCAAGCGTTGACGTCGGGAGCCACGGGCGGTTCGAAGCGCGCAATGCGCACCGTGCCGTCGTCGTTCAGCTGCAGATACAGCGTCGTTGTGACGACCACGGTCACCTCGTCCGCATGCAGTCCCTCGGCCATGCACGCTCGAACGGCACCCGCGACCACGGCCTCCGCGTTCGGATCAGCGGTAGGGGCGGGCACGGCGGCCGAAGCGATTCCTGTCGGGTGTGAATCCGCGCGCGGCGAGCCAGCGGCGGGGGCGGCGCCTGAGGCGTTCGACTCGGCCTTGACCGGCGCAACAGACGACGCAGGTGAGGCCGGGGCCGACTCGACCGGCGCCGTCGCCGCGAGCGCGGCCGGCACGCGCATGGCTGTCGGGTCGTGCGTAACAAGGAGCGATTCCTGCGCGGCGGCCGCGTAGAACTCCGCGTGCGCCGGGGCCGTCACCAGCGCGCCCAACGTAGACCCCATACGCGGCGCCTCGCCGATCGAAACCACGCCTTCACTCAGGTCGACCACGACCTGCCCATCGCGGCGCGCGACGCGAAAGTGCGTTCCATGTACGGCGACGCGCGAAGGGCCGACGTCGACCGCCAGCGCTTCGCCGCTCGGGACGGGGACGACTTGCGCTTCGATCGCGCCCTGAGCCAGGGCGACAACGAGCGGACCCTGAACGCGGGTCACAGTGGCCGCCGACCCCCGCTCGAGAACGAGGGTGAGCCGGCCGGGACGGCCCAGGGTCGCGCGCACGCCGCGAGCCTCGAGAGCGTCGCCGAGCCGCACAGTGGTTCCGACCGCGGCTGGCCGGCCACCCACGAGCATTTCGCCTTCGCCCTCGATGCCAACGATACTCCCGGCCGCATCGACCGTGCTCGCTGCCTCGACCTCGAGCGAACGCCGCTCTCGCGCCTTCCCGGCGACGAGAGCGATGGCCGCGACGGCTGCCAACCCCGCGGCGACTGCCTTCCAGGTCTCGCCTCGCCCCGGCGCAGGAGCCAGAGAACGCCGCTCTGCCCGCCGCGCGTCTTCGATGCGCGCGAAGAGCCGCGCGTCCACCGCGCCCCAATCGACCTGCTTGGCCTCGTCGGTCCCCCAGTCGCGACGGGCCTCCCGCAGCACCCGGTTCCACCCGTCGTTCATGGCTCTCCTACCCCCCCAGACGCCTTGGCGAACGTAAGCCGCATTCCAGAAAGCGACGGTTCCTCCCGGAGCATCGCCTCGATCTCTCGGCGCGCGTAGAAGAGTCGCGTGCGCACCGTGAGGACCGGCGCGCCGACGATCGTGGCGATCTCCCCCGGCGGCACGCCTTCGAGCTCGTGAAGGACGAAGACGATGCGCTTCTTCTGGGCGAGCCGTTCGAGCAGCCGCCCAAACGCGCGCATGCGCTCGCGCCGTTCGAAGTCTTCGTCCGGCGGAATATCGCCGCTGCGAAGGGCGGCGTCGGCCAGGGGCTCGTCGGCGAAAACCGGCCGGCTGCGCGCAGCACGGCGGTGCATGAGGACCACGTTCACGGTGACGCGATGCAGCCACGTGGTGAACTTGGATTGCCCCCGAAAGTCCTTCAGGCTCTTGTAAACTTGAACGAACACTTCTTGGATGACGTCCTCGATATCGCTGCGCGGGCCAATCATCCGGTAGACCAGCCGGGCGACGTCTTGGCGATGGCGTTCGTAGATGTCTCGAAACGCGCTCGTGTCGCCAACGGAAGCGCGTGCGATAAGCCGCTCTTCGTCCGGCATGCTCGGCCTCACCGAGCGTGTTGGTTGGCGAAGCGCAAAGCCGCCAAGCGACCCGCCGATCGACGTTTGCTGGGGCCGCGGCTGCGCGATGGAAACACCCACTCCTCTGAGTTCGGTGCGCGGAGGGCCCCGCTATTCACGGCGGCCGGGCTGACCCGAAGGCTACGATGTAGCCCCTTGCCGTCAGTGGTTGCGAGGGCGATTGAGGAAATCGCGAAGATCGGACGCGACGAGCGCCAGCACGGCGGCGAGGGCGACGAGGAGCATCGCGCTAGCGTGCCCGTGGTGCGCGCACGGGCCCACTTTTCGGCTACGCCGTGTCGTCCAAAGCCCACCTGGCGGCGACGGGGCGCGTTCACGGCTTCAAAAGAGAAGTCGCAGGTCCACCTTCTCTTGTTTCTTCAGCTCGAGCAGGTGATTGATGGCGCGTAAGATCCGCGTTTTCGTCGCGCCGCTCAGCTCGCGGCCGTGCACCGCGGCATCCAAGGCGCGCTGCGTCACGGGCCGGCCCGAGCGCGGCTTTCGGACTTCTTTGGGAACGCTTGCGGCCCCTTCGCTGCCTGCCTTGCGCGCGCGACGCTTGTTGAGCCGGATGATGCGATCCTCCGGAGTCAGCTTCTCCAGCCGATGCGACTCAGCCAGGATCCGGCGAGGGTCGAGTTTTTTTGCGGCGATGAACTGTGCAAACTTCGAATCAGCCATGGGCAGGGGGCGTGAAGGTAGTGGACCCGGGGGTCTCGCGCAAGGACTCCGAAGTCGACGGATTTCGCTTCCCGTGCCATCCCTCTTTGCCATGACTTCCATCAGCATTGCGCCCGTTTACGTCGTAGCCGCTGCGCGAACCCCGATCGGCTCGTTTCTTGGGTCGCTCTCGCCGGTGCGGGCGCCCGAGCTCGGCATGGTGGCGATCAAGGGAGCGCTCGCGCGGGCCGCACTCGCGCCCGACGCCGTGCAGGAGGTTTTCATGGGCAACGTGCTTTCCGCGGGAATTGGTCAGGCGCCCGCGCGTCAGGCCGCGATCTTCGCCGGGATCCCGAATACGGTGCCCGCGACGACCGTGAGCAAAGTCTGCGGCTCGGGGATGCAAGCCGTCATCTTGGGGGTCAAGACCATCGCCCTCGGCGATGCCGACGTCGTGGTCGCCGGCGGGATGGAGTCGATGTCCAACACGCCGTATTACTTGGAGAAAGCGCGATCCGGATACCGCATGGGGGACGGCAAGATCATCGACGGGATGATCCTCGACGGCCTGTGGGACCCCTACGGCAACGTGCACATGGGGACCTGCGGCGACCTCTGCGCGCAAAAGTACGGGCTGACGCGGGAGCAGCAAGACGACTTTGCCAAAGAAAGCTTCCGCCGCGCCCTCGCGGCGCAAAAGGAGGGGCTCTTCGAGGCGGAGACCGAGGCAGTCAGCGTCCCGCAAAAGAAAGGCGAAGCGCTCAGCGTCAAGCTCGACGAGGGACCGCTGAAGGGCGACCCGTCGAAGTTCTCGAGCCTCAAGCCCGCGTTCTCCAAAGACGGCACGATCACCGCCGCGAACGCATCGAGCATCAACGACGGCGCCAGCGCCCTGGTCCTCGCTAGCGAGCGAGCGGTGAAAGAGCACAAGCTCCAACCCCTGGCGCGCATCGTCGGCTATGGCGGCGCTGCCCAGGCGCCTGAATGGTTCACGACCGCCCCGGCCAAAGCCATCGACGGCACGCTCGCCAAGCTCGGGCTGACGAAGTCGCAGATCGACCTTTATGAGATCAACGAAGCGTTCGCCGCCGTCACGATGGCGTGCGCCGCGCTGTGCGGGCTGGACTTGCAGAAAGTCAATGTTCACGGCGGCGCGGTTGCGCTGGGCCATCCTATTGGCGCGACCGGCGCGCGAATCCTGACGACGCTCCTCTTCGCCATGAAGCATCGAGGAGCCAAACGGGGCCTTGCCAGTCTGTGCATCGGCGGAGGCGAGGCCCTGGCCGTCGTCGTGGAACGCTGACGGAAGCGCGCGCGATCGCGGGCTCGCGCTACATTGCACAGGCATGAGCCCGCAGCCCTGGCAAGAAGCGTTCATCGGGGTGAGCGCCGTGCTCGGAGAACCGCTCGAAGCGTCGCTCGTGTTGCTCGGGGAAAGCGCCACCCTTCACGCTCCGCAACTCGTGCGCGGTCTGCGGTCGGCGTCGCGCGAAGCCCGGGCAGAGGCGATTGCCCGCGCTCTGGCGCCTCTGGTCGTCGCCCTCGACGAGGTGCGCCTGCGATGATCCCGCGCGCGCGCATCGTCCGCGCGTCGGACGCCGCGGGCGCAGAGGTGGCGCCCCTGTCGTTGCGCCCGCGCGCGGCGCACTGGAGGCGCATCGCGCGCGAAGAGATCGAGGCCCGCCTGGAGGCGGAGCGCCTCGTGCAAGAGGCGAAGTCGCAGGCGGAGGCAATCGTGATCCGCGCCCGCGACGAGGCGAAGAGCGAGGCGGCGCGGGCCGTTCGCGAAGCCGAGGAGCAGGCCGACGCGAAGATCGCGGTGCGATGGCTTGCCCTCGGTCAGGCGGAGGCCATGCGGCTCGAGCGCAACAGCGAGCGAATCATCGCTGTCGGCGCCGTTCTCGCCGAGCGCCTGTTGGGGGCCGCGCTCGAGCTCGCCCCGGAGCGCATCGCCGACCTTGCCCGCGCGGCGATCGACGAAGCGCGAGGAGCGCGCCGAATCGCGATCGAAGCGCACCCGCTGGACGCGAGCGCGCTCCGGCGTCATCTGGGGGCGGCCGGTCTCGACACGCAGTCGATCGAGGTCCACGCGGACGAAGCCCTTGCGCGCGGAGAGCTTCGGCTGCAAACCGATGTGGGAACCATTGATGCCAAGCTCGCCCCCCGACTCGAGCGGCTCGCAGCCGCCCTCCGTGACGCCCTCCCCTGAACTCGACGGCCACTCTCCCCCACCGCCCAGAGGCGGGGGCGACATGGCTGACGCGCTGGCAGCGCCGCTGTCGCGTTTGGAGCCGGCCGCCTCGCCGATGGCGTGGCGCACCAACGCGCTGCTGTTCCTCGCCACCGTCGCCAGCGTGTTCGTCACCTGGATGATGCACGAGGCGCCTACGCGCGCCGGGGTCCTCCACGCCGTGGCCTACACGGCTTCTCTCCTGGCGATTCTGCTGGCGCACGAGTTCGGTCACTACATCGCGGCGCGCATCCATCGGGTGGACGCGTCGCTCCCCTACTTCATCCCCCTTCCCCTCGTCTCGCCGTTCGGCACGATGGGGGCGGTCATTCGGATGCGCACGGTGATCCCGACGCGCCGCGCGCTCCTCGACATCGGCGCGGCCGGCCCGCTCGCCGGACTCGCGCTCGCCATCCCTCTCTACGCCTGGGGGGTCGCCCATTCGCAGCTCGTCGCGCTGGACGGAAGCACCGATGACATGATGCAGCTCGGCAATTCGCTCTTGCTCCGGCTGCTGGACCGCGGGTTCGCCCCGTTCGTGCCCGAGGGAATGGACGTCCTGCTGTCGCCGGTGGCGTTCGCCGGTTGGGTCGGGATGTTCGTCACGATGATCAACTTGCTCCCCGTGGGGCAGCTCGACGGCGGGCACGTGGCGTACGCGCTGTTCGGTACGAAGCAGAATCGGGTCGCCCAGTGGGTGCACCGCTCGATGCTCGTCTTCTTCTTCGTGAGCCTCGTGAGCTTCGTCGCTCGGGACGTTCGCGCGGGCATGGGCCTCTGGCACATCGGGCACCACGTGAACAACTCGCTCTTCTGGCTCGTTTGGTTCGAGGTGCTGCCCGTGTTGGGAACGCTCTCGTCCTCGTCCTCGCGGGGGCGCCCGCCGGATGGCCTCGGGATCCGAACGAGGGCGTTCGCGACGTTGGGCCTCGCTTTGCTGGCTGGACTGCTCCGGGACCAAACCTCCGTCGTCCTCTGGAGCGCCTGGTTCATCGGGCTCGCCGTGCTCATCACCATGGAGGTTCGCTGGGGTGCGCTCCGAACGGCGAGCACGCTGCTCGATCATCCGGCGACCGGAGCGCAGCGGCTGCCCGCGGGCAGGGCCGCCGTCGCGATCCTGACCCTCGCGTTCTTCGCCCTCCTGTTCATGCCCACGCCGATCTCGCTCTGACTAGGGCGCGTCCAGAATCACCTCGTAGTCCTCGATCACCGGGTTCGCGAGCATCTCGTCGGCCATCTTCTCCAGGCGCTTCTTGAGCCCGGGCGATCGCGCCTGCTCCGCGTCCATCTCGACCTCGACCACTTTGCCGATGCGCACCGCGTTCACTCCGGCGAACCCGAGCTTGGCGAGGGCTCGCTTCACCGCGTCGCCTTGCGGGTCGAGCACCTCGGGTTTGACCCTCACGATCACGGCAACTCTCATGTTTGCCCTCCCAGGCCGAGGTTCCTCGCGATTCGTGCCAGTGGTGGGCTCGTTTCGGGAACGAACGGCTCGCCGGTGATCTGCTCGTAGGCCGCAATGTAACGCTGCGCCGCTCCCACGCGCACGTCGTCGGGCATCGGCGGGGGCGCGCCGTCGCCCTTGTACCCTTGGTCGATGTACCAGCGACGAACGAAGTCTTTGTCGAGCGGCTCGGGGTCCTGTCCGGCGGCCATGCGCGCGTCGTAGGTCGCCGCTTGCCAGAAGCGCGACGAGTCGGGCGTGTGGATCTCGTCGATGACAAGCATTCGACCCGCTTTGTCCCGGCCGAACTCGTACTTGGTGTCGACCAGGACCAGCCCCCTTTCCGCGCACAGCTTCTGACCGGCGACGAACAGTTTCATCGCAAGCTCCGCGGCCTCGTCGAAGTCGCTCGCGGTGACCAGGCCGGTGCCGAGGATGTCCTCGCGCGATCCGGACACGTCGTGCTCCCCTTTGGGGGCCTTGGTCGTCGGGGTGATGATCGGCTCGGGGAGCCTTTGGTGCTTCTTCAGTCCTTCGGGCAGCCGGTGCCCGCAAAAGACGCGGGCACCCCGCTCGTAGTGCGTCCACAAGCTCGTCGACGTGGTGCCGGTCGCATAAGCGCGCACAACCATCTCGACGAGGATGGGCGTACACTCGACGCACTCGAGGATGTTGACGTCCGGCACGCGCAGGACGTGATTGGGGACGACTGCCTTGGTCCGCTCGAACCACCAAGCGGCGAGGCGGTTCAGGACCTGCCCCTTGAACGGCAGCGTGCCGAGGACGCGATCGAAGGCGCTGATGCGGTCGGTCACGACGATGAAGCGGCGGCCGTCGGCGGTCGTGTAGTTGTCGCGAACTTTGCCTTCGTACTTGATGCCGAGCGCGCTCAAGTCGGTGTGCGCGAGGCAATGGGGCAAGGCGGCCCGGAGGGTGGCGGCGTCGACCATGGGCTGGTGCTCTAGCGCATCGCCGCCCGCGGCGGGAGGGCAATCAGGTGGGTGCCGGCGGCCGCGAGCTCAGCGCCGATCGCTGGCCGCTGCTTCCCAGCTGCAAGAACTGCCCGGAGACGGGATCGTAGTCGAACACTTCACCCGTCGCGATCTTGAAGACCCAGCCGCTCATTTTGAGCGTGCCTGCGTCCAGACGACGCGCCACGAAGTCGAAGGACCGAAGGTTCTCGAGCTGAGCCAGCGCGTTTTCTTGCACCGCGGCGGCCACCCGGGCCTCACCGTCGAGGTGGCCGTATCGCTCTTCGATGAGCCCAGGGATTCTCGACGATTGCGCGAGCCAGCGCGACACGTACCCGAGGTGCGCGACCCGTTCGGGGTGAAGAATCGCTTCGATCGCTCCGCAGTGCGTGTGGCCGCAGACGATGACCTGGCCGACTTCGAGCACTTCGACCGCGTATTCGATCGCCGCCGACACGCCGCCGATGAAGCCCCGCTCCACCGAGGGGACGATGTTGCCGACGTTGCGCACGATGAAGAGATCGCCCGGCGCGGCGTTGGTGATGAGATTGGGCACGACGCGCGAGTCGCTGCAGGTGATGAAGAGCGTCTCCGGGCGCTGTCCCTTTTCGGCGAGGCGTTCGAAGAGTCCGCGGTGCGATGCGAAGTAGTTCGCGTGAAAGTGGTGAATTCCGGCTTCGAGCTTCTGCACGCGCGCACTTTAACCACGATCGCAGCGAAGCGGAAACAGGCCGACGCGGTCGGACCCGCGGTCCCGCTCGCCGGTCGCGGGATCCGACGCCGGCGGTCTCAGCCTGAAACGATCCCGCACTCCGGCGGAAACACGAGCCGTCGGAAGGTCACCGGCGCGCACACACTGCGCTGAAGGGCGGCAAGGCAGGCCGCGAAAGGAAATATTCATGACGGCAAACGGTGCTCGGCACGACGCGCTCAAAGGCGCGATCGGCTACAAGCCTTCCCCCACGACGATCAACTTCAAAGAGCCGTCCGCAGAGGCGTTGTACGGCGCAAACGTCTTCGGGCTCGCGCAGATGAAAGCGCAGCTGCCGAAGGAGGTCTTCCGCTCGCTCAAACGGACGATCGACGGCGGACATACTCTGGACCCGAAGATCGCGGACGTCGTCGCTTCGGCGATGAAGAGCTGGGCCCTTTCCAGAGGGGCCACGCACTATGCGCACGTATTCTATCCGCTCACGGGGATGACGGCCGAGAAGCACGACAGCTTCCTCAGCCCCGACGGCGAAGGGGGCGCGATCACGGAGTTCGCCGGCAAGACCCTCGTCCAGGGAGAGCCCGACGCGTCGAGCTTCCCGAACGGCGGCATTCGCACGACGTTCGAGGCGCGTGGCTACACCGCTTGGGACGTGACGAGCCCTGCCTATCTGTTCGAGACGGAGAGCGGCGTCACCCTATGCATTCCGACGGCGTTCGTGTCGTGGACCGGAGAGGCGCTCGACCTCAAGACACCGGTGCTGCGCTCGATGCAAGCGCTCAATACGCATGCGCAGCGGGTGCTCAAGCTCTTCGGGCATCACAACCCGGCGATGGTGGTCTCGTACGCTGGCGCAGAGCAGGAGTACTTTCTCATCGACCGGCACTTCTTCTACGCCAGACCGGACCTGCTGAACGCGGGCCGCACCCTGTTCGGCGCCAAGCCGCCCAAGGGGCAGGAGTTCGAGGACCACTACTTCGGAGCCATTCCAGAGCGCGTGCTCGCGTTCATGATTGAAGTCGAGCGCGAGCTCTTCAAGCTCGGCATCCCCGCAAAGACGCGCCACAACGAGGTCGCTCCGGGGCAGTTCGAGCTCGCCCCGATGTTCGAGACCAGCAACGTGGCGACGGACCATCAGCAGCTCATCATGGTCACGCTGAAGCGGGTGGCAGAGCGGCACGGTCTCGTGTGCCTCCTCCACGAAAAGCCGTTCGCGGGGGTGAACGGGTCGGGCAAGCACGTCAACTTTTCGTTTGGCAACTCGACCCAGGGCAACCTGCTCGACCCTGGAGAGACCCCGCACGACAACGCGCAGTTCCTGGTTTTCTGCGCGGCTGTCGTTCGAGCCGTCCACAAGCACGCCGACCTGCTTCGCGCCTCGGTCGCCTCGGCTAGCAACGACCATCGCCTCGGCGCGAACGAGGCGCCGCCGGCCATCATGTCCGTCTTTCTGGGAGAGCAACTCGCGGACGTGTTCGAGCAGATCCGCGCAGGCGGCGCCAAGTCTTCCAAATCCAAAGGAACGCTCGAAGTGGGAGTCGACACGCTGCCGAAGCTTCCGAAGGACCCGGGAGACCGCAACCGAACGAGTCCCTTTGCCTTCACCGGCAATCGGTTCGAGTTCCGTGCCGCGGGCTCCGGGCAATCCATCGCCGGCCCGGTCTTCGTCATCAACACGATTGTTGCCGAGTCGCTCGACTTCATCGCGACGAAGCTCGAGGCGGCCGTCGGTTCGGGCAAGGCGCTGAACGTCGCCGTCGCCGAGCTGCTTGGAACGATCATCAAGGAGCACGGGGCCGTCGTCTTCAACGGGAACGGTTACTCCCACGAGTGGCACGCCGAAGCCGAGCGGCGGGGGCTGCCCAATTTCAAGACGAGCGTCGACGCGCTGGCCGCTTTTCATAAAAAGGAAGCGATCGAGCTCTTCGACAAGTACAAGATACTTTCGCCGCGGGAGCTCGAGAGCCGATACGAAATCTACTTCGAGCAGTACTGCAAGAGCGTCAACGTCGAGGCGAAGCTCGTACAGGGGATGGCGAAGACGCTGATATCTCCCAGCGTGACTCGGTATCAACATGATCTGGCGGAAACGTGCGCTTCCCTCAAAGCGGTCGGGGCGCCGTTCGACACCGCGCTTCTCCAGGAGATCTCCGCCCTCGCCGTAACGCTCGCCACCCGAATCAAGGCGCTCGACAAGGCGATGGAGCATCCAGGGGGAGAGGGCCTGGTCAAGGAGGCGACGTATTTCTGCAACACCGTTCTTCCCGCCATGCTCTCGATTCGAGAGGTGTCCGACACGCTAGAGGGGCTGGTTGCCAGCGATCTCTGGCCGCTGCCGACCTACCAGGAGATGCTCTTCGTCAAGTGACCGAACCGGCTCCCCAGGGGGATTCCTGCCGCCGACGGCGGTAGGCTCCTGGGGAGCGCGTACTCGTGTGCCACCGTGGCCGACTGGTTCCGACCTGACCGAACTCGAGCTGGCGACGGCACTCGCGAAGGTCAGCCGCCGCGGCCAGGCTCGCCGTGGTGGCAGAGGCGCGACGACTTTTTCGCGGTGCCACGATCATTTTTGGGTTTTCGCCGGGGTGGGCCGCGTCGACTTTCGCGACTTGGGCGGGACTGTGCTCGATCTTCTCGACGTCGTCCGGGCGAGGGATTCGATCGCGGACAAAACGTCGGCCTGGACCGCGCGACGGCGCGCCTGCGCGAGAGGCGTCCCGTCTCGCTCGACCACGGCGAACCGGTCGAGGACGCGGCCCGCTCGGGTGGCGGCGTCGGAGTCGACGATTCGGACGCCAGCACGAAAGAGCGCCCGCGATATGGTGAGAAGCAATCCCGGACGATCGACGGTCTCGACTGTCAGCCGAGCGAGATCGCCATCGGACTCGTCCTCGAATGCGACGCGCGTCTCTACACTGGGCGTTGCGCGACGGGGGCTGGGGAGCTGCTTGCGGAGAATCGACTCGACCGTTGCTGAGCCGGTCACCAACGCCGCGAGTGTGTCTCGTACCCGGTTGAGATCGGGCAGGAAGTCGCTGTTCGACGTCGACGATCGCTTCACCCGGATGAAGTCAACCGCCTCGGAACGATGGGTGGCAGGATTGGTGCGCGTGTATGCCTTCACAGTGACGATATCGAGGCTATGCGCGACGAACGAGGCGCTTATCAGCGACAACAAGCCAGCTTGGTCGTCGGCGACGATGAATAAAAGCACTTCGTGCTCCGACAGCCTCTGCAACATCTCCAAGCAGACCGGCCGCCCATCGCGTCGAGCAACGAGGGCCGCGTGTTGCTCAATGGCCTTGGCGTCGAATGTTTCGCGGTAGCGCTCCGGCATGGACTGCTTGAAGGCGACTGCCGAATGCGCGTGCTCATCCATCACGCAACGATGCTCCAGGCACGTTGCGCAGTCGTTTCAGTCCTTTGGCGCGAGGGAAATCGAGGGCCCATGAGAGGTCGTTGAAGTATGCCGCGCCCTACTCGGTCCTCGTGTCCAAGCCGAGAAGGGAATCGGCGGCGGTTGACTGAGCTACATGGCCATGGTGCGCGGCGACGGCGGCGCAAGGCCCGCGTGACCCGCGCAACGTTCGTGACGATTGCCCTCGCCACGGGCATAACCGAGACGTGGGTCTCCGACCGCACCGGCCACGGTGGGCACTCGATGATTGAACGGTACCGACGCAACGCGCGGACCTGGAACCTCGAAGAACTCGGATGTTTGCCCCACCTGATCCCGGAACTGGCGGAAGCTGAACCGACGGTTAGGATAGGCCCGGGTTGCCCTTTAAGTTCACCGCACGGGTGGCGAAACTGGCAGACGCAGCGGATTTAGGTTCCGCCGCCGCAAGGCGTATGGGTTCGACTCCCTTCCCGTGCACTTTCAAGGACTTGGGGAAACCAGGGGCAATGCGAAAATCGTGTCGTGGGGCAATCCGTGGGGCAATCGCGGCGCCATGAGCCGCTAGCTCCGGGATGGCCACATGCAGCGGCGCGAGGTCGCCTTGTCGCTGCGCCGTCCAGGTCGCGCAGTTGCGACGGTACTTCTGCTTCATGGCGTCGCCATGGCCGGTGCGCTGCTGACACCATTCCCAGGTGCGACCGCTTGCCAGGCTGACCGTGACGAACGTCGCGCGTAGGTCGTGGGCGCGCATCCGAAGACGGTTGCGCGAGCCATGGAAGAGCTTCGCCCGATCGATCTCCGCCCGCGCGAGGTCGTCGCGAAGTTGAGCCGCCAGGTGGTCGACGTTCAAGCCGACGCCCTCGTCGTCGATGAAGACGCGCGCATCCGAGGCCGCCTTCGTCCGGAAGTGCTCGCGCCAGATCGTGAGCGAATGAGCACGTCTGGACGCATTTCCCATGAGCGGGGACGGTCGGTCTTGTTCTCGTCGAGGTCGAGACGATTGTGCACGAGGTCGACGTCCGCCTGCCACTCGCCACCCTGATGGGGCCACCGATCGCCACGATCATGGGGCCAGGTGATGGCCCGACGACCGAGGCGATCTTTGCCACAATGTCGCGATCGAGTCGAGGCCCCCGGAGGCCCCCGAAGGG
>Ga0265313_10000050_pt1 | contig 111425 bp, 95 predicted proteins | sample 4123metaG_FD_203122 | JGI IMG/M metagenome (GOLD analysis project Ga0265313, IMG submission 203122) | Rhizosphere microbial communities from Carex aquatilis grown in University of Washington, Seatle, WA, United States - 4-1-23 metaG | ecosystem: Host-associated > Plants > Roots > Rhizosphere >... | reverse complement strand
CAACTACATCGACAACGTCAAGGCGTTTACACAGCGAGAGAAAGTCAAGAACAAATTCACCGGCCAGTACGACGAGCCGGACGAGCGCCTGATGCGGTCGATCGAGGAGAAGATCGACATCCCAGACAGCCGCAAGGACGACTTCCGCCGCGAAATCATGAACTACATTGGCGCCTTGTCGATCGACGGCAAGACATTCGACTACAAGACCAACGAGCGTTTGAACAAGGCCCTGGAGTTGAAGCTGTTCGAGGACCAGAAGGACACGATCAAGCTCACCAGCCTGGTCTCGAAGGTCATCGACGCCGACACTCAGGCCAAGATCGACGTGGTCAAGCAGCGTTTGATTCGCAATTACGGCTACGACGAAGAGAGCGCTACCGACGTATTGAATTATGTGGCGAGCATTTTCGCTCGGGGCGACGCAAAGCATTCGTAGGCGATAGGCGTCAAGAAATTGAATATGGACTTCAAACCGACTAACGCCCAATGCCCTACGCCTGACGCCTTCCCGACAGGGAGCGGGCAATGTACATGAAGATCGAGCGCGATCAATCGCGATTCAGACATATCGTCAAGGGAAAGATTCGCCAGAACCTGCGGAAGTACGTGACGCACGGCGAACTGATCGGCCGCAAGGGGCGCGACCTTGTCAGCATCCCGGTACCGCAACTCGACGTGCCCCATTTCCGCTACGGCCAAAATGGTTCGGGCGGCGTGGGCCAGGGCGATGGCGAGGAAGGCACCCCCATCGCAAAGGGCGATCCTCAAGACGGCGACGGCCAGGGACAGGCCGGCAGCGAACCGGGCGGCCATATCATGGAGGTCGAAGTTTCGCTCGAGGATTTGGCCCAGATCCTCGGTGACGAGTTGGAACTACCGCGCATCGAGCCCAAAGGCAAAGCCAACATCACTGAGGAAAAAACCCGCTACACCAGCATTCGCCGATCTGGCCCCGAATCGCTGCGGCATTTCAAACGGACGTACATGGAAGCACTACGCCGGCAGATATCGTCGAGCACCTACGACTCCGCTCGGCCCTTTGTCGTGCCGATCCGCGACGACAAGCGCTATCGCTCCTGGAGCACCACGCCGCTGCCCGAGGCCAATGCCGTGGTGATCTACCTGATGGATGTCTCAGGCTCGATGACCGACGAGCAGAAGCAAATCGTGCGGACCGAGTCCTTCTGGATCGATACCTGGCTCAAGAGCCAATACGACGGCTTGGAAACGCGCTACATCATCCACGACGCGGCGGCCAAGGAAGTCGACGAAGAGACGTTTTACCACACTCGCGAGAGCGGTGGCACGCGGATCAGTTCGGCCTACCAGGTGTGCCTGGAGTTGATCAAGAGGGCCTTCTCGCCCGACGAGTGGAACCTGTACGTGTTTCAGTTCTCCGACGGCGACAACTGGGGCGAAGACAATCAGACCAGCCTCAAGCTGCTGCGCGAGGAGATCCTTCCCAAGGTGAATCTGTTTTGCTACGGCCAGGTAGAAAGCCCCTACGGAAGCGGCGAGTACCTGCGAACGCTGCGCGACGGCCTGGCAAAGAAATCGGAAAACCTGGTGCTCTCGGAAATTCGCGATCGCGAGGCGATATACGACTCGATCAAGACCTTCCTGGGGAAAGGGAAGTGACCCATGTCGACCTGCCGCATCGAGCCGCTGCCCAAGGAATTGGCCGACGTCCAGGCCCAGATGCAGGAGCATGCTCGCAACTACGGCCTCGAATTCTTCCCGACGATCTTCGAGGTCATCGACCACGACCAGCTCAACGCCATCGCGGCCTATGGTGGGTTCCCCACCCGTTACCCGCACTGGCGTTTCGGCATGGAATACGAGCAGCTTTCGAAGGGCTACAATTACGGGTTACAGAAGATCTACGAGCTGGTGATCAACAATGATCCCTGCTACGCCTACCTGATGCGATCCAATGCGTTGACCGACCAGAAGATGGTTATGGCCCACGTCTACGGGCATTGCGACTTCTTCAAGAACAACTACTGGTTCAGCCAGACTGATCGCAAGATGATGGACCACATGGCCAATCACGGCCAACGCGTGCGGCGGTACATGGACCGCCAAGGTGTGGAGGAGGTCGAGACGTTCATCGACGCTTGCCTGTCGATCGAAGATCTGATCGACGTCCATTCGCCGTTCATCAAGCGGTTCGACGCGCCGGTGGTCGATCACCTGGCCAGGCTCGATGATGAGAACGAAGACGAAGCGTTGCGTCCTGGACGGTTTCGCGCCAAGGAGTACATGGACCAATTCATCAACCCGCCCGACGTACTGGCCGCCGAAGCCCGGAAGCGGCGCGAACAGAAGAAGGTCGAGGAGAGATTCCCCAAGGAGCCGATGCGCGACGTGATGCTCTTCATTCTGGAGCACGCTCCCTTGAAGCCCTGGCAGCTCGACGTGCTCTCGATCGTGCGTGAGGAGGCATATTATTTCGCCCCTCAGGGCCAGACCAAGATCATGAACGAGGGCTGGGCGAGCTACTGGCACTCGACCATCATGACCCGCCAGGGACTGACGTCGGCCGACATCATCAACTACGCCGACCATCATTCGGGCACGATGGCCACCTCGCAGGGGCGGCTGAATCCCTACAAGCTGGGAATCGAACTGTTGCGCGACGTTGAGGACCGCTGGAACAAGGGGCGGTTCGGCAAGGATTACGACGAGTGCGACGACATGGTCGCCAAGCGCGATTGGGACACCGGTGCCGGACTGGGAAGGCAGAAGATCTTCGAGGTCCGCAAGATTCACAACGACCTGACCTTCATCGACACGTTCTTGACCCTGGAATTTTGCCGCGACCACAAGTTGTTTTCGTTTGGATACAACGAGGACTCAAACTTCTACGAGATCGAGAGCCGCGAGTTTCCCAAAATCAAAGAGCGGCTGTTGTTCGGCCTGACCCATCGGGGCCAGCCGTTCATCACCGTCCGCGAGGGAAACTACAAGAACCGGGGCGAGTTGTTCCTGGGGCACGAATTCAACGGGGTCGAGTTGCAAACAAGCTATGCCCGCGACACGCTGGTGAACCTCCAGCGGCTCTGGGGCAGGCCGGTGCATATTGAAACAGTTCTGGATGGGCACAAGACGATACTATCGTATGACGGAGACGAACACTCGATTGAGCAGTTCAAGCCGTCGAACAAATGAACCATTGACTGCACGGTGGGCACTGCCCACAGAGGTATTGGGAACGTCCTCCATGGCGTTCCACTAAAACGGAGCCAATCTGATGACACTGGTAGAACAAACCCGGACGGCGTTGTCTGCTATGCACACGTTCGCCGGCGGCGGGCAGACGCTGGTGGTCGAGCACGATGGCCTGCGCCTATCGTGCGATCTGACGGCGCTGGACACGATCGCCTGCGAGTTTACTCGCTTTGCCTTGCGCGCCGACAAGCTGGCAACCGCCTCGATTGCAGAACTGAAACGCCTGAGCGAAACGCTGGCGGCACGGCTGACTTACCTCTTGGAGCCGATTTCGCCGGTGGAGGTCGATACGCAGCAGTGCGTCGTACAGCTTCGCTCAAACCCTCCGCAGCGCGACGCCGACCGCACCAGCTATTATGAACTGCTCGTGCGTCGCGGCGGCGAGTTGAGTCTCTGTCGTTGGACCAAGCAACCGGGTGACGTCCGCCAGGGGTTGGCGGCGCAGGTGACTCGGGAAGTGTTGCTGCGGCTGGTGGGTGATTTCGCGGCCGTGGCTACAATTTGAAGCTCCCCAACCCACGACCCACCGGGTTCGGCGTTTCGTTGGGCACGTGCGGTTTGTCGGCGGTGCCCAACCGACGGAAAGCCCAGCTTATCTCTCGGAAAGCCCAACCTATCTCTCGGAAAGCCCAGCCTATCTCTCGCGCCAAATGTCGTCGGAGTACGAACGTTCGACGATCCGGCCGTATTCGTCGAGTGAGCGGCGTTGGCCGACCGAGTGCCAGGGGTTGATCCCCTTCAGCTCCGGCATGATCTCGACGAGCTGATCAACCAAGGTCTGGGCCAGCCGCTGAATCGACGTATTCTGCGCCTTCTCCATGATCGCGGCCACCGTCTTCATCACGCGCACCAGCCGCGCACGCTCCATTACCGGCGCCGATAAAGGGGCACCCGAGTCGACCAGCAGGTCGGCCACGGGTACTTCGAGCGCCCGTTGCCATTGATAAAGTCGGCTCAGTGGCAAGTCGCTGGTTTCCTCTTCCTCGCGGCGCAGTTCGCGCACCTCGGTCCGCAAGAGCAGCGCGACTCGGCGCAACGAGACACCTTGCTGGTGTCGGACCTCCTTGATGCGGTGCAAAGGGTGATCGATATCGTCGTCGATAAACTGCGACGGATCGACTGAATCCTGGTCCTGTTCGTAATCGAGTTCCGAAATACTCATCTCATGCTCTCCTCGTTCCGGACATACCGGAAAACAGTGATCTCTGTGCGGTAAACGCGAAAAAACCCTTGGCCGGTACAATGCAACGGAAAATGGCTCGCGCGACAAAGCTCGACAATTCCGACGTTGCCAACGCCGCATGGGCGCGGCGATGCCGTGATTGGCTTACGGAAGAAGGTACGCTCTCCATCGGTTGGGCCGACGTCGTTTATCACGACGGATTGCCTCAACTGACATCCGTCGCGACGTTGCTTGCCCGCAACGCCGGCGACCTCTATTCAGACTGACCCGCTGGTGCGTTCCTGTACTGGAGGGTGACAGACAGGGTTTTATTGATACCCCTCATCTGTCAATAATAGCCACCACCCAACGATCCGGCAAGGGCCGATTCGGCCATTATGCCAAATGACGCTATTCGCCCCAGGCGAACGCCTTGATTCGAGAGATATAATTCGGCTTTCGTACGACCCTGCGAACGTCGGCCAGTGGTTGTGGCACGAGTCGAGGTCGTGGCCAACTCGCTGGCCCCTGACCCCACACTGCCAGCCGCGCGGGTTCGCCCATGACCAATTCCATACAGGTGTAGTTGTGGCCAACGATGTAGGCCAGCCAATCGTCATCGTCGGCGTGCCGACGCCAGGCATCGAGCGCTCGGCGACGGATCATTTGCCATTCGGGTTCCTTCGTCGCCGCGGATGTCGTACCGACGGTCGTCGCCGTTCCGTGACCAGACGAGTGGTCGCCGGATTCGCCAAAATTCGGTTTGTACCCTGCCATGCGGGCGACGACCAGATCGTGCGTCCGAACGGCCTGCCAGAGTTGGGGGAGGCAGCCCAATCCCAAGGGGCAGCCTTCGCTCCGATAGAGCACGAACTCCGACGAACTGTGTAGCAAGCCTGTTCGCATTGACGCGGCCCGGCCCCACCGGGCTGGGTGAGCGACCAAACGGACCTGTGGATAGAGCAAGGCCAACTTGCGGGCGATCTCGCCCGTGGCATCGTGCGAACCGTCGTCGATCAGCACGAGTTGAAAGTTGGGTGTGAGGTCGGGCAAGACCTCGAGTAGGTGCGAGACCAGAGACGACACGGTATCCTGCCGGTTCCAGACTGGCAAGAAAACGCTGAGCGACGGCTTCAAGACGGGGTCCTTTGTTCGAACGGTCTCGCAAGCCTGCCCACCGGCAATCATGGCCGCGACGCTGGGTACACACCGTTGCATCGGACCAGCCCGCCGGGCGACTGTAGAACCGCCGACGTTTGGCACGAAACACAATCTATTCCGCAACAGCCGAAATTGCCGGCTATAGCCGAAATCGTGAGAATACTCGCGTTGGCAGGCTGGAAAGCCGTCCCATGGTTGCTATGCTGGATTCATTCGTCGTCTTCGTTGATTCAGGCCCATCCGTCACATGCGGTTTCATGGCGCAACACCAGCCTGCCGTCGTCCCTGATTTTTCCAAAGGGGACGGTCTGATTCCAGCCATTGCCCAGGACGCCGACACGGGCGAAGTCCTGATGCTGGCCTACATGAATGCCGAAAGCTATGCCGAAACCCTGGCTCACGGCCGGGCGGTCTACTTCAGCCGCGGTCGCAACCAACTTTGGCGCAAAGGCGAAGAGAGCGGACACGTCCAAGAGGTCCTCGCCGTGCTGGTTGACTGCGACGGCGATACGATCTTACTCAAGGTCCACCAGCGCGGCGCCGCCTGCCACCAGGGCTATAGGAGTTGCTTTTTTCGGCAAGTCACGCCCAGTGGCCTCGAAGTGGTCGCTGAGCGGGTCTTCGACCCGGCACACGTTTACGTAAGTGGCGAAAAAGCGTAACAGCTGCGACTGTCCACCACCACCAACGCTCGGAAATCTCACGAATTCCGCTACATTGCTCCGCTGGCCATCTTGGCTCCGCTAACCATCTTGATCGGGTTTTTTCGGCTTGTTTTGCTCGCTGCCTTGTTTTGCTCGCCGTTGCAATTGGTCGACGACGCGGCGAAGTTCTTTCAGATCGACAAAGCCGTCACCGTCGACGTCGATCTGTGCGAACCGCTCCCTTAAGAATGGTGGCATTTCGTCCTGATTTAGCTTGCCGTCGCCATCCTTGTCCATGCGCCCGATCAACCGCTCTGGATTGAAGCTGGCCAGACCTGCGCCGTTCGGTCGTCCAGGTGACTTGCCATTTCCCGGCGTCCCTGCGGGCACCTGTGGGGCTTGGGCGCCCTGGCCCAACTCACGGCGCGACAGCGTGCCATCGCTATCCTGGTCGAGCTTCGCGAGCGATTGCGGAGCCTTGGCGATTTCCTCGGCCGACAGTTCGCCGTCACCATCGAGGTCCAATGCCCGAAAGAGCCTTTGGCCGGGACCACCCGGCCTTGTCTCAGCCTGACCTTGGCCCGGCGCAGCGGTGCCAAGGTATTGCCGCACCTGTTCGTGTCCTTTGCGGAATTCATCGGAGGTGAGGGCTTTGTCGCGATCGATGTCGGCGCGCTCGAAGAACTGGCCAAATTGCGGACGACCTTCCGCGGGCACCTCGTCGAGGACCAATTTGCCGTCACTATTGGCGTCGAGCCGTTTGAATAATTCCACCGGGTCGGCTTGCAGAAACCTGGTGAGTTGCTCGTTCGGCTCCGCTGATGGCGGCTCGTCAGCTGGGATATCCGAAGGGGCTTCCTTGAGTCCGGCTGCGAACTCGGTCGAGCTCAGCATGCCATCGCCGTCGGCGTCATGACGCCGAAGCAGTCGCTGGAACAAGCGGCTATGATCCTCGCCCACTTCGTCATCGGCTAGTTTTCCATCGCCGTTGGCATCCAATTGCTTGAAGAGCGTTTCCGGGTTCAGCCCTTCCGACGAGGACGGTTCTTCAGCATGGACGAAACACACTAGTACCGTGGCAGCCAAGGCAGCCAACCCTACGGAATGCAGTCTGGCCATAATGAACTCCTGATGTTGAACCAAAACTCGTCTACTATTGAACCACGCCACAGCCTCAAGGTTTCGCGGTACACCGGCGCAAACTCAATTCAATTCCATTGCCGTGGCTACGCCATCGGCGTCGATTCGCAATATGGCACAAGCCTTTGGATCTGCAACAAGCAACGTTTCGCCCTGCCAGGCCAGGCCCGTCGGGCTCTTGAGCGGATCGCCTTGCGCCCAAGCGACCGGTGTGCCTTCAGCCCCAACCTTCCAAATCGTCGCGGCGTATCCATCCGACACGAAAGCGGTCCCCTCCTTGTCGACCGCGACATCGTGGGCAAACCGAAACGCGCGCCCGGCAACGATCGTTTCGATCTGCTTGTCGGCGGAGACACGCACGAGCGAGGCCTTGCCTCCATGCGATACGACCCACAACCGGTCATCGGCGTCGATCGACAGTCCGCGCGGCGCCGGCACTTCGACGAATTTCTCGGCCTTGCCGCCCGCCGCCGGCACTTTCCAAATGCAGTGCAATTCCAGGTCCGACACCAACAACTCGCCGGCGCGGTTGACGGCGATATCGATCGGATTGCCGATGCCGCCGCCGGTTAGCGGTTCGGGCTGGTCGGCGGCGTTAAAGCGAAATACCTCTCGCGTGGCGCTACAGCCGGCCAACAGACGTCCCTCGCCGTCGATGGCCAAGGCCCGCGGACGGTTGATCGGCGTGCGAAATTGCTTCTTTCCCTGAAAGTACATCCGCAACGTGGCCCCGTCGATTTGCCAGATGCCGTGAACTTCGAGATCGGCCACGAAGATTTCCTGTTCGCCTCGTACGGCGATCCCCACTGGATAAACGAGCACGTCGGCGGTCGAATCCGTTGGCGGCGCGCGCCAGGCCGCCGCGCTAATACCGACCATGAGAATGGCGAAAAGCCAAAAGCCGATGCGAATGAAACGCGCACGAATGAACGACATAGGAAAAGTCCCTCAAAATGGCGACAATCGGAGGCCAGCGGCCTGGTCCGCGTTTGGGGTCGGCCGCTTTTTTGGTCTGGTCGGCCCCCTCCCGGATGACATACATAGTAGAATAGACAATGAACTTGGCGCCGTATAGGCTTCTGTGGCGGGTTGGAAACCTGCCCCACGAGGGCGATGACCAACCACCTGCTCAAACCCTACGAATTGAGCGATCGGCTCGATGACGCGGCGTTCTGCTTCCGTGGCTACAATGTCACGAACCTGGGCCGAACGCCGGAACTCTTAGCGCATCGCGTTTACGGTCACGTGGTCGAGCGGTATCTCCGCGAGGCCTCGGAGATCTGCTCGGAAGTGACGGGCACGTCGACCGACCTGGTGTGCCGCGTCCGCACACGAAGCGAGAGTACGCTCGCAACCTTTGGCGAGGACATCGGCCTGATCATCGCCGTCGAGCTGGCGCAAATCGAGCTCCTGGAGCAATTCTTCGGAGTTTCCTATCGGCATGCCAAGCTAGGGTTGGGTTATAGCCTGGGCGAGGTGACCGCACTGGTCGCGGGCGGCGTCTTCAACATGCGCGACGTGATGCCCCCCTTGGTTGCGCTCGCCAAGGATTGCGCGGAGCTGGCGCGTGACGTGACGATGGGCGTCGTTTTCTCCCGTGGCCGGGCCCTCGACCTGGAGGCGGTCGAACGGCTTTGCCTCGAGATCACGCAGCATGGCCGCGGGGCGATCGCCATTTCGTCGTACCTCTCGCCCAACACGGTGCTCGTGCTTGGGCAGGGTGACACAGTCGACCGTTTCAAGGAGCGGATGACCGGTGTGTTGTCGGGCCCGGTCAACCTGCGCAAGAACAGCGGCAGTTGGCCTCCGCTGCACACCCCGCTCTTGTGGCAACGCAACATTCCCAACCGCGCCGCCGTGATGATGCAGACCGGAAACGGCGGCTTCCGTGCACCCGTGCCGCCAGTGCTTTCGCTGGTGACGGGCGAAACCAGCTACAACGACTACAATGCCCGCAAGCTCATGAACCGCTGGATCGACGAGCCGCAGCGACTATGGGAAGCTGTGTACGAACTGCTCGCGGGCGGCATCGAAGTCATTGTCCACGTAGGGCCCGATCCGAACCTGGTGCCCGCCACGTTCAAACGGCTCAGCGACAATGTGACCCAGGAGTTGAGTGGGCGGTCGCTGCGGACACTCGGCATGCGCGCCGTGTCGAACATGGTCACGCGGCCTTGGATATCCAAGCTCCTTTCGGCACGGGCCGCGCTCTTGCGGGCACCCTTCGTGGTCCATGTGATCTTGGAAGATTGGCTGTTGTCGCAGAACGGGTCATGAGGCGCCTTCTTCCACTTGCAGCTCATAGCACGCCGCCTCCTCGGCATTGCGTACCAGGAGAAAGCGACCGGCAAGAACGGGGTTGTTCCAGGTATTGCCTTCGATGGCCTGAAAGCGAGTCCACTCGTGGTGTCGCTCGGGCGTAGCTTCGACCAGGGCGACCTCACCATTCTCGGCCTGAATCAACAGCACATCGTCGACCATCAGCACCTGGCCATGGCCGTAGCGACCGCCTTTCCACTTGAGTTTACCGTCGGAAAGGTCTAGGCAGACCAACGTCCGGCCATCGTCGAGTCCGTACACGAACCCGTCGCCTACCACGAGGTTCGTGAACTTGGGTTTCAGGCGATTCTGTTTCCAGATCTCACGCACTTCCCACGCGTTGTGATCGTCATGCGCGATGCCCAGCATAGCGCAACCGACTCCGTAACCTGCCGCGATCAACACGCGGTCGCCGTCGATCGGCACGGGCTGCGGCACCTTGGCATCATCGCCACCCCAGGGAAAACTCCAGAGCACATGGCCGTCGAGCGGATCGTGGGCAACGACGCTGTGAGGATTGACGATTAGAACCTGCGGCACACCGGCCAATATTGCCAAGGCAGGCGAGCTATAGCTCGATGGTTCGTCGCCAACCTTCCAAACCAGCGCGCCGCTCTGTTTGTGGTATGCGACGAGCGAATGGCCGCTTGGCCCGCCGGCGCTTACCACCACCAGGTCGCCAATCACTGCGGGCGAACAGCTCTTGCCCCAGCCGGCATTCTGGGCGTGGTTCTCAGTGAGCACGTCGTGCGTCCAAACGACCTGCCCTCCGACACCGTCGAGACAGTTGAGCCGGCCCTCCGCGCCCATCGTGTAAACGTACCCGTCGGCAATCGTGGGCGTGGCGCGGGGACCGATACCGTCGATCTCCTTGCCGAACCGTCCTTTGTCGGCGTGCGACCAGCGAATTTTTCCGGTGGCGAGTTCATAGCACACGACCAACTCGAGTTCGCCGCGTTGCTCTTGCGTGACGGCAAATTTCCCGACAACTGCAAATGATGACCAGCCCGCCCCGATCGGCTGGCGCCAAAGCAGGAAAGGTGGGTGCGTCTTCCAGTCGCGACCCAGGCGAGGCGCGCCAATACGCCCGTCGTGGTTGGGCCCCAGGAATTGGGGAAAGTCATCTGCAGTCGTCGCGGCCAGATCGACCATTGCATCGGCGCCCTGGTCCACCGCGACGGGAATGGGCTTATCCAAACGCTCATCAGGCTTGAGGCTCCAACGCCAGGCCAAACGAGGCACAATGTCGCCGCTTACCCCCTCGATTCGAATCGTGGCAACCAAACCGATCAGCGAGAACATGCCAGCCCCCACGATGGAAAGCTTCGTACCCCATTGCAGCCCGGCAAAGAATACCAGCCAGAGGTAGAGTAGAAGCGCAATCAGCAGAAGTGCCGCAACGGTTGCCAAGAAACGGTGAGCTTCGGTGTTGAACGCTTCACTGAAACGGACGCCTGCGATCAGAACGGCGCCCATGACGACGATCAGCCCGGCCAGCCACCATCGGCGACAAGGCGCGGCGGGATGATTAGGAACGTCGGCTAACGAGGTGCATGGGACATCGGTCATTGGGCTGGATTCTCCTTGACCTCGGCAGAACGGTCAGTCAGTACGGCTGGTGACCTCCAGAAGGTGCCAGCCAAACTGGGTCTTGACAGGCCCTTGCACCGTACCTACAGGGCAACTGAACACGACGCGGTCGAATTCCGGCACCATCTGGCCTGGGCGAAATTCGCCCAAATCACCCCCCTCTCGGTTCGACGGACACTGCGAATGTTGGCGCGCCAAGGCAGCGAACTCCGCGCCTTCCGTTAATTGGGTCTTCAAGTTTTCGCAGTCTTCCTTGGTCTTTACTAAGATATGCCGCGCTCGGGCTTTCTTGGGCATGGCAAACGCTTTCTCCGGCCAAATATGGACGGCAAATGGGATAAAATGAAGGGACTGGGACTCGGACCTTGTATGAGCTTAACGAACCAGGGAGATCTGGCAATCCGATTTTTTAGCCGCTGCCCGTCCAAATTCTGCGCAAAAAACTTCACATATTCTAACAACGAGGTTACAATCGGCAGTGGTGTCTTGCCCAAACCGGATTCCCGAGTCGGGCAACCCCCGGGCATGGGGGCTTGGCACTTCGGGCCGCTCGCAACAGGGCCGACACGGAATAGGGCCGAAATGAAGCAGCTCTCAGTCACCTCGTTTCTTGAAGTCGTCGAACGCAGTGGACTGGTCGACAAGGACCGCCTGAACCAGTCGCTTGCCGACCTGGAGCGCGAGGCGGGCGTCAGTGCCATCACCGATAGCCAGGTAGTCTCTTCTCATCTGACCGATGTGGGCCTCTTGACCGGTTGGCAACGCCAGCGTCTCCTGGAGGGGCGTGCAGCCGGATTCTTCGTCGGCAAGTACAAGCTGCTCGATCATTTGGGCACCGGCGGCATGAGCAGCGTCTACCTGGCCGAACACATCGTGATGCGGCGACGTGTCGCCATCAAGGTGCTCCCCAGCAGCCGCGTCAACGACACGTCGTATCTCGCTCGTTTTCACCGCGAAGCGCGCGCCGTGGCCGCGCTCGACCATCCGAACATCGTGCGGGCTTTTGACGTGGACAACGATGGTGACGTCCACTACCTCGTGATGGAGTACGTTGAAGGCAAAGACATTAAAGTGCTCGTTGAGCGCAACGGCCCATTGCCCTACTTGCTGGCGGCTGACATCATCCGTCAGGCCGCCGACGGACTGAGCCATGCCCACAAGGCCGGTTTGATCCATCGCGATATGAAGCCCGCTAATTTGCTGCTTGATGGCCACAATGTCGTCAAGGTGCTCGATATGGGGCTCGCCCGATTCGCCACGGATGACGTTGACGCTTCGCTCACTAATGACCACGACGAAAAGATGCTGGGGACGGTCGACTACCTCGCGCCCGAGCAGGCGCTGGACAGCCATCTGGTCGATCCTCGCGCTGACATCTACAGCCTGGGATGCACGCTTTATTTCACTTTGATGGGTACCCCTCCCTTTCCAAACGGCACGCTGGCACAACGCGTGGTTTGCCATGCCACGAAGGAGCCGGCGGACATCACCCAAAAGCGGCCCGATGTGCCGCGGGAGTTGCTGGCCATTTGTCGGCGGATGATGGCCAAGTCGCCCGAGCGGCGATACCAGTCGGCCGACGACGTGAGCCGGGCACTCGTACGGTGGGCGCAGTCATACCGCGAACAGGCATCACAGCCAGTCGCTGCGTTCGACGAGGAACTGACTCTTGCGCCCTTGGACGAACATACCGACAAGATGGTTTCCGATTCGTCGAAAGTCGTTCGATTGGGCAAGACCGCGACTTCCGTTGGTTCCGGTGATTCAGTAAATTCAGCGGCGTCCGTCACGAAAGATTCCGATTCATCGAAATCGCCCAGGTCGAGTGCTTCCGGTTCTGGCAGGTTGATCAAGCCGACGGCTTCCGATTCATCGAAAACGACCGGGACCGGATCTCCCGCAACGGGCAAACCAAGTGCCAGGCCGTCGCCTGGCCAATCGATCCCAGCAATCCAATCACCTCGTTCGACGACCGCGCGTCCGATTGGGCCGGATAGGCCCAAACCCAAAGAAGCATCGGCATTCGACGATTTGTTAGCGGAAGTCGCGCCGAAAGATGCTTTGTCGCCATTGGGAATGGAGGCCGAATTGGTTGGCGGAGCCGCGTTAAGCGCCGGTTCCGCGTTGGGTACCCACTCGCTGCGTGGTCGTCGTGCGAGCCGTTGGGATTCACCCTGGTTCTTGATGGGGGTGGGAACGCTCCTCGCGATGGCCGTGATCGCAGTAGCGGTCGTCTGCTACGTGCTCTTGAAGTAGAAGGCGACAGAAATTCTTACTCGGTCGCCGTCGTCGCTTGGGCCTTCTTCTTGGCCGAATTTGAACGCAAGTCCCATGCCGTAAGCCAGCGAGTATGCGCGCGCGCAAGGTTAAACTCATCGGCCAGGCGCTGGGCCATGTCGGCCATATGTCCCGCGCCATAAAAGATGCCCAGGCGCTTCTTTCCCTTGCCAATCTCGCGTCGCAGGACCGACAGCGCCTTTTTGTTGCGTTCGGTGACCAGGGTCGAGCCCTCCGGTCCGTTGAACGCCGCCATGGCGCCATCCATGTCCTCGAATTGTTCCGCCAAGAGCCGCTTCATCTTCAATGAACGGTTGTTGGAGAACAGGCCAGCGAATAGCTTGGCTTCAGCCGAGCTGTCGCCCTGTTTGGCCTGCTGGGTCATTGCCTGCTCCATTAGCCGCGCCAGAATCGTCCAGATACTCTCACCGCGGGAGGCCATGGACTTGGCGAAGTCGTCCGGCGACATGTCGGCATGCACGAAGTTGGGTTTGCCGTAGTCAATGTGGTCCAACTGAAAGTCGAGAGCCAACAAGCGCTTCATGCCGGTCTGCAGCTTCGCAACGGGGTGTTCGCTCCGATCGCCCTGCATAGGTCGGGCGTCCTCCGGAGCCACCAATTCGTAGAGCAGGGAGTCATATTGCTCGAATCCACGGTTCAGCGCTTCGAAATACTCCTTTTCGCCGACGTGGATGACTCCGATCAAGTCAACCACCAGACCTTCGCGATCCGCGTCTTTGGCTTCGAATCGGACAATGGCGGTCTGCAGGGCCGTCGGCCGGCCTTTCGCGTCTTTAGCCAGCCGCAGAAATGGTCCTTCAGGCTCGGTCTCACCGGCCGCCGGCGCAGGAGACGGACGCAGTTCCGGTTCGTCGCAGCGTGCGGCGGACATCTGCCACCACGCGGCAAACCACAACGTGACCAATATCGTCAGGGTTCTGGGCATTCCGGACTCCTTGCGACGGATCATCAGGCCATAGGCCCTTGAGTATACGCCGCACAATTGCCATGAACAATCAGGCCAAAACCTGAAGTTATTTTTTCACAACCGCAAAGAATGTGGGGACGGAGGGAGAATTTCAATGACCAAACCCGATGCGCCGCGTGCGCTCCCTTTATTGTTGCCGAGAAATCGCATCTATATTGCCCATTTTTACAGCGTGACTGGCCGGTCCTCACGGCATTTCCAGCAAGTATTACCTTTCTTACTCAACTCGTTGAAGCGGCACTACCGATACTACCCGCACGGGCACAGAATTGGCTCTTCACCGTGGAGAGAGTGCGCGGGATTTTTTTGACGGAAGCCAAGGTAGACCCAAACAATGTCGATCAACCGCACGAAGCTGTGGCTGGGATTAGCATTGCAACTCCTGGTGATGTCGGTGGCCTCAGCCCAAGAGCTGGAAGAAGATAAGTGGCTGCCGTATTTCTACAACGACGCGAAGCTCGGTGGTCCAGCCGATCTGAGCCGTTACGGGGGCGGCCCGAAGCGCAAACGCGGTTGGTTCGCAACCGCCGAAGCGCTCGACTGGGCGATTGGTCGGCCGGACAGAACCAGTGTCGGCAAAGAAGGCTATACGCCCCTGGTCGGCCAGGGTGGCGTCTTGGGCCTTCCCCCCAACCCCAGCTTATCTGGCGGCAACAACAACAACAACACGAACCAGCAGCCAGGGTACTTGACAGTCAACTTCTTTAACCAGGGCAACACGCTCGATACCGGCTTCATCCATCCGGCCATGGGGCCCGGCCAGCGATATCAATTGGGATACATTAATGAAGACGGCCGAGGGTGGATGGTGGGCACGATCGTCCTGCAATCGCAGACGTCGCAGCAGGTCGTCAGCAACGGCCAGGTGGCGATCTTCGCTCCGTTCACCAACGGGATCAATCCCTTGGAGGGTTTCATCCAAGGACCCAACGGCGTGGCTTTCGATCTCAATGGCAACCACATTTATGGCCCGAATGGCCAAGACCCGGGCACGCTGAATCCCAATCCGCCGCCGCAGTTCATTCCGCCTTTCGACGGCATCCCGAAGATACCTGCTCCGACCGACTTTGGTGACCTGGTGCAGTTTCCGGTCATCTTCCATTCGCTCTCAGCCAGACAATCCTCTCGGTTATGGGGCATCGAAGTCATGCACCTCTGGCAATTGCCGCTTCGCCGTGACAACAACCGCCGCCTGGGCACATGGGAAGCCTTGGCCGGCGTGCGTTACCTCCGCTTCCGCGACAGTTTCCTGGTCCAGGGCTTCCCTGACATCCAGACTCAGCAAAACAGTGGTAACAGCGGCGGCAGTGGTTCGACGACGAACAACCAAATCGCGGTCGGGGTCTTGGGAACCAGCCAGTGGAACCAGACGGCCGACAATAACCTGATTGGGCCCCAGGTCGGCTTACGGTGGGCGGCGGGCCAGGGACGGCTGACGTTTCAGACCGAGGGCCGCGTCATGGCGGCGGCCAACTTTCTTACCGAGAAGCAAACCGGCTTCTACGGAAAGCAGCCCGCCTTTGCGCAGCAGACCCCGCTCGGACCGACCTCGAATTCGGGCGGCGGCGGCGGTAACACCCAGAGTCAGGCACCTACGCTTCAACCCGGCTTCCCGGTTGGCCTGGTGCCGCAGAGCTTTAGTTCTACCCGTTACGTGACTCAATTCTCGCCGGTGGGCGAGTTGCGATTGAACCTGAACTACCAGGTATACCGCTCCGTGGCCGTCCAGGCCGGCTGGACCGGACTGTTGATGGGCGGCATCGGTCGCTCAGCCAATGCCATCGACTGGTCGTTGCCGGCGTTCGGTATCCTCTCCTCCGGGTCGAAGCAGTTCGTGCTTGTCGAAGGCATCAACGTCGGCGTCATAATCAATCGCTAATCTGCGGTCGACTTGCACCTTCAGGCTCGACTTGACTACGTTACGCTAGTCCTGAAGTCGTTCTCCGATCGACACGAATCGCAACCGCGACCCACTTCGCCCAATTCTCTTATGGCCGCCCACTTGCCCGTTGGCGAGCCATGCGTATGCTACAGGCGGCGTTGAGAGAGGGAACTGCGCGAGGCAAGGCCGGCATGGAACACAACCAGGCGCGACCGCGGAAAAGCGCGGAGGGCCAACGGGATGAAATCGAGGTGAGCGAGGTCCGAGGCCGACGCGCCCGCGAGGCGTTCCTGCGGTTCCCCTGGCGGATCTACGCCGATGACCCGCATTGGGTGCCACCGCTCTTGATGGAGCGCAAGGAGTTTATCGACCCCAAGAAACACCCATTCCTGCGGCACGGCACCGCCGCACATTTTCTCGCATTCCGTAGTGGTCGGCCCGTGGGCCGGATCCTCGTCAGCGACGACCCCAATTACAACGCTGAACATTCCGCCAATGTCGGCTGCTTCGGGATGTTCGAGACGATCGACGATGAACGAGTCGCGGCGGCCCTGCTCGACGCGGCGGCCAATTGGCTCCGCGCTCGAGGACGGACCCAAATTCTTGGGCCAATCGACTACTCGACGAATTACGCTTGCGGTCTTTTGGTCGAGGGCTTCGACACGCCGCCAAGGATCATGATGAACCACAACCCGCCCTACTACGCCCGATTACTCGAGGCCTGGGGCTTGGTTAAGGCCAAGGACCTCTACAGTTGGTGGTTCGACGACGCACTCGACATGCTGGTGACCTGGAAAGAAAAGGCCAAACGGATCCTGGCGCGGGGGCGAATTAAGGTGCGCCACTTCCGAATCCGCGATATGGCCGCGGAACTGGCGCGTTGCAAGTTGATCTACAATTCGGCCTGGGAGCGCAACTGGGGCTTCGTCAAGATGACCGACGTCGAATTCGACCATCTGGCCAAAGACTTGCGGCGCGTGGCGGTGCCGGAACTGCTGTTGTTCGCCGAAATGGACGGCGCCCCAGTCGGCTTTTCAATGACCTTGCCCGACATCAACGAGGCGATGCGCCCATTGAACGGTCGATTGTTTAATTGGGGGCTGCCGATCGGCCTGGTGCGGTTCTTGTTCAATTGCCGGCGAATTCGCACCTGCCGGTTGCTGACATTGGGCGTGATCGAAGGCTTCCGCCGTCGCGGGATTGCCGAATTGCTGATCCTGGGGACGCTGGATTACGGCAAGAATGTCGTCGGATACACGGGCGCCGAATTGGGCTGGACGCTCGAAGACAATACACTGATCAACCGTGCGATCCGTACGGTGGGCGGACAGCAGTACAAGACCTACCGGATTTATCAACGGGATATTTGAGTCCGACGGTCAGTTGTCAGCTCGGGGCTTTCTCCAACTTACTCAAATGGGCGCCGTTGGCCGGAGCCGCCGCGATATACTTCGGGTCGATCCTGCGCAATTCCTCGGCCAGCACCTGGATGGTGAAGCGAATTTGCTCTTCGGTATGGTTCGTGGTGATGAAAAAGCGAAGCCGCGATGCCCGCTCTTCCACTGCCGGATGGACGATCGGCTGCACATTGATGCCCCGCCGGTGCAAGGCCTGCGATAAAGCGAGGCAGTGCATGGAATCGCCCAGGATGATCGGCACGACCGGCGAGTCCATGCTCATGCCGGTATTCAGGCCTTGTTGCTTGGCCAGGGTGAGGAACAACCGGGCCCGCTGGTGCAGCCGCTTGACGCGCTCAGGTTCACGCTCCAGCAGCTTGATTGAGGCCAGCGACGCCGCGGCGTTCGGCGGCGAGATGCCCACGCTGTAGACGAAACCGGGCGCCGTGTATTTGAGGTATTCGACTACGGCGTTGCTTCCTGCGATGTAGCCGCCGCAACTGCCGAAAGACTTGCTCAGAGTGCCCATCCAGAGATCGACGTCGGCGGGGTTCACGTCCCAATACTCCCCCACCCCGCGTCCGCGTTCGCCGAGCACACCCGCCGAATGAGCCTCGTCAACCATCAGGAATGCCTTGTGCCGCCGTTTGACCTCGATAAACCGGGGCAATTGCGGAATGTCGCCATCCATGCTGTAAGTGCCTTCGATTGCGATCAATACGCGACGGTACTGGCGCCGCTGATCGTGCAGCAGTTGATCGACTTCGCGCCAGTCGTTGTGCTGGAACGGCCGGCGCCGCGCCCCCGACAGTTTGCAGCCCTGGATGATGCTGTTGTGGGCCAGGGAGTCGTGCAGGACCAGGTCGCCGGGCCCAAACAGGTGGCCGATGGTCGATTCGTTGGTAGAATGGCCGCCGACGAACACGATCGCGTCCTCGGTGCCTATCAGCCCGGCGATAGCCTGTTCCAACTCGCGGTGGATCGTTTTTTCGCCCGACACGACACGGCTTGCCGACACAGAGGTGCCGAAGCGATCGATGGCTTCCTTGGCGGCCCGAACCACAACCGGATCGCCCGACATGCCCAGGTAGTTGTAACTCGAAAAATTGATCATTTCGCGACCGCCGATCGTCGTCGTATCGTTGGTCACGCCTTCATGGACTTTGAAATAGGGGTTGCCAATGCCGGCACGTTCGAGCATCTCCTGTGTTTGCTTGAGCCGGAGGTACTCAGGATAGCGGTCGAACCGATAGTTCTCAGGCGGCAAGTCATCCGCCGCGGTGCGAGGTTCGCCACCTCCCAGGTACTTCTCGACCGCGTCGACCACCTCGCGGCAGGTCTCCAATTGCGGCAGTACGTCCTCGGGGAACCGGCCGCCGAATCGTTCCTCGAGCGAGACGAGGATCTCCATCCGTTCCAGCGAGTCGAGTCCCAACTCGACGATGCTTGACTCGAGTGTGAGTCCCTTGGCCCGCTCCTTGGCGATGCGCTGCACCTCGGCGAGTACCCGAGCGGCTGTGCTTCGGCTGGCCTCCGGGACCGACAGCAACGACCTCTCGTGGTCGGCCGTCATTTCACTCGTGGCTTCGAGTGGGACGATTCGTTGCCCGTTGGCCGCTTCGGCCGCAGGTAACGCGGGGGCTGCCGGGGCGTGGTCGTCCAACGTCAATTCGCTGCGTCCGAACTCATTTGCCGCCGACTCGGACGGTTCCGAGGCGACCGGCGAGGCTGTTGGCGCGTCATCCCAGGACTCAGCCCCATCTGCGGAGGAACGTCCGACGACTTCCAGCGTGTTCTCCAGGAAAGCTTTGCGGCAGGCGTGCCGCTGAATCTTGCCACTCGAAGTCTTTGGTATGCTTCCGGAGCGGACCAAGACGATCGAATCGACCGGAAGTTCGTGTTCCCTCGAGACATCGCGGCGTACGGCCTCATAGACCTCTTCCAGGTCGGCATGCTGACGGCGGTCCACTTCGTGGACGATCACCAGCTTCGGCTCCGCGTACTCCTTGCCACGAGGACTTCGATCCACAGTGAAAGCGGCGCCGCAGCCGGGCCGCAATGAGGAGTGGCTCTTTTCGACCGTGAGCTCGATATCGTGTGGGTAGTGGTTCAATCCGCGGATGATGATCAGGTCCTTGAGTCTGCCCGCGACGAACAGCTCTCCGTCCTGGAAGAAGCCGAAGTCGCCGGTGCGCAGAAACGACCCTTCGTCGGTGTCGCGGAGCCGGGCGCGGAAAGTGTGCTCGGTTTCCTCCCGTCGCCGCCAATAGCCCTGTGCGATACTCGGGTTGACCACCCATATTTCGCCAACCTGGCCGGGCGCGCAGCGGGTCATCGTCTCGGGGTCGGCGATCACAATTTCTTCATCGGCCAACTGCTGGCCCGAGCCGACGAGCTTGCGGGCGTTATCATCGATCGCCGAAACCTCGACCACCGAGCGGTTTTCGAGGGCCTTTGAATCGAACGTGCGCACGACGGGCGCTTGAGCTTTGAGCCCGCCAGACACGATCAGCGTCGCTTCGGCCAGGCCGTAGCACGGATAAAACGCCTCGCGGCGAAAGCCGCAGGGTTCGAACAACTCGGCAAAACGGTCGAGCGTCTCGGCGCGGACCGGCTCGGCGCCATTGAAGGCCAGGTCCCAACAGCTCAGATCAAGTTGCGCCCGTTGCTCAGGCGTGATTTTTCGGACGCAGAGGTCGTAGGCGAAATTCGGTCCGCCACTGGTCGTACCACGATACCGAGAAATTGCTTGCAACCAGCGGAACGGTCGCTGCAAGAACGACATCGGCGACATCAGTACGTTATGGCATCCCATGTACAAAGGTGCCAAAATGCCGCCCACCAGCCCCATGTCGTGGTAGCACGGGAGCCAAAAAACGCCGCTGAAAGCCCGTGTGTGCTCGAACGCGAAACTGATCATTGCGCAGTTGTGCAACAGGTTCGCATGACTCAACATCACCCCCTTGGGTGTGCCGGTCGATCCCGACGTGTATTGCAGGAAGGCCAGCGCGCTGCTGCGGGCGCCCGGGTCGCGCCATTCGGCTCCATTTCCTCCCGCCACGCGCTCCGTTGCCAACCAGGCCATCCTGTCCAGATCCGGCGAGTCCTTCAAAAGCGGTTGCACGCGCTCGAGCACGGTGGTGGTGGTTAGCGCGATTCGCGCCTGCGCATCGGCGGCGATCGACTGAATGCGATCAAGTGAACGATTCATCCGCGGCGGATAAGCCGGCACGGCAACGACACCCGCGTAAAGGCAGCCGAAGAAGCCGACGATGAAATCGAGACCGGCCGGATAGAGCAGCAAAGCCCGTTCGCCTTGGAACGCCTCTGCTTGCAGCCAGGCAGCCACGGACCGCGCACGACGGTCCAACTCGGCATAAGTCAGTGAAACTTCCTCAGTCTCGCCGTCCACCAGAAACGTAAAGGCCGTCTGGTTCCCCTGGTGGAGCGCGCGATGCCGTAGAAGTTCCACCAAGGTGGGTGGACCGAAAAAGGAGCCCGGAAACCGATCGTGATCCACGGTAAAGGCCCTCAACCGAAATGGGCGCCCAACTTACACGACACGGTCGGCGAAATTCGATCCGCGCATGGTTTACGTAAACCAACTAATCGTGTCAGTTTACCACGCCGGCAGGGTTGTATCAAACGGCATTCCAGCGGCGAACCAACCATAATTCCTCGAACGTGGCCAGCGTCTTCCCTAGCGTGGCACGCGGGTTACACTGTTTGTATCGGGTCAATCGCGGCGGCAAATCTCTCGCCTTGGCCTGCATCGCAAAACCCGCACCACCCCTGAAGTCGTCCGTGAGCATAGAAATTCCCAAACTTCGAACCACGTTACGCACTCACGAAGGGATTGTCAACGCAGCGACGTTTTCTGCCAATGGGGGACTTTTGATCACCTCTGGTGGTACCCTCCCTATGCAAGGTCGCCGCGGCAAGATTGGTGAATCGCTTATTTGGGACGTCGGCACTGGGAAGCTGGCGGCCACCCTGGGATGGCACCGCCAAGCCGTTCTATGTTCGGCGGTTTCTTCAGACGGCGAAACATTGGCCACAGGCAGCCGGGACCAAACCGTCGCGATCTGGAACATTGGCCGTGGCCTATGGGACACCGTAGTCGGCGTCTGCGAGCAGAGCCTGCATGGCCATCAGGGCGCCGTGAGCACTCTCGCCTTTAGTCCTGACGGTGGGTTATTGGCGACGGGCGATGACCAAACGATCCGGCTTTGGGACACACACCAATGGCGGCAAATCGCGGGAATTGCAGCGGCCGCGCAAGCCTCTTCTCAATTGGCGTTTTCGCCGGACGGTCGCTACCTGGCGGTCACTTGGCGCAGCCGTGTGCCCGCCGTGGTTTGGGACGTTGCGTCGCGCGAGGAGGCGTTCAAGCTTCGGCTGCGAAGCGAGGAGAGTGTAGAAAACCGGGGGCTGGCCTTTTCGCCCGATAGTCGCAAACTGGCGGTGCTCGGTGCGAACGAAGTCCGCGTCTGGGACGTATCGACTTGCCAGGTGCTCACCGAATTCGGCGCTAAAGGTACCGAGGTGCTGGCCTACTCACCACGAATTGACTGTCTGGCTACGGGCGGCTGGGACCCGAGCACGCATGCGGCGATTCGGCTCTGGGATGCCGGCACGGGCATGGAACGCGCTCGCCTTCAAGGACACCATCTCCCTGTGACGGCCGTCGCCTTCGCCCCGTCGGGCAATTTGCTGGCCAGCGTCGGACGCGATGCGCTGGTAAATCTCTGGGAGATCGCGTAGTTCGGATCCGGATAGGTTCATGACTCGCTAATCTGAGCGGGCCTCGTTGGCCTTGGCGATCACGCTCTCCAGCGTAACGGGACGACCGCCTTGACGTTTGCTCTCGTCGGCGGCCTCCATGAACGCCATGATCTCAATCGTTTCGTCGGCGCTGACGGGAGGCATGCCGGTCTTGAAGAAACGGGCGATCTCGACGACCAACGGCTGGTAGCCCGCGTAGCCGCCGCTGGGCGCGATCCCCTTCGTACCGAACGCGGTCGCACCATAATCGCCTTTGCCTGCACGAATACCGCGGAAGGTCCCGATCCGGCCATCGCTCCAAACGCCGGTGACCAGCTCGGAGTCCTTGGTCTGCACGCGCGTCACCGATTGGCAACCCGGACCCATGATCGTAAACAGCGTCTCGACGCCGTGGATGCCGTACCAATACAAGTCGGGATGGTGCTCCTCGAGTGAGCAGGGACCGTACGCGTCGCAGCCGAGTACGTCGCCGACTTGCTCATTGCTGCGCATTCCACGAATGCCGGGACTGAACCGCAACGACGAGCTGGAGAAAAACGGGACACCGCTTTCGCGGCTGAGGCGCCCAATCTCGATGGCGTCGGCCAGCGTTCCGGCCAAGGGCTTGTCGATAAATACTCGTTTACCAGCGGCAAATACCGGCTTGACCTGTTCGAGGTGTGGGCGGCCATCGACGCTTTCCAACAGCACGGCGTCGACTTTCGCCAGCAAGGCCTCGATCGAATCGACGATCTCGACGTTAAAATCTTCCTTGAGCTCCTTGGTAAAACCAGCCAGGCGATTGTAACTGTCGGGGATGTCGGCGCTGCCGCCCGGGTACGCGGCCACGACCTTGACACCGGCCAGATCCCCCTCGGCCTTGGGGTCATTCAGCACTTCCGTGAAAGCGATTACGTGCGACGTGTCCAGACCGATGATACCGACTCTGATCATCGGCGGAGCGTCGACGGCTTGCGAAAACGAGGCCGTTAGACAAAGGACGGAAAGGCAGTAGGCGAAGTGTCGGATCATGGTAGTTGATTCAATGGGTTGGAGGGATTTGTCAGTGGCCATTCGTCGGAGGTTGTCTTCGCATTTTATTGCACCATCCGTCTCCTTCGTAGCAGAATTCGCAAGAAATTCGACTGCGGCCCCCTTATTCCATCATTGCATGCTCTCCCTCTTCGGCGGATTTCGCCCGCGGCTCAACATCGTTCAATATCATGCTTCTTTCCGGCGGCTGACGAAAGGGCTATCCCGCTCGAAAAATCTCCATTCCAACTCGGCCGCTCGCGAAACCCCAATCCGCCGGCTCGTCGCCACTTCCCGGGCTCCCAGCGCGGCGAACAGACGCAACTCGCGTCCCAACCGCTTTCCGTTAAGCTCCGGCCCGACACCGAGGGCTTGGCAAAGCTTGCCAGGACCACTGAGCAGGTGCCGCCGATCAGCGACGCCGCGCCGGGCGGACATGGCTCCGATCCCCGCCAGCGGCTCGGCGGCTCGGATCAACACTGCGCCCACTCCGTCGCGCTCGGTGGTGAAGTTCAGGCAGAAATGCACTCCATAGATTTGGTACACGTAGATGTGGCCGAAAGTCTCTCGCATCAGAGCGGCCTTGTGGCGTCGGATCACGCTGTGCGAGGCGGCGTCGGTAGTGTAAGCCTCGGTTTCGACAATCCGCGCTCGGCAATGCCCGACGGCTAGCACCGTGCCGATCAGATCGCGAGCCACTTTGAGCGTGTCACGAGCAAAGAAGTCCTGGCCAAGATGCGACAATGAACGGGCCATACGTCGGCAGAACGGGTTAACTGCGACATCAACTCTGATTCTATCGTTTGCCCAGCAGAATACCAGAAAGCACAAGCTGGTCGTGCCGGTCGACGTAGCCCTCCTCCCGTTATAGAATCTTCACGGGCAACGAAGTTCATTAGGGGTGCCGGCGCCCGCTGGAGCGGGCCGTGTCAAGTTATGAAGACGTTTGTCCTTTTCCTCTCGGTCGCATTACACCCCGCATCAACGGTGCTGGCCGAAGAGGGTGACGCGGAAGAGGTGCATAGCCCTTTGACGGCGGAAGAGTCGCTGCTGCATTTCCGGCTGGCCGAGGGGTTGCGTTTGGAATTGGCCGCCGCTGAACCGGAGGTGGTCGATCCGGTGGCGGTCCGTTTTGACGAGCGGGGGCGGATGTGGGTCGTCGAAATGCGAGATTATCCCAACGCTCCGTCACCGGGAAAACCGCCGTTCTCGCGAGTCAAACTGCTCGATGACCACGATGGCGACGGCCGCTTCGAGACCGCGCACGTTTTCGCTGATCAACTCTTGTTTGCCACTGGCCTGCAGCCTTGGCGGGACGGGGTGATCGTCACCTACTCGGGGCGAATTGAGTGGCTCCGCGACGATGACGGCGACGGCCGCGCCGATCATCGCGAGACCTGGTTCACAGGTTTCGCCGAGGAGAATTCGCAGCTCCGCGCGAACCATCCCCGATTCGCGTTTGACAATCTCATTTACGTCGCCAATGGGTTGCGCGGCGGCACGGTTCGAAATTCGCGGGACGCCGCCGCCAAACCCATCGCAATCAGTGGCCGCGATTTCCGCTTCGATCCGCTCACGCTCACCGCTGGAGCTGCCTCGGGAAACGGGCAGTTCGGTCTTTCGTTTGACGACTTCGGCAACCGCTTCACGTGCAGCAATCGCAATCCACTGATCCATGTCGTGCTCGCCGACGATGACCTGGCCCGCAACCCCTACCTGGCTGTTCCGGCCGTCGTCCACGACGTGGCGGCCGCGGGCGACGCCTCGCGCGTCTTTCCGATCAGCAGGACCTGGACCACGTCGAACCTTCACTCCGGGCAGTTCACCGCCGCCTGTGGTGTGGAAATCTACCGCGGCGACGCTCTTCCCACCAAGTTCCACGGAAATGCATTCACATGCGAGCCGACGGGCAACCTGGTACATCGCGAGGTGATCGAGCCAGTTGGGGCGACGTTCGTCTCACATCCGGTGGAGAAAGGCGTCGAGTTCCTGGCGTCTCCAGACGGTTGGTTTCGCCCAGTCAATTTGGAAGCAGGACCGGACGGCGCACTGTACGTGGTCGACATGTACCGCGCAGTCATTGAGCACCCCGACTGGGTCCCTGAGGAATTGAAGCACCGTCCTGACGAGCGGCATGGCGACGACCGTGGGCGAATCTACCGCATCGTCCCGAAGAAGTGGCGCCGGCCGGCGTCGCCGCGATTGGATGCTGCTTCGACGATTGATCTGGTCGCCCAGTTGGCAAGCGCCAACGCGTGGCACCGCGAAACCGCGGCGCGGCTGCTCTACGAACGCCAAGACCGTGCGGCCTTAGCGCCGCTGGAGGTGCTGGCCCGCGACGCGGCCGATCCTCGCGCGCGGGTCCATGCGTTGTGGGCGTTGCAGGGGCTGGATGCCCAGGACGACTCAGTCCACGATGCCGCATTGAACTCCAACGAATCACCTACACGGGCCCACCCGCTGCATGGAGATGCCGGCGCAGGCCCCCTGGTTATGGCGGCGATTAAACGCGCTCTTGACGACCACCATCCGCGCGTTCGCGAACAAGCCTTGCGGCTCGCAACGCCATGTTTAGCCCGATCGGATGTTCTGCGCTCGCGTGTGATCGAGCTAGCCGACGACGCTGACGCGAGGGTGCGGTTTCAGGTGGCGCTTGCTTTGGGCCAGGTTCTGAACGACGACGTGGTCGCACCCCTGGCGCGGATTGCCCTGGCCGGCGCCGACGACATTTGGACCCGTCGCGCCGTGGCGACGGCTGTGCCCGAGCGCGCGGGCCAATTACTGTCGCTCATCACTACGACCGCGGTGTCGACGGACCGCCTCACTGGGTCTTCGCAGGATGGCCGACTCGCGCTCACCGGTGAGCTGGCGAGGCTCGTCGGTGCCCGTCACGAATCGTCCGAGATGGCGGCAACAATCGACCAGATGGCCGCGGTGCGTGAAGGCGGGCCCATGTCCCGGAGTGAACTTGCCGTGCTTCTGGGCCTGGCTGACGGGGCGCAAAGCCGAGGCACATCGTTACTGGCGGCGTTGACCTCCGCGCCGGCAAGCGGCGCGACGGCGCAGAAACTGTTTGAATTAGCGGCGACATTGGCCGGTGACAAGGTCGCGGACATTGCGGTTCGGATTGAGGCGTGCGCCGCCTTGCAATTTGCCGACGACGAGGTGGCCGTGCCTGTTCTGCTCGATTTAATCCAGCGCGACGGTTCGCCTGAGCTGCGTGTCCGTGCGGTCGGGGCGCTAGCGGCCCACCGCGGCGAACAGGTCGAGCGTGCGCTGATCGAAACTCTGCCGCGTCAAACTCCGGCCCTGCGCGGCGCGATACTCGACTCGCTCACGGTGACGCCCGAACGCGTGCGACGCCTGCTCGACGCCATCGCGGCCGGGACGATCCAAGCCACCGAACTCGACCCATCACGGGCCGGGCGACTATTGCGGCACGCCGACTCTGCCATTCGCGCGCGTGCCGAGGAGCTCTTGGCCGCCGCGTTGCCGGCCGACCGGAAACAGGTGCTAGCCGAGTACCGACCGGCGCTCGACATGTCATCGGACGCCCAGCGCGGCAAAGAGGTGTTCAAAAAAAGTTGTGCCGGTTGCCATCGGATTGGAGAGTTGGGGGTGGAAGTCGCACCCAGCATTTCCGACTCGCGGACCAAAACGCGCGAGCAACTGCTCGTCGATATTCTACAGCCCAGCAAGGCGATCGACGCCGCATTCGTCAGCTTCACCTTGGTCACGGCTGACGGCCGCTCAGAAGTCGGCCTGGTCGCTGCCGAAACGGCGTCGTCGATTACGTTGAAGCAATCCGAAGGAAAGACGGTAACTGTACTGCGCAGCGAAATCGAAGAGCTTCGATCCAACGGCGTCTCGTTGATGCCCGACGGTTTGGAGCGGGACATCTCGCGGCAGCAAATGGCCGACCTGATTTCGTTTATCAAGAATTGGCGCTATCTGGAGTCGAACCTGCCGGCCAGGGCCGGCCCCTGACTAATGATGGACGAATCGCCCCAAACCAAATCGTGCAGCCGCTGCGGCGCGGCCTTCACCTGCGGCGCGGCTGAAGGACAGACGCATTGCTGGTGCGCGCAACTTCCGCACGTCATGCCGCTCGACTTCACGCGAGACTGTTTTTGCCCGGCTTGTCTAAGTTTGGAGATCGAACGGCGCCTTGGCGCCGCGGATGACGTGAGAGACGAAAGGACACATGCGGGGCACGGCCCAATCCAGAGGGAAAAGTAAAATAGGACCGGTGGACCCGTGCCTTGTTTGATCCCCCTTCAAGTTAGTTTCAATTGGCGGCTTTGAGCTCCGCGAGGTGCTGGGCGGTTCCTACGAGCCGATCCCAGTTCTCGTAAATGTACTCGGGGGGACCGCCGATCTGAGCCACCACTTGCGCTACCTGCTCTGTCGCCACCATTTCGATGGCGTCCCACGGGCAAACCGTCAACTCGTACGGATTGGTCTTCTTTTGCGGGATGTGCACGCAGACCTCGCAGCCAACGCACCGTTCGAGGTCGATCTCACACCAGCTTTGCAAGTTATGGAACTGGTCGTATTGCTGGATCTTCATAATGCAATCGACCGGACAGACCTCGAGGCAGGCCTCGCAGCCGGTGCAGTTGTCAGCGTTGATGACCGCCAATTCCTTGGGAAGCTTCTTGCGTGGCCCCTGTTTGGCCATCGTTGGGTCCTTCAGTCGAGGTTTTTTCGTCCCTCCGGCACGCCGCCGTGCCGCAGATAGCCAATCATAGAAAGAAATCGGCCGGCGGCCAACCGTTACCAGGGGAAAAACCCAACGGCATTTAAGTTCCAAAGTCATCGAAGTCGCACCCCGACAACCGCCCTATCACCAAAATGGCAGTCTAGGTAAAATCGAGTTTAGCGGGCGTCGTGCGCCCTCGTAGTTTGCTCTATCTCGGGCTGGACGAACATGTTGCGCTATTGGACTGCCGGCGAATCGCACGGCAGATCGCTGGTGGCCATCGTCGATGGGTTCCCCTCCGGGGTGCCGATTGAGACCGATTCGATCGACGTCGAGCTGCGGCGCCGGCAGGGCGGCTATGGCCGCGGAGGTCGGCAGCGTATCGAAACCGACCGTGTGGAGCTCAAGAGCGGAGTCTGGCATGGCGAATCGCTGGGCAGCCCAATCGCGTTGGAGGTGATCAACAAGGACGCCAAACTCGAACGGCTCGACGATCTACGACGCCCACGCCCAGGCCACGGCGACCTCTCCGGCGCCATCAAGTACCTGGGGTCAATTCGCGGTGTGCTGGAAAGGGCGAGCGCCCGTGAGACGGCCGCCCGGGTGGCGGCAGGCGCCTTGGCCAAGCAACTATTGCGGGAGTTCGGCATCACCGCCTTTGGGTATACTACCGAGTTGGGTGGCGTCAAAATCGAGCCAAAGCCAGGCACGCTCGACCAGCAGCGCGCGGTGCGCGATTCGAGCGAACTTTACACGCTCAACCCCGATCAGGACTCGCAGCTCAAGACCCTGATCGACGAATGCTCCAAGGAAGGGGATACGTTAGGCGGCGTGCTTGAAGTCCGCGTCGAAGGGCTGCCGTTCGGACTGGGTACGCACGCCCAATGGGACCGCAAGCTCGACGGCCGCTTGGCACAGGCGGTGATGGCAGTGCAGGCGATCAAAGGGGTCGAGGTCGGACTCGGCTTCGAGGCCGCCCGTCGCCGCGGATCGCAGGTGCATGACCCGATCCATTACGACCCACAACAGAAGGATTCGCCTAACCTGGGCTACGTACGGCCGACGAACAACGCCGGCGGGCTGGAAGCCGGAATGACCAACGGCCAACCACTTGTGATCCGCGCCGCCAAGAAGCCGATCAGCACGTTGCGAAAGCCGCTCGATTCGATCAACCTCGCCACCAAGGAGACCGAAGCCGCTTCATACGAGCGCAGCGACGTGTGCGCCGTACCCGCCGCCGGCGTGATCATCGAAAACGTCGTCGCCTTCGAAATCGCCGCCGCGCTTGTCGACAAGTTTGGAGGCGACAGTCTCATCGAGATGAAAGCACGCTGGAATTTGTTTCTGGAAATGGCCCGCGAGCGGTAGGGCGCTCCTGTAAAGACGCTTGCAAATGGTTCATCTGCACGAAACCCTCCGACGCCGTGTCTGCCGAACGGGCTTCTGCCTGCTCTGCGTATTGCCAACGGCAGGCATGCTCGGCTATAGCGCGTCGCGCAACCTTCCCTCGCACACCCGGCGGTGTGAGAGCGAATTGGGCGAGTTGCTCGGCTTGCGGGTCACGCTCGCGGAGGTTCGTTACCCGCGGCCGGGAGCAACACTCTATGAGGGGCTGGAGCTCGCCAATCCTGAAACAGGCAACTGTGTGCTGCGATGTCCATGGTTGGAAATCGAATCGATCGACAACCGAGTGGTGCTGTCGGCCACACAGCCGGAGATCGAGATGACCGGGCTAGGGATGGTCTGGGACTTGTTGATGCGGCGCTTGCGGCACGAGCTCGCGACCGATGGTGAGGTGCGGCTTACGCCCTGCCAGGTGACGCTTCGCGCATCTCGAGGCTCGCAGACCTATGAGGTCACGCAGGCCCTGCTCGAATCGGTCGATCAAGGGGAAGCGATCGAGATTCGCTTCCGTACGGCCGGCTCCGATGAATCGGAACCGGTCAGTTTCCGCGTTGTGCGCGACCGTTCGGAGCCAACCCCGTTTACGCGATTGGAACTGTACACTTTTGGTGGCGAATTGCCCGTTTCGATCTTCACTCCACTTGCCGACGTCGAAAGCTGGGTGGGGGAAGCCGCACGCTTCTCGGGGTCGCTGTCGGTCAATCAGTCCGCCGCTGGATGGGGGGCCGATGTGACCGGCCATTTGCTCGGTGTCGACCTGCAAACACTCATCGGCGACCACTTTCCGCACCAGCTCGCGGGCGAGGCCGACATTGAAATCATCAGAGCACTCATTCACCACGGCCGGCTGGCCGAGGCCGCCGGCTCATTCTCAACCGGCCCCGGCACGATCGGCACCTCGCTGTTGGATGCCGCCGTCGAATCGCTCGAATTTGAGCCGGGTAAGTTTAACCGGACACGAAAAAACGCCCTTGCGTTCGAGGAAATGGCGCTTCGCTTTCGAATTGATGCCGGCGGCTTGGGCCTGGCCGGTGCGTGCCATACCGGGCCGCGAGGTGGCGTCGTCGTTGGTTCCAAAGGCCGAGTGCTCCTCGCCTCGCCGCCAGAAGGCTCGATGCCCCCGGTGATCAGCGTCGTCCGGATGCTCGTGCCGCAAAGCGCGGTGCAAGTACCCGCCACGCGCGAAACCGCCGGCCTGCTTCAAGTACTCCCCATTCCGCCGATCGTTCCGCCCCAGGATGGCGCGAATGAGGGCCCGCCGGAGGGCCGGCTGCGATTGGCCCCGTCGCGGGAGTAGCTGAACCACCAGAGTGCGATGACGAGCAACAACAGAAAGCCATAAAACATGAAACTGGCCGGCCGCCGAAGCCGCGGCGTCGCGACAATCGCGACCAGAGCCGCGAACAGAAAGAACACGATATAGCCCACCGCGCCGAACCAAGCGCCGCTGGCGAACAAGAGTGCAAAGGCTGTCACCAGCGCCAAGAGTGTCTGCCAGCCGAACTGAACTCGGGGGCGTGGGTCGCGGGACTTGGAGGGTGGGTCGTCCATGTTCGTGAATTCGACAGTATGTTGATGACAAAAAGACGAGGCGCCCGACTGCTTGCGAGAGTCGATCGTCGTAACTGTTGACTGCCGATTCGCGTTACTCTTCCGCCGCCTCGGCGGGCAACGATCCTGCCAGTTTCTCGCCGCATTTCGGGCAGAACGATGCGTCTTCGGCGTGCGGCGCGCCGCATTTAGCGCAAACGGCGGTGGACAAGTCCTTGGTGAATTCGGGGGAAGTGACTTGTAGCTGGTTCAATTGCCAATCGCCCAGCGACTTGACGAATACTGCATGGATCGTGCCCGAACCGCGTTCGAACGTCGCCGCATACGTCACGTCGACACTGCTAGTCGCATTGATCTGCTTCATGTTGATGTTTGAGATTTGCTTCGACTTCAAGGCGCCGAGTCGTGTCTTGATCTGCTTGCCGATCCGAACGTAATCGGCTTCGCCCGTTACGCGGCGGAATTCCGGCGAGGTCGCCTGCTGATAGGTCTTGGCGAAGTCGCCTGACTCGATCTCGCGGAAAACTTCGTCGATCTTGATCGAAACGTCACTGTGGCCCGTCGCCGCGCGGAAGCCCAGAAACATGAAGCCGCCGCAGGCCGCCAGCGACAGCAATGCCACGCCCCCGCAGCCGAGGCCGACCCAGAGCAACACCTTCGAGTTCTGCATCCGCGGATCCTCCGAGTCTCAAAGTGACCATGATTGGGCTTCCCTGCTTGATGCCATCATCGGCGACTCAGTCGGGCTGGAACGCCTAACCTACGCTTGTCGTCGCCGTGTGCAGTATAATCGACATACCAGAGCAACACACACGGTGGCAGCAGCGCGGAAAACGACGCTCACCACTCCGCAGTCCGCAATCGAAAGCCATCTCACTATGCCCCACCCTACCCTGGTCTCGCTCGTTGGCTCGGAAGATCCACGCTACCTCGTCCCGTTCCATCCAAAGCGCGTTCCGCACCACTTCACCGACGTGCTGATCATCGGGGGCGGACTGGCGGGGCTGCGCGCGGCCTTGGCAGTCGATCCGCGATTGCGGGTACTGGTGGTCAGCAAAGACAACCTCACCCAGTCGAACAGCCAATATGCCCAGGGAGGCATCGCCGGCGTACTGGACCCTGAAGACCGCTTCGAGAACCACGTGGCCGACACGCTCCGCGCCGGTGGTGATTTGTGCGACCCCGAGGTCGTCGAGATGGTCGTGCGCGAAGCCCCCACGCGAATTCACGAGCTCATGGAGTGGGGTGCCCATTTCGATGAGGAGGCCGGCGCCTTGGCCCTCGGCCGCGAGGGGGGACACAGCCACGACCGCATCGTCCACGCATTGGGCGACGCGACGGGCAAGGAGGTGATGCGGGCGGTGATCGCCCGCGCTCGGGGGCTACCCAACGTCGATACCTGGCAGGACACGTTCACCCTCGACTTGCTCACGCATGTCGGCCACTGCCGCGGGGCACTAGTCTGGAACCCGCGTCACGGAAAGACACTGGTTTGGGCCAAGCAGACGATCCTCTGCACGGGGGGGGCAGGCCAGGTTTACCGAGAAACGACCAATCCACCGGTGGCCACCGCCGACGGCCACGCCATCGCATTGCGGGCCGGCGCGGAACTGCGCGACATGGAGTTCATGCAGTTCCACCCCACCGTGCTCTACATCGCGGGCAGCAGCCGTAGCCTGATCACCGAAGCCATGCGCGGAGCTGGTGCCCGGCTTGTCGACCGCAACGGCCACCGCTTCATGCCCGAATACGACCCGCGCGCCGAGCTTGCCCCGCGCGACGTCGTCAGCCAGGCGATCGTGGCCCAGATGGCCAAAACCCACCATCCCAGTGTCTACCTCGATCTTTCGCACCTGCCCTCCGACCGGGTGAGGACCCGCTTTCCTGGCATCGCGGCGATCTGCGCCGAGTTCGGCATCGACATCGCCAGCGACTGGATTCCCGTGCGCCCGGGAGCGCATTACATGATCGGCGGCGTCACGATCGACACCGAGGGCCAGACGACGCTCAACGGGCTTTGGGCGGCCGGCGAGGTCAGTTCGAGCGGTCTGCATGGAGCGAATCGGCTGGCGTCGAACAGCCTGCTCGAAGGGCTGGTTTACGGCGCGCACGCCGGCGAGGGCGCCTCGAGGCAGGCGCTGGGGATGACCGACGATTATCGGGCCTTGCCCCTGGAAAACCCCACCTCGCCGGAAGCCATCGAACCATTGGATCTGGACGACATCCGCAACTCGCTCAAGAGCCTGATGTGGCGTCATGCGGGCGTGCGGCGCGACGCGGCGGGCCTGGCCGAGGCCGACGACGCGATCGGCGGCTGGTGCGGTTACGTGCTCAATCGGCAGTTCGCCGACCCGGCCGGCTGGCAATTACAGAACATGCTTTGGGTTGCCCGCACGATGATCGTCGCGGCCCAGGCCCGCGAAGAGAGCCGCGGCGTCCATCTGCGGATGGACTTTCCCACGTCCGACAACGAGCATTGGCAGAAGCACATCGGCTTCCGGAGAACGTAGGTCAGCCTTTCCAGGCTGACGGAACCACGAGTTCGAACATTGGGCCGAACAGGCGGTCTTCCAGGGCGACTTCGCCCTCGGTGCCATCGGCAAATAGCACCTTCAACCGGTAATCAGGCAGTGGTTCGACACAGGTAACGCGATACATATCGGTCAGGCGCCGCGTCGTGGAGATCTAACTTCCCGCTCGCGCGAAGTATTCGTCGGAGGCTAGAATCGCCTCGGCGACCTGGTCCGATGTCTGGCCGCTCTCCAGCGCGCCCACCCAGGACGCGACCCCCACCGCATCGCCAGTGCGGCCCAGGTAGTTCTTGTAGTCGAGCTCAACCTGCGCCTGGTCCGCCTCCTGCGACCGCAGGAAACCCTCGGCCAGAGCCGCCCGGCTCAACCCGGCGGCGGCGGCGCGCTGCCAGCTATCCAGGCCGGCCGCGTCCGGGGCCCTGCCGAGCACGTCGGCGTAGAGCCCGACCAGGTAATCGGTGGTGCTGGCATGGGAAAGGCTGTACTCCTGCGAGGTCAAAATACCGATCTGCACCTCGACCTCACTCACACCCGCAATCAGGCGATCAAGGAAAAAGGCACGCCCCGCCGGATCCGCCACCCGGTGCAGGTACATGGCGTAGAACTGGTCGACCTGCCGCCCCAGGTTTTCCAGCGAGCCCTCGAAGCCAGCGGCCACTTGCTCGCGTGGAGTACCGGCCTTCAGCAATGCCACCCATCCGGCCGTTTCCGGCGCGCCGGGGGCGCGGCCGAGCACGTCATTATATAGGGCGCTGACGAATGCGACATTGCGATCGACTGCGGTCAGGCCGACAGTGAAGTCCGTGGTGCTGTAGCCGGTGCCCGCCGCACTCCGGACGGCGATCTTGCCACTCGTCGCGCCGAGCGGCACGGTTACCGTCAACGACGAAACGGAATTCACAGTCACGTTATTGGCAGCGACGGGGATACCGTTGAAGGTGACCGAAAGCACGGCCGGGACGAAGGCTCCGTTCGACGTGTAACCGAAGTTGCTTCCGGTGATATTCACCTGGGTACCCGCCGCGCCGCTCGTCGGCGCAAAGCTACTAACTGCGGGGAGTAGCGTGTTAAAGCCCGAAAACGTGTAGGTCACGTTCTGCGAGGGGGTGATGGTTTCGCCTGATGGCGGCTGGACCACGACGGCGCCCGTATTCGCCGGATAGGTCGGGTCAGGATTGTTCGCCTGCAGAGTAACCACCCGGGTTCCAGCCGGGATGCTGCCGTCGCTGGCACTGACCAACGCTCCGGGCGTTTGCGCGTCGGCGGCAATCAACTTGGCCACGAGCGTGGTTGGCAATTGGATCACCGTTAGCCCTGGCTTTTGCCCCGTGGCAAAACCGGAGGTGGTGTCGACCGAGCCCTGGGCCTGCAACGGGCCGAAGGGAGTGCCCGTGGTGTAGTAATTCAGATTTTCAAGACTCTGGCTCGTCGCCGTGGGCGTTGCCGCCGTGCTTCCAAAGGCCGTCTCAAGGTTCGACCCCAGGCTGCCGACATCCGCCGTGTCGTCGTCGACTGAAAAACCATATCCGTTCATGCCCAGGACCTTGTGGACGAAATAGACGTACGGATTGAGGTTGAAAACATTGGAGGTGGACTGGTTCCCGTTAATCAAGGCGCCGCTGAGCGGCGCGGCGGGGTTCGGATACCACTGCGAGGTGGAAAGCGGGTTCTGCAGGGTGCCAAACTCGGGAAACTCTTGGAAATCCGAAACGCCGCGCAGAATCGACTTGAGCTCGTCGCGCAGTTGAACATCGCCTCGGATTGACGGAAGTTGAGCATTGCCCGTAAACGACCCGACGTTGCAGCCGATGCAAAAACTCAGCAACTGGGCCGAAAGGCTGAGCTTGGAGCCGACGGTTGGAGGAATATGGCTGAAACTGACCATGACGTCGTACACGGTCCGGGCAAATTCCAGGGGAGTTTCCCCGTACGGTGCCGTGAACGACCCGTTGAAGGTCAGGGTGTTGGTCCCAAACGCGGGCGCGTCGCTCGAACGCGGGATCGGCACCGGCGGGGTAAACGTGTAGTTGCCGGTTGCCGAAGCGAGCACGGCATTGCTCAACTGGACCGATGTGCCGTCAAGGATCCTCGCGATGGTGGTGTTCCCAGTCGTGAGATCGAACGTGGCGCCCGTGCCGCTTCCGCCGGTGACGGAGGCCGGATCGGTCGGTGGCGTCGAATACGACCCACCTGACTGGACCGCGACGGCCGTGATTTTGCCCCCAAGAACGCCGGTAACGGTGAGGGTCGCCTGAGTGTTTGGCCCCGTTGGCGTGCCGCCCGAGACGGTGAGCACATCGCCTACCGCGTACCCCGTGCCACCCTCCGCGTTGAGCACTCCCGTCACGTAGTTCGTCGCGATGTTGGGTCCGGAGACCACGTCGCCGATTTTCAGGTTTGACGTCGAATTGAGACCTGACAGGATCAGCGCATTGTTGTCGGTAAGACTATTCGTGCCCGTCGAGGTGCCCGGGCTCGGCACGGTCGTCGCGCCCGCATTTTGGACGTAGTAGTCGGCCCAGGCGTACCAGAGGTTGATCAGGGCCTGGGCCACATAAGATGAGGGCCCCGCCGAAAAGACAAACGCGGTGCCGCTCGTCGCGCTCGCCATCGCCGGGACAAAAGGTTTTGGGATCGGGCTCGAGTTGTCGACCAGCGTGACCCCCGTTACCTCGCCACCACTCGTGATGAGTGTCTTGATGGTGGCATAGCCGGTGATGCCCGGCCCTGTGACCAGCATTCCGGGACTGAGGAATTGACCCGCGCTGGGATCGATACCGGTGATTTGGGGCGTACTGCCGTCGGTGCCGCCGATGGCCGAGGTCCATTCAGAGCCGATAAACGTCAGGGCGAATGTCCCGCTACCATTGCCCGAGTTGGCAAAATAAGCGGGGTTGCTCACCGTGACCTTGTCGTTGACCGTGTCGACGTTGGTGATATAGGTCCCCGCGGGAAAGTAATTGCCTTGTCCCCCCGGGCCCTGGCCGGAATCGGCGACGATCATTCCTTTCACCAGTTGGACGATTTTCGCCGGGTCGATTGAAGTGATGTCAGCGCTGCCGACCGTGACGACACCGTTGCCGCCGGCGGAGCCCGTATCTACCCGGTAAACCGCGCCGCCGCTGTCGAGCTTGAAGGATTTGACGGTCTGCGACGCGAGGAAGTTATAAGTGGATTCGCTGTCCGCGAGAGCGGAATCCGCGAAGACATTGAATCCTCCTGGGAGGAGGTCGAAATTTGAAATGCTGCTGGGGAAATTATATTGGTCGTAGCCTTTGCCGCCAAAATACTGTCCGAGGAGGGTGTTGGCCGTGCCCGGAGTGGTTTGAGTGAAGACGGCGATGAGCTGTTGCATCTGTGGCACGCTCAAGTCGGCTCCGATCCCAGCCAAGGCGCCGGTGATTTCCGGGTTGGTGGCGGGGTAGCTGTCGGTCGATTCCATCATCGCCGGGAGGCCCAGCTCATCGACATACGATACGTCGTAATTAAGTACCGGCGTAACCAACTCGTTTTGAGGCATGTTTGGGGCAAATTTGACCTGACTCAGATCGCGGATGGTGAATTCCGTCAACTGCCCGGGGGCGTCGTCCGCAAATCCCTTCGGTCCGGTGAGATTGCCGTTGCTATCGTGATACCAAAGGACCCTGCCCGCGGAATTGGCGGATGTCGGTCCCTCCGCGGGATCGGCGAAAGTGGCGCTATAGGCGTCGCCTGGAAGCGGCATGAACGCTGGGGCGGCCGCATTGAATTGCCAGGGATCGGCCGAGTTGAGAGGATTGCCCGGGTCACTTGCCGACTGGAGCGTTCCGGTGCCATTGGTCGCGAAGAAGACTCTGGCCCCATCCCAGAACACCAGCGGAAGTTGTACGGTGACCTGGTGCCAGGGTTGCAAGCCCGCGTCAACCTGGTTTGGATTGTTCGGATCGACTTCCCCAATGTAGCCACGGTAGCCCTGATTCAAGGTGTCGAGCGGGTCATACAGGGCCTTCTGACCGTTCTGGCCGGGTGACAGGTTACTGATCTTCGCGGTGGCGGAAGCGCCCGACCCATTGTTGCCGTTGGCGCTGTCGTCGAACGAGATGTCGGGCGCTGAAGTATAGCCGGCGCCGACACCCGTCAGCTTCAAGGAGTAGATCTGCCCCTGGCCATTGACGGATACCTCGGCCGAGGCGCCGGAGCCCCCGCCGTTTTTGAAAACGACTTGCGGCGGGTGCTGAGCGCTAAAGCCCGAGCCGCCTTGGGTCTTGGGGTCAAAGTCGATTTGGACCACCTGGCCCTGGGTGAAATCGGGCGTGGAGTTCGCATCCAGAAGAATGGGATACACGATGTTAGGGCTGTTGTTCATGATGGTAAGCAGCTTCACTGGCATGTCGGCCGGTATCTTCGGCGTGCTCGTCGAGAGCGAGTAGAGCACCTGGTCGAGGCTGGTTGCGCCGCCGCCATCGACCAAGGTCGGCGTGAATGAAAGCAGGCAGCGGTCTTCCAGTTGCACGAACTGAGGCATAAACCATGACCGGGGCTTGCCCGGAAGCGAACGGATATTGCTTCGCGGGAATTTGCGACGCGTGAGCGAGAACAGCCGGTGAGAAGATGACATGTTGGACACTCGGGGAATGAACCAATGGTTGGATGGGGTTTTGAAAAAGGGGGCGTTTGTCGAAAGGCCGTTAACCCAAGGAGTACGCCACCATGCACGAAACTACCGTGCATGAAACTACCGTAGAAACGACGATTGTGCCAGTGCCGACGCCACGGGACTCGTTGACCACGATTCTCCGCCGGGCAAGGCAATGGGGACATTCTACATTGAAACCTAAGTAGAATTTCCACTTTTCGGTCCTCATTTAAACCAAAGTAGAACGTCCGATTTTCCGTCGCGTCCCCCTGGCCTCTTACGAAGGGGTCGTAGCCCACTGCCATTCCACTCAGCCAGGTCACATTCCCAGCCGCTCGGAGTATATTTGGTACTTTACGGCTGGCCGGCAATGTTCGCCGGCAACACTCGGGAGAATCATCATGGCGATTGACCGGCGCGAACTGTTACGCGCGGCGGTGGTTTCGGCGGCGGGGGTGTCGACCTGGCAATGGCTCGCCGAGGCGATCTCCTGGGCGGCTGATGGCGATACAACGGCCGCATTCAAGCCGCTCAATCGGTTTCCGCGGATGGTGCAGGAATGGTTCGTCGCGCAGGTCCGGCAGGTCGAGGCCCGGGCCGATGCCGTGCGGGCCGCACTCAAGACCCAAGCCGACGCGGAAGCTTACGTCGGCGATGTGCGGGCAAAGATCCGCCAATCGTTCGGCCCCGAGTGGGAGAAGACGCCGCTTTGCCCGCGCGTGACCGGCACCGTCGACCGCGACACGTATCGCATCGAGCGCGTGATCTTCGAAGGCCGGCCCGAGTTTCCTGTCACGGCGAACTTGTACGTTCCCAAGGGACGCTCGTTCCCGCTACCCGGGGTCGTCGGATCGTGCGGGCACTCGGCCAACGGCAAGGCGGCCGAATTCTACCAGAGCTTTGCCCAAGCGTTGGCCCGCATGGGTTACGTGACTCTGATTTTCGACCCGATCGGCCAGGGAGAACGGTTGCAATACGTCGACGACGAGCGGAAGCCGCGGCGCGGCGCGGGTGTGGCCGAGCACCTCTACGCCGGCAACCAGCAACTTCTGGTGGGCGAGTTCTTTGGGGCCTGGAGGGCCTGGGACGGAATCCGGGCGTTGGACTACTTGCTTACGCGAGAGGAAGTCGACCCGCAGCACGTGGGCATCACGGGCAATTCCGGAGGTGGGACGATGACGGCCTGGTTGTGCGGCCTCGAGCGGCGCTGGACGATGGCCGCCCCAGGGTGCTTCGTGACGACGTTCCGGCGCAATCTGGAAAACGAGCTGCCGGCCGATTCCGAACAATGCCCCCCTGGAGTGCTGGCCCTGGGCCTCGATCATTCCGATTTCCTGGCCGCGATGGCCCCCAAACCAGTGATCATCCTGGCGAAAGAGCGCGACTTTTTCGACGTCCGCGGGTCGATCGAGGCTTACACCCGTTTGAAGCGGCTCTATACATTGCTGGGCCAGCCCGACAACATCAAGCTCCACATTGGCCCGACGGACCACGGCTACTCGCAGGAAAACCGCGAGGCGATGTACCGCTGGTTCAACCAGGCCACCCGCGTTTCCGACATGCAAAGCGAGCCGGCGCTGACCATCGAGAGCGACGAAACGCTGTGGTGTACGCCGCACGGACATGTCGCCGAATTGAAGCCCAAGACCGTGTTCTCCTTCACACGGCAGAAGTCGCAGGCGCTCACTGAAGGGCGCGCTCGGTTGGCGGGCGACGAGCTGCGCCGCGCGGTGAGGGATGTGTGCAAACTGCCCGCCGAAGCGGAGCTTTCCGCCGGTCCGCCGGAGTTCCGTATTCTTCGGACCCTGAAACCACGGGGCTACCCACGCCCGCACGCCACGACGTACGCCGTGGAAACGGAGGCGGGTATCTTCGCGCTGGTCACGCGGTTGGCCGACCAGGCACACCATTCGCGTCCTCCGCTGGGCCCCAGCCGGGCGGTGCTGTTTATCTCGCACCAATCGGCCGACGACGAGCTACGCGACGAGCCGCTTTTGTGGGAAGTGCTCGAAACCGAGCAGGGCGCGGCCTGCTACGCTTGCGATGTGCGAGGAATCGGCGAGTCGCGGCCGGAAACGTGCGGCGAAGATTCGTTCCTCAGTCCCTACGGCAGTGACTACTTTTATGCAGCGCACTCGATCATGTTCTCGCGGCCGTACCTTGGCCAGCGAGTGTACGACGTGCTGCGGGTGTTGGACTGGCTGGCGGCTTTCGAGCATCGCGAGATCCACCTGGTGGCGAAGAACTGGGGAACGCTGCCGGCGGTGTTCGCGGCCCTGCTCCGCGACCGGGTCGCGCAGGTGACGCTCTGTGAAGCGCCGGCGTCGTACGCGGCGATCGCCGAGAGCGAAGAGTACGATTGGCCGTTGTCGGCGCTATTGCCCGGCGTGTTGATGAAGTTCGATTTGCCAGAATGCTACCAGGAGCTCGCGACGACCAAGAACCTGCGGCAAGTCAACCCGCGCGGCGCGTGACGCCTCGTTGGTCTCCATAATTCGCGAGAGACGCCCCCCCGTTCACGGCGCTTACCGATCGTCTGGCTTAAGCCATCGTGGAAGCCCCGTGAACGGGCCAGACGCCGGGGCACCCGCTCGGTGGGTTGGCTCGCCTTAATGTGATCGCCAGTTTCAGCGAGACCCCGATGCCCGTAAAGGCGCCAAAAGCGGAAGATGCCGAATAGGCGCGCTGCGAATCAATTCGCGGGGACATTCGGCCGATACCCGATTACGGCGTGCCATGTCTCGTGCGGGCAACATTTATGTCTTCGGCGGGCAATTCAGTCATGACCTCGCCGCGAGTCAAAAGAATTGCGCTGGCCGGCTGCGTCATTCTGGCCGGAATCGGCGGTGCGCTCGTGTTTCGCAAGCCAGCGGGGGAACCGTCGCCATCGCCTCTTGAGGCCGATGTTTCAACCCGGGTACGTCGGCCGGCGCCGCCACGAGCCCCGTCGCCCGACAGTGTGCCTCGGTTGCTTGGCCAAATCGACGCGGTCGAACCCACGGAAGCACCGCGCGAACTGCCGCCGACCTACCCTAAGTCGCTGGCCGAAGGCGATGGCTCGATCGCGACCAATCCGCCGCCGACGCGAACGGTGATCCACAAAATCCGCGATGGCGATACATTGATGTCGCTGGCGCGCCGCTACCTGGGCGATGGCGGACGATTTCAGGAGATCTTCGCCGCCAATCGGCAACGGTTGCCCGACGCCGACGTGCTGCCGATCGGGGTCGAAATCGAAATCCCCATCGGACCGCCTCCCGAGACCACTACCGACACGCCTGACGAAAGCCCTTTGGTACCGATCCCGCGGTCGTCGCCACATCGCAGAAGGACGCCAGGAGGGTGAGACGCGGGGATTCACGCCCCGCGGTTCCGTCTGGCCTGATAAAAAGGACGCCTTGCGGCAACTAGAGGTAGATCCCAGCGTTGTTCCGCCACGACGGAGCTTGCCCCCCCGTCGATCGCTGATTGACAGCTAGTGCCGTTCTACCAGGGCATACCTGGCGGTGACGGGAAGAATGCGAGCGAAAGAAGAATTGCCATGCTCGGAAGGCCGAGTTCTTAGCAGGCCAATCTCCGCTTCTCCCACGCTCCGCGTTTCCGCGTCCTCAGTTTTACCCAGCGCCATCTTTCAAGGGCTTCTTGCGCCTCTTCCACGGAATCTGCAGTTGCTCGACGCGCAGTTCGATGAACTCCGCGATCTGCTTTTCGACGTGCAGGCCTTCTCCGAGCAGTTGCGTGCCTTGCAGCCGAGTGTCGAGCTTCCGGTTGAAGAACACCATCTGGTCTTCGGGATTGTCAGGGTCCGGCCGATCACGTCTGAGCGCCTTGTCGATCTTTTCGGCTTCCTTGAGCCTGGCTTCTTCACTGGCGCCGACGGCAATGTAGAACGAAATCCAGCGGCGAATCGCCGTGCTCTTAAAAGAGTCGGAGGTTCTCAAGTTTTTGTAGCGCTCCTTGGGCGAGAGGAGCACGATCGCCTTGACTCGTTGACCCTGCATGATGGTGGTCGAGCTGGGGATCTCCCAGTCGATCGTGGCCCAATTCATCGCGACGATACACCCCATTTCGGAGCCGATCAGACAGAGCTTGTAGATGTTCAATCGCTCGGCGTCGTGCTCGGTCAACAGGAAGTTCTTGACCTTCTCCAGGTCGCCCTTGACGCCGAACTCGTCGATCTTCACGGCGCTCATCAATCCGTAATTATCGAGCGACATTTTCTCAGCGTCGAGTTTGAAGTTCGGGTTGTTGGTCTTCGTGCTGTCGCCGTGGCCACGCAGGTCGAGCGCGATCAGCGCATGGTGGCGCCTTTGCAGGAAGATCGCCAGCGATTGGAACTCGTGGCGGTTTTCCTTTTCACCGTGGACCATGATGATCGGCACGGTATCCTGACCGCGGACGCCGTCGCCCGGATAAAAGGTGCATACAATGTGTACGCCGTCGCTGGTTTCCAAGACCATGTCCTTGGGCGCCGGCAATTCGTCTTCGGGCGTCAGCCCTGCTTCTTCTTCGTCGTCCTGGGCGGTCACCGCGGCAGGTGGTGCGACTGCCACGAACATTGCCAGCGCCAGCGAAAGATGCCAGGGAGACCGCGGAAGAAAGGAGAATCGTATCGGGTTGCGCATGGCGGCGAGCACCTCGCGGGGAAAAGGCGTCAGGCTTTTTGGCTCTCCTGCATGGTAGATCGGTCCAGGGAGGGAGTCAACAAACCGTTGTCAACTTCCCTTGCAGGCGCGATAATCGCCCCATGCGCGACCTGGAACACGAATCGCTGAGCCATGACGCCGTCCACGGCTACATCGCATTCACGTCGGGGGCGGACGAGCCGGGCGAGGTGTCGGAACGCGAGATCATCGACCACCCCTGGGTCCAGCGGCTGCGGCAGATACACCAAATGCAGACCGCCTGGTGGGTCTTTCCCACGGCGGAGCATACACGGTTTCAACACGTGATGGGGACGATGCACCTGGCGAGCCGGGCCACGGCCGCGCTCTTTGACAGCCTGGCAGAAGTTTGCCCCGATGTCCCGAGCCGCGCCTATGTCGAATCGTTGCTGCGAATGGCCGGCCTCCTGCACGACGTGGGACACGGCCCATTCGGCCACTTTTTCGACGACCATTACCTGGCCGATTTCGGCCTGACGCACGAATCACTCGGTAGCACGATCATCCGAGACGAATTGGGCGACATGCTAAGGCGAGTTCGCCGTAATCCGCAGGGACACCTGGTGGAAGGCGAACGGCTCGATCCGAACCAAATCGCCTTTCTCATCACCCGCCCGGCAAGTCAGTGGGGCGACGATGCGCCCCGCTGGCTCAGCCTCCTGCGCAGCCTGTTCTGCGGACTCTACACGATCGACAACATGGACTTCGTGCTCCGCGACGCCTACATGTCGGGCTATGCCACGCGGGCATTCGACCTGGAACGCTTGCTGCACTACAGCTTCTTCAGCGACGAGGGACTGACGATCCACTCGCGCGGGCTGCCCGCCCTGGTACGGTTCATCGGCGTGCGAGCCGAGCTTTTCCGATCGCTCTACTTCCATCGCACGGTGCGGGCAATCGACCTGGAGTTGGCCGAACTGTTCGCCGACAGCAAACCCTACCTGTTTCACGGCAATCCGCTGGAACACCTCGACGAGTACCAACGGCTGAGCGAATGGTCGCTGCTGGTCGACGTGGCGCGCTGGGCGGCGAGCGGCGACGAGTCCCGGCGCACCATTGGCCTGCGCTGGACTCGGTTTCTCGGTCGGCGGGTGCGTTGGAAGATGGCCTGCGAGCGAACCTTGTTTTTCGCACCGGCCTCCGCCGAATCGGGGAGCATTTTCAGCCAGGCGGCGTTTGTCGAAGAAGCGTTGCGGGCCAGGCTGCCTGACGGTTTGCGATTGCTTCCGCTACGGGTCGATCTGGCGAGGCACGTCCACCGGCCGGGCACGCGCGGCCCGACGGCGGGGCAGAACTTTTTATTCGACGGCGCGCGCGGCGAGATCCGCGCCTTGACGGCCGACGAGTTGTTCCGGCAGATACCGCTCAGTTTTCGCATCTGTAGGGTCTACGCCGAGACCAACGCGCACGACGCGCAGTTAGCCGCTGCGCTCGACTGTTTGATCGAACCGGGCGGGAGCGACGACAAAACGAATATGTGAGGGGTGAAAGAAGGGATGAAAGATGAGGGGTGGGGAGCGGCGCTTTTTCAGCGCAGGCGGAACTTGTAGTTTGCCGGGTCGGCGCCGATGGTTTTTGGGTAATCGCGGAAGGCATCGTAAATGCCGCCGCGGCCGGGCTTGCCGAGAAACCGGTATTGCAGCAGCCGGTTACCGCTGTACGACTCCTTCCCGCCTGGCACGTTGGTCATCGATTTCGTCAACACGCTCTCTTGACGAGTGATCTTGTCCGTCGCTGAGTTGTAGCGGACGATCTGGGGATGTCGGTTCAGATCGGTCCAGCGAAAGAGGCCCTTGGCCTGGCAGACGGCGGGAACGGCCATGGCCAGCACGACGAGCATGGCGAACGTGAATACACGGCGAACGATGACCATGAATCGGCTCCGGTTGAGCGAATTGCCAGCAATACAGCTTACAGCGCCGTGGCGGAACACGCCAGAGTCGCTATCCAGCCGGGGCATCGCATAGGCTCTGCCGCCAGTCACCTCTTTCTCGTGACAAAATGTCTCATGGCGGGCCGCGACGTTGCTGAAACGCGGGGCATGACGGGGCTTGACCCCCTTGGGGCCGCCATTGAGAATCGTAGATTCCAAACATCACGCAAGATAGGATCGTGCATACATGCCCGCCACCAGCCATGTTCCCAATCCCGCGGGGCGCTTCGGCGATTACGGCGGGCGTTACGTGCCCGAAACTCTGACCCGCGCGCTCGACGAGCTGGTGGTGGCCTACGATGCGGCGGCCCGCGACGCGAGTTTCCAGGCCGAGTTGGACGACCTGCTGAAGAATTACGTCGGACGACCATCGCCGCTCTACTTCGCCCGGCGGCTCAGCGAGCGCTTTGGGGGTGCGCAGATTTACCTCAAGCGAGAGGACTTGAATCACACCGGGGCGCACAAAATCAACAACACGCTGGGCCAGGCGCTGCTCACCTTGAGGATGAAGAAGCCGCGGGTCATCGCTGAAACGGGTGCCGGCCAGCATGGCGTGGCCACCGCCACGGCCTGCGCCCACTTCGGCCTGGAATGCGTGGTGTACATGGGCGAGGAGGACATCCGCCGCCAGAAGCTCAACGTGTTCAACATGCGGATGATGGGGGCCGAGGTGCGGCCGGTCACCACCGGCTCACGGACGCTCCGCGACGCCATCAATGAAGCTCTGCGCGACTGGATGAGCTCGGTCGGGCACACGCACTACATTATCGGTTCGGTCGTGGGTCCGCATCCCTTTCCGCGGATCGTGCGCGACTTCCAATCGGTGATCGGCCGCGAGACGATCGACCAGTGCCGCCGGCAACTGGGCCGATTGCCCGACGCGGTGGTGGCCTGTGTCGGCGGCGGGAGCAACGCGGCCGGCATGTTCTACCCGTTCATCGACGAAACCAAAGTGGCCCTGTACGGCGTCGAGGCGGGCGGGCGCTCGAACCTGCCGGGCGACCACGCATCGCCCTTGTCGTTCGGTTCGCCAGGCGTGTTGCACGGCAGCTATTCGTATGTGATGCAGGACGACGACGGGCAAACCTGCGACGTGCACTCGATTTCGGCCGGGCTCGACTATCCAGGCGTGGGCCCCGAGCACAGCTATTGGAAGGACAGCGGCCGGGTTACCTATCTGCATTGCGGCGATGCCGAGGCCTTGACCGCTTTCGACACGCTGGCCACGAACGAGGGCATTCTGCCGGCGCTGGAAAGCTCGCACGCCGTGGCCAAGGCGTTGGAGATTGCGGCCGGGCGCTCACGCGACGAAGTAGTCGTCGTTTGCCTCTCGGGCCGTGGCGACAAAGATGCGTTCGAGGTGGCGCGGCTGCGGGGAGAGGAGATTTGAGGGGGATGTACCAGCATTACCCGCCGGTCGCTCGCCGTTGCCGGGGAAGGCTGCCCCAGGATATACTTCACAGGGCAATTTGCCTTGGGTTAGGCTTTCCAGCCTGACTGCGCAACTCATGATTCCGTCAGGCTGGAAAGCCTAACCTACGATCGGCGCATTTGTCTAGTTCCGCCACGCTCGCGCGATAGAATCATCGAAAGGACTCGCCGTGAAAACCGACCAGCCGGAATTGGGTGGTAGTCCAAGGACACAGCGATCGGGCGCCGACGGCGACGGGGAAAAGCAATCGTTCGCCGAAACGGCCCTCAAGTTGGGCGGTAAGAGCGACGACGAAGCACGGCGAACAGGGGCCATCGACAAGGCCGATGACCAGGTCGAAGCCCTCTTTCTGCCGCAATACCAGACCACCGCCAGCCCGGCCCACCGCGCCGTTTGGGAGGGCCGGGTGCCCATCGAGTTGTTTTCCTTCCCCCCACCCGCCACGCCGCCGCAGGTGGCCAAAGTCATGGAAGACTCGTTGGCGGTCGTCCGCCGCCATCGCGAGGCGGGCACGGTGCTTGACGAGCACCGCAAAGTATCGAACCAGGTATTGGAAGAACTGGCGGCGGCGGGCTATTGGGGACTTTTGGTCGACCGCGAATACGGCGGTTCCGGGGCCCCGTTTGGCTGTTTCGCGCCGTTCCTGACGCGGATGGCAATGCTCGACCCGACGACGGCGGGAATGGCCTCGGTGCATGGCTGCATCGGGGCGGTCGATCCGGTCCGGACGTTCGGCAACGCCGAGCAAAAGCAGCGGTTCCTGCCTCGGCTGGCCAGCGGCCGGAGCCTTTCGGCCTTCGCGCTCACCGAGCCCAACGCCGGCAGCGACCTGACCGCGCTCAAGACCCGCGCGGTGCTCGACGGAAGCGACTACGTCGTCAATGGCGAGAAACTGTTCATCACCAATGTGGTACCGGGACGCACGATCGGCCTGGTCTGCCTGATCGACAAACGGCCCGCCGTGTTGATCGTCGACCTGCCCGGTGAGGAGAACGAACAATTTCAGCTCAAGCGGTATGGTCTCTATGCGCTCAAGCACACGTACAACCAGGGAATCGTGTTCCGCGATTTTCGCGTGCCGGCGGCGAACCTGCTGCGGCTCACGCGCGGCGACGGCCTGACGATCGCGTACCATGGCTTGAACCTGGGCCGCATCGCGCTGTGCGCCACGGCGGCGGGCAGCATGCGTTTGATGCTGGCCAGCATGTTGCCCTGGGCTCGATTTCGCAAAACCTACGGCCAGGCGATCGACCAACGTGAATTGGTCCGCCGGCGGATCGGGCGGATGGCCGGGCTGATCGTCGCGGCCGACGCGCTGGTCGAGTGGTGTTCGGGCTTGATCGACCAGGGTTATCGCGGCGAAATGGAATGCATCGTCGCCAAAATCTTCGGTAGCGAGGCGCAAAAGGAAGCCGCAGTCGAGCTCTTGATGAAAACCCACGGCGGCCGGTCGTTCTTGCATGGCCATGTGTTCGGTGACAATGTCCACGAATTCCTGGCCCCGTGCATTTACGAGGGTGAGGGCGAGATGCTGGGCATGGCTTTCTTCAAGTCGCTGGTGAAGCAGCACGGCACGCGCTACTTCGAACCGATCGGTAAGGCCCTGGCGGCGGCGGGTATCAAAAAGCCAAGCCCGCTCAACCCGGCACACGCTTGGGCACTCAAGGGACCGCTTTGGGATTACGGCAAGTGGTGGCTCGGCCAGAAGCTGCACTTTGCCGGCAAGCCGACGCTGCCGGCCATGCCCGACGTGCTCCGTGAGCACGCCGAATTCGCGGTCGATTGGCTGGCCCGCTCGCCCTTGGAAGTCAGCGGCACGATGCGCAAACACCAACTGGCGCTGGTCGACCGGCAGTGCCGGATGGCCGAGCTATCGCGGCGCGTGCAAGACGCGATGATCATTCTTTGCACGAGCCTCTACGCCGCGCGGCAGCAGGACGAAGTGGTGCGAGCCGCGGCCGACACGTTCTGCCAGGATCTCCGCCGCCAGCTCAGCGGCCGCCGCCCTTCCGACCGGCACTTCCGCGCCATCACGAAACTCGGCGAGCAGATTGTCGACGGCGGGTTCAAGTCGATCGCGGGGCTTCAGGCCGGCGAGATCTTGATGCCTTACGAGAACGACTAGGTGCGAGTGGGGCGGCGCAAAATTCGCGATGCAAGCCGTCGGATGTTTTCAGTCGCGAGCGGACGACGCTCCGCGAAGAAAACCGACTCCGGATCCCCCTGACTTGCTCGTTAATCGGCGCAACTCGAAAGGCAAAGGGTGGCGCCGTTGGAAAAAAGCGCCGCTACGCGGCTTGCTCACTGGCTAGGGGATGTCGGAGATCGATTTTCTTCGCTACGCTCGGTTTATTGGCCTTCTTGTTGCTGCGCAACAAGAAGGCATTGCCGATTGACCGCCGCAGTGACACGTGGCGGTTGGCGCTCGTTTACGCCGCGATACGTTGCGGCTCGATCCCCTCGAAGAGGTTCACGGTCTGGAGCATGTTGCCTTCGGCGTCGTAGAACTGGACCAGCCCGACTTCGACCATCCACATCGCCATCAGGCCCCCGGCACGGTACGAGCGGCCAACGCAACGCCCTTCATCGATCAGGATCGTCTCGTTCAGATCCGCCCTGGCGGGTTTGCGGAATGAGAGATTTCGAAACGTCCGGTTAACAAGTTCGCGGACCACGTTGGCGCTGGGAGAAACGCGCATCGAAGCAACCTCCTGTCGCTGAAATCGGCATCCTGCCAAGTTCCCCAAGGCGAGACTATAACCGCCGCCCCGATCCGGGGACAAGGCGAACCGCCGTTCGTCCGTTCATTGGGTATCGGCTGGTGCAGCGCGTCAATTGCTGACGAACAGTTCGAGTCGTCTCGGAACCCGCCGTTGGCCCTCCTTCGCTAACCGGTGTAATCTGCCAAATTGCTACCCGGAATCCAATCGGTCCCCGCCAAAGGCAGTTTCGCCATGGCGGCCGATTCGACCGTCAGCGCGACGAGGTCCTCACGTTCCAAGTGATGTACGTTCGATTTGCCGCAAGCTCGTGCCAAGGTCGTCAGCTCCATGTTCATCACGTTCAGATAATTCCGCAGCCGCCGCGCGCCTTCCTCAGTCTCCAGCCGCTGTTCGAGCTGCGGGTCTTGCGTCGTGATACCCACCGGGCAGCGGCCCGTGTGACAATGGTGGCAAAAGCCCGGCGAAGTGCCCAGCCGCTCGTAATCGGCCGTGACGTTGGTTCGATGTTCCCGCAACCCGTACTCGTGGCTGTTGCACCCGAGCGCCATGAGCACACTCTGACCGATGGCGACGGCGTCGGCCCCCATCGCCAGGGCCTTGGCAACGTCGGCCCCGCTACGGATGCCGCCAGAGACAATCAATTGCACGGTTCCCACGACGTTCATCTCCTCCAGCGCCTCGACCGCCTGCCGCAGCGCGGCCAGCGTGGGAATGCCGGCGTGCTCGATGAAGACCTGTTGCGTGGCGGCGGTGCCCCCTTGCATGCCGTCGATCACAACCACGTCGGCCCCCGACTTCACGGCCAGCTTCACGTCGTTGCGCACGCGGGAGGCGCCCATTTTTACATAGACCGGCAGGCGCCAATCGGTAATCTCGCGCAGTTCGGCGATCTTGATCGTCAGGTCGTCGGGCCCGGTCCAGTCGGGGTGCCGGCAGGCCGAGCGCTGGTCGATTCCCGCCGGCAGCGTGCGCATGCCCGCCACGCGTTCGCTGATTTTCTGACCCAGCAACATCCCGCCACCACCGGGCTTGGCGCCCTGGCCAATGACCAGCTCGATCGCATCGGCCTGCCGCAGGTCGTCGGGGTTGAAACCATATCGCGACGGCAGGCACTGGTAGACGAGCGTCTTGGACGACTGCCGCTCTTCGGCAGTCATGCCGCCGTCGCCCGTCGTGGTCGAAGTACCCACGGCGGTCGCGGCCCGGCCGATCGCTTCCTTGGCGTGGGCCGAAAGCGCGCCGAAGCTCATGCCCGCGATCGTGATCGGAACGGCCAACTCGACGGGCTGTTTGGCGAACCGAGTTCCCAATACGGTCTTAGTCAGACATTTTTCGCGATAGCCCTCCAGCGGGTATCGAGACAGCGACGCGGTGAGAAACACCAGGTCGTCGAACGTGGGGAGCCGGCGTTTGGCGCCCAGCCCGCGGATGTCGTACAAGCCGTGCTCGGCCGCCTGCTCGATGTAGGCCAGCACATGGCGGTTGAAGGTGGAACTTTCTTCGAGGTCGGGTCGCTGAGACATGTCAGGTTTTCTTGGCGGCGACAAGCGGGATCTCGCGTCCGACTTGGTCTGGTTTGAATGAACCGTTTATATCGGTACAATAGAAGTACAGCAACACCTTGCTCCCACCAGGAGGTGCGTGATGGCCACTCGACTCGTCCACTTTTCGGCCGTGGTCCTTTCGCTCGGGATTGCCAGCCCGCGACTTGAAGCAGGCGTCGCACCTGAAGATATCGTCCTCGAGACGACTTCCGCCGGGCAAGTGAGAGTGAGAATGATTTGTGGCAGCCCCGCCACGGACCAACGGTTGGCGTTACTCCCACAGTATCCGTCGATCGAGGTCTTGAGCCTCAGCGGCAAAGAGCACCTTACCGACGCGGGACTCATACACCTACGAAAACTACCGAACCTCGCGACGCTTTGGCTCAATGGCAAAGCGATCACCGACAAGGGGCTGGCGCACATCGCGGGGAATACGACGCTACGTGAACTGGGGTTGCGCGAAATTGCGATCTCCGAACGTGCCGCCGAGCAGATCGCGACACTCTCCAACGTGGAAGTGCTGCGGCTGCAATCGGCCACGATCGAGCCGGGCGCGTGGGCACTTCTCGCGAAGCTGCCGCGGCTCCGAGAAATCCAAGTCACCGGTAACCGCCTGACCGAGGCCGAGGTCGACGGTCTCGCTCAGTTTACACGGCTCGAAGTCTTGTCGCTCGGCGGCGAAAAGCTTTCCTCGGCGGTGCTCACCCGCATCGTCGGCAACAAATTGTTGCGCAAACTGAGCTTGGGCAAGTTCCCGCTGACCGATGAGGGCGCCGGGCTCGTCGCCACGCTGACAGCGCTGGAATCGTTGACACTAGACCAAATGCCGATCACTCCAAATGGCATCGCGAACCTGGCGAAGTTGCGCAACCTTCGAGCGATGAACGTCTACGGCGATTGCCTGACCGACACCGAACTGCCGGCGTTCGAAGGTTTTACCCGTCTTCGTACGCTGTACATGACGAGCCGCCAGATTACCGAGCCGACCACGCATGACCTTCGGGCGGCGTTGCCGAACACGGTGGTTAACCTCTGTAGGTGGAAACACACAGTCGCTGATCTCCGGGCCATGTCGAAGGATTTGCAGACCGATCCTGCCGGCAACGTCATCGCGCTGAACATGAGTTGCCTGAAGTGGGCGACTGACGAAAAGTTACGGGTCGTCGACGACTTCCCCACGATTACGCGGCTCAGGATCTTCGGTGGGAGCGACCTGACGGACGATGGGTTGCAATACCTGAAGTACCTGCCGAACCTGGCGGTGATTGAAATCAAATCCGACGCGATAACCGTTGCGGGTCTGAAGCACCTGGGCGACATGCCGTCGCTGAAGGTGGTCCACGTGCTCTCCCCGAGAGTCACGGAAGAAGGGCTAGCGGAACTGCGCCGGGAATTTGCTGGGCGGGTGCTCGACCGCAAGGTCCCGCCGGCGTTCAGCGAAGTAACCGTTTCGAGAGCCGATTGACGGTGTGACTCAAACTGGTCAAAGCCGCCAGCGCCCAGACCTTCTCGATGCTGCCGATTTGACCGACCAGCTTCGTGGCAACGGCCATGCTGGCAAAACGGCAAGGTTTCTGCCATCATGGCAAGCGCAGGTCCTGACATCCGAACCCAGGTCGCTGCTGGCCCCATGGCGCGGGAGCTCCGGCGTGAGTGAAATCCTGGATCTGGTTCGCAACGTGTTCGATCAGTCGGACGATGTTGTCTGCCTGGCCTCGTTGCGTGCCGAACCGTTTTACGTGAACTCCGCCGGCCGTGCGCTGTTGGGCATGCCGGCCGACACCGACGCCGCAAGCACCAGCCTGGGCGATTACTATCCTGAGGAAACCCGCGCGCTGTTGCGTGAGACGGTGTTCCCCGCGCTCCGCGAGAGCGGCCGTTGGCAGGGCGACGTGCAACTGCGCCACTTCACTAGCGGCGCGCCATTCGACGTCCAGCTTACTTGCTTCCTGGTCAAGCACCCCGTCAAGGCGAAGTCGGTTTGCCTGGCTCTGGTCCACCGTGAGCAAGCCGATCGACGCCGCGCCGATGAAGCCGAGTCGCTCAAGAACGCGATTCTCGATTCATCGCTCGACCCGATCGTCGCCGTCAACCACGAAGGTCTGATTACCGAATTCAACCAGGCCGCCGAGAAGACGTTCGGTTACGCGCGGGCCGATGTGCTGGGTGCCAAGCCCGACGAAATCCTGTTTCCCACTACCGGATCCGGCGGAGAACCCGAGCGGGTCGAGCGGCACGTGGCGGCGGCTGAAGGTTCGATGCTCGGCCGCAGGATGGAGGTCGCCGCCGTCCGTGCCGACGGACGCACTTTTCCGGCCGAGATGGCCATGACCATCAGCCGCACGAACGGCCTGCCGCTGTTCACTTTTTTTCTCCGCGACATCGGCGAGCGGAAGCGGGCGGAGCAGGCCGTGCGCGATTCCGAAGCGCTCTACCATTCATTGGTGGAAAGCTTGCCGATGAATGTGCTTCGCAAGGACCTTGAAGGACGATTCACATTCGCCAACCGGCTGTTTTGCGAGACCTTGGGCGCACCGTTCGACCGGATCATCGGCAAGACCGACTTCGACTTCTACCAGCCGGCCCTGGCGGAAAAGTACCGTCACGACGACCAGCAAGTGCTGGCCGCCGGCAAGGTTTTCGAAACGATCGAGGAACACCGTGGTCCCGACGGCGGCAAACTTTACGTCCAGGTGCTCAAGTCGCCGGTAAACGACAGCCAGGGCCGTCAGGTCGGCATCCAAGGCATGTTCTGGGACGTCACGGCCAAGAAAGAAACCGAGGAGGCGCTGCGCCAGAGCGAGCAACGCCTGCAGTCGATCCTCGACAACGCCAGCGCCGTGATCTACGTCAAGACCATCGAAGGCCGCTACGTGCTGGTGAACCGTTCGTTCGAGTCACTGTTTCATTGCACGCGGGCGGAGGTCGTGGGAAAGACCGACAACGATCTGTTTCCCATCGAAATGGCCGATACCTTTCGGGCCAACGACCGGCAAGTGCTGGCGGCGGGCACCGCCCTGCAGTTCGAGGAAGTAGCCCCGCACGACGACGGACATCATACTTACCTTTCGACCAAGTTCCTGCTGTACGACGCCGCCGGAGTCCCGCACCTGTTGTGCGGCATTTCGACAGATATCACAGACCGCAAGCGCGCCGAGAGAATTCTGGCCCGTCAGGCGCTCGAAGCGCGACTGCTGCACAAGGCCACGACCATGGCCGCCGAGACCGAAGGTTTCGAGGAAGCGCTGCAAAGCTGCGTCGATATCGTCTGCGAAATGACCGGCTGGCCCGTGGGCCACGCCTATTTGCCGAGTGACGACGGCCAGATGCTGGAACCGACAACGATTTGGCACCTGGGCGACCAAGGTTCCCACGTCCCGCTGCGCCAGGTGACCGAACAAACCCGCTTCGAAAAGGGAAAAGGATTGCCCGGACGAATTTGGCAGTCGGGCGAGCCGGCCTGGGTGACCAACGTGCAGACGGACGACAACTTTCCGCGGGCCGCTCTTTGCGACGATCTGGGTGTCAAGGGGGCATTCGGTTTTCCGATTCACATCGCTGGCCAGACCGTGGCGGTTCTCGAATTCTTCACCAACGAGGAAATGGACCCCGATGAAAACCTGCTGATGATGGTCCGCAGCGTCGGCGAGCAGGTGGGGCGCGTCATCGAGCGCAAGCGGGCCCAGGCGGAGCTTCGCAAGGCCAAGGAGGCCGCCGAGGCCGCCAGCCGCGCCAAGAGCGCCTTCCTGGCGAACATGAGCCACGAGATTCGCACTCCCATGAATGGAATCATTGGAATGACGGAGCTCGTGCTCGACACTCCGCTGGTGCCGGAACAACGCGAATACCTCGAGCTGGTCAGGGAATCGGCCGATTCGCTATTGACGGTCATCAATGACGTGCTGGACTTCTCCAAGGTCGAGGCGGGAAAACTCGACTTGGAGCTGATCGCCTTTGGCCTGCGAGACCACCTCGGCGACACAATGAAAACTCTGGCCTTGCGAGCCCACAAAAAGCAGCTCGAGCTTGCTTGCCACGTCGCGCCCGACGTACCCGACGCGCTGATCGGCGATCCGGGCCGGCTACGGCAGGTGATCGTGAACCTGGTCGGAAACGCGATTAAGTTTACGGAACGGGGCGAAGTGGTGGTCGACGTCCGCTTGGAGCCGCAGGTTGGCCCGGCGGTTGTGCTCCACTTCTCGATCGTCGACACCGGCGTCGGCATTGCAGCCGACAAGCGTGAAACGATTTTTGGCGCCTTCGAGCAGGCCGACAGCTCGACCACCCGCAAGTACGGCGGCACGGGCCTGGGGCTGACGATCTCGTCGAAACTGGTCGAGTTGATGGGGGGGCGGATTTGGGTCGAAAGCGAGCTCGGTAGCGGCAGCAAGTTCCATTTCACCACCCGCCTGACGCCCACCGGCGCCGTGCCCGCACCGGCTCCGCCGGTCGATGCGGCCGCGCTCGAAGACCTGCCGGTGCTGGTCGTGGACGACAATGCCACGAACCGTCGCATTCTCCTTGAGATGTTGTCGAATTGGCGGATGCGGCCACAGGCGGCCGACGGCGGTCGCTCGGCACTGGCGGCGTTGCGCGAGGCGGCGCTGGCCGGACACCCCTTTCCCCTGGTGCTGCTCGACGCCAACATGCCTGACCTCGACGGCTTCGATTTGGCCGACGAGATCCGCCAGCACGTCGAAATGGCCGGGGCGACGATCATGATGCTCACTTCCGCCGACCGGCCGGGTGACATCGCGCGATGCCAGAAATTGGGCATTGCCGCCCACTTGATGAAGCCGATCAAACAGTCGGAGCTGCTCGACTCGATCATGGCCGTGCTCGGCGCTCAATATACCTCACCCGGTCGGGCCGTAGTCGAATGGCCCGCCGCGTCCGCGAGCCGGCATCTTCGCGTTTTGCTGGCCGAGGACAGCCTCGTCAACCAGAAGCTCGCCGTCCACTTGCTTCAGAAATGGGGCCACACGGTGACCGTGGCCAACAACGGTAAAGAGGCGATCGAAGCCGCCCAAACCAGGGGCTTCGACGTGGTCTTGATGGACGTGCAAATGCCCGAGGTCGACGGACTGACGGCGACGGGCGAAATCCGCCGCTGGGAGCAGTCGACAGGCGAGCATGTGCCGATCGTCGCTATGACGGCACACGCCATGATCGGCGACCGCGAGCGCTGCCTGGCATCGGGCATGGACCATTACATTGCGAAGCCGGTGCGGGCACGGGAATTGTTGGCCGTGATCGAACAAGTGATCGCCGGTGGCCCGCGCGCGTCGGCCCAATCGAGCACGTCGGCTGGCGGAATGGAGCCGGTCGCCGACGTGCTCGATTGGGCCGCGGCGCTCGACCGCTTGCAGGGCGACCGGGAACTGTTGGAAGAATTGGTCGATGTGTTCCGCGACGAGTGCCCCAAGCTCCTGACGCAAGTTCGCGACGCGGTTGCCGCATCGGACGCGGGCAAATTGAAGCTGGCCGCCCACACGCTCAAGGGCGCCTTGTCGAACTTCGCAGCGCGTGACGCCGTCGAAGCCGCACGGCTTTTGGAACAGATGGGCAAAGAAGGAGATCTCGCGGGCACCGACGAAGCGCTCGCGGCGCTGGAGCGCGAACTTGGGCGGCTAGAACCGGCCTTCAGCTTGCTGCAAAGAGGAAATTAACTCCCGAGTATTTCCCACAGCGGTGTACCTTCAGTCGCCCGGTGCGGGCGGTTGAAGCGGTCGAGAAACGATGCCTCATGGCCGATGCCCAGCAGGTGCAGGACGGTTGCCGAGAGATCCTGCGGCTCGACGCGACCTTCCGCAGGGTAGGCCCCCTGTTTGTCGCTCGCCCCGTAGACCTGCGCTCGACGGATACCCGCCCCGGCCAGAACAAAGCTGAATACGTTTCCCCAATGGTCCCGGCCGCCCGCGGCGTTGAACCGAGGCGTGCGTCCCATTTCGCCCACGGCCACCACGACCGTCTCCGCCAAAAGGCCGCGCTGGTCCAAATCGTCGATCAACGCGGTATAGCCCAGGTCGAACACGGGGCAGAGCACGTCTTTCATCCGCGAATCGTTGGCGGCATGAGTGTCCCACAACGGGTTGCCGGCGCTCAGGTCGCCTGGCTCGCGTGGCCAGTTCACGAAAACCATTCGAACGCCCGCCTCGACCAGCCGGCGGGCGAGCAGGACGGACTGGCCCCATTTGCTTCGACCGTAGCGGTCGCGCACGGCCGCCGTTTCTTGCTCCAAGGCAAAGGCCCCCCGCGTCGTGCCCGAGAGCAAGACGTCGAGCGCTTCACGAACCGCGCGGTCATGGTTCTGGGCGGCGAGCTGTTCGCCCAGGCGTCCGGCGTGCGTTTCCACCTGCGCCAAGAGTTCGCGCCGGGCGGAAAGCCGCAAAGGCGGTATATCCTCCGGCAGCGCGAGCCCCTCGATCTGAAAGCCCGCCGCCGAGGGATCGCACTTGAACAGTTCAGGATCCCAGCGCCGGCCGAGAAAGCCCGCGTTCTGCCCCGGCAGAAAGACGTTCGGATTCGCGATGATCGGTTCGGGCAGCATCACCGAACTGAAGGCGACCTCCGTGCTCGGCCGGAGCATCTTGACGATGGATCCCAGTGTGGGCCAATCGGTCGGACTGACGTCGCGCATGTTGGGGCCGGTGTACTTGCGCCCGGTGTGGACCCAATAACCGCCCGACTCATGGTTGGGATCGTCCGTTGCCAGGGAACGGACGATCGTGAGCTTGTCGGCGATCCGCGCGACACGCGGAAGCAACTCGCAAATTCGGATGCCCGGCACGGCAGTGTCGATGGGCCGGAACGAGCCGCGGATCTCGGCCGGAGCGTCGGGCTTGGGATCGAACGTCTCGTACTGCGACGGCCCACCGGAGAGGAACAGCCAAATGACGTTTTTCGCGCGTCCGAATGAGCGGCCGCCATTTGCGGTCGCTGCGGCGCCGGCGCTAGCTTGCAAGAGCGACGGCAGCGACAACCCCAAGCAACTTAGCCCGCCCACGCGAAGCCATTCGCGTCGGGAGTAGGATGCCGTGAGACGGTCGCCGAAGATCGAGAGCATGGAAACGGTGTCACGGTCACATTTGGCGGGAAAGCCAGCCCCTGCCCCATAGTAAGGGACGGGGAGCAACGGTACAAGTGAATCGTGGCCGCGGAGCGGCCGAAGCTACGTTCCCACGCAGAGCGTGGGAACGAGTCGATTCACGAGAATACACGCAATGCACCCGGCAGCACTTCCGCGCGAAACGGCGCGTGCCCCTTCATCTCGCCATCGAGGTCCAATGGTTCGCGGCCTTCGGATTCGACGGCGAACGAACGCACCTGATGGTATTCGACGTGGCTCATTGAGAGGTGCGAGCCGTCGTAGACTTTCGTGAGCAGCCTCAGCATCTGCCTGCGCGAAGCGCGACGAAGGACGACGACATCGATTTTGCCGTCGCCAATTTCGGCGTGAGGCGCCAGCTTCATCGCCGACCCCGTGAACTTCGCGTTACAGGCGATGATGAACAGGAATTCGTCGTCGATGGTCCGTCCGTCGAGCACGAGTTTTGCTCGACATGGCCTGGCCCGCACGATGTTCCAAAGCGCGGCCACGGCATATCGTGGCGGTCCGAGCAGGCGCAGCCTTTCCGCGGTGCCGTTGATGTCGGCCACCGCTCCCCAGCCGACGATGTCGACGCAGAAAACCACCTGATCGCACGTCGTGACGCGAGTCACATCGAGTGGCTGAATGCGCCCCGCCGCAATGCGCCGAGCGGCTTCGAGCGGATCGTCGCACTGCAAGTGTTGGTGCAGAGTGTTCCCGGTTCCGGCGGGGATGATTCCCAGAGGGATTGCGATTGGTTCACCACGTTGCATCAAGCCGTCGGCGACTTCATGGACCGTGCCGTCACCACCAATAACGCAGATACCGTCAAGGCCGGTCAGGCTCAGAGTCCTGGCAATCTGGCCAGCGTGCCCTGGTGCTTGCGTCACCAGAATTTCGAGTTCCGCCCCCGACGCCGCAAGAATTGGCTTCACTCGATCCAGAATCTTTATGCCTCGTCTCTTCCCACCGCGAGGATTCACCACAACGGCAAAGCGTCGGGCGGTCATGGCAAGCCGGCCTTGGCGACCATGTACGCGCGTTTGGCGCTTTCGAGTCCGACGCCGAGCGCCTGTTTCAGGTCGAGATCTTTTTTCAGCCAGTTCTTTTCGCGGTCAATGCGCTTCGCGGCGTCGTCACCGATGCGGGCGGCGAAGGCCGTGGGTGCTGCAGGAAAGGGGAAGTCGCTGCCATGCAACAGCCGATCGCGAACGAGTGGATCTTCGAGCAGACGAGTGAAATCACGGACCCGTCCGGCGGTCCCCAGCACGGATGTATCACCCCACAGGTTCGGATAGCGATTGAGCAGGGCCAGAAACTCAGGGAGCTGGTCCGGGGCATCTGTCGTCCACCCGGTCCCAGCGTGGCAGGCAACGACCGCGCAACCCTGTTCCAGGGCGAGTTCCAGCCGGCGCGGGCTCGCCAAATGCTTGTCGACCACCGGGGCGCTGTGCTCATGGCCGGTGTGGACCAGTACCAGCATTTCAAGGTCGGCCGCGCGGCGAAAGAACGCCGCATGCCTTGGCTCCGCGATATCCACGCCTTGTGTCGGCGGATGGATCTTGAACAACCGCGCGCCCCGCGCATGGCAGCGAACTAGTTCTTCGAGCCCGTCGGCACGGAGTGGATTGATCGATGGGCAAGGGATCATCGATTCCGGGTGTCGAGCGACCACATCGAAGACATAATCGTTGGTCACAAAGAACGAGGTGCGGTCCCAGTCGGGCTTACCGTCGCCGTCGTAGACCGCATCCTGACCAAGAATCGCAGCCTTGTTCAGGCCGGAACCTCGCACCTGTTCGACAAGGACTTGTTCATAACGCTCATCGAGAGTCTTGTCTTTCTCACGAAGCCGCAGAGCGAAGACGAGGAACTGGAACTGCAAGCCGTCGGTGATCGACTTCGACATTCGGCAGCCCGTACCCCCCTCGCCAACGCCGAACAGATGGACGTGGATATCGAGGGTTGGCTCATCCACGTGGCCTGCCGCACCGTTGACAGCAGCCACCTGGCTTGCGATCCACGGCGCGGCCAGCGCGCGTGCGAGAAAACGTCGTCGATCCGATGTGGTGTTCATGAACGTAATCTACCCGATTTCTGGTCGAATTGACGACCCAACGTAGGAAAGGCTTTCCAGCCTGACGGAATAACGTATTGCACAGCCTGGCGGGAATGCCTGACCTGCGCCCGCCTGACTCCATGCGGATATAATCCAGATGTCGTTACGGGGCAGCGGAGCCAAGGAACCGACCGTCCGGGAGGTGCCATGTACGAACGATTCACCGACCGCGCGCGAATGGTCATGAAACTGGCCAACCAGGAAGCGCAGCGGTTCAACCACGAGTACATTGGCACCGAGCACATCCTGTTGGGATTGATCAAGGAAGGGAGCGGCGTGACGGCCAACGTGCTCAAGAACCTTGACGTCGACCTGCGCAAGATTCGCCTTGAGGTCGAGAAGCTCGTGCAGAGCGGCCCGGATATGGTCACGATGGGCAAACTCCCTCAGACGCCGCGGGCCAAGAAAGTGATCGAGTACTCGATGGACGAAGCTCGTGGGTTAAACCATAACTATGTCGGCACCGAGCACATCCTGCTGGGCCTGTTGCGCGAACAGGAAGAGGTGGCGGCGCAGGTAATGATGAACCTGGGCCTGAAGCTGGAAGAAGTGCGAGAAGAGGTCCTGAACCTCTTGGGCCACGGCATCGAGGGGAGCGAGGGCGGCGAGCGCACTTCAGCCAAAGAGGTCATGGCTGCCTTCAACATCGGACGATGGGTAGGGCGGGCCTTTCCGCAGTTGGTCATGTTGGCCGCGGCAATTGCGCTTGGTGTGTGGTTTTGGTTGAGGTGAAATGAATCAACGATAACGAATTGGGAGGCGCCATGTACGAACGCTTCACCGACCGCGCGCGCAAGGTCATGCAACTGGCCAATCAGGAAGCGCAGCGGTTCAACCACGAATACATTAGCACCGAGCACATCCTGTTGGGCCTGATCAAGGAAGGCAGTGGCGTGGCGGCAAACGTACTCAAAAACCTCGGCGTCGACCCGCGCAAGATTCGCCTTGAGGTTGAGAAGCTCGTACAGAGCGGACCGGATATCGTCAGACTCGGCAAATTTCCGCAGACACCGCGGGCCAAGAACGTCCTCGTGCACGCGATGTCAGAGTCCCGCAACCTGAATCACAATTATGTTGGCACCGAGCACATTTTGCTCGGGTTGTTGCACGAGCAGGACGGGGTGGCAGCCCAAGTCCAAATGAACATGGCGCTGCAATTGAATGAAGTCCGCGCCGAAGTGCTGAAGCTGCTCGACCATGGCACCGATGGGAACCGCATGCGCGAGGAAGTGTTGGACCACTTGAGTCGCTCGGCGCCGGCCACATTGACCGAAGAGGAAATTGCAAAGATCGAGACATACTTGGCTGGCAGTGCTCGTAAGAGCAAGAGCGAGTCCCAAGATTTGCCTGCGTCAATCTGTAACCGCTCTACCGACTGCGCGCGAAGTGTCATGCAACTTGCCATCCAGCAAACCAAGCTGTTCAATCAAGAGTATGTCGGTACGGAACATATCTTGCTTGGCCTGGTCAGCGAAGGAAGCGGCGTCGCCGCCAACGTGCTGGCGAATCTAAAAATCAACCTGGATAAGATCCGCGGGGAAGTAGGCAAGTTCGTGCAGGGAAATCCCAAGCGAGTCTATACGAACAAGCTTCCCTGGACGCCGGGGGCCAAGAAGGTTGCCGAGTACGCGATGGAAGAAGCCCGCAATTTGAATCACAACTTTATCGGTACCGAGCACCTCCTGCTGGGCATTTTGCGCGAAGAAGAAGGGGTGGCGGCGCAGGTGCTGATAAACCTTGGCCTGCAGTTGGAGGATGTCCGCAGAGAAGTGTTGAACCTCCTGGGCCAAGGAATGGATGGCGGAGCAGAGTGAGCGGTCGGCAGGCGGCCGCGGAGCGCTCGTCAAGGAGAGAATTATCCCGCAATCTGCCGCAAGAGCTCACGCGCCGCCGCGGCGGGATCGGCGGCCAATGCGACGGCGCCGCTGACGGCGACACGCGTGAAGCCAGCGGAAAGGACTTCGCCGAGGTTGTCGCAATCGATGCCGCCGATGGCGAACGCGGGCAGCCGAACCTCGGCGACGACGGTCCGGAGCAGATCGAGACCCGTGAGCTGTATGGGATCGAACTGCTTTGTGCGCGACGCGAACGTGGGACCAACGCCAATGTAGCTCGCGCCGTCGAGCACGGCCGCGCGGGCCTGGGCGAGCGAGTGCGTCGAGACACCGATCAACATCCTGGGGCCCACGATGGCCCGCGCGTCGTGGACCGTCAATTCCTCCTGCCCGATGTGTACGCCGTCGGCACCGGCCAGTTTGGCCAGGTCGGGCCGATCGTTCATGATGAAGAGCGTCCTGGTCGAACACGTCAGTTCGCCCAACCGCCGCGCGCGTGCAAGTAGCTCGCGATCGGCCAGGTGCTTGTCGCGCAATTGGATCGCGCCGACGCCGGTAGAGACCAGCGCGGCGACGAGGGCCTCGAACTCGGCGAGGTTCGAGCGGCCGTCGACGAGCACGTAGAGCCGCACGCCCGCCAGACGCTCGATGCTATTGCACGTGGTTTCGACCGCTCGCTCGAGCGTGTAGCTGCGGTAACGCAGGCGTTCCAACTCCGCCCCCAACTCCGGGTCGACGACCTTGCCGAATTCCTCAAGACTGCGGAGCGATTCTTCGAGCCGCTTGAAATTGGCCGCGACGACGCTGGCCATGTCGGGCCTGGCACGTTCGGCCGCAGTCGATAGTTCACAGCCGACGTCGGCCTGAGTATCGCGCGCGGCGAGCAACTCACCTGACGGAAGCCGTGCCAGCACCGCGGTCAGCCGATGCCGCAATTGCTTCAGCTCGCTGGTCAAGTGTCGATCGTCGAGTGCGAAGCGGACGTAGTCTTCGACCACGCGCAACCCCTCGCGGGCGCGGTTTGCCGCCGCGTCGATGATGCGGAGGAGGGAGGAGTGGAAGTCTTTTTTTGGCTCCGCGCTCCGCGCTCCGCGCTCCGCGCCTGGGTCTCCGGCCTCGTTTCTCACCGGGGGACTGACGCCGCCCCGTTCGCCTTCTGCCGCCTGCTGACCCACCGGGGGGCTGACGCCGCCCCGCTCAGCGGTTTCCAACCCCTCCCAAACGATCCGTCCCGACTCGAATCCATACAACCGGTGGATTTCGGATTCCAAGTCGTCGGCGGAAAAACCGCGCTGGACCAACCAGGCCGACAGGTCATGCCCGGCAGCGACCAGCCCTAAGAGAACGTGCTCAGTGGCGAAGACCAGGGGACGCGGGAATTTGCCCAATCGATCGGCGGCCACAAAGAGCGACAACTCGACATCGCCGGAGAAATGTCCAGCTCGGTCGGGCGATGGCGTTTCGAGAAGCCGAAGGCCGGGCCACTGGCTTTGGACCAGTTCCGCCGTGATCCCGTGGGCCGCTAGCATGCCTGCGGCGCGCGATTCCGCCTCGGAAAGCAGTCCAAGCAGCAATTCGGGGGGGGCCACACCGTCAGCGTCGCCAGGGCCGCGCCATAGAGCCGCGGCGGCGAAAGCCCTCTGGGCCGCGGGGGTCAACTCGAATGTCATCTTCGTACAACCTAACTTCAAGGCTGGCACTTAGTTGCCTTGATTCAGCCTAGTTTCGGAGTTAGAATTCCGCAACGATCAATCGACCCCTCGCACGGAATTTATGTGAAGGAGCGACAAAGCATGCCCGGGGCCAACGCAAATCGTATGCGCTTGGCGACTTGCCTTTGGCCTGGGCTACCGCAATTATGGTTGCGGGGGTCATGGGCGGGCTTGGGTGTGGCCGTTGGTTTTACCGCCACCTTTAACCTGTTGCTACTGACCACGCTTGTCTGGACCGAATGGCTCGGCGCGACCTGGATGACCGCCGCCTGGATGGCGACGGCGGTAATTTGGAGCGGTTCGGGGTTGGTTTCCTTGCGATGGTGCGCGAGGCAACGCGCTTTCGATGAAGTTGGTCCGCCACAGGACTTGTTTCCGCGGGCTTTAGGGGAATACTTAAGGGGTAACTGGTTCGAGGTCGAGACACTCTGCCATCAAATGCTGCGGGTTGAAGCCCGCGACGTCGATGCGCAGTTGCTGTTGGCTTCGGCCCTGCGGCACGCCGGGAGGCGCGACGAAGCCGGATTGCGGCTGGATGAGTTGGGGCGATTCGAAGCAGCGACGAAGTGGAAATTGGAGATCGAACACGAACTGGCCCGATTGGCCGAAGCGACGGACCCGGCGGCGGCCACTGACGAACATGCGGATGCCCAACCGGGTGCCGAACAACTCGGCCCAAAACTAATGGGCGCCGCCTGAGAAAGCAAAACGGAGAGACAGCATGTACGAACGTTTTACCGACCGCGCACGTAAGGTCATGCAACTGGCCAACCAGGAAGCGCAGCGATTCAATCATGAATACATCGGCACCGAGCATGTGCTGTTGGGCCTGATCAAGGAAGGGAGCGGCGTGGCGGCCAACGTGCTCAAAAATCTCGACGTGGACCTGCGCAAAATTCGCCTCGAAGTCGAGAAACTCGTGCAGAGCGGACCCGATATGGTCACGATGGGCAAGCTCCCGCAAACGCCCCGGGCCAAAAAGGTCATTGAGTACTCGATGGAGGAAGCCCGCAACCTGAACCACAACTACGTCGGCACGGAGCACATCCTGCTGGGCCTGTTGCGAGAGCAGGAAGGGGTAGCGGCGCAGGTGTTGATGAATCTGGGCTTGAAGCTGGAGGAAGTGCGCGAGGAGGTTCTGAATCTCTTAGGCCACGGCATCGAGGGGGGCGAGGGGGGGGAGCGCAGCCCAGCCGGTGGTGGTGGTGGCGGTGGCGGGCAAAGCGAGGGGGGCGGAAAGCAAAGCAAGTCCAAGACGCCGGCCCTGGATAGCTTCGGCCGCGATCTGACGGAACTTGCCCGGCAAGGCAAGCTCGACCCCGTGATCGGCCGCGAGAAGGAAATCGAACGCGCGATTCAGATCCTCTGCCGCCGCACGAAGAACAACCCCGTATTGTTGGGAGAAGCGGGCGTCGGCAAGACGGCCATCGTCGAGGGCTTCGCCCAGCGCGTCGTCGACGGCGACGTGCCGGAGTTGCTTTCCGACCGCCGGATCGTCGTCTTGGACCTGGCAATGATGGTCGCCGGCACGAAGTACCGCGGCCAGTTCGAGGAACGGATCAAGGCGGTGATGAACGAGGTCCGCCGGGCGAAGAACACGATATTGTTCATCGACGAGTTGCACACGCTGGTTGGTGCCGGCGGTGCCGAGGGAGCGATCGATGCCTCGAACGTGCTTAAACCGGCCCTGGCCCGCGGCGAAATCCAGTGCATCGGCGCCACGACGCTCGACGAGTACCGCAAGTACATCGAGAAAGACAGCGCCCTGGATCGTCGCTTCCAACTGGTGATGGTCGAACCTTCAACCAAGCCGGAAACGGTGGAAATCCTCAAGGGATTGCGCGACCGCTACGAATCGCACCACCGCGTGCAGATCACCGACGACGCCTTGACGGCAGCTGTCGAGTTGTCGAGCCGCTACATCACCGCCCGCTGTCTGCCCGACAAGGCGATCGACGTCATCGACGAGGCCGGCGCCCGTGTGCGGCTGAAGGCGATGACTCGTCCGCCCGACTTGAAGGAGATCGACGAGCAGGTCGAGCACTTGAACAAGGAGAAGGAAGAGGCGGTGGCCAACCAGGATTTCGAGAAGGCCGCCGCCCTGCGCGACCAGGCCGACAAACTGAAGAAAAAGAAGCAATCGATCACGCGCGACTGGCGCGAGAAATCGCGAGAGGCCGACGGCGTGGTCGACGAGGAAGTCATTGCCGAGGTAGTCTCGAAGATGACAGGTATTCCGCTTACCAGGATGACCACCGAAGACTCGCTGCGCCTGATGGAGATGGAAAAGGAACTTCACAACCGCGTCATCAGCCAGGACGAAGCGATCAAGTCGATCTCCAAAGCAGTTCGCCGCAGCCGTAGCGGCCTGAAGGACCCCAAGCGGCCGACTGGCTGCTTCATCTTCGCCGGCCCGACCGGCGTCGGCAAGACGCTTTTGGCCAAGGCCCTTGCCGAGTTCATGTTCGGCGACGAGGACGCGCTGATCCAGATCGACATGAGCGAATACATGGAGAAGCACAACGTCAGCCGCCTGATCGGAGCACCGCCGGGCTACGTGGGCTTCGAAGAAGGCGGCCAGCTCACCGAGAAAATCCGCCGCCGGCCCTACGCTGTGGTGCTCCTCGACGAGATCGAAAAGGCCCACCCCGACGTGTTCAACATGCTGTTGCAGGTCATGGAGGAAGGCCGGCTGACCGACAGCTTTGGTCGCAACGTCGATTTCCGCAATACGATCCTGATCATGACCACCAATGCCGGCGCCGAGGCGATCAAGAACGAAACCAGCATGGTCATGCCCACGCCGCCCAAGCGGTTCAACCTCGACGCGAAGTTCGAGGCCGAACTGGAACAGAAGGTGGTTTCGCCCGAGTTGAGGGCGGCGTTCAAAGATCAGGCCGAGTCGCTCGACGACGGGGACCTGAACGTCGTGGTGGTCGAAGCCGGCAAGCAATGGCGAATTACGGTCAGCGGCAAGAAGCTCGAAACCAAGTTCCTGATCACCAAGCACAAGGACGGCGGCCTACGGGTCAAGAAGGGGGACGACTTCTCCTACGAGAGCATGAAGGACCGCGTCACCGAGCGGATCGAACGCGTCTTCAGGCCCGAGTTCCTCAATCGCGTCGACGACCTGGTGGTCTTCCGGCATCTCACGCGCGGCGACCTGAAACGGGTGATCGACATCGAGCTGAAGAAAGTCCGCGAGAGGCTCGCCGATCGCGGCCTGGCCCTGAACCTGACCGACGAGGCCAAGGAGTACCTGATCGAAAAGGGCTCGAATACCGATTTCGGCGCGCGACCACTGCGCCGGGCGATCGAAAACTACGTCGAAGACCCGCTCTCCGAGGAATTGCTCAAGGGTGAGTTCCAGGGCAAGGACACCGTCGTGGTCGATGTCAAAAAGGTTGGCGAGGCCAAGCAGCTCGTGTTCGAGGGGGCCGTCGCCGCCGAGGGCAACGAGCCGCCCGTCGGAGCGGGGGCTGAGGCGGGAACCAACTAGACTAGCGCAAGGAACTGCCCAACAATCGCGGCATCGCCAGGGCGATCGGATCTCGTCTTGCGCGATTTGCCGCGATCGGCTAAATTGGCGCCCCTATGGGCTCCATTTCCTCGCGCGAATTTCAGCGAATTCTGCTGATCAAACCATCGGCCGCCGGCGACGTTGTGCATACGTTGCCAGTGCTGGTGAAGCTCCGCGCCCGCTACCCAAGCGCTCGGATTGATTGGCTGATCACTCCGGAGAATGCCGAATTGGTCCGCTGCCATCCGGCACTCTCCGGCGTCGTGCTCTTCGACCGGCGGCGGTTCGCCCGCTTTGGCCGCGACTGGGCGGCCACGAAGGGAATGGTCAATCTCCTGCAAACCATCCGGCGTGCGCGATACGATATGGTGGTCGATATGCACGGGCAACTTCGTTCGGCCTTGTTCGTGCTCGCCAGCGCGGCGCCGGTGCGCGTCGGCTTCGCTCGGACTCGCGAAGGGGCCTGGCTTAGCTACTCGCACCATATACCACTTCCGACGATGGAGGCCCACGCCGTAGACCGTTACCTTTGGCTCAGTCCGCTGCTGGGCTTCGACGACCGGCCGCCCGATTTTACCATGCATCTGCCGCCGGAGGCCGAGAGCAGCGTAAGGGACTTGCTCTCGCGTCACGGTCTTGCCGAGCGGCCCTACGCCCTATTGGTGCCGGGTACAGTCTGGGAAACGAAACACTGGCGGGTCGACGGATTCGCCGACGTCGCGAGGTATCTGATGGCCCGTGGCCTGGCCGTCGTGCTTGCCGGTTCACCCCGCGACCGCCTGCGCTGCGCTCAGGTCGCGGAAGCCTGCGGAGGCCTGTGCGATTTGTCGGGACAAACCACGTTGGCCGGGCTGGCCGCGTTGATTCGCCGCGCAACGACCTGCGTGACCAACGATTCGGGCTCGATGCACCTGGCCGTAGCGCTGGCGAAGCCGGTGGTTAGCGTCTTTGGCCCGACCAGCCCGTTGCGCACCGGGCCCTATGGCAGGCCGGAGGTCGTGGTTCAGGCCCAACTCGAATGTTCACCATGTTACTTTCGCAAACTTTCCCGTTGTCCGCACGACCACGCCTGCATGCACGAAGTCACCTCCGCCATGGTGATCGAGCGATTGGAACGCCTGCGGACCGCCGCCGCGGCATGAAGATGTGCTCAAACATCTTCGCCGTCGGGCCCGCAAGTGAGCCGCACCGGACCGTCCTTGGTCATGGCGATGGTGTGTTCGAAGTGGGCGCTCGCCTTCCCGTCTTTGGTGACCTGGGTCCAATGGTCACGTAATCCTTTTACTTTCTTGGTGCCGATATTGACCATCGGCTCGACGGCAATTACCAAGCCTGTACGGAGATCGAAGTCGCCGTTCTTGACGAACTGCGCGCTTGAGAAATTGGGCACCTGAGGATCTTCGTGCATCTCGCGGCCGATGCCATGTCCGACGAAATTCTCAACCACGTAAAAATTGTGGTCGTGAACATACTTGGCCATTTCGGCAGCCACTTCGCTCCAGCGGCGCTTTACGGCCATCAGCTCGATCGCCAAATCGAGGACTCCCTTGGTGACCAAGAGAAGCCTCTGGAGTTCGGGGCGGACCTCGCCCACAGCCCGCGTGACCGCCGCATCGCCGCACCAGCCGTTCAACTTGCAGCCCGTATCGAGGCTGACGATGTCTCCCTCTCGCAGCACGCGGCGGCCGGGGATCCCGTGGACCACCTCGTCGTTGACCGAAATGCAGGTCACGGCCGGAAAGGGGACCTTGCCGGGAAACCCCTTGAACAACGGCACGGCACCGTGCTCGGCGAAAAAGCGATCGATTGAGGCGTCGATCTCGGCGGTGGTAACACCCGGCCGCACCAGTGCCGCGGCCTTCTGGTGCGCCTGCCAAACGAGCAGACCGGCCTCGCGCATCAAGCCGATTTCCCTCGGCGACCTGAGATTGATCACGCTCGTTCAACTCCCCGGAACTTTACAGTGTGGCGGTACTTCACCAGGTGCGGCCTGCAGGGCCCCCTTAATGCGCTCGAATACTTCGTCCGGTGTGCCCAGTCCGTCGATCCTATGCAGAATTCCGCGTTCCTGGTAATAGTCCAAGAGCGGACGCGTCTGGCGCCAATACGATTCCAAGCGGCGTTTGATGACCCCGGGCTGGTCGTCGCCGCGACCGCGCCCGGCCAGGCGTTGGATTACCGCTTCGTCAGGCACGCGCAGTTCCAACGCCACATCGAGCTGCATCCTGGATCGGGCCAAGGCTTCGTCCAGAAGGTCGGCTTGGCGCTGGTTGCGGGGCACGCCGTCCAGCAACGCGCCGGCCCCGCAGTCGGGCCGCTCGAGTCGCTCGCGGACCAGATCCATGACGACGTCGTCGGGCACGAGATCACCACGTTCCATGAAGCTCTCGGCGTGGCGGCCCGCGTCGGTTTTGTCGCGCACCGCCTGTCGCAGCATGTCGCCAGTCGAGAGGTGCGGAATCTGTAGGAACTCGACCAGCCGTGCCGATTGCGTGCCTTTGCCGGCCCCGGGCGGACCAATGAAGATGAGCCGCATCGTAATCCCGGGCCCGTCGGGCCGACTGCCGCCGCCTGGAGCTGTTCGCCCGCATCCGCCACTAGAGGCGGCAACGACCAGTGGCGCTGGTAGGTTATCTTTCCAAAAGCCCCCGATAGTTCCGCATGACCAGGTGACTGTCGATCTTTTGCACCAGGTCAAAGGCCACGCTGACCGCAATCAAGAGGCTTGTGCCGCCAAAGAAACTGGCGATGTTGCCGGAGACGTTAATCACGAGCCCCACCACCGTGGGCATGACGGCGACCAGGGCCAGGAAGCCCGCACCAACGTAGGTAATGCGGATCATCACCTTTTCCAGATAATCGGCGGTCCGTTTGCCGGGCCGATAGCCTGGGATGAACGTGCCGAAGTTCTTGAGATTGTCGGCCATGTCCTTGGGATTGAAAGTGATGGCCGTCCAGAAGTAACAGAAGAAGTAAATCATCACGACATACAGCAGGTTGTGCATATAGCCGGTGTACGACTTGAAGACCATCGCCAGAGTCTGCAGCCAGGCTTGCCCGCTGAAAGTGGTGCTGAGCCATTCGAAGCCAATCGTGGGAAACATCAACAGGCTGCTCGCGAAGATGATTGGCATCACGCCGGCCTGGTTGACTCGCAAAGGCAGGTACTGACGGTTGCCGCCGTACACTCGGCGCCCGCGAACGTGCTTGGCGCTTTGCGTGGGAATCCGCCGCTGGCCCTGAGTGATGAAGACGACACCAAGGATCACTCCCAGGAACAGCGCGACCAGCACGATCAGGTCGGCGACGCCGGTGTGTCCCGGCGACCCCTCGAGCACGAGGCCCTTTTCAAACATGGGCTCGAGCAAGTCGAAGCCCGCCCGCGGCATGCGTGCCAGAATGCCCGCCATGATCAGCAGGCTGATGCCGTTGCCGATGCCAAATTCGTCGATCTGTTCACCCAGCCACATCAGGAAGATGGTTCCCGCGGTCATCGTCAGCACGGAAACCAATAGCCATGAAAACGGCAATCCGCCGGACGCATTGAGAAATGCCGGCTCGATCATCTGTTGCTTGGCCAGGAATTGCACGTACATCCAACTTTGCCCAAGACAGAGCACGACCGTGGCATAACGGGTGTACTCATTGATTTTCTTACGTCCGCTTTCGCCCTCTTTTTGCAGTTCTTCCAATGGCTTCCAGACGCTGGCCAGCAGTTGGAAAATGATCGAGGCCGAAATATAAGGCATGATCCCAAGGCCGAAGATGGTGGCACGGTCCAGCTCCGAAGCGCTGAACGTGGCCACATTCTTGAATATTTCTCCCAGCCCTCCCTCCTGCAGTCCGCCGAACAGCTTCTTGTTCGGGTCGATGATCGGCAGCGGAATCCAGCTACCGACGCGGTAGATTGCCAGCAGGCCCAAGGTCAGCAGGATCTTCCTGCGGAGTTCGGGGATCGTGAAGACGACGCGGATTTTTTCCCACATGGTTCGCTCCGTCCTTCCTCGGTTAGTGCCTCATGTTCCCGCGCTCCGTGCGGGAACGAATCGTCATTACTTCTTCGCTTTCTTCTTCACATTCTTGACCACGGGGGCCTTCCGCGGCAGTACGATCGCTTCGCCGCCGGCGGCCTGAATCTTCTCCAAGGCCGATTTGCTGAAGCGATGGGCCGAGATCTTCAATTTCTTGGTCAAATCGCCGTCGCCGAGCACTTTGAAAACGTCGTAACGGCCCTTGAGCCGGCCGAGCGCCGCGAGGCTCTCAGGGGTGACCACCGCGCCGTCGTCGCACCATTCATCGAGGTCGCCGACGTTGAGCGCCTTGATCGTCAAAGCCCAGCGATTGTTGAACCCGCGCTTGGGAACTCGCCGTGAAAGCGGCATTTGGCCCCCTTCGAACGCCGGGTGCGCGGTCCATCCCGCGAGCTGGCCTTGGCCCTTATGTCCACGGCCGGCGGTCTTGCCACGGCCCGAGCCGACGCCGCGACCGATGCGGAGCCGCTTTTTGTGTTTCTTGATGCCGCGATGAATGTCGTCCAGAATCATTAGATGGAAACTCCCCGGAGGCGCTCGATGTCTTGCTTCGACCGCAAACTCGTCAACGCGTTGAGCGCGGCCTTCACCAGGTTGGCTGGGTTCGTCGAACCGAAACTCTTCGTCAGGATGTCGTGAATGCCCGCCGCCTCGCAGACGGCGCGGACGCTGCTGCCCGCCTTGACACCGGTACCGGGCGTGGCCGGTACCAGGATCACGCGGGCGGCGCCAAAATGCCCCTCGACGGTATGCGGAATCGTACGTCCGGCCAACGAGACTTCCACCATGTTGCGCGTGCCGTCTTTGGTGGCCTTTTCCACGGCCGGCGGAACTTCGTTCGCCTTGCCGTAGCCCCAACCGACTTTGCCCTTGCCGTTGCCGACCACCACCATCGCCGTGAAGCTGAAGCGCCGGCCACCCTTGACGACCGCGGCGCAACGCCGGATCTTCACGACCTTGTCGACCAGTTCGCCGCGGTTTCCGCCTGAAGTGGACACGTGTGTTTTACTCCCGTTCATTCATGATCTCATTGCGTCGGCTTTAGCCCGTGCTCACGGTCGGCCTCATGCTCGCAGTCGGCGCTGCCGACTCGGTACTCAGTAGCCCCTAAAAACTCAATCCAGCCTCACGGGCTGCTTCGGCAAGTGCCGCAACGCGCCCATGAAACTGATATTCGCGCCGATCGAAAGCCACTTCCTTTACACCGGCCTCCAACGCGCGCTGGGCGATGGCCTTTCCCAGGGCCTGGGCGGCGCTCTTGTTGCCACCATAGGCCAGCGCGGCTGAAAGCTCCTTATCGGCCGTACTGGCTGAAACCAAGGTGTGGCCGCGCGCGTCGTCGATCACCTGGGCGTACATGTGCTTGTGGCTGCGGAACACGCTCAGCCGCGGCCGCGTCGCGTCGCGCTTGACGCGGTTTCGCACACGGAACCGCCGCCGTTGACGCTGATGCAGGATGGTCTTTTCGTGATTCACTTTCTCATTCTCACTTCGTCATGGCCTTGCCGGCCTTGCGGCGCACCACCTCGCCGTCGTAGCGGATACCTTTGCCTTTGTAGGGCTCTGGCTTCCGTACGGCTCGGACCTCGGCGGCGAATTGACCGACCTTCTGTTTATCGGTCCCCTTGATCACGACGTGTGTCTGATCGGGACAGGTGACTTTAAGGCCCTTGGGAATCGGTTTTTGAATTTCGTTCGCGAAACCAACGCGGAGCTGCAGCGTTTCACCCAGGATCGCGGCCAAGTATCCCACGCCGACGATCTCGAGCTTCTTCTCGTATCCCTGGGTAACTCCCTTGACCATGTTCTCGATCACGGCGCGGCTCAGCCCGTGCAGAGCCCGCGCCCCGCGAGAATCGCCCTGACGTGCAACCACGACCTGCTTACCCCCCTCGTCGACGGCGACGGTTATTTCGCGACGAAACTGCCAATCGAGCTTTCCCAAGGGTCCCTCGACCGCGATCGTGTTACCGCTGACGGCGACCTTCACACCGCCGGGAATCGGTACCGGTTTTCTTCCGATGCGAGACATCTAAGACAGCTCCCGTTTGACTGTTACCAAAGTTCGCAGAGCACTTCGCCGCCCAGGTGCCGCTGCCGCGCTTCGCGGTCGCTGATCACACCGCGGCTGGTGCTGATGATCGAGATCCCCAGACCATTGAGGACGGGCCGCAACGAATCGGCCCCACGATAAATCCGGCAGCCGGGCTTGCTCACGCGTTTGATGTGCCGGATCACACGCTCGCCGTTGGGACCGTACTTCAAATGCAAACGAAGCTGCGGGCTGGGGACGGCGCTGAGCTCCTCCCAGTCCCAGATGTAGCCTTCGCGTTTAAGCACCTCTGCAAGGCCACGCTTGACCTTGGAGAGAGGCATTTCGACGCTCGAGCGCTCGACGCGCACCGCGTTGCGGATGCGGGTCAACATATCGGCGATAGGGTCAGTCATCATCGTACTTGGGTTTCCCTCTACCAACTCGCCTTCTTGAGCCCTGGAATCAAACCTTGGTCCGCCAGCTTGCGGAGACAAATCCGGCATATACGGAATTTGCGATAGACGGCGCGCGGCCGCCCACACAGTTGGCACCGCGACTCGCGCCGCGAGGTGAACTTCGGTTTGCGATTCGCTTTGGCAATCTTCGACTTACTCGCCATGCGTTCTAGTGTCCCATCGGGTTGGGCCTGTGTTGTGTCAACTCACGCCGCTCCTCGCCCCTTTTGCGTCGACTCCTCCACCTTAAACGGCATTCCCAGTCCCCGCAGCAACTCGCGAGATTCGTCGTTCGAGTTGGTCGACATCACGATCGAAATGTTCATCCCTTGCACGCGGGTGTACTTGTCGGGATTCAACTCCGGGAACACCAGTTGCTCCGACAGTCCCAGGCTGTAGTTGCCGTGGCCGTCGAATGCGTTGGGGCTCAGTCCGCGGAAGTCGCGGACCCGCGGCAGGGCCAGCGAAATCAAACGGTCGAGGAACTCGTACATCCGCACGCCTCGCAGCGTTACCTTGCAGCCAATATCCATTCCCTCGCGGAGCTTGAAGTTGGCGATCGACTTGCGGCTGCGCGTAACCGACGGCTTCTGGCCGGAGATCTGGGCCATCGCCGAGACCGCCTCCTCCAGGTGCTTTTTTTCGGAGATCGCGGTACCGACACCCATGTTAATCACGATTTTTTCAAGTCTGGGCAGCGACAGCCGGTTGCTGCGGCCCAGCTTCGTAATCAAAGCCGGCAGCACTTCCTTTTCGTAACGTTCTTGCAATCTGGGAGGCATAGTTCGTGTTGGCCGCTCGCGTCGGCCGGCTCATGTCAATTGAAGTCTGAAACTGGCGGATGATTCACTTTCCCACATTTTATTTTCATGCTGTTCATTTTCGCACTGTTCATTTTCGCGCTGCCGCCGGGGCCGGCGCCAGCGGGCCGATCCCTTTCTTGCACTTCTTGCAAAATCGCTCCTTCCCGCCGTCGGCGGTGGCGCGGGCGCCAGTGCGGACGGCCGCGTTGCAACTCGTGCAAACCAGCAGCACGTTGGAAATCTGGATCGGCATTTCCTTCGAAAGCCGGCCCCCTTGTGGGTTGCGTTGGCTGCGCCGCATGTGCTTGAACACGCGATTCATGCCTTCCACGACGATCTTACCCGCGTCGCGGTTGACCTTGAGCACCTTGCCGCGCTCGCCGCGGTCATTGCCCGCGATCACCTCGACCATGTCACCAACTCGAATATGCATCACACGACCTCGGCCGCGAGACTGACGATTTTCATGAAGTTCTTATCACGCAATTCGCGGGCCACGGCACCGAAGATGCGCGTGCCGCGAGGGTTGCCGTCGTTGTCGACCAGCACCAAGGCGTTCTGGTCGAACCGTACATAACTGCCGTCGTTACGGCGCGTCGGCTGCTTGCAGCGGACAATGACTCCCCTCACGACGGCTTTCTTCTTGATGTCGCTGCCGGGGATCACGCTCTTGACGCTGCAAATAATCACGTCGCCCAGGCCGGCGGTCCGGCGGTGACTGCCGCCCAGCACCTTGATGCACATGACCTCCTTGGCGCCGGTGTTGTCGGCCACCGTGAGTCGGGTTTGCATCTGAATCATCGCTTCACCCACCTTCCACTTCAGCGTCAGCGGCGGCATCTTCGGCACGGGCCGCGGCCCGCATCGCCGCGATGTCCACGGCCTGGCTCTTGCTCACCACGCGCACCAATTCCCAATGTTTGAGTTTCGACCTTGGCGCGCACTCCGCGATCTCCACCGTGTCACCCATGCCCGACTCTTCCTTTTCGTCGTGGACGTGGCAAACCGTTTTGCGGCGCAGGTACTTGCCGTACTTGGCGTGCTTCACCAGCCGGGGAATTTCCACACGGCGACTCTTGGTCATCTTGTCGCTGGTCACGACTCCAATGGCGACTCGCTTGGGCATCAGACAGACTCCTTCCGTCGCGCGCGCTGTGTCTGAATCGTCTTCAGCCGGGCGATCAGGCGGCGGTTTTTGCGCAATTCACTGGGCGTGTCGAGCCGCTCGGTCTGCGCCTTGATGCGCAAACGGAACAACGTCTCGGCCGTCTCCTTCAACGTCAACGTCAACTGCTCTTCGCTCATTTCGCGCAGTTCAGTGGCTTTGGTCATGGTTGCATCCTCATACCGTGCGACGGCGGACAAACCGCACGCGCACGGGCATCTTATGGGCCAACCGGCGAAAGCAAATGCGGGCCGCTTCCTCGGTGACTCCGGAAATCTCGAACAGGACCGTACCTGGCTTGACCACGGCCGCCCAATACTCCGGCTCGCCTTTTCCTTTTCCCATGCGGGTTTCCAAGGGAATCGACGTTACGGATTTGTGCGGAAAGATGCGGATGTACAGCCGACCTTCGGTGCGAAGGTACTGCTGGGCACCAATGCGACCGGCCTCGATCGTGTTGGCGGGAATCCAACCGGCCTGGGTGGCCTGAAGTCCGTAGTCGCCGAACACAACGCGGTTGCCGCGCGTGGCATCACCTTTTATACGTCCTCTTTGGTTTTTTCGGTGCTTGACCCTCTTGGGCATCAGCGCCATGGGTATCGTCCTCTTGATACATACCTTGATTGATCCACACCTGGACACCGAGGTGCCCCTGGGCGGTCTTGGCCTCGGCAAAACCGTAGTCAATTTTCGCGCGCAACGTCGAAAGGGGGATTGAGCCGGCAATCGCCTTTTCGCGTCGCGACATTTCGGCACCACCCAGCCGTCCAGCCAATTGGACTTTGATCCCCTTGGCCCCGGCTTCCATCGTTTGCTCCAAGGCGCGCTTCATCGTGCGGCGGAAACTGGCCCGCTTGGCCAATTGCTCGGCAATGTCTTCCGCCACCAGTTGGGCCTGGATTTCGGGCCGCGAAATCTCTTCGATCTTGATATTGATCCGCCGGCCGACCAGGTCCTGCATTTCAGTCTGCAAGCGCTCGACCTCCTGCCCCTTGCGTCCGATGATGATGCCCGGCCGAGCTGTGAAAAGTACCACCTTCACCTCGTCACGGGTCCGCTCGATCTCGATCTTGGGGATTCCGGCAAACTTGTACTTCTCCTTGATGAACTTCCGCAGCTTGTGGTCTTCCAGCAAGAGCTCGCCGTATTCCTGCTTGGAAGCATACCAACGGCTCTTCCAGCCGACCATGATGCCGGTTCGAAAACCCACAGGATTGACTTTTTGACCCATCTCGCGTCCTGTCTTCCAGTTCGGCCTATTGCCACCAGTTCGGCCTATTGCCACCAGTTCGGCCTATTGCCACCAGTTCGGCCTATTGCCAATTGTCCACTGTTACGCGGATATGACTCATCCGCTTCTTGATCATGAACGCCATGCCGCGCGCCCGCGGGCGAACTCGTTTGAACATCGGGCCGTCGTCGACCCTGGCGTCGACCACCACCAGGTTCTGCAGGTTCGCCGCTCGGCGGTCCTCGGCGTTGCCCAAAGCGCTCTTGAGCACCTTCTCCAACAGGCGCGCCCCGCGCTGCGGCTGGTAGCGCAAGATGTCCAGCGCGTCGTCGGCGTGCTTGCCGCGGATCAGGTCGGCCAGCGGCCGGACCTTGCGGGCACTGATCCGCGCAAAACGGAGTACTGCTTCATAAGCCATGGTAACCTACTTTTTCTGTCCTTTGCCGCCATGCCCGCGGAACGTACGCGTCGGGGAAAACTCACCGAGCTTGTGGCCGACCATATCTTCGGTCACGAAGACCTTCATATGCAGCTTGCCATTGTGAACCATGAACGTATGGCCGACGAATTCCGGCACGATCGTGCAGGCGCGAGCCCAGGTCTTGATCGGGACCTTCGCCCCTTGGTCGTTTAGTTTCTGCACCTTCATGTACAACTTGGGGTTGATGAAGGGGCCTTTTTTCAGCGATCTTCCCATAAATCACCCTAAACCTTGAGCTGCCCGTATCTGCGTGAACGGCGCCGGCGAACGATGGCCGAATTCGAGGGCTTCCGCCGGTTACGGGTGCGCCCTCCCTTGGCCAGCTTGCCGGTCGGACTGACCGGATGCCGACCACCCTTGGTGCGGCCCTCGCCACCGCCGTGAGGATGGTCGATCGGATTCATGGCGGTGCCTCGAACGTGTGGACGAATGCCCATCCAGCGCTTCCGGCCAGCCTTGCCCAATACGATATTCATGTGGTCCGGATTACCCGTCGCGCCCACCGTCGCACGGCACGCGGCGGGAATACGGCGAATTTCGCCACTGGGCAGCGTGATCTGAGCCCAGTTGGCGTCGCGAGCCGCTAGCACGGCGCTGGTGCCGGCCGAACGGCAAAGCACCCCGCCACGTCCCGGCTGCAACTCGATGTTATGAATCGCCATTCCCAGCGGAATGTTCTTCAGCGGCAGGCAGTTCCCCAAGCTCGGGGGCGCGTCAGGACCGGAGAGTAATTCAGCGCCGGCCGCCAGGCCGTTGGGGGCGATGATGTACCTCTTCTCGCCATCGACGTAGTACAATAGCGCGATTCGCGCGCTGCGATTGGGATCATATTGAATCGAGTGGACCTTGGCGGGCACGCCATCTTTGTTGCGACGGAAGTCGATCAGCCGGTACTGCTGCTTGTGTCCGCCGCCGCGATGGCGCGAAGTGATCCGCCCCTGGTTGTTGCGTCCGCCCGTCTTGATCTTGGGCACCAGCAGGGACTTTTCCGGCTTGGCGCCGGGAGTCAGTTCAGCGAAGTCGCTGACGCTTGCTCCGCGGCGACCCGCGGTGACCGGTTTGTAACGGCGAATTCCCATGGGGTAAAACCTTCTCTTGCCCTATCTGTGCTCGCTAGAAGAAATCAATCCGGTGTTCGGCGTTCAGCTTGACGATGGCCTTTTTCCAGTCTTGCGTGTAGCCGTTGCGAAACCGGCTGCGGCGAGGCTTCCCTTTACGGTTGATCGTTCGCACTTGCAGCACCTTGACATCGAATAGCGATTCCACCGCCCGGCGCACATCGTGCTTCGTTGCCAGCTTGTGAACCTCGAACGAGTACGCATTGTGCCGCGTCGAGCGGTGCATCCCCTTCTCAGTGACCAGCGGCCGCAGAATGATCTGGTGCGGTTCAAGCTTGATCGCCGGACCGTCATCGTGATGGGTTGTATGATTCATGGTTCCAAATCCCGTATCTTCCATCGGCACGCCAGCGCGTCAGCGGACTGCCTCGGCGGGGCGTGCGGCCTGCTTTCGGATCGCGTCGAGCGCCGCCTTGGTGACCAATAATTTGTGTGGCGCCAACACGTTCAGGGCGTTCAAACCTGAAACCGGCTGCACCGTCACTCCCGCGATATTACGGGCGCTCTTGTAAACGTTCACGTCGTGGGCGGCGGTCGTCACCAGCACGTTCGCCCCATCACATTTCAATGCCCGCAAAATTCCAGCCATGTCTTTGGTCTTGGGCGAAGCCAGCGAGAGGTCGTCGATGACGACCATCTGGCCGTCTCGAATCTTCGAAGCCAGGGCCATGCGGGTGGCAAGCTGCAACGCCTTGCGCGGCAGCCGATAGGTCCAGTCGCGAGGACGCTTGGCGAAGATGTGCCCGCCGCCACGGCGGATGCCGCTGCGCCGCGAACCGGCGCGGGCATTGCCGGTCCCCTTTTGCCGGTACATCTTCTTTGTCGTGCCAGCCACCTCTCCACGGCTCTTGCTCTTGGCGGTGCCCAGGCGCAGGTTCGACTGGTACATCACCACGACGTCGTGCAGCAACTGCTTGCTGATCCGTGGAGCCAGCGCCGCCGGGTCGAGCTCGTAGCTCCCGACCTCGTGTCCGGTTCGATCGTAGACGGGCAATGTTGCCATCGGTTTACTGTCGTGCTATGCGTGGGAAGTTTATTGGCGGGAAGGACAACGGAAGCATTTACGAGCAATATCGGCCCTAGAGAATGTTCGTTTGGCGGACAACCACATACCCTCCGTTGGGGCCGGGCACCGCGCCCCGAATCAGAAGCAGGTTGTTCTCGGCGTCGATCCGCACCACATCGACGTTTCGCATCGTGCTGCGTTCGGCACCATAACGGCCGGCCATGCGGCGGCCTTTGAACGTGCGGGCGGGAAAGGTGTTACAGCCCGTCGAACCGGCGTGGCGGTGGACTTTTTTCACACCATGGCTGGCGCGTTGACCCTTGAAGCGATGCCGCTTGATAACGCCCGACGTGCCGCGACCCTTGGAGATGCCAGTCACATCGACGGCCTTGACCCCCTCGAACAGGCCGACCGTGAGCTCTTGGCCCACCTTGAGGTCACCGGCCGGGCCACGGAATTCGCGGATGAATCGTTTCGGCTCGCAAGCGGCCTTTTCCGCCAGTTCGACACCGCCGGATCCGAGCCGTTTGGCCCGTTTGCTGTCGAGCTTCGCCACGTGGCCACGCTGGCTGCGAGAGGCGAGTCGGCGGGGCTTGTCGCCGTAGCCGACTTGTACGGCCTCGTACCCGTCGCGCTGTTGGCTACGGAGCTGCAACACATGGCAGGGGCCGGCTTGGATCACCGTAACGGGGATCGCTTGTCCTGATTCGTCAAAAACCTGAGTCATCCCGACCTTTCGGCCGAGTAATCCAATCGCCATCGTTCGTGCCTTGTTTGCGGTCCGTTGCCGGCGGGAGCATGCGGCATAAAAACCGCAGCTTACCTGCCAGGCGTCCGTTGCATAAAAGTTTAGTGCCTGCTGGAGGCTTTGATCTTGATGTCCACCCCTGCTGGGAGGCTGAGCTTGTTGAGCGCTTCGATCGTCTTGGCCGTCGATTGCACGATATCGATCACCCGCTTATGGGTCCTGATCTCGAACTGCTGGCGTGCCTTCTTGTCCACATGCGGGCCCGACAACACGGTATAGCGTTCGATGCGCGTCGGCAGTGGGATCGGGCCATGCACCTCCGAACCGGTCCGTTTTGCGGTATCGACGATTTCCGCGGCGCTTTGATCCAGTACGGAGTGGTCGTAAGCCTCCATGCGGATTCGAATTACTTCACTCGAATGACCAGACACACCCGTACTCCTTACCCCTACCCGACGATCTCAGTCTCAATGATATTGACGCACTCTGCTCACCCGACGACTTGCCAAAACCGTCAGCGGTCTGGCGGCCCCGCCAAGTGGCGAATCAGCGATCTTAGGCGCTTTCCGGAAAAGTGTCAACCGCCCTCCGTTGGAATCTTCACGAAATCGGTATATTGGTGGCCATGACTCGAAATCCAGCGAGAACTTGGAGCCCGGCATCAATGAATTCTCCGTTGATCATCACTTTCACCGTTGGGCTCTTGATCGCGCCGTGCGGATGGCAAGTTCTTGCCGCCGAGCCGGCACCTTCCGTCGAGACCCGCACACCGACCTTGCTGGGGATCGACGGGCTGACGGTCAACGGCCGGATCCAGCCGCACGGCTTGCCGACTACTTATTACTTCGAATACGGCCCTATGCTCGAGTACGGCCATCGCACAGCACAAGCCCAATTGCCACCTAAGTTGGCGGCCTATTATCGGACGACCTGGGACGAAGGCTGGGATGGCTGGATGAGTTGGGACGCGCAACTGCAGCATTTCCGCGAAGAGGGCGCGTCGCGGGGATATATCCGTTACTCCAAGAGCCCCAGGGACGACCACAACCACGACGACGGAATCGGCACGGTCCACCTGGCCCAGTACATGTATCCCGGCCGAATCGAACTTTCAGTTCCCAGTGCCTACCTGGCGGCCGGCGATCCCGACTTTCGCGATGCCAAGATCAAGATCGCCGTCCGAGGAAACGATTGGCAACCGAACGGCACGGAGCTGATGTGGTGGTCGCAAAGTCAAAGCAACATCGACTTGAATCCGGATGATCATACACTACACCCTGGTTATATTCACGCCAACTGGTGTTTCACCGAAACGAATCTGACCGACCTTCTCCTGACGGGAAAATGGGAACGAGCGGAGTACCGGCTGACCAACGATTCGCACTCCTGGAGCTATTGCGGCAATAACAAACATACTGAGGCTCGTTATCGCTATTGGTCGATCGACGAGACGCAGAGGCACCTGAACCTGGACTTTTTCCACATGGTTGTGTTCGTCGACCCCAACAACCGGCCGACGGGCTCCATCGACTTCGACGAGTTCGAGGTCGCCTACCGGAACTACTCGCTCGTTGCCCTGGCGAACGGCGGGATACTGGTCGCTTCGCCGGCCGGGTCCGGCGACGACCCCGCCGCGCTGGCCGACGGCTGGCGGAATGGCCAGGGCAAGTCGTGGAGCAGCGGACCTGTTCCTGAAGAGCCACAGGAGTTCGTTTACGAATTTGCGCGCCCAGTCACGATCGAATCGGTGCAAATCCACCAGCATCCCGATTGGCCCAGCCGGGAGGTCGAAGTTCTTGTGTCGGAAGACGGCCAGGAATGGAAATCGGTGCTCAAGCGAGACATGCCCGAGAAGCACCCGGCCGGTCCGAACTATGCGTTCGTTCTGGCGCGCGGGTTCGACGCTCCGGCGCGGCGAGCCAAGGTGCGTATCCTGTCGGGATATTGCGACGAACACTGGGGGTTGGGAGAAATCGAGATGTTTGGCAGCGGCGCCGTGATGGAAACCGACGACGACTGGTACCACGTCAACCTGGATATTGGCGAGTTGGCGCCTGGAGAAACGTACCACTACCGGCTGGTCGCTATCAACGACGCCGGGACGACAGCGGGCGATGACCAGGTCGTCACGTTGCCGGCCGACCGACGCCCGCAGTTAATTACCGGTGCCGCGTCACGTGTTGTAGGCGGCACCGCCAAGGTCGAAGGGAGGCTCAATCCGTTGGGCGAGCGGACGGAGTTCTACTTCGAATACGGGCTCGACATGAAGTACGGCAAGCAAACAACGCCACAGTACGGCGGCCTGCAAAACACTCCTCGCACAGTTTTCGCCACACTCCACGGGCTGCAGCCGAAAACCGAGTACCATTACCGCCTGGTAGCAACGAATCAAACCGGTATCAGCCACGGAGCCGACGCAACATTTCGCACGCGGTAGACTCAATGCGGGATGTTGCGATTAGTCCCAACGGAACGTCGCAGGCGAGCGGGGGGCGTCAGCCCCCTGTTTTATCGTGGATCCTCCGAGTGCAGGACGGTAACGTCCACTTGAATCGGCCTGTCAAGCACCAGGGCGTCGAGCGTCTTCATATCTTGATTGTACCATCGTTGCGTTTGCGGAGAAAGAAGCAAGCGTCAGCAACTAGCCCAGCGCCAGCATTCGTGGCCGGAGTTCGCCTGAACCGGTTCCGCAGTCCTACGCGGCGCCATCCACACGCACTGCATCCTCGAGAAGCTCCAGCAGTTGAATGGCGTTCTGGCTCGCGTCGGAGTGAGCGCAAGATATATACAAATCCCTCATGCTCAACTCCAGAACTCGGAATGAATTCCAAGCTATGGCCGGCGCACGAGGGCCGGCGCGGTGGGCCTGGCCCGCGCCGCCTGGCTCGCTTCGTGCGATTGGTGTACCAAGGAGCCGGGCGAACAGCCGAGCCCGACAACCAACAAGGCACAGGCGATGGCGGCTAGGGCCGCGCCAGGGCCCCCTTCCGCGCGGGCGGTGGCCAAGGGGGCGCGAAAGTACATCGCGGCGACGATCCGCAGGTAATAGGCCGCCGCCACCGCCGCGTTCAACACGCCGATCACCGCCAAAATGATAAACCAAACCTGCTCTGGCGCCGGGGCGCCACCGCCCCCCAGGCCAAAGCCGAAGGCGCTGGCGAAGATGGTGAACTTACCCCAGAAGCCGGCCAGAGGAGGAATACCGGCCAGGCTGAACATGAACACCGCGATCGCCACGGCCGTGATCGGATGGGTCCGGCCCAGGCCCGCCAGTTCGTCGACGCCGTCGATCTGCCGCAAGCCATTGCCCAGGAAAGTCAATGCCGCGAACATGCCCCCCGTGGCCAGCACGTAGACGGCCAGGTAGAAAAGCATCGCCCCCATTCCGTCGAGCGCGGGCGATTCGCCGGCCTGGTCGGCTACGGTGAATCCGACCGCCAACCCCACGAGCATGTACCCCGCGTGCGCGATCGACGAATAGGCCAACAGCCGCCGGACATTGTCTTGCCAAAGCGCCAGCACGTTGCCCACCGTCATCGTCAGCACGGCCAGCACAGTCAGGACCGTGGTGATTTGCCAATCGAAGAGCCACATGCCGGGCATCGCCGCGGCGACGATGCGCGTCAGGGCGACGATCCCGGCAATTTTGGGCAACACGGCCAGCACGCCGGCGTTGCCGTTCGTGGTGCCCTGGTAGACGTCGGGTGCGTAGAAATGGAACGGGACGGCCGCGATCTTGAATCCCAGTCCGGCGAACACGAGCACCAGCGCCACGGCCGCCAGCGCTTCGCGCCCGGCCGGCTGGTCCACCGCCTGGGCCAGCGCGGCGGAGAGCGAAGCCAGCTCGGTCGATCCGGCGAGTCCGTAGAGGAAGCTGAACCCGTAGAGCGTCAGGGCCGACGAGAGGATGCTCAGGAAAAAGTATTTCACGGCGGCCTCGGGCGACGCCGCGTCGCGGCGGCCCAGGTACAAAAGCACATAAGTGGGAATCGAGATCAGCTCGATGCCCAGGAACAGCAGCACGAGCTCCCGTGCGCCGGCCACCAGCATCGTCCCGCTCACCGCCAAGAGCAACGTACCGATCAGTTCAGGTTCCTGCGCGTCGCTGCCGGGTTGCGACGCCGTGAGGACCAGGACCACGCCCGCCACCAACGCCAGCCATCGCGCGTAAATTGCCAGGTGATCTATGCGGCCGGCCGCGTCGAGCGCCAAGGGACCGATCGCGGCGAACGAGGGTGATTCATGCACCGCGACGGCCGGGCTCGCCGTCGTTTGCTGGTAAAGCGCCCCGGCGGCCAAGAGCAACCCGGCCACACCCACCCAGCCCCACAATCCGCGCTCCTGCAGAAACGCGCCGGCAACGTAGATGAACGTGGCCAGTGCGATCAGCATCAACTCGGGCAGCAACAAGAGCACGGTTTCAATCGACACGCGTCAAGCCTCCGGTTGGTGTCCTTATCTGGGGTACTCCCGCCACGGGCCGTTCGACGGGCTCGCCGTAGTCCTTGATAAAAGTGGCCGAGCTGGTGACGCCGTCCACGATCTCGTCGAGGTCTTGGCTCGATGGCGCGATGAAATGTTGCGGCCAGAGTCCGATCCAGAAGACGAACACCAATAGCGGCGCCAAGGCGCACACCTCGCGCAGCGACATGTCGCGCACCGGCGGGCCTTCGTGGTGGCCCGGCTCGCGGACGGAACGGAAGAAAACCCGCTCGTAGAGCCAAAGCATGTACCAGGCTCCGAGCACCACGCCAAACACTCCCAAGACGGCGATCACCCGCCACTCGAGCGACCATTCGATCGGCGCCTCGGCGTAACCGCGCTGGAACATCCCCGTGAGCACCAGGAACTCGCCCGCGAAACCGTTCATTCCCGGCAGCCCGATGCTCGACAAGGTGAAGAGCATCATGAATGTGGAAAGCAATGGAAGTTTTCGAGCCAGGCCGCCGTAGTCGGCGATCTGGCGAGTGTGATAGCGCTCGTAGATCATGCCGACCAGGGCGAACAGGCCGCCGGTCGAAAGCCCGTGATTGATCATTTGCAGGTTGCCGCCGTACATGCCCGGCTTGTTGAGGGCGAAGATTCCCAATAAGCAGAAGCCCAGGTGGCTGACGCTGGAATAGGCGATGAGTCGCTTGATGTCGGTCTGGGCCAGGGCCAGAAGCGCCCCATAGATGATTCCCGCCACCGAAAGCCACAACATCCAGGGAAGGCACTGGGCGGTGGCGTCGGGCAATAGCGGGAGGCTGAAACGCAAGAAACCGTAGACGCCCATCTTCAACAGGATGCCGGCCAGGATCACGCTGCCGGCCGTGGGCGCCTGTGTGTGGGCCAGCGGAAGCCAGGTGTGCAGCGGAAACAGTGGGACCTTGATCGCAAAACCGGCGAATAGGCCCAGAAAGATCCACAATTGCATGCCCGCGTCCATCGGCGATTCGGCCACATGCGCCGTAAGTACGGGAATTGAGAAGGTCATCACGCCTGTTTCGCGGTAATCCCAGAGCACGATCGCGACCAAAGCCAGAAAGGTAAGCAGGCTGCCGGCCAGTGTGAACAGAAAAAACTTGATCGCTGCGTAGCGCCGATCCTCGCTGCCCCAGATGCCGATCAGGAAGAACAGCGGGATCAGAGTGAATTCGAAAAAAATGTAGAACAAGATCACGTCGCGGGCGGCGAACACCCCCAGCATGCCCGTCTCCAACATCAACAGCAACGCGTAAAACGCGGGGGCGCGGTCCGCGATCGCTTCCCAGCTCACCAGCACCGAGGTCAAGGTCAACAGCGCACTGAGGCCGAACATCCAGACGCTCAGGCCGTCGAGTCCAAGATTGAAGCGGATATCGATGCCGGCGCCGCCCGGCGAGAGCCAGGGTTCATCGAGACCGGCGAGCTCACCGGGAGCGTTTACGAACTGATGGACCAGGTGGGCGGCACATGCCAGTGTGGCCAGCGAAACGACCAGCGCGATCTTACGCGCGGTCGCCTGGCCGGCCTCGGCGACGACCCAGATCAGCCCGGCGCCGATGAGCGGCAGGAAGACGGTCAAGAGCAGGAGGTTGATCATCGTTGCGTTGTTTCCATTATGTCTGCCCTCAAGTCGACCAGGCCAACAACGTCCCGATCAGCACCAACAGGCCCAAGACCATGCCCAGGGCGTAGAATTGGATCAAACCGTTCTGCAGCGCCCGCAGCATCGATCCAAGATCGCCCGGCAATCGGCCGCCGAGGTTCACCAGCCCATCGACGATCCAGCGGTCGAACCAATACGCGATCGCCGAGAGCAGTCGCAATGGCCCGACGAAAAGCACGTTGTACAAGGGGTCGAAAAAGAACTTGCCGTAGGAAAGCTGGTAGAGCCGCAGTCCGTAGGCCGACCTGAACTGGCGTGTCAGCCACTCGACCCAGCGGCGGTCGCCAAGGTACAGGAACCACGCGAGGCCAATCCCGGCCAGGGCGATCATCGTGCTGACCGTTTCCACTTCCGTATGCAGGGCCGGGTCGTGGTGTTCGGCGTGCGCAAGCGCCCCGTAGGCCAGCGACGGCGTCCGCTCGAGGAACCTCGCGAAGGCGTCGTCGGTTCCCTTAGTAAAATAGATCCCGACTCCAAGTGAGCAGATCGCCAGCACGATCAGGGGCACGAGCATCGAGGCGGGCGATTCGTGCGCATGGTGCCCCGCTTCGTGCGGCACGCGCGTTTCACCATGGAAAGTGAGGAAGAACGCCCGAAACGTGTAAACGGATGTCAGGAACGCTGTGAACAGCCCGGCGTAATAGAGCGCCTCGTAAAGCGGGATCGCGATCTCGCAGAAGGGCAACGTCACCATTGAGTGATCGTGCGATTGCTGGAGCACGGCGGCCAGGATCGCGTCCTTGCTGTAGAAGCCGGCGAAAGGTATCACGCCGGCCAGGGCCAGGCACCCGAACAAAAACGTCCGGTGGGTCCAGGGCATCACGCGCCGCAGTCCGCCGAGGCGCCGGATATCGACCACGCCGCCCATGGCGTGCATCACGCTGCCCGCTCCGAGGAACAACAGGCCCTTGAAGAAGGCGTGGGTGAACAAGTGAAACATGCCGGCGGTGATCCCGGCCAACGTGCCCGTTCCGACGCCGAGGAACATGTATCCAAGCTGGCTCACGGTCGAATAGGCCAGCACGCGCTTGAGGTCGTTTTGCGTCATCGCGATCAGGCCGGCCAAGAGCGCCGTGAATCCGCCGACCAGGGCCACCGCCGCCTGGGCCTCGGGCGCCGCGACCAAAAGCGGTGTACAGCGCGTCAACATGTAGACACCGGCCGTGACCATCGTCGCGGCATGGATCAACGCGCTAACGGGCGTAGGGCCTTCCATCGCATCGGGGAGCCAGACGTGCAGCGGAAACTGGGCGCTCTTGCCGCAGGCCCCGGCCAGGAGGCATAGGCAAATCAACAAGCCCGCCGTGCCTCCCACGTAATCATGGCTCGAAAGGCGTGATTGGCCCAGCACGCCGGGTACCGCCACTTCATCGGCCGGCGAAGCATTTTCGACGCCGACCGGCGCTCCGCCCATTCCAACGTCGTGGAAATTGAGCGTGCCGTAGGTGGTCCAGATCAGAAACAGCCCCAGCGCGAACCCAAAATCGCCAATACGGTTGACCAGAAACGCTTTCTTGCCGGCCGCCGCGGCCTCCGGCTTTTCGAACCAGAACCCGATCAGGAGGTACGAGCACAAACCGACCGCCTCCCAGAATACGTAGAGCAGCACGAAATTGCTCACCGAAACGAGCATGGTCATCGAGAAGACGAACAACGCCACGTAGGCGAAGAATCGAGCGTATCCCGCATCGCCCCGCATGTAGCCCGCCGCGTAGATCGCCACCAACGACGAAATGAACGTGACCATCGCCAGCATGATCGAAGTCAGCGGGTCGCTACGCAGCGAAACGTCGATCGTGAAGTCGTGCTGGCCCGGCTCGGCGCCCATCGCGCCGTCGATATCGACCCAGGTCCAAAGGGTGTAGACCTGTTCCACGCCGACCTGCGCCTGGTCGGGAAGATTTTCGGACCGCTCTTTGACGTCGAAAAGCAAAAACAGGCTGAAGACGAACGACGCCACCAGCGCGGCGACGACCGGAAGGTGGCTCCGCTCCTTCAAGAATCGGCCGCCCAAGAGGCCGACCACCAGCGCCGCCGCCAACGGCAGCGCGGGCACGAGAAGCATCAATGTTTCGGTGTGGGGCATCGCGTTGAACTCGAAGGCGCGCTCGTTTAACCCGGAGCCAACTGCGATGGTGTGAAGGCATGCGCTGTCGCCGTTGGCTCTGGGTTAAACGAATTGATGGGATTCATACATGACTCCTATGGACCATCTCTTCGACGGGTTGATCGGGTTCGACGCCGGCCGGCGGCAGCGTGGGCCAGTGTTCGACATCGGGCGTTTCCTCGGGCAAGGCGTCCTCGACGAATTTGGGCTGGTTGGCCTCGCGGAGCGATTGCCAAACGACGATGTCGAGCTGGCCGCTCTGGTGGTACAACATCAGGATCAGGGCCAGGGCAATCGCCGCCTCGCAAGCCGCGACCGTGAGTATGAAGATCACCAGCACCTGGCCTCCCCAATCGTTGTGGAAGCGTCCCCAGGCGACGAGGCTCACCGAAATGCCCTGCAACATCATTTCGGCGGCGAGGAACATGACGATCATGTTCCGCCGGCTCAAGAAACCGATCAGTCCGATTCCGAACAGCAAGGCGCCGATCAACAGATAACGATCGAGCAGTTGGAATTCATCCATGAGGGGCCTCCTCGCTCCGGCGCGGCACCGGTTTCCCCTGGGCCACGATCGCGATCGCTCCGACCAGCGCCACCAACAAGAGCGTGCCGGCGATCTCGACGGCCAAGAGGTGGCGGCTGAATAATTGGCGGCCGAGGTGGGCCATGTGCTCGGGATGCAAGATCTCGGTTTGCCGCTGCTCCGCGTTGGCGAGATCTCTCGCGCCCGTCGCTGCCGTACCGGTCCCCCGCGCCGCGAACATCACCGCCGAGAGCAGGCCCACGAGCAAGGCCCCGGTCGACGCCGACAGCAACGCCTCCCAGCTCACGCGGTCGTACGCGGTTTGCCCCTTGGGCTGGGCCAACATCAGTACGAACAGAAACGTGACCAGGATCGCGCCGGCGTAGACCACGACGGTGGCCACGCCCAGGAACTGCGCGCCCTGGTACAGGAACAAGCCGGCCGTGCCGAGCAAGGTCAGAGCGAACCAGATGGCGCAATAGACCGGGCTGCGCATCGTGACTGCGCCCAGCGCCGAAACGATCGTCGTGGCGGCGAGTATGAGGAACACGCTTTCGGCGAAGGCCCAACAACCCCAGGCCGACGGCGGCGAGCACCGCGCCCAGGGCACGCCCGGGCGCACGGCCACGCGGCAAGAGCAACCATGTGCCGATGGCCAGCAGCAACGTCGCGCCGGCCAGCGCCTCCAGCCGTATCATACCGTGCCTCCCAGCTCTTGCGACTTCATCGGCTCGGCATCCTTGGTCTGATCGTAGACGCTCAGCAGTTTCTCCTTGTCGAAGATCATCTCTTCGCGGCTGCGGCCCGTCAGGTCGAACAGGCTTGTGAGCTCGATCGCGTCAACCGGGCATGCTTCTTCGCACATGCCGCAAAAAATGCACCGCAGCTCGTCGATCGTGAAGCTCTCCGGGTACTTTTCGCGATCGGGCCAGGGGCTTTCGACTCCGACGATGTCGATGCAGTGGGCCGGGCAAGCCGTCGCGCAAAGAAAACAGGCCACGCACTTCACTCGCCCCTGTTCGTCCTTGTTCAGGCGGTGAACACCGCGGTAGATCAGCGGGTTCTCAATTTTGGGCCTGGTTTCTGGAAAGCTGATCGTGATCTTGGGCGAGAACAGGTGTCGCGTCGTCGTGGTCAAACCCTGAATCAAGAGCGGCAAGTACATCTTGCCCGACAAGCCAAGCTTGGGCTCTTCGATCCACTGAATTTCGGGGTCGTCAGGTTTCATGGGATCAAGCCTGTGTTCATGCCATCGTGCCCCGCGTTGCGCGGCCGGTTGTCGCCGGCTAAGGGTGCAATGATACCGGCCGCGATCCAGGTTGCCACCGCCACGCCCCACATCACGGCCGCGGCCAGCCAGTCGGTACCGCCGCCGGCCTGCTGGTACTCGACCAGCGCGGCCACCGCCACCAGATTCACCAGCCCAAGGGGCAACATTACTTTCCACGAAAGCGTCATGAGCTGGTCGAAACGGAACCGAGGCCAGCTCCAGCGGGCCATCATGAAAAACAAGATCACCCCCAGCACTTTGATCGACAACACCAACACACGCATGATCGCCGTGGTCCAGGTGACCTCGTTGCCCGAACCGGTGAGCCCCCACAGATGCCATCCGCCGAAGAACAGGATCACGATCAAGAACGCTGCCGTGACCATGTGCAGGAACTCGGCGATCAGGTACATCAACAACCGCATGCCCGCGTATTCGGTATGGTAGCCGCCGATCAGCTCCTGCTCGCACTCGGGCAGGTCGAACGGCAGGCGAGCGCTTTCAGCGAACGCGGCCACCAGGAACACGACGAAGCCCAGCGGCTGGTAAACCACGTTCCAGATGCCGCTTACGGCCTGAACGTCGACGATCTTCTCCAGTCGCAACGACCCTGAGAAGAGCACCACGCCCAGAATGCCTACTCCCATAGGCAGTTCGTAAGCAATCAACTGGGCGCTTGAGCGCAACCCACCGAGGAAGCTGTATTTGTTGTTGCTGGCCCAGCCGCCCAGAATCACACCGTAAACGGCGATGCTGCCCAGCGCGAAGACATAGATCAAGCCCACATCGAAGCCGGGGGCCACGACCAGGTCGATCTGGTGCTCGACGCCCGGAATGCCCGCATCGGAGGGTAGCACGCTGCCAAAAGGAATTGCGGCGAACGCGGCCAGGGCCGCCGCGAGGATCGAGATCGGTGCCAGGGTATAAAGAAATTTGTCGACCTGATGGGGCGTGATTTCTTCCTTGAAAATGAATTTCAGCCCATCGGCCAGCGGCTGTCCCAGGCCGAACAGCTTGACCTTGGTCAGCGGTACGCCGACACGATTGGGCCCCACGCGGTCCTGCACCCAAGCCGCCATCCAACGCTCCAAAAGCACCAGGTACGCGGCCGCCGTCATCAATCCGCCGATCAACAGCGCGATCTTCACCAGGGCTTCGACGACGATCTCTTGCATGGAGTGAATGGTTAGCAGTGAGGGGTTGGTTTGATTGCGACTGACGGCTACCTTACGTGACCGCGCCGGCAAGCTGGTTGAGTTTCAAGTCGACGCCCGTCGGTGGGATGGTTCCGCTCGCCACGGCGAAATAAGTGATCTCGGCGGCCAGTTCCTCGCGCGCCGCGCCCGCATGGTACAAGCCCGGCCTGCCTAGGAGCCGCCAAAACAATGGTCCCTCGGCCCAGGCGCCGGCCGGCGGGCGAACGGCCCACTTGAATGCTTGCAGCCTGTCGGCGTGGTTCACGTACGAACCTTCCTTTTCAGCGAACGTCGCGCCGGGCACCTGGAATGTGGCCCGCTCCCAAAGTGGCGTGGCCCAAAGGTCTTGTACGATGAGTGTCCTCACGGCGGCGAACCGCCGCGCCACCGATTCGTCGAAGGCGGGCTGCGGATAGCCGCCGGTCACCCACGCGCCGCCGATCGCACCCGATTCACAACGGACCAGGAAATCGTCGAACGAAAGGCAACTTCCGGCAAAGTGCCGGATGACGGACTCGACTCCACGGCGGTTGGGGCACTTTTCAGCGCGGATCGTAAAACCGCTCTTAAATCGTTCGTCGTTGCCGACCGTCAAGACCGGTCCCAACGCCAACTCTGCCTCTGGATCGAGCTCGCGAACATATTTGGCCAACAGGAATGCCTCTTCGACCGTGAGGTACGGCGAGAACACGGCGCCCAATCGGCCGGCCGACGACAGGCTGGCGTGCAGTTCCTTGTCCAACACACCCCAATCGATCGCCACATAGTTCGTGCCGGCTTTGCCATCGTGTTTTCGCAAGCCTGTCTGACGTTGATCGCTATGGACGTAATGGAACCCATACCGCCCCTCGTCGCACATCCACCACTGATTGACGTGCGGGTTCTCTCTGGGCTTGAGCCGATATACGTGGTCCTGGTTCTCCTCGACCCAGATCGAACAGCCCGTCGAACAACCGGCGCAAACGCCAGCGTGCCGCTTCATGAACCAGACTCGCTGCTCGTAGAGAAAGTCTTTGTCGCCCAGGGCTCCCACGGGACAAAGGTCGACCACGTTGCCCGACAACTTATTGGCCAACGGGTAGCCGGGGAAGACGTCGATCTCCTCGTGGCTGCCGCGATTGGTGACCATCAGTTCGCTGGTACCGGCGATCTCGCGCGTGAAGCGGACGCAACGGGTACACATCACGCAGCGGTCGACGAACAGTGTGACCGTGTCGCCCATCTCGCGGCGGCGGCTGCTGAAAGGGCGGACGTCGGCCCGCCGCTCCTTTTGTCCGTGTTCGAAGTGGTAGTCCTGCAAGTTACATTCGCCCGCTTTGTCGCAGATCGGGCAATCGACCGGGTGGCGCAACAGGAGCCCTTCCTCGACCTGGGCGTGGGCTTGCTTCACCTTGTCGCTGTTGGTGACGAACACGGTGCCGTCCTTGGCCGGCGTCTGGCAAGCGGGCGATAACTTCGGCAGCATCGTGATCTTGCCGGTCTGCGCGTCGAGAGTTCCGGTTTCGACCAGGCACATGCGGCAACTCGCCACGACCGCCAGGCCCGGATGCCAGCAATAGCGAGGAATGTTGACGCCGACGCGTTCGGCGGCCTGGATGCCGTTGAGACGCTCGTGGTCGCCGATCTCGATTTCGTGTCCGTCGACGATGACTTTGGCCATGTATTTGGTGAGTGGTGAGTGGTGAGTGGTTCCCACGCTCCAGCGCGCGAACGAGAATGCCCTATCTCCTGACTCCTATCTCCTGACTCCTTACTAATGCGCCCCTGCCGTGTGCCACCACGGCGGCTCGATCACCATCAAACTGTCCGGATGCACCTTCCGGTCCATCGAGGGCACCGCTTCGGTCACCTGGTAGCCGTTGGGATTCGTGCGCTTGATATAATCCTCGAATTCGCCCTTGAACTTGCGAATCGCGTTCTTGATCGGCCAGGCGGCACCGTCGGCAAGACCACAAATGGTGGTGCCGGGGATAATTCCGATCGAGTCGCCGATCTCCAACAGCAGGTCCAGATCTTTGAGCCGGCCGCGGCCCGCCTTGATTCGCTCGAGCATGTCGAGCGCCCAGCGCGTCCCCTCGCGGCAGGGCGTACACTGCCCACAGCTTTCGTGCTGAAAGAAACGACAACTGTTGTGCAGGAAATCAACCATGCTCACCGTTTCATCAAGCACCACTACGGCCGCCGTGCCCAGGCCCAGGCAACCCACCTTTCCCGGTCCGGCGAAATCAAGTGGTGTGTCAAACTCGGCCTCGGTGAAGAGACCCATGCTGATTCCGCCGGGTATCGCCGCCTTGGCCTTCCTCCCCTTCCAGACGCCGCCGCCGTGGCGGTCGACCAGCTCGCGGCAGGTGATCCCCAGCGGGGCTTCGTAGCAGCCGGGCTTATTGACGTGCCCGCTGAGGCAATACAGTTTGGGACCATAACTCCCGGGATCTCGAGGGTTCTTCGGGTCGGCGGGCACGCCGATCGACTTGAACCATTCGGCGCCGCGCGCGGCGATGTGCGTGACGCAAGCCACGGTCTCGATGTTGTTGACCACGGTGGGCTTGCGGAACAATCCTTCGACGGCGGGGAACGGAGGCTTGATCCGCGGCCAGGCCCGGCGGCCTTCGAGGCTTTCGATCAGGCCGGTCTCTTCACCGCAGATGTAAGCCGCGGCGCCTCGATGGATAAAGATATCAAGCGAGAATTCGCCGCCGAGTATCTTTTGGCCGAGGTAACCGGCCGCGTAGCACTCGTCGATCGCCGCCTGCAAACGTGCCAGGGCGGTGGGGTACTCATATCGCAGATACAGGTAAGCCGTGGTGGCCCGGGTGGCGTAGCAACTGAGAATGATCCCTTCGAGCACCTGATGGGGATCCTGCTCCATCAGGATCCGGTTGTTGAACGTGCCCGGCTCGCTTTCGTCGGCGTTGATGCACATGTAGATCGGGCCGGGGTGGTCTTTGGGCAGGAAAGTCCATTTGAGACCCGTGGGGAATCCGGCACCCCCACGCCCGCGCAGGTTGCTCGACTTGACCAGGTCGATCAGCTTGGGCGGGTCCAGTTCCTTCAAGACCTTACGCAGCGCCTGATAGCCGCCGCCGGCCTCGTACACGCGCAGCGTGTGGCTGTCGGGCTTGTCGATATTGGCCAGCAGGACTGGTTCGAATTCTGCCAAGAAACTACCCTAACGATGCCAGAAATTCGTCGGCCTTGGCCGGCGTCAGGTCTTTGTACAAAGTCTTACCGGCGAGCATGCAGGGGGCGAAATCGCAGGCCCCCAGGCACTCGCCGAATTCGAGCGTCAGCTTGCCGTCGGCAGTCGTCTGGCCAGGGTGGATGCCGAGCTTGTGGCACATGTGGTCGAGCACCTCTTCTCCCCCACGCAGGGCGCACGAAATCGAGCGGCAGACCCAAGCTCGCTGCTCGCCGTGCGGCGCGTCCTGCTTGAAGAAGCCGTAAAAGCTAAGCGTGTCCTGCACCTCCGCGGGCGCCAACTGCAACAGTTCCGCGATCTCGACCACCGCCTGGTGCGGCACCGAGCGCAGCCGCTCGTTGACCACGTGCAACGCGGGGAGCGTCACCGCCTGCCGCGTCGGGTAACGCGGAAAGTAGGCCCTGATGGCGGCGACCATTTCTTCGGTGAGAACTTTCATCGATCGAGCTCCGCGGCGATGATGTTCAAGCTCCCTAATACGGCCACAACGTCGGAGAGTGTGTGCCCCTTGATCAGGTGCGGGAAAACGGCGAAGTGGATAAACGACGGGGGCCGGCAGCGGGCGCGGTAGGCCACATCGCTGCCGTCGCCGACCAGGTAAAAACCCAGCTCGCCATTGGGGCTTTCGATCGCCGCATACGATTCCTCGTGCGGCGTCTCGAAGCCGCGGTTGCTCATCGACAGCTCGAAGTGCGAAATCAGCCCCTCGATCGTCGAGTAGACCTGCCGCTTGCCGGGTAGCGCCGTGCGCTCGTCGATACCAACGTTCACCGGCCCGGTCGGCAAGTTCTCGATCGCCTGCTGGACGATCGAGAGGCTCTCGCGCATCTCGGCCATGCGCACCAGGTAGCGTGAAAAGCAATCGCCCGTCAGCGAGCAGCAGACCTTGAAATCGAAATCCTTATATGCCAGGTAAGGTTCGTCCTTCCGCAGGTCGCGCGTCACACCGCTGGCCCGCGCGATCGGCCCGGTGCAACTCCGCGAGAGGGCCTCCTCCTTGGTGAGAATTCCCACGCCTTTGGTGCGATCGACGAAGATCCGGTTGCGGTTCAAGAGCCGGTCCATATCGTCGAGCGTCTTCGGGAACGAGCGGCAGAAGGTCCGCACTTTTTCGACGAACAGCGGCGTCGCGTCGTGCATCAGGCCGCCCACGCGGGTGTAGCTGTTGGTGAACCGCGCGCCACAGAGCGTCTCGAAGATATCGTAGATGTCTTCGCGGCGGTTGAAGGCGTAGAGGAAGTAGGTGAAGGCGCCCGTGTCGAGCCCGACGGCGCCGTTGCACAACAAATGGTCGCTGATCCGCGCCAGTTCGGCGATGATCGTCCGCAGGTACATGCACCTCGGCGTAAGATTGATCCCCAGCAGCGTCTCGACCGCGTGGTGCCAGGCCACGTTGTTGGCCATCGGCGAAATGTAGTTCATCCGGTCGGTGACCGTCACGTATTGATTATAGTCGAGGCTCTCGCCGAGCTTCTCGAACCCCGAGTGCAGGTACCCAATGTCGGGCATCGCTTCCACGACTCGCTCGCCGTCGAGCTTGAGCACGATCCGCAGCGTCGTGTGCGTGGCCGGGTGCTGTGGACCAAAATTCAACGTCCACAAGTAGTCCTGCGCCTCGTCATGGGCAATGTCGTGCGTTTGCACCTGACTCTGCGCTGGTTTCTGAATTGTTTTCGGTACAGTGGCGGCCGACAGCGGCATGGCTCAGCCCTCGTTTCGCGTCAGCACGGGGAAGTTGTGTCGCTCGCCGCGGCCTTGCAATGGATAATCCTTGCGCAGAGGGTGCGCCTCGAATTCCTCGGGCAGCAGAATACGGCGGTGGTCGGGATGGCCCTGGAACACGATCCCGAACATGTCCCAAACCTCGCGCTCCATCCAGTTGGCGCCTTCCCAGAGCGGCACCGCCGAAGGTACGGTCAGGTCCGGCTCGTTGAGCAACACCCGCAAGGTAATCCGTTCGTTCGTGGCCGTGGCGGCCAAGAGGTAGACCAGGCCGAAGCGGTCGGTCGCGTCGCGGTAGTTGAGGTAGTCGACACAGGTAATGTCGACCAGCAGATCGAAGCCGCGACTATCTCGCAGCAAACGCAATGCTTCGAAGATCGAGTCGCGAGCTACCACGACGCGCGTCTGCCCGCGAAACTCGCTGATGCGCATGTTCGGCACGGCGGGCGTCAGTGCTTCAAGTGTCTCGGGGAGGATCATACGGTCAGTTTCCGTGTTTCTATCGCCAATCGCCTAATGCCTAACGCCTCCCGCTCCCCCGCCGGCCAACTCAATCAATGCCCGCTTCGGTCCCTGTCGGCCGGGCAGGTTGAACTCAGCGCCGTTGACTGTTCCTTCCAATTGAATCTTGTCCTGTAAGTCGATGATCGCCTGGATCAACTGCTCGGGTCTCGGCGGGCAGCCGGGCACGTACATGTCGACCGGAATGAAACGATCGATACCCTGCACCACGCTGTAGGTGTCGAATACCCCGCCCGTCGAAGCGCATGCACCCATCGATATACACCACTTCGGCTCCAGCATTTGTTGCCAAATCCGCTGCAATACCGGCAGCATCTTCATCACCACTCGGCCGGCGACGATCATCAAATCGCACTGGCGCGGGCTGAAGCGGAACACTTCGGCGCCGAAGCGTGCCAGGTCGTGGCGGCTGGCCCCCGTCGCCATCAGCTCGATACCGCAGCACGCGGTGGCGAATGGCATGGGCCAAAGACTGTTCTTGCGGCACCAACTGGCCAATTCGTCGAGTTTGCTGACGACCACGTTTTCGGGCAGATCTATCGCCATTGGAAGACCCCTTTTCGCCAGGCGTAAATGAACCCCAGGGCCAACAGAGTCATGAACAGCAGCACCTCGCCGAACACCAGCCCGCGGCTGGAAACCAGACCCTGCGCCACAGCGAAGTCGATTCCCTCCGCGTGGCGGCTGGCGACCGCCCACGGATAGAGAAACAGCAATTCGACGTCGAACACCAGGAAAGCGATCGCCACCAGGTGGAACCGGACGTCGAAGCGTCGGCGCGTATCGTGAATCGGGTTCATGCCGCTTTCGTACGGCATCTGCTTTACCGCTCCCGTACGGTGCGGACCAAACAGCCTGCTGACCACCAGCAGGCCCACGGCCAGGCCCGTCGAACAGACGATAAAGAGCAGGATGGGCAGCGTTTCGATCTGCATAAGTCGATGCCGACCAATAACTTGCGGTGACTTTGTGAATGGTTTCACAAAGTAGTTCCAAATAAAACTCGACCAGGGGTCGAGTTCGACCCGCATCGTATCGGGCAGCCCCCAGATGGTCAAGCCGCCGCGTCCCATCCTCGGTCCCCCGCTCCCGCGTGGCCGAAGGCCGTTTCGACGGCCGCCTCGTGCTTGACTTGCTGATCGCTGAATTCGCGCAGCGTCTCGCAGTACGCGGCGATGGCTTTGTGCTTAGGCTTGATGTCGCCGGGCGTGGGCATGCACGGTCGTCCATCGGTCGCGAGGAGCAATTTCAGCGGCGCATGATAGCTGGTGAATGAACACTTGTACACAACTGGGGGCTGGTTCGGGTTCATTTAATCTCCGCGCCGCGGTAAAATCAGCCAGCGTGGTGTGGGCCGGTAGCACCCCGCCGCGCAGCCGATGGGACGGGCTTCGGCCCGCCGCTGGTCGAGAGTCATTCGAGCAACCCCACGGAGGGACCCATTCATGGGAGCCATTGCAGAAGCGATCGTGGCCTACGCGCAGACGCTACTTAACGAGACCGATGGTTCGGAGGATCAGATGAACAAGGCATTGGCGATCAGCCAGTTTTGTTGGAACCTCGCCATGATGCCGGAAGACGCGCGGGAGAAATCCATCCTCGAAATGCAGCCAAAGTTCAAGATGGATGACGATGAATTCGACGATTTTCGGCGTTCGGTCATCGCCCCCATGATCCGGCGACACGAGGAGATGTTCCCGCGAATGCATGGGCTGGATTCGCCTGAACCTTTGCAAAGCGGCCCTTGGCGTACGGGCCGTTCGCAAAGCGGCCGTTCGCAAAGCCTCCCCTTCCCGCTGGCGCACTCGAGAACGGCGACTCGCGCCGAAAAGTACCCTGGAACTGGTCGCTACGATCCGCGTCCGTGCGGTAGCGGCCGCAAGTACAAATTCTGTTGCGGACAGAAGGGCCGTTGATTTGGCTGTCAGGAAACGGTCGCGGCGTTTGGCCGACCCCTCGCTCGTGATTTCGCGGCCATTACTTTTCGCCAATCTCGACGATCAGGGGATGATCACTCAACTTCAACTTCAGCGAATCGACTCCGCCGGGGGTCTGGATGGGTTCCACGCCGATCGTCGGATCGTAGATTCTCACCACTGGGTAAGTATCGCCTAAATGGATCGTCAGCTCGTCGGCCCCCTGCAGCCTCTCGCTCCAAACCACCAGTTCGAACGTGCCGTCACTCTTTTGCAGCAGCATCTCATGCACGGTTGCCGGTTGCTCGGAGATGGAGTAATTCAATTGGCCGGGTTTGTCGAGCGTGCTTTGGTCGGCCAGAATCGTCGTCAGATTGTGCAGATACACGGCCGCTTTCCGCGGGCTAAAGTCGGACCTGAAAAACCCAAAGCTCTGATTGCCGCCTTCATCGGTTCGGTCGCGCAGCAGGTACACGGAGGTGTGGCTCCAACCCCGTTTGAACTGATCCAGGTACATGCTCAGCAGATTCAATGCCTGGACGTCCTCTGTGATCGAGCCGTCGATGGTGCAGCCCGTCTCCGTGGTGACTCGCGGTAACCGCAAGAGCTCGCTTTCCGAATAGCCACGAAAGTGCTTACCCCAGGTTACACCGTAGTTACCGTACAAGCCGTCGACCCTGCACGCGGAAGTAGGATCGGCGGCATTCCAGGTCTTGTTGTCCTGCAAGCCGGGCGAATTGGGATGATAGATGTAGTTATGGACATTGGCATGGTCGGCGTATTCCGTTCCGTCGGGCATCAACATGCCGGCGCCGTGGGGGACCGTCAGGAACTGCAATCCAACATTGTCCACTTCGGCGCCCCCTTCGCTAATCGACCAGACAGGGTACTTCTTCAGCACCGGGTCGCTCTTGACGGCGTGGTACAAATCTCGCTGCAACTTCGCTACGGCCAACCACGACGCCGCACGGCCGCCGCCTTGTTCACCTTGGTACGTGACGCCCCAGTTGTTCGGCTCGTTATTGCCCTCGAAAGCCAGCAGGGCGTCGGCCGCTTCGATCTGCCTGGCGGTTTCGATGAGCTTTCTCAGATCGGTGCCGCCGCTGACCAGCCCCCAACTGAATCGCACGCCCGTTTGTCGGTGCAGATCGAGATAAGTCTGCACGCTGGTGGGGCCGTCGGTCGTAAGACCCTCGATGCCACCCCTGACCCAACGGAATCCCCCAAACTTGACCATTTCGATTGTCTTGGGGAGGGGTTGGCCGCGATCGGGAAAGGTGGAAACGACGCCGATGCTGTTGAGAAAATCGGCCGCCGCGATGGCGGTTGTCGACGCAGACTCGACGGCCAACGGCAGCCTCAATACGATCTTGCTGAATACCTGCTCATCGAAATTCTCGGTCCCCAGCAGCACGAGCTGACTGAAGGAGCTCGTCGTGGTGTCGGTGAACATCACCGTCGCGCCGGCCCCCTGGTTCCAGTCGTCGCCGGCAATCGTCCATGTCCCATCGGCTTCGCGGGTGATCGTGAGGTGGCTCAAGCCGCCGCCATCGAGAACACTTGCGTGGGTCGCATCGATCTCCTCGGTCGCCCAAGTCTTGTCCTTCGGTGGAATGCCGCTGGCGACCTGGGCCCACTGCACCGCCCAGGTCGCCTTGCAGCGGTGGACCTCGAAGACATACCCGTTGCCCTTGGCATCCAGGAGCATCAAACAGATCGAATCAGCACCCTGGTCGGCATCGCCCCAACCCCAGCCGTAATCGAGCGAAAACGCCAGCTTCCTGGGGTTCTTGACCTCGTCAAACGTCGTGGTCAGCGAACCGTTGGGTTTGTTAGCGGCGAAACGAGCCACAAGGCCGGGGTTGTCAGCGGCTTGGCGCGGGTACGCGTAAACATCCCAGTCGCCCTTTGCCTTCCAGCCAAGGGCCTCGAAATCGCCTTTGGAAAAATCGGTGTCGACGACCGTCTGTGCTTGGCAATTCGCCGGGGCGACACCTATCGCCACTACGAACAGAGCCATTCCGTGTACAGTCGATGTTGCTCTCATAATTACCCTTCTTGGCCTTTGCGCCCGCGGTCATTCAGGGCTGCCTAGGCGTCAGTGAACCACCCCAAATTATCTACGCGAGGATCGCATCGATCGGTTTGCCATGGTCGATGTCGAGCCGTTTGCGACCGGGAATTTCGAGCCGGCGCGAGTCGAGCCCGAGCTGCTTGAGGATCGTGGCGTGGATGTCGGTCACGTAATGCCTGTGCTCAACCGCGTGAAAACCGATTTCGTCGGTTGCGCCGTGGACCACGCCCCCTCGGATTCCGCCTCCCGCCAGCCAGACGCTGAAACCAAAGATGTGATGGTCGCGGCCGTCGGCCCCTTGCGAGCCGGGAGTCCGGCCGAACTCGGTGGCCAAGATCACGAGCGTCTCGTCCAGCAGCCCGCGCTGCGCCAGATCGTGCAAGAGCGCCCCCACCGGCTGATCGACCGCCAGGGCGTTCTGTTCATGGTTCGCTTTGAGGCCACCATGCGCATCCCATCCGCCGGCTCCGCCCGCCGCGTGCTGGACTTGAATGAACCGGACACCACGCTCGACGAGCCGCCGGGCGGCCAGCATCTGCATGCCGAAGTCGCGGCAGTGTGGCAAGTCGAGTCCGTAGAGTGCCTTGGTCTCGGCGGTTTCCTGGGTGAAATCGACCGCTTCGGGCACCGACCGCTGCATGCGGAACGCCAGCTCATACGAGGCGACCCGCGCCGCCAACGCCGCGTCGCGCGGCGATTCGGCACCCCGCAGCGCGTTCAACTGCTTGAGCAAGTCGACACCCACGGCCAGCGCCTGTGGCGAAAACGATCGCTCAGGGCGTCCGAAATCGAGCGGATTGGCCGGGTCGATCCGCAATGGGACCGCGTCGTGAGCCGGCCCAAGATAATGCCCATCCTTCTTGTTCCAGTACTCTCGGTTCCCGAAGGAGATGAACTGCGGCAGGTCGTCGTTGAGCGATCCCAATCCGTAATGGACCCACGCGCCCAGGTTGGGGAAGTCGCCGTCGTTCTGGTGCCGTCCCGAGTGGAACTGTGTCTGGGCGCCGTGATTGCTGTCGGTCGTCCACATCGATCGCACGATCGCCAGCCGGTCGACCTGGCGAGCGATGTGCGGGAACCAGTCGCTCACCTCGATGCCACTTTGGCCATGTTTCCGAAAGCCGACCTGCAGCGGGTAAAGCGTATTGCGCTGGTTGCCGTTGGCGTCCGGCACGACCAGCCGCTCGATGGCGAGCTTTTTCGGGTCTTGGGCATCCGCAAACGGTGTTTCGGCGATGGTCTTGCCGTCGTATTTCGTCAACATGGGCTTCGGATCGAAGCTCTCCATGTGGCTCATGCCGCCGTTCATGAAGAGCCAGATCACGCTTTTGGCCTTGGGCTCAAAATGTGGACGACCATTGGGAGGCGTCCAGCCACCATCGCCTGCCACGACCTCTCGCGCGATGCCGTCGCGGTGCAGCATAGCCGCGAGCGCCAGCGATGCGAACCCGCATAAGAACCCTCGCCGCGGTTGCAATAATGCGTTCGAAGGGGCGCGCCGCGCTCGATGATGTTGAATGTCGGGCATCAAAGTCTCCACGGATTCGATCAACGTACTGTGACAAAGTTGTTGTGATTCAACAGGACCCACACCAAGTGCGCACGGGCAAAGCCGCTCGCGGTGTTTCCTTGTTCCGCTTCGGGCAGTTTCTTCCAAGCATCAAGCGACTGAGCGCTGGCGGTCACTTCGGCCTCGGCCGGCTCGCTGCCCAACAGCACTGCGAACGCAAGACGGATGAACGCCGCATCGTCATCGGCCGCCGCGCCATTGGCGGCGAGCTGTTGCGTCAGTCGATCGGCGATGGGTCGCGACGCGTCGAGCACCAGGCGACTGTTGATGAGCGCGAGCGCCTGCTGCGGCACGATACTCTGTTCGCGCCGGTAGCATTCCTTGACCAGCGCTTCGTCGAACAACGTCAGGAATAAGTTACGCTCGTTGTTCGAATGGAAAAAATAGATGCTGCGCCGCGTCGAATCGGCCTGGTTGGCCGGCGGCACCGGCGGCCCACCACGAATCGAGTCGAGCGTGCCGGCCAATGCAATAATCGAATCGCGGACCGCTTGCGATTCAAGCCGGCTCGCCGTGCGCCGCCAGTAGTGAACGTTTTCTGGATCCTTGGCGAAGTTCGCCTCCCCCCCGGCCGATGACGACGACAATCGGTACGTCGCCGACTGAACGATCAAGCGGTGCAGGTGTTTCATGCTCCAACCGCTCTCGATCAGTTCGGCCGCCAGCCAATCGAGCAGGTCGGCATTCGTCGGTGCCGTCCCTTTGCGCCCCAAATCGAAGACGGTCGGAACCAGCGGCGTCCCGAAATGGCGGGTCCAGAGATGGTTGACGGCAACCCGCGCCGCCAGCGGATTGCGACGATCGGTGATCCATTCGGCAAGCGCCTTGCGTCGGCCGGTGCTGCGAGGCTGAAAGGCAACGGCCGGGTCGTCCGTGACCGAGCTGAAGAACCGCGTCGGAGTCCATCGCGCCCCGGCGAACTTCGTAAATTGCTCGCTCGGCTTCGCAATCTGCTCCTCGATCTGCTTGAGCGATTTGTCGAGCGCCTCGCGCGCCGTGGCGACCTCCTTTGCCACCGCTTCCTGCTTGTCGGCGGCCGCGCGGTGCAGTCGCAGTTCGGCCTCGGCCAGCGCCAACCGGGCCTGCGCGGCCGCGAGCTCGCGTTCCGCGCGAACGGCGGCGCGCGCCGCTTGCCGAGCGGTTTCAGCGGGTGCAGTTCCGTCCACGGCATCGCCCTGGTCCGTTCGAGTCCCTTCGGACTGCATTGCCGCGGCGCGCTTTTCGACGCCGTGCATTTCGGCCCGTGCCGCCGCCAGGGCAAGCTCCGCCACTTGCAACTCGTGCCGGGCTTCGGCCACGGCCTGGGCAGCCACCACGGATTCGGCGTCACGATCCTTCGGCGCCGGCGACTCGGTTTTCTGTTTCGTCGGCAACGTCGCCTCGTTCCTCTGCGCCGCGGCGAGCTTCTCGCGGGCGGGGCCAACGTTGGCTTCGGCCGTTTCGACCTTCTTACGGGCCGCGGCGAGGTACGCCTCAGCGACCCACGCGCGCCGCTCGGGCTGCCACGATTCCAACGACAGTTCGACCGGTATGATCTTCAGCGGTTCGAATTCCAGCACCGCTGGAATGCCGGGCTCGATCGCCAACGATTTGTCCGGAGAGCTTTCCTGGCCGCGAATGAAACGGTACGTGGGCGCGTCGGGCAAGCCGTCAAAGGCGCGGGGAATGCCGTCGCGGGCCAGGTCCGCTTCGCCCGGCAACACGTCTACCCGCACGTGGTAAGGCTCGAAGAATGCCCGCAAGCGGTAATAGTCGGCCTGTGGGAACGGGTCGTACTTGTGGTCATGGCACTTCGCGCAGTTGATGGTCAGGCCGAGAAAGCCCTTGGCGACGTGCTCGACCGTCTCGTCCATCCATTGATTGCGATTGAACAGGAAGTAGTTTCGCGCGAGGTACCCGGTGGCCCGCAGTTTGTCGAGGTCATTCGGGTACAGTTCGTCGGCGGCGAGCATCAACCGCACCATTTCATCGTACGGCGTGTCGAAATTGAGCGATTCGACGATCCAGTCGCGCCAGTGCCAAATGTGCTTCTGGCTGTTGCGCAAGTCGTTGCCCAACCCCCACCAGTCGCTGTAGCGCCAGACATCCATCCAATGCCGCGCCCAGCGTTCGCCATGTCGCGGATCGTCCAGCAGCCGCGCCACCACTTGTTCGTACCAATCAGGCGATTTGTCGTCGTCGAACGCGGCGATTTCTTCGGTGGTCGGCGGCAGCCCAATCAGATCGAGCGACAATCGGCGCCGCAAGATCAGCCGCGACGCCTCGGCCTGCGGAGTGAGTCCGAGCTGCTCATGTTGCCGTGCCACGAAGCCATCGATGGGATTGCGTCCCCAGTCGAAGCGACGCGCCTGCGGAACCGCTGGTCGGCGGATCGGACGGAACGCCCAATGTTCGCGAGGGTCGGCTTCGGGCTGTTCGTCCGATGGCGCCTGGGCGCCGGCCGCGATCCAGTCGCGCACGAGCGCGATTTGCTCAGGCGAAAGCGGCTCGCCTTCCTGCTCCGGCGGCATCCGCTGGGCGACATCGGCGGCGGAGACTCGCACCAGCAGGAGGCTCTTTGCCGCGTCACCTTTTACGACGGCCGGACCGTCGTCACCCCCGCGCAACATCGACTCGACGGTGTCGAGCCGCAGGCCCGCCTGCTGTTTGAGACCGCCGTGACAAGCGAAGCAGCGCTCCCGCAACAACGGCTTGACCTGCTTCAGGTAGTCGATCTTGCCTTGCGCCGCATCGTCGCTGGCCGTCGGCGGCTCCTGAGCAGAACACGGACCGTGGGGTACCACGCACGACACGACACTTGCGATGATCGCGATAAACAGATTGCTGCGAAGAACATCGTCAGCCGTTTCTCTCACCGCGACAACCCTCGATTCGTCGGCGCCCCTTCGGTCGGAGCTTGTGAAACCTTTGGATCTTTTTGGAATAGCCCGCTTCCGTAGTGAGCGGTGCTCACACGACGCATTATACTCGACCTTCCGGCACCCAACCACGAATCCACGGGGCAACCGAACTTTGACGCCTGAACTGGCCATCTTCGTCATTGCTCAATTTGCATTTCGCATTTCGCGCTTTGCAATGTCGTCCGTTCTCCGCGGCCCGCCTTCGCTCGCGTTTGAACACAAGCGCGCCCCGACATCTGTTGCTCGACGGACTGTGCGGAGGGAGCCTCGCATGGCCCCTTGCGCTCCGTGTCCGTGGTGGGATCGGAAAACTCGTTTTGAGCTCTCGCTGCTTCGCCCTCAGCCTCCGCGCGTGCCCGCCGACGAGCAAGAGGTTGTTGCCCTCGATCGCCGCGCGCCACCCCACGTTTCCTGTTTTCTATCGAAGGTTTCGCGTTTTCCTGCGCGTTTCCAATCTCGTTTCGCAATGTCTCAGTCGGTTCCGGGGCACCCGCGATGCGGGTCGGCTCCGCGCTTTCTTCCCCTGTTTTCGTGTTTTCTATCGAAGATTTCGCACTTTCTTGCGAGTTTCCAATCTCGTTTTCCGAGGCTTCGGTCGGTTCCGGGGCACCCGCGAAGCGGGTCGGCTCCGCGTTCTCTTCCCCCGTTTTCGTGTTTTCTATCGAAGATTTCGCACTTTCTTGCGATTCTTCCGCCTCTTCCACCAGGTCGAAAAGGCTCCACACGAAATAGCTCCCCGCGCCGCTGCCGACTCGGCCGCAATCGGCGCCGGCGATTCCCTTGGCGCGATACACCACGTGCCAGGGAATGCCGGCCTCATCGGGCGCCGCGCGCAGCTCCTTCGCCGTCTTGGGACCAAGGGCGAGCTCGTCGCGCAGCCAGCGCGCCGCGTCTTCCTGGTCGAGCCGCGCGGCCGTGGCCCAGCACACCGCCGCGCCCACGCGGCGCCGCCCCCAGACCACCCGGCCCTCGGGCGTCTCGAACGAAAGGGCGTCGTCCATCTCGGCCAAGGTGTTCTTGGCGGCCGCCAGATACCTGCGGCAGGGCCGGCGGCGATCGCGCACCACGGCGAACAGCAGGGCCAACTCCGCGACCCCGCCCAGCTTGTCGAGCCAGCGGCGCAGGTTGTTGGCGCCCGGCACCTCTGGCGCGCGGGCCGCGGCCACGATTGCCACGCCGCGGCGGGCGGCCAGCTCGCCCAGCTCGCGCAACGTCTTCGACGGGAAGCTGCGATTGCCCTGCTCGAGGTACAGCTCCAGCGGGTCGATCACCACCAGCTTGACACTGGGTGCGGACGCCAGGAACGAATCGAGATGGGCCAGGTCACTGTAGGCCCGGAACGGGCGCACGCAGGGTGTTTCTTCGATGAACGTGACGTCGGGCACATCTCCCATGACGTGGAACTTTTTCGTATCGGCGCCGAGCGCCGCCAGCCGCGGCTTCACGATTTCCGCCAGGTCTTGGTGCGTGATCAGCAACACCTCGGCCGCCTCGCGTGGAACGTCGCTCACGTCTTGTTTGGCGCCTGGAATGGCCCCGTCTGGAAACGACCTATCTGGAAACGACCCGCCGCGTGAGACGCGGCTGGCGACATCCAGCAGCAGAAGGCTGGCGCCGGCGCCGGGCTCGCCCGCCACGACGGTCAGCCGGCCCAGCGCCACTCGGCCCGGCCAGAGCCATGAGATGGGCCGTTCCTCGACCTCGGCGAGGGGCCGGATTTGCGGCGCGGTGGGCAGTTCCTGCGGCTCGGCGGTGGGTTCGTCCGGCTCGAACCTCTGATCGCGTACTTGTTCCGGGTCCAGGAGCTCGTGGAATTCCGAAATCATCTGGCCGGTTTCATCGTAGTTGGACATGGCGTACCTCGGGGTGAGTGTTGAGCTCATGGCGAAATCCCGATTTATCGGGAATTCGGTCGATTGCCTGTGCCCCATAGTTAAGTGTACCGATGGATAGCTCCACTGTCAATAACTACTGTAGACAATGTTTTTGTTATCACTAATATTGTTGCATCATAGGAGGAGCGTCAGCCCCCGGTCGATCGTCGAGCGGCGTTCCGGCGGGTCCCCCAACGTCAACGCGTTGTTGGTCATTGTTGGCGGTGCCAGGCGACCCGATCCGTCGCGCCGGTTCCCTGCACGGGCTTGCCGCCGACCCACTGCTCGGGTAGCCCTGGCCAACCCAGTTTTCCAGGGCGCTATCGAGGTAGATGAACATCTGCGTCGGCCGGACCAGCGTGGCGACGCCGCCGATGTCGATTGTGATCCAAGGAGCCATGACAAAGAGCGGCCGGCCCAAGGTATCGATGATCGTATCGGTAATCAGGTGCAGGCCGCCATTCGGCGGCGTGGTCCAGCCGGCGGGCGGGTCGGTGGTGAGCGCCGTGTTCACGTCGGCGATGTGCTGTGTTTGCGCCCCGGTCGCCACGTCGAACTGGTCGCGGACCAGGAATCCACGCTCGTCCTTCCGCCAGGTCGGGTTGCCGTACAGGTCAAAGTATTGCGTGGTGCCATCGGCGACGCCCGAGCCGTTCTGGGCCGTGCTCACGACCGGCCAGGTAGTCGTGATCGACTGCACAGCCAGCGTGCCGGGGAACAGCGTGTAACTGAAGCTCGTCGTGATCCGGTGCGATTGGTAGGGATCGACCGTGATGTCGTCGGGGAAGACGGTGTACGAGGTGATCGCGCAATACGTCGGCAGGCGATCCGTTAGCGAAAGCTCCGTTGCGACTGTCGATATTAGACAAGTCCCGTTTAGCTTCCCGGCCCCAAACCAGACGCCTTTCATCAATCTGATGCGACAGAAGACCTGGCCTGCCCGCTACCAATCCGCTATGTGCCGAAAAAACACGCCAGACAGAACCCAGATAATGGTTCCCACGATCGATAGCACGAGTGTCTTCCTCGTCGGCCAAACGACGTACGAGATTACTCCTGGCCAAAGGACGATGGCCACGGCGACGCCAATGCGCGCGTTCTCGACGTGCCCTGTTCCTGAACTCACCATTTTCTCCGTCGCGTCGCTTGAAAAGCCGCCCTCTCGCGAACACGAAGAGGATGGATGTCTTCCTCTCTTTTCCTGACGACGACCATGTTGTTGCCCGGCGCGCCGCCGCCGGTCGGGTCGAGCCACGTGGCGCCTGGTTGGCTGAGGCGCGGCGCGCGCCCCATCTACCCTTCCAACCGACGAAGGCATTTATTGAGCTGCTCAACCACCCATGCACGGATTCTAGCGTCGTCCCACTTGTACATCTCAAACTGACAATCGGCGATGCGATTCGAATCATCAGGGTTTGCCGCCGCGTTTTTATTGTCGTCGCCGCTTGGGATGATGAATACGTTGATCTTCAGCAAATTCCATTTCGTCGCGGAGGCGATCCAAACCATCGCTCCAGGGGAATCGGAGTTGTAGCTAAGAAAAACGCGGACACCCCAACTACCTGGGGCGATCGGTGAGGCGACTGCGCATCCACAACGAGCCGCGACGAACGCGGTGCTCGCCGGTTCGACCACCTTGGTCGCGATGCGTTTGATCTCCTCCACCACCGCCGGGTTGACACCGAAAAGCTCCGCGAGGGATTTCGGGGCGGATTTCGACACATCGTCGGGAGTTTCCTTGGCGCCGTAGCGTTTGAGAAGCTCGACAATCGCCGGGCGCCTGCTGCGCCGAGCGATCATGGCGGGCGTGTCGCCATGATAATTGCGAATGTTGGGATCCGCTCCAAGTTCAAGTAGTAATTCGGCGCACTCGGGGGTCACGTGCACGACGGAATGCAGGAGCGTAGCGCCGTGCTCGTTGGTGCCATTGATGTCACCTCCGTTCTCGACGAGAAACGTGAGAAACGAACGAGTTCTCGAAGTCGGTTGATCTGGAATCGGACGCTCGCGCGACGCCTCTTCCAGGCAACGCCTCAACGCGTCGTTGAATAATTCGTCCGGACGATGAAACCGCCGCAGCGTGTCGGGGTGGTCGCGCAACATGGCGCGTAGCTCATCCGTCATCCCGAGACAAATCGCGGAACGAACGTCCAGCCGGGCACCTTGCTTCAGCAAATAGTGGGCGACAGCGTCACCCTCTTCATCGAAGGCCGACGCCGCGCAAAGCAGCGCTGTGCATCCCGACTGATCGGCGGCTTCCAGCTCGGCCCCTCGCGCCAGAAGCAGTTTGACGATCTTCAAATGCCCGTTTCTCGCCGCCGCGCGAAGAGGCGAGTCGTCGTCTCCTCCGACGACATTCAGGTCCGCGCCACGGTCGATAAGCAGCTTTGCCACAGCGAATTTACCGTCATTCGCTGCAACGTGCAGCGGCTCGTCTCCGCTATCCAGTCTAGCCCTTACAAGAGCAGGATCCGCGTCTAAGAGGCTGGCTACTTTCTTAACGTCGCCGTGCGCTGTCGCCTGGAAAATCGGCGAGTACGGCGAATCCCAGAGATCTTCGTCGGCATCGGAAGTCATCGATTGCTCCTGGAAATCATGATCGAGGTGCCGCTTACATAGACAAGTTCGAACGCGTCTATTCACCCGGACGGACCGGCGGGACGGGGTTGGGTGGCGGCGCCTGCGGCCCAGACACTCCGGGCGGCAAGGGCCGAGGTTGAGGTTGTGGTGTGTTGTCGAACGTCTCGGTTTGGAACGGCGGGTCGCCATTGTCGATCCAAGCCATATAGATGATCGAACTGGGCCTTGTCTCGGGCTTCAAAGTCGGGTCGATGCAGCCGTACACGAGCTTAACAAGAATGCAAACCTCCCCGTATTTGACGACGAGTTTCTTGACATGAATTTCGTGCTTTGCGAAATCGCCCTCATTCAAGACCTGATCGATCGGAAAGATGTTCCCGCTCGTGTATCCGCCGGAGCCTCCCAGGCACTGGGCTAGAATGTGCCCAGCCTGGTCTGTCGGGAGGCCAAGGCGTTCGCGCATTTTGCGAGCCAAAATAGTCGTATCCGTACCCCTGATGACTTCCTTGCCGTCCCGGCAAACACGAACCAACATCTCGTCGGTGACCTTGAAACAGTACTTGCGATTGGTGGGGGAAGCCACCGGGTGACCAAGGTAGATAGGCGTGTTGCAAGGGAGCATAAGATCACGGCAAGGTCCTCCACTAGTGATCTTTCGGCGCTTCGTGGTGAGCTTGCGGAGGCGTGCGATTTCCTCTTGCCAAGCGCGTTCACGCCGAATCAGATCTACATACTCGTTGACAATTAGAAACTGGTCCCCAGGGCATAGGTCCTCGTACCCAACAACACTCGCAGGACGGAAGAAAGTGCTTGGGTCAACCGCGCCGCCGGCGCCGGTGCCAGGACTGGGGATGCCGGGTGGTCGAACTCCAGGCCTCGAGCCTGGGCGTACTCCGGGGCGCGTGGCTGGCCGCGCCGCGGGACAGGTACGCTGCGCCCCGTACGGATCGAGACAATCGGTCGGCGCGTTAAGCACGTAGGCGTAATAATTCGATTCCCCGTCCGTTGGGAACGAGTCCCTCGAAATCCAGGTTCCCACAAGCGAGTGAAAGTAGCGCAGCCGAGCCAGGTACAAGCCCGTCTCGAAATCGTAGGTGTAGGCCGCGAATGGGATCTCCCAGTCATAGCTAGAGGTGGCTCGTGGGGCGAAGCCGCCGGTGAGCACACTGAACTGACCGTAAGCGGCGTAACGATATCGTTCCACGACCGTGCCGTTCGTATCGGCGATGGCTGTGACGTTCCAGTTTGGATCCTGAAGTACATACAGGCGGTCGCTTTGGCGGTCACGCAATACGAGATCGTCGAGATAGCGAAGGCCCCACACGAACTGGCGGTCGAAAGTGGTGGAAACGCCAAGGCGCTCCTCGATCGGCTGCCACGAAGCCGTGTAGTAGATGTGCCGTAAGCTGGAACCCACCAACGTAGTAACGCGGCGCCCAATGCCGTCGTAGCGGTACACCCCCGCGGCGGCCCCATCAATCCACGGTGATACCAACCGGTTCCAGGCGTCGTACACACCCGCCAGACTTGCGGTCGGCGAGGTCGGCTGCGGCATCAAGGTCATATTGCCAGCGAGGTCGTACGCCGGCTGCACCCAGCCGCCGCCGGTGATGGACATGATTTCGTTAAAGAGGCTGTGGGTACGGGTCTGGACAAGGTCCCACGCTCCGGCCCCTTAGGGTTACCGGGATCTTTTGCAGTTTGTCTTGGGATTCGTGTGGCTGTTCGGCCAGAGGCGCGGCGGCCAATGGCCATCATCTCCTGTGTCCCGGTGTTGTGGTCGCCGGATGGCAGCGCGTGT
>Ga0265313_10000049_pt1 | contig 111617 bp, 98 predicted proteins | sample 4123metaG_FD_203122 | JGI IMG/M metagenome (GOLD analysis project Ga0265313, IMG submission 203122) | Rhizosphere microbial communities from Carex aquatilis grown in University of Washington, Seatle, WA, United States - 4-1-23 metaG | ecosystem: Host-associated > Plants > Roots > Rhizosphere >... | reverse complement strand
CCTGCTTAAGCGGGGCGGAATGGCGCGCCTGTCTGAGTTCGCGAAGCAGGGCATCACGGCCGCCACCATTGCCCGCATGCGCAAGAAGGGTGTCGTCCTTCAACTTAGCCGCGGACTCTATCAACTCCCGGACGCGGGCGGCGGCGCCAATCATTCACTCGCCGAAGCAGCCAAGCTGGTGCCGAAAGGTGTCGTGTGCCTGGTCTCGGCGCTCGCCTTTCATGAGCTGACCGATACCATTCCCCGCAACGTGTGGATCGCGATCGGACCGAAGGACCGCCGGCCTGCCGTTACATATCCTTCGCTTCAAATCGTCCGGTTTCGCGACAAGATGCTTCACACCGGCATCGAGCAACACCGCATCGAAGGCGTCTCGGTCCGCATCTACAACGTCGCGAAGACAGTGGTCGATCTGTTCCGCTACCGCCAGAGCGCCGGCACGCGCTACAAGAATAGTCCCGGCCTCAATATCGCGCTTGAGGCACTTCGCGAGGCGCTCCGCCAGCGCAAGGCGACGCCGGCCAAGATCGCCCAATACGCGAGCGAAGCTGGAATCTGGAAAGTCGTCGAGCCTTACCTCCAGGCAATGACCGCCAATGCCTGAGTCGAAGCGCAACATGGGCGCCTCGGTGCGCGCGCGGCTTCTCACCCTCGCCAAGGAACGCAAGCAGCCCAACGATCTGCTGCTCACGCGCTATGCGCTTGAGCGTCTTCTCTATCGCCTCAGCACCACCAAGCACCGCGAGCGCTTCATCCTCAAGGGTGCGTTGCTCATGACGACGTGGTTCGATCAGCCATTCCGCCCCACGCGCGACCTCGATCTGCTTGGTTCCGGCGATCCCGACCCGCAGGCGATGCTTGCCGTCTTCCGCGGAATCTGCGCCATCGACCTCGACGACGGCGTCGTATTCGACGTCGCGGGACTTGCCGTCGACCTCATCCGCGAGGAACTGGAATATGGCGGCCTGCGCATCAAAACGTACGCCGCCGTCGGCGGCGCGCGCATCCGTGTCGTGGTCGATGTCGGGTTCGGCGACGCCATCGAACCCGGCGCCACCGACCTGGACTTGCCGGTCTTGCTGGACTTGCCGGCGCCGCGGCTTCGTGCCTATCCGCGCGAGACGGTCATTGCCGAAAAGTTCCAGGCGATGGTGGCGCTCGGCCGCGCCAATACGCGCATGAAGGACTTCTACGATATCTGGCTGCTCTCGCATGCCTATGAATTCAAGGGCGACGGGCTCGCGCGAGCGATCGCCGCGACCTTTGACCGGCGTAAAACGCCTATCCCCGCCGAACGCCCCTTTGCGCTCACCCGCGCCTTTGCCGATGATACCGCCAAGCAACAGCAATGGGCTTCATTCGCTGACAGCATCGGCGCCCAATTGCCGCCGCTGCCCGAGATCATTGAGGACCTGGCCGCGTTCCTAATGCCGCATGCCGAGGCCGCGCTCGAAATTGCGAAAGGAAAAACCTAGGCACCCCGACCACGCGAATGCACGTCAAAAGTGCAGAGAAAGCCCCGGAATTTCTGCCACCGATCGAAAAAATATGTGGGTAATTTTGCGTCCAACAAAACGTCCAACGTTCCGTGCAACATTTTTGAGCGCTCGGGACTAAGACGTTGATTTTCTGTCGGTAATTCAATGGAACGAGGCGCGTCGCCCGCTCCAATAGACCTCTTCGCCCGCTCCAATGACTCTCTGTCTAAGTGCCGGAAATTCCCTAATACTCGGCATGCTCACCTTTTGGCGGCCGGGGTTGATACTCTTGGCGTCGCGAAAGATCCAACAAACGTTTGACGTCTCGCTCAATACGTTCGTGCAGCGATCCGATTCGAATCTCCGGTTCATTGGGAACCGGCTCGCTACGCCATCATTGATCCTGATTGATTCTGGCCCCGAGGCCGACGGTCTGATAATCTGCGCGGTAATCTTGCCTTTATCTTCCCGGATGTCGCTGTGTCCCTTTTGCCGCTCGAAAATCCCGTTCAGACGCCGCTTCTCGAAACGTTGCTGGAATTGGACCAGGCAATTCTCGATGCGCTCCCCATCGGCGTATACGCGTGCGACGTTGACGGCCGGATCGTCCGCGTCAATCAGCGCGCTATCGAACTGTGGGGCCGTGCACCCCGGCTGTTCGACTCCGTGCAGCGGTTCTGCGGTTGCTACCGCGTCGAGAGCCTGGAAGGCGACTTCATCCCGCCCGCACACACGCCTATGGCTCGGGCGGTGCTTGCCGGCGAAAGCTTCGACGGCGCCGAGGCCGTGGTCGAGAACCCGGATGGGAAGCGCTGGGTAGCTCGTCTCGATGTGGCTCCGTTGCGCGATGACGAGGGGATGGTGGTCGGAGCCATCAACTGCTTTCAGGATGTCTCACGCGAGCACGAGATGCGGCGCACGCTTGAGCGCCAGCAGCACAATTTCAATCTTGCCATGCTCGCTTCCAACATGGGCACTTGGCGCTACAGCATGGCCGATAACATCTGCATCTACGATGAGAACGCGCAGCGGCTCTATGGTCTGACCGAGGCGCGCTTCCGGCATGACGAGGAAGGGGTGAAAGCCAAGTTCCATCCCGATGATTTGGACCGCATGTGGACTCATGTCGCCAAGGCGCTCGATCCCGAGGGCGATGGCCGATACGAAGTTGAGTACCGCGTCAAACAGTTCGATGGGACCTGGCGCTGGCTCAGTGCCTGGGGCCTGGTGGAGTTCGAGGGCCAAGGCGCCGCCCGCAAGCCTGTCGCTATCACGGGCGCAAGTCGCGATCTTAGCGAGCGCAAGAAGACCGAACAATTGGAGTGGCTGCTCGGCAACGAGATGAATCATCGAGTCAGGAATACGTTGGCCACCGTGCAATCGATCGTGCTGCAGAGCCTTCGCGGGACCACGGACATTGATGCCGCGCGCAAGGCCGTCGACGCGCGCATTGCCGCTCTCGCCGGAGCTCACGAACTGCTTACGGATCGCAGATGGTTGGGCGCCGATCTTAAAGAGATAGTCGCGCGCGCGATGGCTCCATTCGCGACCGACGGCAATATCACCGTCGACGGCCCTTCGGTGCAAGTGACGCCGAAACAGGCGATGGCTCTTTCGTTGGCCCTGCATGAGCTGGCCACGAATGCGGCGAAGTACGGTGCGCTCTCTCGAACTGCCGGCCGGGTCGAGATTCTATGGCGGGCGCAGAAGGAACAGTTCGTGCTGCATTGGCGGGAGAGTGGCGGCCCGACGGTCGTTCCCCCGACGCGCCGAGGTTTCGGCAGCCGGCTGCTCAAGGACGGCTTATCACGCGATTTCGACGGTGAAGTTCGCCTGGACTTCCCGGCCGACGGCGTTCGCTGTTGCCTTACCCTTGCGCGTTCCGAAAGCTGCGAAGCAGGTATCGCCGCGGCTTAACGCCAAGAGACCTCGTAACATCGAAGTTTCTGCCGCGCCGGACCGGGGTGTCCGGATCGGCTTTTGGCTACAGCACGGCAGCGATCCGCACAACGCGACGATATCACGCACAAACTGCGTGATTGTGCGGCGTTTACCTTCCGGGCGCCGCTTTCAATAGTGGCCCTCAACAAGAAAAATCCGGGAGGAAGCCATGAAATCGCGCATGACATCGCGCGTGCTGATGCCAAAGGCATCGACCAGACGCTCATTATTGCTCGGCGGCGCCGGCGCGTTAACCGCCGCTGCGATCGGTATTCGCAGGCCTGCGCGCGCCGCGCCCGCGCTGCAGAAAGTCAAAATCGTCATCCCGCAGAGCAGCGTGTTCTGCCTGAATTATCTCGGCGGCAAGGACGCGGGCGTGTTTGAAAAACACGGCATCGACCTCGACATCGATCCGCGGCCGTTCGCCGGCTTCCTTGCCGGTCTGCCGAGCAAACAATGTATGACAACGACCTATTCGGGCATGGACGCCATCCTGAAGATCGACGAGGGCGTCGACTGGGCGATTATCGGCGGCGGATTGACGGTGGTGCAAGATGTCCTTGTTCTCAAGCAATCCCCGATCAAGACCCCGGCCGACTTGCGGGGCAAGAAATTCGGCGCCTTTTCCACTGGCGCCGGTTCGTTCAAGGCGGCGCGGGCGGCGATGATCGATGCTTTCAAGCTCGACGTCATGAAAGACACCAAGCTGCAGCAGGTCGCCGGCCCGGCGCTGACCAAGCTGCTCGAGCGCGGCGATCTCGATGCGATGATCAATATCAGCTCGCTCAACCTCGCGGCGGAAGCGCAGAAAGACAAATTCCGCGTGCTGTTCTCGCCGAACGATTTCTGGGTCAAAAAGACCGGCTTTCCGATCGTGTGGGCGGCGCCGCTTGTGGCGTGGAAAAGTTGGGTCGACGAGGATCAGGCGCGGGCGAAAAACTTCACCGCCGCGGTCGCCGCATCGTTCGAGTGGCTCGAGAAGCCGGAAAATCTCGAGGCCGCCGTGAAGAGCCACGGGACGCTGGCCGGCGTGACCAAGCCAGAGGACGTCGCCGAGTATAAAGACTGGTTGCAGCACAAAAACATGTTCATGACCCGCTGGGACCGCAAAGCGGTCGATGCGCAATGGCAGTTCCTCGAACTCGCGCAGCGTACGGGCATCATCCCCAAGGTGCCGCCGGAGGACAAATATGCACTGTTCGTGCAAAGCTGAACGTCCGGCCGAATGAGGGCAAAACGCGCCGAGCGGCGACGTGTGCCGGCGCCGCTCGAGCGCGTGTTGCCGGGAGTGCTGACGTTTGCGGTTTGCCTCGCCGTCTGGCAGGCGATCTCGTTGTTGTTTCTGCCGGTGTTCTTTCCGGGACCGGCGGTTTTGGTGGAGCGCATCGTCACGCTCTACAGCGAGCCCGGTACTTATGTGATCGTCGGCGAGACGCTGGCGCGGATCTTCGAAGGCTTCGCCGCTTCGATGCTGATTGGCACGGTGCTTGGTCTGGCGATGGGCCTGCGGCGTGGCATCGAGATCTTCTTCGACGGCTGGATCATGGTGCTGCTGACGTTTCCCGCGGTCTGCTGGGCGTTCCTCACCGTGTTGTGGTTCGGGCTGTCGCAGGCCGCTGCAATCATCACCATCGTGCTGATCGTGTTTCCCTTTGTGGCGCTCAATATCTGGGCCGGCACCAAGGCGATCGAGAAGGATCTGGTCGAGATGGGCCGCGTCTACAAGGCGCACCGGGTGCTGATATTGCGCCAGGTACTGGTGCCGCAGCTCATGCCGTACGTGTTTTCGTCGCTGCGGATCGCGCTGTCGCTGTCATGGAAAATCGCGCTCGTCGCCGAGGCGTTCGGTGCCAGCAGTGGCGTCGGTCAGAAACTGGTCAATTGGTTTCAAGAGACCCGCGTCGACATGATGCTGGCGTGGGGCGTGAGCTTCATGGTCATCATGGTGTTGATCGATCTTCTGGTGTTTCGCACCTGGGCGCGGCGCACCTTTGCCTGGCGGCCGCAAGTTGCGGCGTGAGGAGTGCGACGTCCGATGCCCATCGGTGCGCATCGGTCTCGATCGGCCCACTGAGAAAGACAGGTCTGGAAGATGTCTGCGTACCGCACGCGTAACGTTCAACGCGACGAGGCCGTCATATCGGGGGAGCGCATGAGCCAACGTTCCGCTGGGGCCTCGGCCATCACCATCGACCGCCTGACGAAAAGATTTCCGGCGCCGGGCACCAAACAGGCGTTCGTCGTTCTCCAGGACATCAGCCTGACGGTCGACGAGGGCAAATTTGTCAGCCTGGTCGGCCCGTCGGGCTGTGGAAAGTCGACGCTGCTGAACGTCATCGCCGGGATCGAATCCTATGATGCGGGCACGGTCGCCATTCATCCGAAGGCCGGCCGGGTGGCCGCCGAACCCCGCGTCGCCTATGTGTTTCAGAGCCCACGGCTGCTCAACTGGCTGACCGTCGAGGGCAATATTCAGTTCGTGCTTCAGGCGCAGGGCGTACCGCGGTCGCGCTGGCGCGAGCTGGTGGCGAAGAATCTCGACATGGTCGGGCTGGCCGGGCAGGAGCGCAACTATCCGCTCAATCTGTCGGGCGGCATGCAGCAGCGCGTCGCGATCGCCCGCGCGCTCGCCATCGAACCGGACATTCTCCTGATGGATGAGCCTTTCAGCCATCTCGATGCCATCACGGCGAGAAAGCTCCGCTTCGATCTCATGGAGATTCTAGCCCGCGCCAAGCCGACGATCCTGTTCGTAACGCACGACCTGTCGGAAGCCGTGTTCCTGTCCGACAACATCTACATGATGAGCACCAAGCCGGCGCGCATCTTCAAACGCGTGACGATCGACGTCGCGAGACCGCGCAAGCTCGACGAGCCGGCACTGTTCGATCTGGAAAAGACGCTGGTGCGCGAATTCTTCAGCGTGGTGGAGCCCAGTGCCTAAATGGCGTCCAGCCTAGCCAGCATAGGCCTGCGCGCAGCCTCGATTGCGGTGCTCATCCTGCTGTGGTGGGCGGGCGCCGCGGCGATGCACGATCCCGAAATTCTGCCGACGCCGCTCGTTATCGCTCAAACGATTCTCAAAGATCTGCACACGGCGGGCCCAGAAGGGGAGTCGGCCTATTACGACATCGGTATCACGCTCGCTCGAATCTTTGTCGCCTTCGCCGCGTCCATGATCGCCGGCATCGGCATCGGCCTGGCGATGGGGTTGAACCGGTTGTTCGAGCGCTCGCTGCTCGCCCTCATTCCCTTGATGCTGACGACGCCGACCATCCTCATGGTTTTCGTCGCCATCATGTGGTTTGGCTACAGCGAAGCCGGCGCACTCGTTGCAGTCATGGCGGTCGTCACGCCCTTCGTCGCCGTGAACATGTACGAGGGCACCCGCGCGATGGACAAATCGCTGATCGAAATGGCGGTGACGTTCAAGGCGGGCCGCTTGCTGCTTATGCGCAACGTCTACCTGCCGCAGTTGATGCCGTATATTTTTTCCGCGTTCCGCTACGGATTCGGCCAGACCTGGAAGATCGTGGCGCTCGCCGAAACTTTCGGACTCAAATTCGGCATCGGGTATATGTTTTTCTTCTGGTTTCAGCAGTTCGACATCGCTCAGACCTTGGCCTGGATCATGATGTTCGTAATGCTGATGCTCGTGCTCGAATACGGCGTCTTCGCGCGCCTTGAAAGCCGAGCGTTCGCGTGGCGAACGTCCTCGTTCGCGCGGGTGCGCGTCTGACCCTCGACGCAGCTTTCGCTCCGACCATCATGTAAGCTGCCGCGCGAATCGAAATGAAGTGCGCGACCGCTGTCGCCGCGTAGGCCCAAACGATCATGTCCGCCGAATCCGCCGGCCGGTCCGTAACCGTGCTCCTCCTGTTCTGGCTCGTCGGTGCCTGTCTGCGGATCACCGTTTTGGCGGTACCGCCGGTGGTGCCGCTCTTGCACGCAGATCTGCATCTGTCGGAAACCGGCATCGGCTGGCTCTCCAGCCTGCCGCCGATGCTGTTTGCGATTGCGGCCGTGCCGGGTGCGCTGCTCATCGCGCGATGTGGCATGCTGCCGGCGCTGCTCACGGGTCTGCTGCTTTCCGCCGCCGGTTCCGCGGCGCGCGGCGCGTTCGCCAGCACGGCGTCGCTATTTATCGCAACCATCGTCATGGGCGCCGGCATCTCAATTGTGCAGACCGTCATGCCGCCGCTGGTGCGCGCCTGGTTTCCGCAGCGCATTGGGCTCGCCACCTCCGTCTACACGAATGGGCTTCTGATGGGCGAGGTCATACCCGTCGGTCTCACCATTCCGCTCGTCCTGCCGCTCGTGCATCAAAGCTGGCGGTTGGATTTCGTCGTATGGTCGGTGCCAGTTTTGGCCGTCATGCTGCTCGTCAAGCTGGGCGCGCGAAGGCCCGGTGCGAGCGGCATGGCCCGCGCGCACCAATCCATTCCGCAGCGACGCTGGTGGCCGGACTGGCACGATCCACTGATCTGGCGGCTTGGCCTGATCCTTGGCAGCGTCAACGCCACTTATTTCGTCACCAACGCCTTCCTGCCCGATCTGATGATAGCAGCGGGGCGCCCCGATCTCGTCAGCAGCGCGCTCACCGCCATCAACGTCGGTCAGCTGCCGGCATCGTTTCTCATGCTGCCGCTGGCCGAGCGATTGGTGAAGCAGCCCTGGTCGTACGCATCGACAGGATTGCTGGCGACGCTATGCGTCGTCGCAATGCTCGTGACGCGGGGCTACTGGATCGTGTTCTGGGCCGGCCTGCTCGGGTTCACCGGCGCGGTCACGCTGATCCTGGCGCTGGCGCTGCCGTCGATTCTCAGCGCGGCCGACGACGTGCATCGCACCACGGCCGGCATGTTCACCATCAGCTACAGCTGCGCCATGGTACTGTCTGTCATCGTCGGCTGGCTCTGGGACGTCACCCATCTGCCGCTCGTCGGCTTCGCGCCGATCGCGCTGTGCGGGCTCGTCATCGCCGCGCTGGCGTCAACAGTACGACGCGTCGATGAGCGATCCGCTGCAACCGTTTAGCGTAGCTGGGTTGCTTTCACTCCCTGGCGCGCCCGCGATATGCTGATCGTATGCCCCGAACAAAAAATGCGTCACGGGAGGAATGCGCGTGAAGCACCATGAATTGCGGCGCGTCTTTGGCGCCTGCCTGATCGCCGCGGCTTCGCTGTTTGCAGCCGTCGGCGCGCGGGGCGACAGCTATCCGGATCGCGCCGTGCGGCTGATCATTCCGTTTCCGCCCGGCGGCAGTATCGACACGCTGGGCCGCATCTTGATGCAGAAACTGGGCGCCGCCTGGAGCCAGTCGACGGTGGTCGAGAACCGTCCCGGCGCCGGCGGCAATATCGGCTCGGCGGTCGCCGCGCGGGCCGCGCCTGACGGCTACACTCTTCTGCTCGCCGGCCAGTTCATGGCGGCGAATGTCACCATTGCGCCGATGCAGGGCTTCGATCCGGCCACGAATCTTGCACCGGTGGATCTGGTGGCGACCGGGAAGGATGTGTTGCTGGTACCGCCGAATTCGCCGTTCCACTCGGTCGGCGACATCGTGACCTACGCCAAGGCGCATCCGGGGCAATTGACCTATGCGTCGCTTGGCGTCGGCTCGAGCGGCCATCTGGCGACGATCCTGTTCAGCCAGGTGACCGGCATCACGATGCAGCATGTGCCCTATACCTCATTCGGCACGGCGGTCGCCGATGTCGGCGCCGGCCGCGTCTCGGTATGGCTGGCGACGCTCGGCGGTATCCTCGGCCAGGTCCAGGGCGGAAAATTCCGCGCGCTCGCCGTGTCCGGTCCGGAACGCGCAACGGAGCTTCCCAACGTGCCGACATTCGCCGAGCTTGGCGTGCCTTACGGCAACGACACGAGCTGGTATGCGCTGTTCGCGCCCGCCGGAACGCCGCCGGCGATCGTCGCCAAGATCAACGGCGATACCAATCGTATGCTGGCCGATCCTGACTTGAAGAGCCGGGTCACCAAGCTCGGCTTCCGCCTGGTTGGCAGTTCGCCCGGACAGCTCGGCACGTACCTGAAGAATGAAATCGGCAAATGGGCGACAATAGCCAAGGCCGGCGGCATCGTGCCCAAATAGGGCAGGGGCTTAATATCCGACCGCGAGCGCGCCGCCTTCGCGCGGGTCGGCGGCGCCGACAAAGCCGCCCGGTGTGATCAGGATCGAATTCGCCGAGGTAAACGGTCGCTGTGGCACGACCTTGTCGCCGCGCGCCTTCAGCGTGGAGACGACGATGTCGGGCACGCCCGGCTCAGCATAGACCTGATCCGGCACCCACTGATTATGGATCCGCGGCGCCGACACGGCGGCTGCGATGTCCATGCCGCGGTCGATGACATCGACGACGACCTGAAGCACGGTGGTGGTGATGCGGCTGCCCCCGGGCGAGCCGGTGATCAGGAACGGCTTGCCATCCTTCAGAACGATGGTCGGCGTCATCGATGACAGCGGTCGCTTGCCGGGTCCTGGCGCGTTGGCGGAATAGCCGACGAGCCCGTAGGCGTTGGGCGAATCCGGCTTGGCGGCGAAATCATCGAGTTCGTTGTTGAGCAGGATGCCGGTGCCGCCGGCGACGAGGCCGACGCCGTAACTGAAATTGAGCGTGTAGGTGTTGGAGACGGCGTTGCCGAAACGATCGACGACGGAGAAGTGCGTCGTATTGCGGCCTTCTCCGTCGACGCTGCCGCCAGCGCGGACGGCACTTGCAGGCGTCGCGTGGGTCGGGTCGATGGTGGCCTGCCACTGCGCTGCGTAACTCTTCGCCGTCAAACGCGCCACCGGGTTGTCCACCGTGCCGGGATCGCCAAGAAACAGCGCGCGATCCGCGTAGGCGCGTTTCATGGCTTCGACCATCAGGAAGGCAAACTGCCCCTGGTCGTCGAGCGCGAGGTCGTAGCCTTCCAGAATGTTGAGCATCTCGATGAGCTCGACGCCGCCGGAGGAGGGTGGCGGCATCGAGACGATGCCGTAACCGCGATACGTGCCGCGCACCGGCGCGCGCTCGACGGCGCGATATTGCTTCAGATCGTCGGCCGTCATCACGCCGCCCGCGGCCTGCACGGCGGCCGCGATCTTCTGCGCCATCGGACCATCGTAGAACGCGCGTGGGCCGTCTTTGGCGACGGTTTCGAGCGAGTTCGCAAGATCGCTCTGCACCAGCCGATCGCCGACCGACAGCGCGCTGCCGTCTGGTTTGAGAAATATTTTGGCTGAGGACGGCCAGCGTGCGAGCCGCGATGCGGCAAACGGTGGCGGCATGGTCGTGGCACTGACCGCAAAGCCATCGCGCGCCAGTGCGATTGCCGGTGCGATCAGGTCGGCGAGCGTGAAGCGCCCCGAGCCGTATTTCTGCTCGGCCAGCGCGAGTCCGGCGACAGTGCCCGGAATGCCGATCGCGAGCGCTGAGTTGCGCGATTTTTCCGGATCGGCGTTGCCTTGCGCATCAAGGAACGACGTGGCGGTGATCGCGGCCGGCGCTGTCTCGCGATAATCGATCGCTACATCGTCGCCGTCAGCGCGATGGATCACCATGAACCCGCCACCGCCCATATTGCCGGCGCGCGGATAGGTCACCGCCATCGCAAAGCCGACCGCGACCGCGGCATCCACGGCGTTCCCGCCCTTTTTCAGAATGTCGACGCCGACGCGGGCCGCCTGCGGCTCCTGCGCCACCACCATGCCGTCGTGAGAGGTTGCGGTTTGCGCACGACCGACCAGTTCTTGTCCGGCCGCCGCGCCGTGCAGGGCGCAAAGGGCGATCAGTGCCAACGGCGCGCAGCATCTGGCTCCGATGCGCGCCCAAAACGTGTTCTGTCTTGTCATTGTTTTACAGCATCGACGGCAGCACGCGGTCGGGCGGGCGGTGGCCGTCCAAGAACGTCTTGATGTTAACGATGACCTTTTCGCCCATGTCGACACGACCCTCGAGCGTGGCTGAGCCGAGATGCGGCAGCAGCACGACCTTGCCGGCGCGCGCGAGTTTGATGAGCCGCGGCGTGACGGCCGGCTCCTTCTCGAACACATCGAGACCGGCGCCTGCGATCTCCTCCGCCTCAATCAGCCGTCCGAGCGCGTTTTCGTCAATCACCTCGCCGCGCGCGGTGTTGACCACGTAAGCCTCGGGCCGGATCAGCTTGAGCCGACGCGCCGACAGCAGATGGTAGGTCGCCGGCGTGTGCGGACAATTTACCGAAATGATGTCCATGCGCATGAGCATCTGATCGAGACTTTCCCAGTAGGTCGCGTGCAACTCTTCCTCGATGTGCGGCGCCACGCGGCGGCGATTGTGATAATGGATTTTCAGGCCGAACGCCTGCGCGCGCCGCGCCACCGCCTGGCCGATGCGGCCCATACCGACGATGCCGAGACGTTTGCCCCAGATGCGATGGCCCAGCATCCAGGTCGGGCTCCAGCCGTTCCAGTCGGCGTTGCCGGTGAGCACATTGGCGCCCTCGGCCAAGCGGCGCGGCACCGCGAGGACCAGCGCCAGGGTCATGTCGGCGGTATCTTCGGTCAGCACACCGGGCGTGTTGGTCACGGTTATGCCGCGCTGTACCGCGCTCGCCACGTCGATGTTGTCGACGCCGTTGCCGAAATTGGCGATCAGGCGCAAGCGCTCGCCCGACTGGCTGATCACCGAGCGGTCGATGTGGTCGGTGACGGTCGGAACGATCACGTCGGCAGTCTTGGCGGCTTCGGCGAGCTGCGCCTGACTCATCGGCTTGTCGTCGTGATTGAGACGCGCATCGAATAATTCGCGCATGCGCATCTCGACGCTGTCCGGAAGCCGGCGAGTCACCACCACCAGCGGCTTTTTGCCCTGTGCCATGCTAGGACGCCTTGAAAGATCAACCACTTACGGCTCAGGAAAAGCGACAGACCGACGGGTTTTAGCGACGGGTCCGCCGGCTCAATGTCAACCATGCGGAGCGATTGCCCAGCGGTCAAGTTCGGCCTCGACGGGGCAGTACGCTACTTTGATTAAGGCAAAGGTTTCAACTCCTCTGGCATCACCGGCGTTCCTTCAGAGTTGGTGGAGGCGCGCACGAGGAACCTCCAAAGTATCGGCGATACCGTAGATGAGAGCGCGCTCCTTTTCTGATATGGGCTTGTTCAGCGAGACTAGTAGGCAACAGAACTTGATTAACATTTCGCGGTCATTCATTTGCATCTGGCTTCGATTCCGCACGAGGAGGTCCTTTGCGCGATCCGGTCCATCGCGAAGGAAGGTTTGTGCCATCTGAGTAATCGCACCGCGATCAAGCTGGGAGCCTCGGACTTGCAGATAAATTTCTGCAACACAATCAAGTTTATTCTCTGAGATGTTGCCATCTACAACTGACAAAGCTGTCAGCGTCCAAAGAATGTTACGCAAGGCCTGCTCGTTAGGAATATACCTCTGTTGTGACGGCGCAATTTTCGAAGTGGTTGCTTTGTTGTTGGTATTCATGGCCCAATTAAAAAGGCCTATTCCTAGCAGACCAATCATGGATGGGCCGACTATAATTGCAAAACACTTGAACCAATCCTCTTCAGTCCAATATCGAATTCGATAACGGTCGAATGGATCAAAGATCAGGAACACCCCGAGAATAATTACAGTCCACAACGCGGACCCCGCGGCCCAAGCTCTGAACCGAGTTGCATTAAGCAGGTCCTGTAGCTTGACTCCGCTTACCTTGAATACGCCCTCAATACCAACTTGTTGGCCGAATGCCCAACCCGCAAATCCTGCGGAGAATGGCATGACAATCCAACCAAGTCCCCGGGGAATGAGGCGGGTATTGAACAACGCTTCCATTGCTACAAACAGTGCCGCCTCAACAGCGAAAGTTGCGACAAAAAAAATCGCAAAAAACACAGCTCCTTGAACAATGGGACTTTTTGTAGACATTTGGGTCGCCGCGGGCGCTCACACCTTAGCAAACTAGCACATCCGGTGAAGAGCGGTGCCGCAATATTTGTCGCTCGTAACTCGCGAAGCCGCGCGTACGTCGTCCCACCTCTCATAAAGGGATATCAAGCCATCCCTTGGCATTCAGCCGAATGGGGATTTGCCGAGACCGAGCACACAGCGTAAATCTGAACGCCCCACTCCGGGGAAGCTAACGAAAGCGACGCCTCTCGTGCCTTTGATTCATAGACGCACACACTACAGCACCATCATTGTGCCGGTTGCCGGCGGCCCGCGCGCGCCAAATTGCGGACTTGACGCCCGCTGCAAGTGGGTCGAACTTTGCAAAAGCCGACGGGATGCCCTCAAAACCGACAATGCCCGATGTGTAACGCCTATTCTCGAATCGCGGCGCTTACCGCTATCCTTTCGAGTTTGTGCTTTGCTGCACCAGTAAAGGCAGGCCCGTTGGACTATGGCATCGCGGCGTATAACAGCGCCGACTACGCAACAGCGCTGCGATCTTTGAAGCCGTTCGCCGACCGAGGTGACCCCGAAGCGGAAAACTATCTCGGACTGATGAATGAATTTGGCCGTGGCGTACCACAGGACTACGCCCTGGCGCTGAAATGGTACCGGATCGCCGCGGAGCAAGGCGACGCCGAGGCCCAATACAACCTTGCATCCATGTATCAAAACGGCAAGGGCGTGTCGAAGAACTACGTTGAGGCAGTCAAGTGGTATAGGCGGGCTGCCGAACAGGGTCTTGCCGCGGGACAGCTTGTTCTCGGAGTCATGTACGAAATTGGCATGGTTGAACCGAAGGACCTTGTCTCCGCCTACATGTGGGTCAATTTAGCGGCTGCGCAGAGCTTACAAGGTGCGCAAGAGGAACGAGAAAAGATTGAGCGGCAGATGACTGCCGCGCAAGTCGCCGAAGCGCAGAACCTCTCGCGCGAGTGGCGGCCAAGACCAGAACGGTAGTTCGGTCGATGAGTGAAGATTTTCTTGATTTGGTCCAGAGATCGATTGACTACGGTCTCTCTATTGGTGGTTCGGCGTCGGTAATCTTTGACACTGCCGCCGAGCATGTGGCGGTTCTGCTAAGCGATGCGGTGGATTCCTTTCGCCGAGGATCGTTCGGCACATCCATTTTTCTTGCAATCACAGCTATGGAGGAAACGGCAAAGGCAGAAATCATAACGTTTCGCGTGCGCCCACGTCCGGACGGCTCAACGCGCGGACGCGATCCATTGCGCCATCATTTCACGAAACACCAGCTCGCCATCCGGGAAACCACGTTCATGGGCAGGCTGCCCAATCTCCTAGGCCCTGAGGTTTGCGCGCGACTTAAGCAGGAGGCCGGCACCGGCTGTTTTGAAAAGCTCCGGGAAAAAGCCCTTTACGTAGATTTCAACGAGCACGGAGTCCACACACCAGAGGCCACGATCACTCAGGAGCGAGCCCGCGAAATTGTGTTGCTGGCCCTAGAATGCGCCGATGACATACTTGTCGGATGGACCAATGCATCTTGGCTCCTTCGGCAACGCTTTGAACCCTGGTTCGCCGAATTTTCAATACGTCGATTGTGAATTTCCATTGCAGCGCCGTCGTCTCTAAAATCGATTGCGGCATTCGCCTTTGACCGTGGGACCCATCCCGACGGTCTTTTTGTGCCCGCGCACCGGCTGCTCTTCCGTCGGCGTCTCCTGTAGGCGCGTCAGCCCCCTGTGCCATTGCCTGCCTCTCGAAATTGGCCCGGAAGCTATTTTGCGCCGCGGACCGAGCGCCTCCGTCACCATGCGGTTCACGGGAAGCAGCGAGAACGGCCGTATGCGGCACGGTCCGTTCAGGTCTCCTTAACCCCGCTGACCGACACTTGAGGCCGGGAGGTAGTTCATCGTTTGTCTCTACCAGATGGATTGCGCTCTCACAAAGCGCGCCGGGGAATCCCGGCCTAACCAGGTTACGAAACCGTGACGGGGCATGGCGCGGGAACACCGCGTCATGGGAGGCTGATGATCGCGTGGCTTCGGGCCGTTTTCGCGGCATTGTTAACGTACACGTCGGCCGTCGCCCCACTGCATGCGGCCAGTGACACCGCACCAAGCGGGCTGCCCGTGCCGCGTTTTGTCAGCATCAAAGCGGATCGCGTCAATGTCCGAGGCGGTCCGGACAAGGACCACGACGTCTCTTTCATCTTCACCCGCGTCGGATGGCCGGTCGAAATCACCGCCGAGTTCGAGAATTGGCGCCGCATCCGCGATTCTGATGGGTCCGAGGGCTGGGTCTATCATTCGCTGCTGTCGGGCAAACGTACGGCGGCGGTGCAGCTCAAAGTGAAGACTGATCTCGCCATGCTGCACGCGGAACCCGACGCCAAGAGCCCGGTCACCGCGGAACTCGAGGCTGGGGTGATGGGAACGGTCAAATCCTGCAACGGCGCCTGGTGCCGCATTGCCGGCAAGAATTTCGAAGGCTGGGTCGAACAGGACGATCTGTGGGGTGTCTACCCCAATGAGAAGGTCGAATAATTCTTCCGTCGTCACCCGCGAAGGCGGGCGCGAGTATTCGCGTGGCTGCACGCCACGAATCTAAGAATTGCTGTGTTTACTGGATGGCCCGCCTGCGCGGGCCTTGAGCGCGGGGCTTAGCCCTGCTTACGCCGCAGCCGGACCACCACGTCGATGCGGGCGATCTCGTAACCTTCCGGCGGCGTTGGGGCCCTGCCGACCACGACGTCGCTGGCCGGAATGTCGAGCAGATCGTTCTTGTCCTCGACGAAGAAGTGATGGTGCTCGGTATTATTGGTGTCGAAATAGGCCTTCGAGCCGTCCACCGCGACTTGGCGCAGCAGGCCGACTTCGGTGAACTGGTGCAGCGTGTTGTAGACCGTGGCGAGCGAGACCGGCACCTTGGCGTGGGTCGCTTCCTCATAGAGCATTTCCGCGGTGACGTGGCGGTCGCCCTTGCCGAATAGAATCCAGCCCAAGGCCATGCGCTGCCGCGTCGGCCGCAAGCCCACTTCCCGCAGCTTCGACTTGACGTCATGCCAGGGACAGCCGGTCATGTCGCCGCGCATCGGCATTGCGCGCGGTTGAAAAACAGGCCCGAAGGCGGTTGAACGCGACTGTGTCATTGCGGCACCAGGAACCAAGGCTTGGATGAGATCGTTGCAAGTGAAATCATTATACGCCGGCCGGCGAATGCTGCAACTGTCATGCCGGTAACGGGGGGCCGCTTCCACGCCATAGCTGGGGATGCGACTGAGGACTTGGCTGGGGACGAATTGGGGGCCTGCCTCGGGTGCGGCTTTGCCGGTTTCCTCCCATATGTTAGGGGTTTGGACCGTCTTGGGGGCGGAGATGATGCTGATGCCTGAGCGCCGTTCTAATTTCGAATACGAGGACTTGCTGGCTTGCGGGCGTGGTGAGTTGTTCGCTGCGGGTCCACAACTGCCGCTGCCGCCAATGCTGATGTTCGACCGCATTTCCGAAATCGCGGAAGCCGGCGGCGAGTACGGCAAGGGGCTGGTCCGGGCCGTGCTGGATCTCAAGCCTGACCTCTGGTTCTTCCCCTGCCATTTTAAGGGCGACCCGGTGATGCCCGGCTGCCTCGGCCTCGACGCGCTATGGCAGATGCTCGGATTTTTTCTTGGCTGGGTTGGAGGTGCGGGCAATGGCCGTGCGCTCGGCATGGGCGAGATCAAATTCTCGGGCCAGGTGCTGCCGACGATGAAGCGCATCGTTTACGGCATCGACATCAAGCGGGTGATGCGGTCGAAACTCGTGCTCGGCATTGCCGATGGCTGGCTGTCGGCAGACGGCTCGGTGATCTACCGCGCGCTCGACCTCAAGGTGGGCCTGTTCCAGAACTCCGTCCCGCAGGCAAACGGCGCCTGAGCCGCATTTTGGACGCAGACAGGCGGACGAGGCGAAGATGAGGCGTGTAGTCGTCAGCGGGTTGGGTATCGTCTCATCGATCGGCAACAACACGCAGGAAGTGTTGGCTTCGTTGCGCGAGGCCAAATCGGGCATCGTCCGCGCCGACAAATACGCCGAACTCGGCTTCCGCTGCCAAGTACACGGCGCACCCACACTCGATGCGAGCGAAGTCGTCGATCGCCGCGCCATGCGTTTTCTCGGCGGCGGCGCCGCCTGGAACCACGTCGCTATGGAACAGGCAATTCGCGATTCAGGCCTGGAAGAATCCCAGGTGTCCAACGAACGCACCGGCCTGATCATGGGCTCGGGCGGCCCGTCGACCCGCGCCATCGTTGAGGCCGCCGACGTGGCCCGTTCGAAGGGCCCGAAGCGCGTCGGCCCATTCGCGGTGCCCAAGGCCATGTCGTCGACCGCCTCGGCGACGCTGTCGACCTGGTTCAAGATCAAGGGCGTAAACTATTCGATCTCGTCGGCCTGCGCGACCTCGAACCATTGTATCGGCAATGCCTACGAGACCATTCAGATGGGCAAACAGGATATTATTTTCGCCGGCGGCTGCGAGGAGCTGGACTGGACGTTGTCGGTTTTGTTCGACGCCATGGGGGCGATGTCGTCGAGCTTCAACCAGACGCCCGACAAGGCCTCACGCGCCTATGATGCCGATCGCGACGGCTTTGTCATAGCGGGCGGCGCCGGCGTGCTGGTGCTCGAGGAACTCGACCACGCCAAGGCGCGCAACGCCAAAATCTATGGCGAGGTGGCGGGCTATGGCGCCACGTCCGACGGCGCCGACATGGTGCAGCCTTCGGGCGAAGGCGCGGTGCGCTGCATGCGTATGGCGCTCCACTCGGTCAAGCCGCCCGTCGACTACATCAATCCGCACGCCACCTCGACGCCGATCGGCGATCTCAAGGAAATCGAGGCGATCCGCGAAGTGTTCGGCGCAAAATGTCCGCCGATTTCAGCCACCAAGTCGCTCACCGGCCATTCGCTCGGCGCCGCCGGCGTACACGAAGCCGTCTACTCGCTCTTGATGATGAATTCGGGCTTCATCTGCGAAAGCGCCAATATCCACGCTCTTGATCCGGCGTTTGCCGACATGCCGATCGTTCGCGCGCGCCAGGACAACGTCACGCTCGGCTGCGTGCTCTCCAACTCGTTCGGCTTCGGCGGCACCAACGCCTGCGTCGTGTTCAAGCATGTGGATGCTTGACCGATGCAGGGGCTGATGCACGGCAAGCGCGGTCTGATCATGGGGGTCGCCAACGACCACTCGATCGCCTGGGGCATTGCCCGGACGCTGGCCGCGCACGAAGCAAAGCTTGCCTTCACCTATCAGGGCGATGCGCTCGGCAAGCGCGTCAAGCCGCTCGCGGCCTCGGTGAACGCCGATCTGGTGCTGCCGTGCGATGTCGAGAACATCGAGTCGGTCGACGCGGTCTTCGCCGAGCTCGGCCGCGCCTGGGGCAAGCTCGATTTCCTGGTCCACGCCATCGCCTTTTCCGACAAGAACCAGCTGGCCGGCCGCTACGCCGATACGACTCGCGAGAATTTCCTGCACACGATGCTGATCTCGTGCTTCTCGTTCACCGAGTCGGCGAAGCGTGCTGCTGCGATGATGCCGGACGGCGGCGCCATGGTGACACTGACCTATAACGGCGGTCAGCGGGCGATGCCGAACTATAATGCCATGGGAGTCGCCAAGGCGGCGCTGGAAGCTTCGGTGCGCTATCTCGCGGTCGATTTCGGCAAGGACCGCATCCGCGTCAACGCGATCTCGTCGGGGCCAATCCGTACGCTGGCCGGCGCCGGCATCGGCGACGCGCGCTCGATGTTCGCGTTCCAGCAGCGGCATTCGCCGCTGCATCGCGGTGTGACGCTCGACGAACTCGGCGGTGCCGGAGTTTATCTGCTCTCGGATCTTTCGACCGGCGTTACCGGCGAAGTCCATTTCGTCGATTCCGGCTACAACGTCATCGCCATGCCGCACCCGGACGCGCTGCGCGCGGACGCCAAGCAGGCGACGGAAGACGCTGCAAAATAAAGCCGTTTCTGCTCTGTTGACGCTGCTGGCGCTTCCGCGCCGGACAAAAGGCACTTACCTTTACCTAGTGAAATAATTACACTATGCTCTGGGCGTGCCAAAGCTCAAGCGGTTTCCCGGCTGCCGCATTGTGATCTACCCGAGAGATCACCGGCCACCGCACGTTCATGTCGAATTCCGCGACGGAGACCGCTGTAAGGTCGAGATTGAGACGCTCTTGGTTACCGGTACTGTGCGACCAACTGGTAAATTGGCAAAACCGCTCGCATGGATCGCTGCCAACCAGGATTGGCTGTTGATGAAATGGAGGGAGACCGTGCGATGAAAAAGCCACCTCTGATCCGTAGCGTGAAGGCCAAGGCTCCAACGACGCTGGAAATCGACTGGAGCACCGGCGGGCCGCTTACGGTTGATGTCTCTCGCCTTATTAAGCGCTTCAAGATTTATGCGCCGCTAAAGAACGCAGCGCTCTTCGCGAAGGCCAAGGCCGATCCATGGGGCCACGCGGTGAATTGGCCTGGCGACATCGATATGGGCGCCGATCAACTCTACGAACTCGGGCGGGAACAGGCGGGCGAATGGGGACCCGAGCGCTTTGGCACCTGGATGACAACGCACGCGCTCTCGCTCAGTGCTGCAGCTGATGCTCTCGGCCTTTCGCGGCGCATGATTGCGCACTATCGCACGGGTTCCAAGCCGATCCCGCGCGTGGTGGCGCTCGCCTGTGAAGGCTTGAGCGTACGGTGGAAGAAGCACGCTGCTTAGGCGCGCTTATGGGACACCAAGTGGAGGGCTCTCCTTCACAGCTTCGCTAGGTGCGGCATGACTTCGCCTGAAAACAAACCAAGCGAGCGCAGCGCGTCAGCGAGTGACATGGTGCCGAGGAACATGTAGGTCAAAAAGTAATTGACGCCGAGTTCGCGGACCTGCCGCTCGATCTCTGCGCGCACGGTTTGCGGCGAGCCCGCTATCACCGAACCGTCAGCCAACCCATCCTCGTAGGTTGCGCCGCGCGGCACATTGAGGCGCGATGTCAGGCCGGTCACGCCGTGCTTGACGCGCAGCCAGTTGAGGTTGGCGAGGTGCTGTTCCATGGGAGCCTTGGCGAAGCGGTGCGCCTCCGCGTCCGTGTCGGCGACGAAAACGTGCCGCATGACGCCGACCACTGCACCGCCGGAAAATTCCGCCTTGGGCTGCGCCGGCGCGCCGCGTTTTCCCAGCGCGGCCTTGTAGGCCTCGATGTTTTTCTTGGCGAACGGGGTCGGCCCGAGCGTTACGTAGTGCAAGCCGTGCTCGCCCGCCCAGGTCGAGCCAATCTCGTTCGACGATGCGTACCAGAACGGCGGATGCGGCTGCTGCAGCGGGTGCATCGCGATCGGCACGTTTTCGTAGGTGTAGTGCGGGCCCTTATAGGTCATCGTATCGGTGGTCAGGCCGGCGCTGAGGCAATCGAACGCGTCCATGAAAATGTCGCGCGAATCCTCGTGTTCGACCTTGTGGTATTTCAGCTCGTAGGGTGACACGCCGCGACCGACACCGACATCGAGCCGGCCGTAGCTCATGTGATCGAGCATGCAGATTTCTTCGATCAGACGCAGCGGCGAGTAGAGCGGCAACAGATAGACCAGCGGACCCATGCGCATGCGTTTGGTCGCCCGCGCCAGCGCGCCCATGTAGATGCCGGGCACCGGCACCATGTTGAGGGGCGTGGCGTGGTGTTCGGCAAGATGCAGGCAATACATGCCGGCCTCGTCGGCTGCCGCGGCGAATCGCAGCCGTTCATCGAACAGCGTCGTCAGCGGCCGCGCCCCGTCCTCGATGTGATCGAAAAGTCCGATTTTCATAATGCCTCGTTTGGTTTGACGTTGAGCATTCCCGCATCTGCGGGACCTGGCATCGTGGTGTGCTATTTGAGTTTGCGTTTTCGTGCGGATGCGCGGCCGACGGGCGGATTTGTCCTGATCAGCCCGATACGCCGTCCCATGTGGGCGCAATCTTCGTCCGTTTTCAGTCCCGCGGCGCGGATGCCAAAGGCCGCCAACTCGTCGTCGCGATCCTCGGTGTCGCCAGTGACGCCGACCGCGCCGATCACCTCGCCATCATCGTTGCGGATCACCATGCCGCCGCCTTCTGGAAAAAGCTGCTCGTCGCTCGCCGCGATCAGATAGCGCATGAAGATCGGCCGCTCCTCGGCCCGCCGGTGAACCAGCATGGAGCTGCGCCCAAGCGCCAGCGCCGCGTAGGCTTTGCCGAACGCCATCTCGAACCGGATCATCGATGCTCCGTCCTCCTTCTTGAAGGCTTTGACCTTGCAGCCAGGCTCGACGACGATCACGGCGAGCGGCCTGGTGTCGAGCGCTGTGCCGCGCTCGATGATGGCGTCGATGATATGCTCGGCTTGCGCGAGCTTGATGGCGCTCATTATCCCCAATCCGGCGAAGCGTCCGGCCCTCTCTTGCGGCCGTCTTGTGGCATCTTCTGCGCGTTTCTTCCATATATCCCCACGACATGCCGGGCATTCGCCTCTTGCCTCCGTTGGGCCTGCGGGCCACATCTGCGCGGGCATGCCCACGCCGCCGCCCATAGTCATCGAGCGCCTGGTCAAAACCTACAAGACCGTGCGGGCCGTCGACGGCATCTCGTTCACGCTGAGGCCCGGCTCGATCACCGCGCTCCTTGGCGGCAACGGGGCTGGCAAGACCACGACCATCGCCACGATCATGGGACTGGTGACGCCGACCTCAGGCCGCGTGACGGTGCTCGGCGCCGAAATGCCGCAGCAGCGCTACCGCGTGTTGCATCGAATGAATTTTGAAAGCCCGTATGTCGAAGTGCCGATGCGGCTCACGGTGCGGCAGAATATGAAGGTCTTCGGCGATCTCTACTGTGTCGACGATTTGCCCGCCCGTATCGAACAGCTCGGCCGCGAACTCGATCTGACCGATCTGCTCGACCGGCCGACGGGGAAACTGTCTTCCGGCCAGAAGACGCGGGTCTCCCTTGCTAAAGCATTGATCAACAACCCCGACGTGCTGCTGCTCGATGAGCCGACGGCGTCGCTCGATCCCGACACCGCCGACTGGGTGCGCGGTCATCTCGAACGCTATTGCCGCGAGCGTCAGGCCACGGTGCTGCTCGCCTCGCACAACATGGCCGAGGTCGAGCGGCTGTGCGAGCGCGTCATCATCATGAAGCGCGGCCGCATCGAAGATGACGATACGCCGGCGAAGCTCCTGGCACGCTACGGCCGGCGCACGCTCGAAGAGGTATTTTTGGACATCGTGCGCGGCAGCGGCGTCGAAAGCGCGGCGGCGCAATGATCGCGCAGGACATGGCGTTTTCGCCCCGGCGGGTCGGCGCGATGATGCTGCGCTATTGGTACCTGCTGCGCTCGTCGTGGCCGCGACTGCTCGATCTCGTCTATTGGCCCACCGTGCAGATGCTGACCTGGGGCTTCCTGCAATATTACATTGCCAACAATGCAGGGTTCTTCGCGCGCGCCGGCGGCACCTTTATCGGCGCCGTATTGCTGTGGGACATCCTGTTTCGCGGCCAGCTTGGCTTCTCCATGTCGTTTCTCGAGGAGATGTGGTCGCGCAACATCGGCAACCTGATGATGAGCCCGCTGCGGCCGTTAGAGTTCGTGGTCGCGTTGATGGTGATGAGCGTGGTGCGGCTGTCGATCGGGGCAGTGCCCGTGACTTTCCTTGCCATCGCATTTTTCGGATTTAATCTCTACGCACTCGGTCTGGCGCTGGTGGCGTTCTTCTTCAATTTGATGCTGACCGCGTGGGCAGTCGGTATCCTGGTGTGCGGCCTTATTCTGCGCAACGGCATGGGCGCGGAGAATTTCGCCTGGTCGATCATGTTTCTGTTCATGCCGCTGACCTGCGTCTATTACCCGGTGACAACCCTGCCGGTCTGGTTGCAGCCGATTTCCTGGGCGTTGCCGCCCACATACGTATTCGAGGGTATGCGGGAACTGTTGATCCACAAGGTGTTTCGTGGCGACCTGATGCTCGACGCGCTGGCGCTCAATGCTCTGTTCCTTGCTGCAGGAATCATCGGGTTCTTGGCCCTGTTGCGGAGCGCCCGACGCAACGGATCCCTGATACAGACCGGCGAATAAGTGGCATCGCCACCGTATTTCGCTGCCGCGAAAACGGGCTGCTGGAACAGCGGCTATGTGCACTGCGAATAGCGGTAATCCACTGTCCTTCCTACGTAACCAATAAGGAAAAAATTGCTTTTATGATGCCGGTATGACAGATCAATGGGATAGTGCTGCAGTGCAGCAAGCCGGGCAGGGGTCGTCGATGGCGATCGGGGAATTCGGCGGCGCGCCGGTCACGCCCGGCGGTGACGGCATATTGCTGTCGGCGCCGCTCTACTGGTTCTACGAAATGACCCATGCGGCGCTGAACCCGTCACGCGCCTGGGCCGATGCCACGCGCCTGTTCTTCAAAAATCCGGTCAATCCGCTCTCGTTCACCACTTACGGCAAAACGGTCGCTGCCGCCTGCGAGCTGTTCGAACGCTCGACCCGCCGTTATAGCCGGCCGGAATGGCGGATCGATTCAACGCTGGTGGGCGGCGAGCGCGTGCCGGTGCAGGTCAAAACCGTGTGGGAGCGGCCGTTCTGCCGCCTGGTTCATTTCGAGCGGATATTTGAGCACCGGCCGCAGCGGCCGCAGCCGCGATTGCTGATCGTGGCGCCGATGTCAGGACATTTTGCCACGCTGTTGCGCGGCACGGTGGAAGCATTTCTGCCCAACCACGACGTTTACATTACCGATTGGGCGGATGCGCGTCTTGTGCCGCTGACGGAAGGCAGGTTCGATCTCGACGATTACATCGACTACGTCATTTCGATCTTGCATGCGCTCGGCGGCGACACTCATGTCATTGCAGTCTGCCAGCCGGCCGTGCCGGTTATCGCCGCGGCTGCGCTCATGGATGCAGACGACGATCCTTACTTGCCGCTGTCTATGACCTTGATGGGCGGGCCGATCGACACGCGTATCAATCCAACCGCGGTGAACAGACTCGCCGAGCAGCGCGGCACCGAGTGGTTTCGTAGCCACGTCGTCACCAAGGTGCCGTTCCCCAATCCCGGCTTCATGCGCGATGTCTATCCAGGTTTCTTGCAGCTGCACGGATTTGTCAGCATGAACCTCGAGCGCCATATCGAGGCGCACAAGCAGCTATTCATGCACCTGGTGCGCGGCGACGGCGACTCCGCCCATAAACACAAGGATTTCTACGACGAATATCTCGCCGTCATGGATCTGGCGGCTGAGTATTATCTGCAGACCGTCGAGACCGTGTTCGTGCGCCATGCGTTACCACTCGGTGAGATGACTCATCGTGGCCGGCCTGTTGACCTCGCTCGCATCAAGCGCGTCGGTCTGCTCACGGTCGAAGGCGAGCACGATGACATATCGGGCGTCGGCCAGACCGAGGCGGCAAATCGACTGTGCGTCAACATTCCGGCCGACCGTCAGGCGTATTGGTTGCAGCCTGGCGTGGGCCATTACGGCGTGTTCAACGGTTCACGCTTTCGGGCCGAGATCGTGCCGCGCATCTCGGATTTCATCTTGTCGATGGGACACTTGAGTCGCGCCAGGAGCAACGGCGCCGCGAAGCGGCGCGTCCACAACGGCGGCGTGCTGCACGCCTGACATCTCACGCGCCGGAACAATCAGGCCGGGGAGCCATAAATCCCCATTTGGCGGGCCTGTTTGCTCCTCGACGCCCTTGATGCGCCCTAACAAACTGAAATCTCGTAAGAATTCGGGAATCATCCCGCGTTAATGTGGCCAAGCCGGTCGGCAATAAAAACTGAATCACGTTTCACTCTATCGGCCACACGATCTAGAGGTTCCGGATCCGCTCAGCCGCAACATGTTGTATGCTGCGAGAAGCACTATCAAAGAGGCTTCGCGGTGCGTTGGATATGGCACTATCCCCTCGGGTTTGGGTTCGGGAAGTCCGCCATGCCGCAGCGCGCGCTGCTCTATCGTCGTCCAAGTGAGCCACAGGCCATCGAAATCATCTTCGACCGGGCGATCTATCTCGTTCGCCTGCGCCGGCACCGCCAAGCGCGTCGCTATACGCTGCGTATCCAATCGGCGAGCCGAGAGGCGATCCTGACGATTCCGCCGCGCGGCACGCTGAAGGAGGCGCGCGAATTCGCACAAAAGCACGGCGGCTGGATCGCGGCGCGACTTGACCGTCTGCCCAAGGCGGCGCCGTTCGCCGACGGAACCGTCGTGCCGCTGCGTGGGGTGCCGCACCGGATCGAGCATCGAGGCCCGATGCGGGGCACGGTCTGGACCGAGGCGGACGCGGACGGGGAGTGTCTGATCTGCGTCGCCGGCAGGGCTCCGCACCTAAACCGCCGCGTCGGCGATTTTCTGAGCAGAGAAGCCAAGCGCGATCTGGAGATTGCGAGTCGTCATTTCGCCAATGAACTGGGCGTGGAGGTCAAGCGGGTCGCCGTCCGCGATCAGTCGAGCCGCTGGGGCTCGTGCTCGACGACCGGGATACTATCGTTTTCGTGGCGGCTCATTCTGGCACCGAGCATGGTGCTAAATTACCTTGCGGCGCACGAAGTTGCGCACCTCGTCGAAATGAATCACTCGCCACGCTTCTGGCGTCTGGTGCAGCAACTGTGCCCGTACCATGAACGCGCCAAGGCTTGGCTCGATGTCCATGGAACCGACCTGCATCGCTACGGTCTGACTGAGGTCAACCGCCAGGAACCGTGAACCGATCGGCTCGTACGAGTTCTTGCCCCGTGGAATTGTTGGAACCGGAAGGCGCGCTGCGCGGGTCGTTCTGTTGCGCGCGATAACACTAACGCGTGATCCGCATTGCATCTGCGGACCATGCTCCTATTTTCCGTCCATTAGGCCGGCCGGGCGGCTCCCCCATCCCCCGACACCCCGCCGTCCGGCCCCAATAAGCCTAAGTTGAGGCAACGACTCAGAGAACCCCAGGCGCGTACTTTGCTTGGGGTTCTTTTTTGTGGCCAAACGGTACCGAACTTTCCCGGCCGCGGTGAAGAAACCTGCAGCGGCCGAAAAGCCTCAGCTTTTGATGAGATCGCCCAACATTCCGGCGGCCACGGTGAGCTTGGACAGTGTCAGGCCCGACGCAACAATTTCGCCAATTGCGCCGCGGATTCGTTCGACCTCGCCTTGACGCGGAGCCACCCAGGCTTCGACCGCTCTTGCACCGGCCGAGCCGTTTTGCACCATGGCGGCCGTTAGCCGGCGTTCGGCATCGCCGATCAGATCGCGCGCCCGGTCGAGCGCCAGCCTGTCGAAATAATCGGTCACGGTAATGGCCGCAGCCGCGGCGGTGATGCGGTCAAGCTGGAATAAGCTGCCGGCGGCAAAATACGTCGCGGCGACCTCGCCAACCGGTCTGCCGGTGCGGTCGGCGACCAGCACGATGTCGGGCGCGGCGGCGAGTGGGCCCAAGTCGGCGAGCCGGCCGGCGAGCGCGTCGGGCACGCCGGCAGCCGTCAGGCTCTTGCGGTGCGCCGCTCGCGCCGCCAGACCTTCGTCAGACAGCACACCGTCGAGGCAGGCCGTCACCGCGGCAACGCCGCCGCGGTAGTGGTTGACGATGCCGTCGAGGCCCTTTGCCAGATCGATGTTGCGCAGGAACCAAACGATGCGGTCGAGCAAAAGATCTTGGACGCCGGCGTAAAGCTCGAGCTGCAGCTTTCCAGCAATCCGATTGTCGAGTTCATCGATGGCGGCGTTGAGCGCCGTCATTGCGTAGCTGTCGCGCACCGCCGCGAAGGCGCTGGCGATGGCCGCGGGTGCGGCGCCGGTCTGATCGGCGATGCGCACGATCAATGATGGGCCGCCGCGATTGATCATCGAGTTGCCGAGCTGCGTGGCGATGATCTCGCGCCGCAGCCGGTGATGTTCGAGTGCGTTGGGAAAGCGCTCGGCGATGGCTTTCGGGAAATACCGGTTCATCTCGCGGCCGAGATAAGGATCGTCCGGCACAGCGGATTCAAGCAGGTCGTCGTAAAGCGACAGCTTGGCGTAGGCGAGCAGCACCGAAAGCTCGGGACGCGTGAACGGCTGCGATCGCCGCCGCCGTTCTGTCAGCGTCGCGTCGTCGGGCAGGTATTCGACCGCGCGGTCGAGCAGCCCACGCGTCTCCAGCGCCTGGATCAGCCGCTGGAGAAAGCCGAAGTCCTCCATGCCGCGCCGTTCGGAAAGCGATAGCGCCAGTGTTTGCAGATAATTGTTGCGTAGCACGAGGCTCGCGACCTCGTCGGTCATCCCGGCCAGCAAGGCATTGCGCGCCGTCATGGCGAGGCGGCCATCGCGCAGCGGAATCGATAACGCGATCTTGATGTTGACCTCCATGTCGGAGGTGTTGACGCCGGCCGAGTTGTCGATGGCGTCGGTATTGAGCCGAATGCCGCGAAACGCCGTCTCGATGCGGCCGCGCTGGGTCATGCCGAGATTAGCGCCTTCGCCGATCACCCGGCAGCGCAAATCCTTGCCGACAACGCGAATGGCATCGTTGGCGCGGTCGCCGACCGATTCATCGGTTTCGTCGGCGGCGCGCACATAGGTGCCGATGCCGCCGAAGAACAGCAGGTCCACTTGCGCCTTGAGGATAGCGCGCATCAGCTCGGCCGGCGTGAGGTTTTCGCCGACGCCGAACAGCTTTTGCGCCTGCGGCGACAGCCGGATTTGCTTGGCGCCGCGCGAATAGACGCCGCCGCCCTCCGAGATCAGGGATTTGTTGAAATCCTGCCAGCTCGACCGCGGCAGGGCGAACAGGCGCGCCCGTTCGGCGAAGGTCTGCTCGGGATCGGGATCCGGATCGATGAAAATGTCGCGATGGTCGAAAGCGGCTAAGAGTCTTGTGGTTCTCTCGCGCAGCATGCCGTTGCCGAACACGTCACCCGACATGTCGCCGACGCCGACCGCGGTGAATAGCGTGGTGTGGATGTTGATATCCATCTCGCGGAAATGGCGCTTGACCGATTCCCAGGCGCCACGCGCGGTGATGCCGATCTTTTTGTGGTCGTAGCCGGCAGAGCCGCCCGAGGCGAACGCATCGCCCAACCAGTAATCGTGAGCGATGGCAAGGTCGTTGGCGATGTCGGAGAACGTCGCCGTGCCCTTGTCGGCGGCAACCACAAGATAAGGATCGTCGCCTTCGTGGCGAAGGACATCAGGCGGCGGAATGACACCGCGCGTTCCGGTGCCTATATTGTCGGTGATGTCGAGCAGCGTGGAGATGAACAGCTTGTAGGCGGCAACGCCTTCGGCGGCGATTGCCTCGCGTGTTCCGCCGACCGGCAGATATTTCGGGATAAAGCCGCCCTTGGCGCCGACCGGCACGATCACTGCGTTCTTGACGTTTTGCGCCTTGACCAGGCCGAGGATTTCGGTCCGGAAATCCTGCGGCCGGTCGGACCAGCGGATGCCGCCGCGCGCGACCTTGCCGAAGCGCAGATGCACGGCCTCGACGCGCGGCGAATACACGAAAATCTCATAGAGTGGTCGCGGCAGCGGCATGCCGTCGACCTTGCGGCTTTCGAACTTGATGGCGATCAGGTCCTTGGGCCGGCCGTCGGGGCCGCGCTGATAGAAATTGGTACGGATTGCTGCCGTCACCACATTGACGAAATGGCGCAGGATGCGGTCCTCATCCAGGCTATCGACCGCCTGCAGGGCCGTTTCGATCGCCTTTGTGGTGTCCGCCTCCCGCGCCGAGCGCTCGGTCTCGCTCAGCTCCAGGCGCGGATCGAACCGCATGTGGAACAGCGCCACGATGTCGGTTGCGATCCGCGGGTGCTTGCGCAGCGTCGCCCACATGTAGTCCTGGGAGTAGGGCACGCGGATCTGACGGAGAAAGCGCGAGATGGTGCGGATCGTCGCAACGTCTCGCCACGGCAATCCGGCCGCCAGCACCAACGCGTTGTAGCCGTCATTCTCGGCCGCCCGGTTCATCACGGCGAGAAAACAGGATTCGAGCAGCTCGCGGCGCGAGTCGAGCGCGATCGCCTCGCCCGACGCGCTCTCGATCGTCATGTCGTGAAACCAGACGTCGGCTGATCCTTGCGGCTGAATTTGATAGGTACGCTCGTCGACGACGCGGAAGCCCATATTCTCAAGGACCGGCACGCGCTCGGAGAGCGGGATCGGTCGTGTATGGCTGAACACCTTGAGCCCGGCGCAGGCCTCGGGTTTGCCGGCAGAGCGGTAGAATTCGACCCCGACCGGCTGCTCGGCCGTCAGCGCCTCGGCGTGCGCGATGTCCGCGACCGCCGTGGACGGCCTGTAGACTTGGCGATAATCGATCGGGAAGGCGTTGCGGTAGCGGCCAAAGAGTGCCCGGCCTTGCTCCTCCCCATGTGCGGCCTCGATCGCCTCGTCGAGCCCATCGGCCCAACTGCGCACGATTTCTTCCACCGCACGATCGAGCGTCGGCCGCTCGGGGTTCGGCGTTTTGCCCTCATAGCGCCCGATGATGAAATGCACGCGCACCAGGGGGCCTTCGAGAAAGAACGGATAGAATGCGCGCACACGGCCCTTGTAGGTCGCGGCCAGATAGTCGCCGATCGCCTCCCGGATATGGCTGTCGTAGCGGTCGCGCGGCGCGTAGACGAGGACCGACACGAAGCGGTCGAAGCGGTCGCGCCGCGGCAACACGCGCACCCGCGGCCGCTCGTCGAGCTGCAGGATGTCGAGCGCGAAGCGGTAGAGGGTGTCTTCGTCGATTTGAAACAGCTCGTCGCGCGGATAGGTTTCCAGCACGTTGACCAGCGCCTTGCCGGAATGGCTGGAGGGTTCGAACCCCGCGCGGCGGATAACGTTGTCGACCTTGCGGCGCAGGTAGGGAATGGCGCGAGTCGAACGCGTATAGGCGGTGGACGTGAACAGGCCGCAGAACCGGCGTTCGCCGATCAGTTTGCCGTCGGCATCGAAGCGCTTGACGCCCACATAATCGAGATGCACGCGCCGGTGCACGCGTGCGCGCACCGCGGCCTTGGCGACAATAAGCATCCGCGGCTCTTCGAGAAACTCGCGAATCTCCGGCGTGATGGTGACAAGCTGAGTGCCGCGGCGCAAAAGCCGCATCTCGGGCGAGCGCAACAGCCCGAGTCCGGTTTCGAACATCGGCTGCAGGCCGCGGTCGTCGTTGGTGTAGGTGTAGTCGCGCGCGCCGAGCAGTGTGAAATTGTCGCCGGCGAGCCATTCCAGAAACTGGATGGCTTCGGCGATGTCGGGAGCCGGCAGCGGCGGCGGGTTTTGCCGCAGATCGGCAATGAGCTCGCGCACGCGGGCCAGCGACGGCTGCCAGTCGGCAACGGACACGCGGACCTCGGCGAGGATCGCTTCGAGGGCGGCTGCAAGATCTTTGCGTGCCGCGGCGTCCGCAAGGCCATCGATGTGGATGTGAATGAAGCTCTCGCGCCGGCCGGCACCGTCACGCCCCGCTTCAAGCTTAATCAGGTTGCCGGCGGCATCGCGATCGATCGAGAAGATCGGATGGACGAGAAGCGAGATGGCGAGCCCACGCTCGTGCAGTTCGCCCGCCACCGAATCGACCAGAAACGGCATGTCGTCGTTGGTGATGTCGAGCACCGTCACGCCCGGTACGGCCGGGTGAGATGCAAGCCGTACCTTGGCGGTGCCGGGACTACGCATCGTGAGAAACGCCCAGGAATCGGCGGCGATGGCGGCGAGCTGTTCCGGACTGAAGCGCGCGAGATCGTCGGGCACTGCGCGGCCGAACAGTTCGGCCGGAAATTCGGCAGGCATCGGATAAGCGGCCGGCGTGGCATCGGAGTGCGGCGCGCTTTCGGGGCCCTCGTCGATGCGAGGATTGAACTGGACCGCCATCTTTAGCCTCACGCTGCTAGGTTCAATTCCGGCTAACTTTAGCCGTGCCGCCCGCACATCCGCTACAGCCACATCTTATAATGACGGGGATAGCTATAATCACGGGGATGACACGCGTCGCGGGCGACGCCGTGGCATGAGGTCACAAGGAGCTCCTATGGCCAAGAGCAAAGCAGGCAAGAGCAGCAAGAGCAAACGGGGGGCGGCAACGCCCCAAACGCAGGCGCGCGCCAGCGCGGCGGCCGGCGACGACACCGAGATTACGGCGCTTGCGCTGCCTGCGGCACCGCTATCGGCCGAGATGGCGGCCTATTTCGCCAAATGCGAGGAAAAACTCGGCTTCGTGCCCAACGTGCTCAAGGCCTACGCCTTCGACACGGGCAAGCTGTCGGCCTTCGTCGCCATGTACAACGACCTGATGCTGGCGCCGTCCGGCTTGAGCAAGCTCGAACGCGAGATGATCGCGGTCGCGGTCTCGGCGCAGAACCGCTGCTATTATTGTCTCGTCGCCCACGGTGCCGCGGTGCGTCAGCTATCCGGCGATCCGGTGCTCGGCGAATTGATGGCAATGAATTTCCGCGCCGCGCGGCTGTCGAAGCGCGAGCGCGCCATGCTGGACTTCGCCGTCAAGCTGACCGCCGAGCCGTGGAAGGTCGAGGATGCGGACCGTGCGGCGCTGCGCCAAGCGGGCTTCTCCGATGGCGATATCTGGGACATCGCGGCGGTTGCCGGCTTCTTCAATATGACGAACCGCGTGGCCTCGGCGACCGACATGCGGCCGAACAGTGTCTATCACGCGCAGGCGAGGTGAGAGGTACCGGTTGTAACGGCCTGGTGCGATCTGTGAGATGCTCGTTTCCTAAGGCGGAAAACGCTTCAGCACATCGGAGCAGCGATGCGCGCATTGGCGACGATGTTTGTCATTGTCTGGTCTCAGGCCGCGCTGGCCCAGAGCGCACTGCCTGATCGCGTCACCTTTCCCAGTCTTGACGGCCACACCGCACTGGTCGGGTATGTCTACACGCCATCCGCCGGATCGGGCGGTTCGACCGCGACCAAGTCTGCGCCCGCCGTCGTCATGATGCATGGACGCGCCGGGGCTTATTCGAGCCTCGCCAACGGCAAATACGACGCCACGACGATTTCGAAGCGGCATCAGATGTGGGGTGAGCTATGGGCAGCGCAGGGCTATGTGGCGATTCTGGTCGACGGCTTTGGACCCCGCGGCTATCCGCACGGTTTTCCGCGCTTCAGCTACGACGAGCGTCCCGAGGCGCTCAATGAAGTGACGGTGCGGCCGCTGGACGCCTATGGCGCCATCAACTATCTGCGCACACGAAACGACGTGATCGCCGATCGGATTGGTCTGCAGGGCTGGTCGAACGGCGGCAGCGCGACATTAGCCAGCATGGCGGAAGTGGCGGCCGACACTCCCGGCGCGGCAATGCGTGGGCCGAAGACGGGATTTCGCGCAGCACTCGCCTTCTATCCGGCGTGTGGACTCAAGGGCATGTTCGACGACGGCTATCTTCCCTATGCCCAGGTGAAGGTTTTGCAGGGCGATGCCGACGAAGAAGTGTCGCCGAGGCGTTGCGCCCGATTGGTTGAGAAAAGCCGCGCTCGGGGCAGCGATATCGAGATCACGCTTTATCCCGGCGCCACCCACGACTTCGACGATCCCGGTCCGCGCCGGCAGAGAGTCGAGGCCAATCGCGCCGCCAAGGCCGATGCGGTGCCGCGCGCGCAGGCCTTTTTTGCCGCGCGACTGCAGAACCAATAGGCGAGCCGTATTAGCCGTGGATCGCCAAATCTTTGATCGTCGATTTCTCGCCTGACAGCGGATTTTCCGGATCCCAGGCGTAGCGCAGCGTCTCGAAGCGCATCGTGCGCGCATCGATCATCAACAGGCGGCCGACCAGGTTTTCGCCGAAGCCGACGATCTCGCGAATGATTTCGAGCGCCATCAGCGAGCCGATCACGCCGGCGAGTGCGCCGAGGACGCCGGCCTCGGCGCAGGCCGGCACGCTTCCGGGCGGCGGCGGCTCGGGGAACAGGCAGCGATAGGTCGGGTTCGGCTTGCCCTCGGCGTTGCGCTCGTGCGCCCGAACGGTGGTAAGCGTGGCGTCGAAGGTGCCGAGCGCGGCGGTGACCAGCGGCTTCTTGGCGAAATAGCAGGCGTCAGAGACGAGATAGCGCGTGGCGAAATTGTCGGAGCCGTCGGCGATAATGTCGTAGCGCCCAATCAGGTCGAGCGCGTTGTGGGCGGTAAGCCGCAGGCCATGCGTCTCGACCGCAACATGCGGATTGAGTCTGTGGATGGTCGCCGCGGCGGTGGCGACTTTGGGTGCCCCGATATCGGGCGTCGCGTGGATCACCTGCCGTTGCAAATTTGACAGTGTGACCACGTCGTCGTCGACGACGCCCAGCGTGCCGACGCCGGCCGCGGCCAGATACAGCAGCACCGGCGCGCCCAGCCCGCCGGCGCCGACCACCAGCACGCGGGCGCGGCCGAGCGCAGCCTGTCCGGGGCCGCCGACTTCGCGCAGCACAATGTGGCGCGCGTAGCGTTCCAGTTCCTCTTCGCTGAGCATCGCAATCCTTGACCGGCGATCGTCTGGCAACGGAACGCCGGATGCGGGAAGCCGTCAAGCGCACGTCGTCGCATTGCGTTGGCGGGCCGTTCGGCTAGGCTCCGGCCGCTGCGGCGGGTCCGGTTCATGCGTCGGCGTCATATAGCGATGATGGTATGCTTGGCGCTTGCCGGTTCGCCGGCGCTCGCGCAGGCGGCTCCCGACGCCACGCCGGCGGTGAGCAAACCGGCCGCGAAAAAGCCTGCTGCGCAGGTGGCGCGAAAAACCACGCGTAAACCGGTGGCGAAGAAGCCCACCGCCCCGAAGCCCGCTGCCGCAACCGTCAAAGCTTACGAGGCGGTGCCCGCGGCCGAAAGACTCGCGATCCAGGCCGACCTCGCCCTGACCAACTATTACGACGGGCCGCCCGGTGGCGATTTCGACGACGCGCGCACGATCGACGCCGTCAAGGCATTCCAGAAAGGCGGCAACGGTAAGGACACAGGCCTACTCAGCGCTGACGAACGCGCTCGGCTTGCCGATGCGGCGCAGCGCCACGAGCAGGAGGTCGGCTGGTGGGTGATCGACGATACGCAAACCGGGGCGCGCTTCGGCCTGCCGGAAAAGCTCGTCTCCCCGGTTGGCGCCTCGGGCACCGGCAGCAACTGGATTTCGGGGCACGGCCAGGTTCGCATCGAGACGTTCCGGTTCCGCGAAGGCGGCCTTGCGGCGCTGTTCGAGCAGGAAAAAAGAACGCCGCACGGGCGCAGCGTCGATTACAGCAAGCTTTACCCGGATTCGTTCGTGATCGCCGGAACGCAAGGGTTGAAGAATTTTGTCGTCCGGGTCGCGGCCAGCGGCGCTGAATTGCGCGGTATCACCGTGCTCTACGATCAGGCGACCGAAGGCATCATGGCGGGCGTCGCGGTCGCGGTTGCCAATTCATTTGTCGGCTTTCCCGATCCGAATGCCGCGCCGGCGCCGGGCGAGGATCGTGCGGTGGACTATGGCACCGCGATCGTGATTGACCGCAGCGGCGATCTCGTCACGGCGCGGCGGCTGACGGTTGCCTGCGAGGCGCTGATGGTGCCGGGATTTGGCCACGCCGTGCGTGTTGCCGATGATGCTGCAAACGATCTTGCGCTGCTCCGCCTTTACGGCGCGCATCAGCTTGTTCCAGCGCCGCTTGTGGGCAACAGCCAGGTCGATGATCTCACACTCGTCGGCATCGCCGATCCGCGCGCGCAGCGCGGCGGCGATGCGGTGTCGAAGGTGACGGCGCGGCTCGATGGACAGAGCGTCACGCCGGGGCCGCCCCTTGGCTTTTCGGGTGCGGCGGCAGTTGATGCGCAAGGCCGTTTTGCCGGCATGATCGAGTTGAAAACGCCGTCAGCCGCAGCCGGCAGCGCTGTCAGCCGGCAGGCCGCCCTCGTGCCGGCGAGCACGGTGCGCGCGTTCCTGACCGCGCACCGCGTCACGCCCGAGTCCGGTAACGGCGCGATCGAACGCTCGGTCGTGCGCGTGATTTGCGTGCGGAAGTAACTTTGTCATTCCGGGGCCGGCCATAGGCTGGAGCCCGGAATCTATAATCACCACACAAGCAGAACCGGCGCTGAGTAACTACCGCAAAGCGGTGGTTATGGATTCCGGGCTCGCGGGCTTCGCCCACGCCCCGGAATGACACGCCTACTTGTTCTCGAACTTGGCCGGCCGCTTCGCGATGAAGGCGTGCATGCCTTCCTTCTGATCGTGCGTCGCGAATAGCGAGTGGAAGATGCGCCGCTCGAAGCGGATACCCTCGGCGAGCGAAGTCTCGAATGCGCGGTTGACTGACTCCTTCGCGGCCATCACCGACGGCAGCGACATCGCCGCGATGGTTTCGGCGACCTTGATGGCCTCATCGAGCAGAGTGGCCGCCGGCACGACGCGGGCGACGAGGCCGGACCGTTCGGCTTCGGCCGCATCTATCATGCGACCGGTGAGGATAAGGTCCATGGCCTTATACTTGCCGACTGCGTGGGTGAGCCGCTGCGTGCCGCCGATGCCGGGTATAATGCCGAGCTTGATCTCCGGCTGACCAAATTTTGCATTGTCGGCGGCGATAATGACATCGCATTGCATGGCGAGTTCACAGCCGCCGCCGAGCGCGAAGCCCGCCACCGCGGCGACGACCGGCTTGCGCAGCCCGGCGATGTGGTGCCAGGCGGCGCAGAAGTCGTCGAAATACACGTCCGTAAAGCTCTTGTCCGCCATCTCCTTGATGTCGGCGCCGGCAGCGAACGCCTTTTCCGAGCCGGTGATGACGATGCAGCCGATGGCGCCGTCGCTTTCGAGCGCGTCGGCCGCCGCCGCGAGCTCGCGCATCAGCGCGGCGTTGAGCGCATTGAGCGCGGCCGGCCGGTTGAGCCTGATAATGCCGACCCGCCCGCGTGTCTCGACAATGATGTGCTCGCTGCTCTTATGTTCGGTGGTCATGCGATTAACCCATGTCTGTGGTGCGGATCGCTATGCGATTTTCCGGACGGTCAGTCTGGTATGCTGCATAAAAATGGAGGAAACCGTGTCAATAACGCGTATCGCGGCATTGCGCAGCATCGTCGCCGGGCTTCTGGTCGCGGTGGTCCTTGGAATTTTTCCTGGAGTTCTTGCCATGACGACTTCCGCCTCGGCGGCCGATGATCCGCCCTACACGCTGGCGCGTGAGGGCTTCTTCTATGTCGGCGGCACAGCGCAGACCGTGAACGGCCATACCCACGTCGTCAATCAGATGTATGTCGAATTCCGCATCCCGGCCAAACAGACGCATCCTTATCCGCTTGTCATGGTGCATGGCGGCACCCGGTCCGGCACCACGTATCTGGGTACGCCGGACGGACGCGAAGGCTGGGCGCAATATTTCGTGCGTCGCGGCTACGCGGTGTATGTCGTAGATCAGCCCGGCCGCGGGCGTTCGGGCTATTCGACCGAAAACTACGGACCCGCAAAGGTGGCCGATCTGGAAGGCGGCATGCGCCGTTATCTGGCGCAGGAAAAGTACAATCTCTGGCCGCAGGCCCATCTGCATACCCAGTGGCCGGGCAACGGCACTGCGGACGATCCGAGCACGATCCAGATGGTTTCGAACTACGTGCCGGAGATCGAGGACTTCACCAAACAGCAGTTCCTCAACCGCGACGCCCTGGTGGCGCTGTTCGACAAGATCGGCCCCGGCATTCTCATGGTGCATTCGCAGGCCGGCGCATTTGCCTGGCCGGTTGCCGATGCGCGGCCGAATCTTGTCAAGGCGATCGTCGGCGTCGAGCCCAACGGGCCGCCGTTCTTCGACGTGAATTTTATCGGCCCGCCCGACTATTTCCGCCAGGGCAAGATGGCGCTGCCTTACGGCCTGAGCGCGGTGCCGCTCACCTATGTGCCGGCCGTCAAGGAGCCCTCCGAGCTTTCGATCGAGCAGGAGGCCAAGGCCGACGCTCCCGACTTGGTGCGCTGCTGGCTGCAGAAGGAGCCGGCGCGGCAACTGCCGAACCTGCAGAAGATGCCCATCATGGTACTCACATCGGAGGCGTCGTATCACGCGCCCTACGACCACTGCACCGTGAAATTTCTGGCCCAGGCCGGCGTGAAGGCGACCCACATCAAGCTTGCCGATCTCGGCATCCACGGCAACAGTCACGTGATGATGAACGAGAAGAACAACAAGGAGATCGCCGCGGTGATCGCGGTGTGGCTCGACGGCGCGCTGCCGGCGAAGCCGTGACGATCGGAGGAGCAAAAATGCCAGCCAAAACTCTTCGCACCAAGACCGAGGCCGCGCGCGGCGGCGACAAGAAGGCGCCGGATCGCAGGGATGAAGGCTGGGACGACCGGCTTCGCACGGTCGGCGATGCGCGATTTGTCGAGGTCGAGTGGAGCGGCAAAGATCATCCCGTCTGGCCGCTGCCGAAGAAGTAATGCGAAGCGTGAGGCATGCTCATTCGTCATGCCCGCGCTTGTCCCGGGCATCCACGTCTTAAGGCGAGTTCGAATCAAAGACGTGGATGGCCGGAACAAGTCCGGCCATGACGAGGTGAGCGGGTCGGGGAAGTTACTTCTGACACTTCGGACAGAAAAAGGTCGAGCGGCCGTTCTGCACGATGCGCTTGATGGTGCCGCCGCAGCCCGGTGTCGGACACTTTTCACCCTCGCGATCGTAGACGCGGAAATGATGCTGGAACATGCCGAGTTCGCCGTCGGTGAGCCGGTGATCGCGCAGTGACGAGCCGCCGGCCTTGATGGCGTCGTTGAGCACAGCCTTGATGCCGTCGACGAGCCGCGAGGCGCGTTCGTTGGGCGCGCCGGTCCGCGACGCGATGGTCGAGGCCATGCGCTTGGGCGAAAGACGCGCACGGTAGAGCGCTTCGCACACATAGATATTGCCGAGGCCCGCAACGACGCGCTGGTCCAGCAACGCCGCCTTGAGGCTCGTCTTCTTGCCATTGCAAGCCCCGGCCAGCATGGCGGCGTCGAAGGCATTGCCAAGCGGTTCCGGACCCAGACGATTGAGTAGCGGCTCGTCGTCAAGCTTGCTGCGCGCCACGATCTTCATGAAGCCGAAGCGGCGCGGGTCGTTGAAGGTCGCGACTGCGCCTGAGGACATGTGAAAGATCACATGATCATGGGCGACGTGCTGCGAACGCTCGTGATAATAGTGGCCCGGAGTTCCGTCTGTCCTGTCCTTGGCGCGCTCGGCTTTCTCGTCGAACACGTAAAACGAGCCCGACATGCCGAGATGCATGAGCAGCACGTCGCCGGAATTAAGGTCGGCGAGCAGGTATTTGGCTCTCCGGCCGAGGCCGGTGACGGTCTTGCCCTCGAGGCGCGCGACAAAGTCCTTTTGCAGCGGCCAGCGCAGGTCGCCGCGATGCACCTCGACCTTGGTGAAGCGCGCGCCCTCCATGGCCGGCACCAGGCCGCGCCGTACGGTTTCGACTTCGGGGAGTTCGGGCATGAAGGCAGCTCAATCGCTCATTTGAGCCGTTCGCTCGCCGAAGGTGATGCGATTATTGAACGGATCGACCACGCCGAGTTCGGTCATGCCCCATTCCTGCTGCTGCAACCCCGGCCGCAAATGGCGGTATTTTTTGTCGTTAAGCTCGCGATGCAGTTCGCGTACGCCTTTCATATAGACGTAGGCAATCGAGCCGGGGGTACCGTCACCAAAATGTTCGCTCAGGTGCAACACAAGGCCGTCCCGTGAAACCTGCATGAAAACCGGCGCATCTGGCTCAAAGCGGTGCTCCCAGTCGACCTTGAAGCCGAGGAAATCCAGGTAGAATTCGCGCGCCTTTTCCAGCGAGAAAATGCGAAAAATCGGGACCGTGCGCTGGAATTCGATTGCCATGGGACCTCCATTGGGGGCCGGGCGTTTTCTCAACCATGCCGATCGGGCTTTCTAGCGCCGCAGCGCTCGTCGCGCTATCGTGGACCCACAAGGATCAATCATGCCGGATTTCGAACAGCGACAGACCGATTTCGGGGACCGCCGCGTGCCGCTTGGCGACAAGCAGGGCTTGGTCGACGACGTGTTCCGCAGTGTCGCGCGCCGCTATGACCTGATGAACGACCTGATGTCGTTCGGTCTGCATCGCGCCTGGAAAGACGCGCTGGTCACAGCGGCCGATCCGCCGCGCAATCGTCCTTTTGCGGTTGTCGACATCGCGGGCGGCACCGGCGACGTCGCCTTCCGCCTGATAGACGCCGGCGGCGAGCAGACGCGCGTGACCGTGTGCGACATCAACGCCGACATGCTGGCGGTCGGCCGTGAGCGCGCGGCACGTGATCGGCGCGGCGAGGCCGTGACCTTTGCCGAGGCCAATGCGGAGACGCTGCCATTCGCCGACCGCAGCTTCGACGCAGCCACCATTGCGTTCGGTATCCGCAATGTGGCGCGCATCGAGACCGCACTGGCCGAGGCCTATCGCGTGCTCAAGATTGGCGGCAAGTTTCTCTGCCTGGAATTCTCTGCCGTCGATCTGCCCGGCCTCGATCGGCTGTATGACCTTTATTCCTCCAACGTTATTCCGGCGCTCGGCCGCACGGTCGCAGGCGATGCCGATTCATACCGCTATCTGGTGGAATCGATCCGCCGCTTTCCGCGCCCCGAGCCGTTTACGGCGATGCTGCGCGGCGCCGGCTTTGCCCGCGTCTCTTACAAAGTGATGTCCGGGGGAATCGTGGCGCTGCATTCCGGCTGGCGCTTGTGATTTCCGGCCCCGCGCACCTTATCCGTCTCGGCCACGCCGGCTTCGTGTTCGCTCGCGAAGGCGTTTTCGGGCAAGTCGATCCGGCAATGGTGCCGGCGCCGGCGCGCATTGCATTGCGGCTGGCGCGCCTCGTGGAGCGGCCAAGCCGTGGCACCGCGGGGTCGCGGTTGTCGACCGCGATCACCCGGCTCGGGCCGAGCTATGTCAAGCTCGGCCAGTTTTTGGCCACCCGGCCCGATGTGGTCGGCGTGGCGCTCGCCCGCGATCTTGAACAGCTTCAGGACCACATGCCGCCGTTTCCGCAGGCCGAAGCGGAGCGCGCCGTCGCGGCATCGCTGGGCCGGCCGATCGCCGAAGTATTCGCGCGCTTCGGGCCGCCGGTCGCGGCGGCCTCAATCGCACAGGTACACCGTGCTGACGTGGGACAGGGAGGCGCGGCGCGCGCGGTCGCCGTCAAGGTCCTGCGCCCCGGCGTTGAACAGAGCTTCCATGCCGATTTGCGCGCTTTCACCTATGCGGCACGTCACGCGGAAAACCTATCGGCCGAAGCGCGGCGGCTCCGCCTCATCGAGGTGGTCGATACGTTGCGGCGCACCGTCATGAAGGAGATGGATTTCCGCTTGGAGGCCGCGGCGCTCTCGGAAATGGCCGAGAACACCAAGGACGATCCGGATTTTCGCGTGCCTGCCGTCGATTGGGATCGCACCAGCAAGGAAGTGCTGACGCTGGAATGGATCGACGCCACGCCGCTGTCGGACCGCGCCCGGCTCGAAGCAAAAAACTTCGACCTGCGTCAACTCGCCCGCGCGCTGATCCAGACTTTCCTGCGCCACGCGCTGCGCGACGGCTTTTTTCACGCCGATATGCATCCGGGCAATCTGTTCGTTGACGACAAGGGCCGGCTGATCGCCGTCGATTTCGGCATCATGGGCCGGCTCGGAATGAAAGAGCGGCTTTTCCTCGCCGAGATTCTGCACGGCTTCATCACCCGCAACTATCACCGTGTCGCCGAGGTTCACTTCGAGGCCGGCTATGTGCCGCCGCATCATTCGGTGGACGATTTCGCCCAGGCGATCCGCGCCATCGGCGAGCCGATCCACAGCCGCACCGCCGAGGAAATCTCCATGGCGCGGCTGTTGACCTTGCTGTTCGAGGTAACCGGCATCTTCGACATGCGCACACGGCCGGAGCTGCTGTTGCTGCAGAAAACAATGGTGGTTGTTGAAGGTGTGGCGCGCTCGTTCGATCCCAAGCTCGATATGTGGAGTACCGCCGAGCCGGTGGTGGGCGAATGGATCGCGCGGTATCTCGGCCCTGCCGGCAAGCTGGAGAATGCGTCCCTGGGTGCCCTCGAACTGGGCCGGTTCATCGGCAATGCGCCGGGCCTGCTGACGCGCGGTGCTCGCCTGTTCGATCAGCTCGACGAAGCCACCCGCGACGGTATCCTGCTCTCGCCGCAAACGATCGCCGAAATCGATAAGGCAGAGGCGCGCCGCGACCGTTGGATCATCGGCGCACTGTGGGTGATCGCCGCGCTCCTTGCCGGTCTGTTATGGCACTTTCTGTAGCTGTTCGGCGCCGCGCGAGCTGACGCACTGGGGGCAGGGATGGTCCAACCGAATGATTGCATTGATTGCAATGCAATCATAATTGCGGTAGACGAGGCCATGCAAGAAGAGGCCTGACCCCGTGGCCAGTCTCACTGTTCGCCAGCTCGACGACAGGCTGAAAAAGCTGCTGCGCCTTCGCGCCGCGCAGCACGGCCGTTCGATGGAAGACGAAGTGCGCGTCATCCTGAAGGAAGCGGCAGAGGGCACAGGCCGCGATGTGCTTGAACGCTTCGAGGCGCCCAATCGACCGTTGCGGCAAAATGTGCGCGTCGAGGCGGGCACCAAGCGCGTTCTGCTTATCATCGGCGGCGGCATCGCGGCCTACAAGTCACTCGATCTCATCCGCCGTCTGCAGGACCGCGGTCTGCGCGTTCGCTGCGTCCTCACCGAGGCCGCGCAGCATTTCGTCACCGCACTTGCGGCCGGCGCGCTCGCCGGCGAGACCGCCTATACGGATCTGTTTGACGCGCAGAGCGAATTCGACGTCGGCCACATCCGGCTCGCGCGCGACACCGATCTGATCGTCGTGGCGCCCGCCACCGCCGATCTGCTGGCGAAAATGGCCGGCGGCCACGCCAACGATCTCGCGAGCGCCGTCCTACTCGCGACCGACAAGCTGATCCTGCTGGCGCCGGCGATGAATCCGCGCATGTGGTCAGCCAAAGCAACACAACGCAATCTGGCGCAGCTTGTCGCCGATGGCGCCCACGTGGTCGGTCCCAGCAGGGGCCAGATGGCGGAGCGCGGCGAAGCCGGTCTCGGCCGCATGGCCGAGCCCACGGAGATTGCCGCGGCTGTCGAGGCGCTGCTGCGGCCGGACGGCGCGCTTTCCGGCCGGCGCGTGCTGGTCACGTCGGGCCCCACGCATGAGCCGATCGATCCGGTGCGCTTCATCGCCAACCGGTCTTCCGGCAAGCAGGGTCATGCGATCGCGGCTGCGGCTGCCGCCGCCGGCGCGTCGGTGACGCTGGTTTCTGGTCCGGTCGAGGTGCCCGATCCGCCGGGCGTGAGCGTGGTCAAGGTCGAAACCGCGCAGCAAATGCTGGAGGCGGTCGAAAAGGCGTTGCCTGCCGATGTTGCCGTGTTCGCGGCCGCGGTTGCCGATTGGCGCGTTGAGCGCGCGAGCAACAGCAAGCTTAAAAAGCAGGAAGGCCGGTCGCAGCAGCTCGGTCTGATCGAAAACCCTGACATCTTGGCGACCATCGCGCATCGCAAAACCGGGCGCCCGCCGCTGGTGATCGGTTTTGCCGCCGAAACCGATGACGTGATCGCCAATGCCAGGGCCAAGCTGCGCCGCAAGGGTTGCGACTGGATTTTGGCCAACGACGTGTCGCCTGAGACCGGCATCATGGGGGGCGACAGCAACACGGTCCATCTGGTGACTGCCGCGGGCGTTGAATCCTGGCCGCCGCAATCCAAGGACGACGTGGCGAAGAGCTTGATCGAGCGTATCGCCGGTGCATTGGCGGAGACAAAACGGTGAGTGGCAACGAAGCCGCGATCGAAGTCGGCGTCATGCGGCTGCCCCACGCCGCCGATCTGCCGCTGCCAGCCTATCAAAGCGCCCTCGCCGCCGGGCTCGACCTTGTTGCCGCGGTGCCGCCCGATGCGCCGGTGGACATCGTGCCTGGCGGCCGCGCCGCGATTCCGACTGGCCTTGTGATCGCGTTGCCGCCGGGCAGTGAGGGTCAGGTCCGCCCGCGCTCGGGCCTCGCCGTCCGCCATGGTATTACGGTGCTCAACACGCCCGGCACCATCGACGCCGATTATCGCGGCGAAATCCAAGTCATTTTGATCAATCTCGGCGCCGAAGCATTTCAGGTCCGCCGCGGTATGCGTATCGCCCAACTGGTCATTGCTCGGGTTCAGCAAGCCAAGCTGTTCGAGGCGGACAATTTGGAAGCGACGGCGCGCGGTAGTGGCGGCATGGGCTCGACCGGAACCGGCTAAAAGGCGCTGCTGCGATGCAACGCAGCGCCGTTCATGATCTGGACTCTTTCGGCGTGAATCCTGTTGAGAGTAAAGTAGTTTGATTCGTGGGGTGTGCGGCCACCCTCCGCTTCTCCGCGGCGGAGAAGGCAGGGTGGGGGACCGGCAACGGCGGTAGCCGGTAAAGGCGCAGGGGCATGCCGGAGACGATCCGGACGAGCGGCATAACGCATCCGCGGCAACGCGGATTCCGCGAGGCGATTCTGCATGCCGGCCGCGTGTGGGCGGCGTGCTCGCTCACCATCTCGATTATCTCGTGTCCGACGTTGGCCCGCGCCGACGAAACGACGCTCGGCAATTTGGGCCAATTCGATCGCCGTGAAATTGCGATCCTGTTGCCCATGGTCGGGCTCATTGTCTTTGCCGTCATCACCGCGATCATGCTGGTGCGGACGCGCCGGAGGACGGCGCGGCTCGAAGGCGCCTCGCGTGACGAAATCATCGGTTTGCATGATCGGCTGGACCGCGCCAATGCGCTGCTGTTGTCGGAGCGGCAAGTGCTGGTCGACTGGCTGGCGGCGTCAAATCGCCCCAGCATCGAGGGCGATCTGGAACTTCTCGGCCTTGCCGAGCCGCATCGCGTGCTCGCCTTCGGTTCATGGCTCGACGCCGCGCAGGCGAGCGAGATGGAGCGTTCGGTCGGCGCTTTGCGCGCACACGGTGACGCGTTTGCGACGACACTGATCACGCTCGCCGGCCGTCCAATCGAGGCGCAGGGCCGCGCCATCGGCGGCCGCGCCGTGCTGCGGCTCCGTGACGCCAGCATGGTGACTCGGGAACTTGTTGAACTTGACGCGCGCCACCGCGACTTGCGAACCGAAGTCGCGTCGCTTCGCACGCTGATCGAAACGCTGCCGTCGCCGGCCTGGACGCGCAATGCGGCGGGGCGGCTTACCTTCGTCAATTCCGCTTATGCGCGCGCTGTCGAGGCGCGCGATGGCGCCGATGCCATAGAGCGGAACCTGGAGCTGCTCGACAGTGCCGCGCGGGCGACCATCATGCAGACGCGCCGCGATGGCGGCGCTTATGCGGGCCGGCTGCCGGCGATCGTCGCCGGAGCGCGCCGCAGCTTCGACGTGCTCGATGTCCGGACCGATACCGGCAGCGCCGGCATCGGTATTGATGCGACCGAGGCCGAGACCATGCGCAGCGCGCTGGCGCGCATGGTCGATGCGCACCGCCGGACGCTCGATCACCTGCCGATCGGCGTCGCCATGTTCGATGCCCAGCAGCGCTTGACGTTCTACAACGCCGCCTACCGCACGCTGTGGGACCTCGACGTTCGTTACCTCGACCAGCACCCGGCTGATTCCGCCTTGATCGACGAACTGCGGATGGCGCGCAAACTGCCCGAGCAGCCGAATTTCCGCGAATGGAAGGCGCAGCTCTTAACAGCCTACCGCGCCAATGAAACCAAGGAACACGTTTGGCATCTGCCGGATGGCCGCACGCTGCGAGTCGTCACCACACCCAATCCGGACGGTGGCGTCACCTACCTGTTCCACGACGTCACCGAGCGGCTTGAACTTGAGCGGAGCTACGAAGAGCTGATCCGCGTGCAGGGCGAAACCCTCGACAATCTGGCCGAAGGTGTCGCGGTGTTCGCCAGTGACGGCCGGCTGCGGCTGCACAATCCGGCCTTCGCCCGTATGTGGAAGCTCAAGGACGAGGCGCTGGCCGAGCGCCCGCATATCGAAGCCATCACCGTGCTGAGCCAGCCGCTGCACGGCGACGATCCGACGTGGCAGGCGCTGCGCGAAGTCGTGACCGCAATCGACAGCCGGAAAGCCATCACCGGGCGGCTGGAACGCCGCGACGGCAGCGTGGTCGACTGCACGACCGTGCCGCTGCCGGGCGGCGCCACTCTGGTAACGTTCCACGACGTCACCGACTCGGTCAACGTCGAGCGGGTGCTGCGCGAACGCAACGATGCGCTCGAAGAGGCCGACCGGCTCAAGATCGATTTCGTCCATCACGTGTCGTACGAGCTGCGTTCGCCGCTGACCAACATCATCGGTTTCGTGCATCTGCTGGGCGATCCGGCGACCGGGCCGCTGGCGCAGAAGCAGCGCGAATATCTCGATTACATCACCGTGTCGTCGGACACGCTGCTGGCGCTCATCAATAACATTCTCGATCTGGCGACCATCGATGCCGGCCGCATGCAACTCAACCTCGGCCAGGTCGACATTCGCGAAGCCATGCAGGCGGCGGCGGAAGGCGTCCAGGACCGGCTGGTAAGCGCCGGACTGACGCTCGAAATTCGCGCGCCGGCGGATATCGGCAGCTTCGTCGCCGACGGTCGGCGTCTACGGCAGATCCTGTTCAATCTTCTGGCCAATGCGGTGAGCTTTTCGCCAGGCGGCGCCACCGTGACGCTCGCGGCCGAGCGGCGCCAGGACGAGGTGACGTTTTCGGTCACCGACACCGGACCCGGTATTCCACCCGATGTGTTGGAGAGGGTCTTCAACTGGTTCGAGACCCATCCGCTCGGCTCGCACCACCGTGGGCCGGGGATCGGCCTGTCGCTGGTGCGGTCGTTTGTCGAGCTGCATGGCGGCACCGTCACCATCGACTCGGTGGTGGGCCGGGGCACGACCGTCATTTGCCGATTTCCGACCAGCGCGGCTGCCGCCCGCACGGCGGCGTAGCGCGCCTTAATCGGGGCAAATCCTTGAATTTGCTTTGATCTTGAATCCGCCTCTGCGAAAGTGTTGTGCGCTAATCTGAAATCCGTTAGCGGATCGCCGCGATGCTTCTGACCAGCACAGGTGGCTCAAGCTTTTCCGTGCAGTTGCCGAACGAGCAGGCGACAGTGCGGTTCGCCGCCGACATCGCCTGCGCCTTGGAGCCGGGCGATGTGGTGACGCTGTCCGGCGACCTCGGCGCCGGCAAGACTACGTTCGCGCGCGCGCTGATCCGCTATCTGGCGGGCGACGAAGCCATCGAGGTGCCGAGCCCGACCTTCACGCTGCTGCAGAATTACGACCTGCCGCGTTTTCCCCTGGTGCATGCTGATCTCTATCGGCTGGCGGGCGCTGCCGAATTGACAGAGCTTGGGCTCGACGACTTGCTGGACAAGACCGTGGTGCTGATCGAGTGGGCGGACCGCGCCGCCGGTTATTTGCCGCCCGACCGGCTCGACATCGCCTTCACGCTTGCCCCCAAGGCCGGCGCCGACATGCGCGACGTGCGCTACACCGGCTATGGCAAGTTCGCCGCGCGCGCCGAGCGCATCGGCAAGCTCCGCAGCTTTCTCGACGAGTCCGGTTACGGCGCAGCAAAGCGCGAGCGCATGCAGGGCGACGCCTCGACGCGCATTTTCGAGCGGCTGACGCTCGGAGAGGAATCCTTGGTGCTGATGAATGCACCGCCGCAGCCGGACGGTCCGCCGGTGCGCGACGGCAAGCCCTACAGCGCCATCGCCCATCTCGCCGAAAACACGATTCCCTATGTGGCGCTGGCGGCGGCCCTGCGCGCGCGGGCGGTGTCGGCGCCGGTAATCCATCACGCCGATACCGACTCCGGACTGATCATCATGGAGGATCTCGGCGAACAGCGGATCGTGGCCGGTGATCCGCCGATGCCGCTCGAAGAACGCTATCAGGCCGCGCTCGATGTGCTGATCGCGCTGCATCGCCGCAGATTGCCCGAAACGCTCGAAGTCGCGCCGCACCGTGAATACCGGCTGCCGCGCTACGACATCGATGCCTTCATGATCGAGGTCGAGCTTCTGCCCGACTGGTACCTGCCATATGCCGGGATGCGCGCGACTGACGATCGGCGCGCGGCGTTTGTATCATTGTGGCGCGAGGCGCTGGCGCCGGCGCTGGAGGCGCCTTCGACCTGGGTGCTGCGCGATTATCACTCGCCGAATCTCCTTTGGCTCAGCGACCGGCAGGACATCGGCCGCATCGGCGTGCTCGATTTCCAGGACGCTGTCCTCGGTCCTGGGGCATACGACGTGGCTTCGCTGTTGCAGGATGCGCGCGTCGACGTGCCGGAGGCGCTCGAACTTCTGCTGCTTGGCCGCTACGTCCGCGCGCGGCAAACCGACGATCGGCGCTTTGAGGCGAGCGCATTCGCGCAGCTTTATGCGACGCTTGCCGTTCAGCGCGCCACCAAGGTGCTGGGCATCTTCGCGCGTCTCAATACGCGCGACGGCAAGCCGCAATACCTGCGCCATATTCCGCGGATATGGCGCTATTTGCAGCGCTCGCTGGCGCATCCAGCCCTGGAATCGCTGCGCGGGTGGTACGCCAACAACGTGCCGGCGCCGTAAGCGGAACGGCGGCGCGCGAAAGGGGCAGGGGCGATGGCTGCGATCAATCAACCGGCGATGCCGAAGGCGGCGATCGTGTTGGCCGCCGGTCTCGGTACGCGCATGCGCCCCTATAACGGCAATGTTCCCAAACCGCTCGTCGCCATCGGCGGCAAGTCGCTGATCGATTATGCGCTCGATCGCCTCGCCGACGCGGGGGTCGAGCGCGCGGTGGTCAACGTACATTATCTGGCCGAAGTCCTAGAGCAGCATCTCGCATCGCGCACCACGCCGCAGATCGTCATTTCCGATGAACGCGGCATGCTGCTCGGCACCGGCGGCGGCATCGCCAAGGCGTTGCCGAAGCTGGGCGACGCGCCGTTTTTTCTGGTCAATTCCGACACGCTGTGGGTCGACGGCGTCAAGCCAAATTTCGCACGGCTGGCCGATGCGTTTGAGCCCGAAACGATGGACGCGCTCCTTCTGCTCGCTCCGACCACGGGCAGCATCGGCTATCAGGGCGGCGGCGATTACGCGATGCTGCCGGATGGCCGGCTGCGCCGCCGGACCTCCGGCGAAACGGTGGCGCACGTCTATGCGGGCGCCTCCATCCTGGTGCCGAGGCTGTTCGAGGGCGCGCCTGCCGGCGAGTTTCCGCTGACGCTGCTGTTCGACCGCGCCGGTGAGCGCGGCCGGCTGTTCGGCCTGCCGCTCGAAGGCCGCTGGATGCATGTCGGCACGCCGGAAGCGGTCGCTGAGGCCGAAGCGGCACTCGCCGCCACGTTGTAGAATCTGCTAGGCCCATTTTGCGGATGCGGTGCGGCACTTCAATGCACCGTAGCTCCGCAGCGTTTCAAATCGAGCGATGCCCGCGCGCGTTTTCACCATCCCGGCGTCTGCGCCGTTTCTGCCGACGCTGATCGAGGCCCTGTTCGGCGGCAAGCTGGGGTTCGCCCCGGCCGCCGATCCGCTCGCGCTCGCGTCCGCGACACTTTATCTGCCGACCCGCCGCGCCTGCCGGCTGGCGCGCGACGCGTTTCTCGACCGGCTGTGTGGTGACGCGGCAATTCTGCCCCGCATCGTTGCGCTCGGCGACATCGATGAGGATGAAATCGCTTTTGCCGAAGCGGCGACCGGTGGCATCGCCGCTGACGCGCTCGCCCTGCCGCCGGCACTCGGTGGGCTTGAACGACGTCTGCTGCTGACGAAGCTCATCGTCAAATGGGTGAACTCACCCGAGCTGCACGGTCAAAGCAGCTCTCCGCTGGTCGCGCAAACTCCGGCCGCGGCCTGCGCGCTGGCCGACGATCTGGCGCGGCTGATCGATGACATGACAACCCGCGACGTGCCGTGGAAGCGGCTCGACAATCTGGTCCCCGACCAATTCGACGAATATTGGAAATTGACGTTGCGGTTTTTGAAAATCGCAGGCGACAACTGGCCGAAAATTCTTGACGATCTCGGTCAGATCGAGCCCGCCAAGCGGCGCGATGCACTGATCAAGGCCGAAGCCGCACGCCTTTCGTCCAAGACCGACGGGCCGGTGATTGCGGCGGGATCGACCGGTTCAATCCCGTCGACTGCGGAACTGATCGCGACCATCGCGCATCTGCCGCACGGCGCCGTCGTGCTGCCGGGACTCGACACCGATCTCGACGAGGCGTCATGGCGGCTGATCTCGGGCGATCCAAAGAAGAAAATTCCCGCCGTTCCAGGCCATCCGCAGTTTGCCATGCAGGCGCTGCTGACGCGCATTGGCATCCCACGCAGCGCGGTGATCTCGCTGGCACAGGCGGATGGCCGCGAAGTCCTGCTGTCCGAAGCGATGCGCCCGGCCATGCAAACCGATGTCTGGTGGGAGCGCGCTCGCGATCTGGTGTTCGCCACGCAAGCCAATGCCGCGGTTTCGACGGTGACGGTGATCGAAGCCGCCAGCGCCGAGGAAGAAGCGCTGTCGATCGCAATAGCGCTGCGCGAAGCGGTACAGGACGGCAGAACCGCCGCGTTGGTCACACCGGACCGGACGCTGGGACGCCGTGTCGCCGCGGCGCTGATGCGCTGGAATATCGCGGTGGAAGATACCGGCGGTGTTCCGCTTGCCGAAACACCGGCCGGGATTTTTGCCCGACTCGCGGCGGAAGCCGCCGTCGCCGGTCTTGAACCGGTAACCTTGCTGGCGCTGCTCAAACATCCGCTGCTGCGCCTTGGCTCCGGCCATCACCAGCACGCCATTGATATTCTGGAGCGAGCGGTGTTGCGCGGACCACGGCCAAGCCGTGGCACAGCCGGACTCGCCCGAGCGCTCAGAACATTGCGCGCGGTCAGAGATAGCCTGCACCCGTCCGATCCGCGCAAGAATCTGAGCGATGGCCAGATCGGGGAAGCCGAGAGCCTTGTGGCGAAACTCGCCGCGGCGCTGGAACCGCTTGAGGGATCCGGTGCTGCGCCGCTGTCATTGAGCGATCTTGCCGAGCGGCATCGCAAAGTGCTTGCGGCACTTTCGGAGCACAATGGCGAGCAGGTGGCGTTGATTGGGCTTGACGGGACAAAACTCGCGGACGTCCTGGACGAGCTTGCCGCCAGTCCTTCGGCGGCGGGCCTGGCGGTGGCGTCGTCCGACTATGTCGAGCTGTTCGCGGCCGTGTTGGCCGGCAATGTTGTGCGCCCGCCGGTGCGCGCGGGTCTGCGCGTCCGTATCCTAGGCCTGCTCGAAGCGCGACTGACCGACAGCGACCGCGTCGTGCTCGGCGGATTGGTCGAGGGCACCTGGCCGCCGGAGAGCCGCACCGACGCCTGGCTCAGCCGCCCGATGCGGATCGAGCTCGGATTGGATCTGCCCGAGCGCCGGATCGGCCTTACCGCACACGACTTCGCGCAATTGCTCGGTGCTCGCGAGGTGTTCCTGACGTTTGCCGCCAAAATCGCCGGCACGCCGACGGTCCCATCCCGCTTCACGCAGCGCCTGGCCGCTGTTGCGGGCGAACGTTGGCAACAGATGATCAAACGCGGCGAAACTTATCTTGCTTGGGCGCGCGAACTCGATCACCCGACGGGGCCGCCTCAGCCGGAACCCCGGCCGCAACCCAAGCCGCCCCTGGCGGTGCGCCCGAAAGGACTTTCAGTTACGGAAATCGAGCACTGGCTGCGCGATCCCTATACGATCTACGCCAAGCATATCTTGCGGCTGCGACCGCTCGATCCAGTCGATGCCGAACCCGGCGCGGCGGCGCGCGGTACTTTCATCCACGCCGCCATTGGCGAATTCGCGCAAGCCTTCAGCAAGAGCCTGCCCGCCGATCCAATCGGCGAATTGCTCGCGCTCGGCCGCAAACATTTTTCCGAGATCGAGGATTATCCCGAGGCGCGCGCGTTCTGGTGGCCGCGATTCGAGCGCAGCGCGCGCTGGTTCGTAAACTGGGAAATCGAGCGCCGAGGCGGCGTTGCGGCGATCGATGCCGAGATCAAGGGTGAGCATGAAATCAAACTGGGAAAAGGCAGCTTCCGGCTGCGCGGCATCGCGGACCGCATCGAGTTGGGCAACGACGGGTGCTACACCATCTTCGACTATAAGACCGGCTCGGCGCGCACCGAGCCCCAGGTGCGCACCGGCCTTGCCCCACAGCTCACGCTGGAGGCCGGGATTCTTCGCCAGGGCGGTTTCCCGGGAATTGCTGCGCAGTCTTCCGTCGCCCGCGTCGCCTATGTGCTGGTGAAGGGTGGCGAGCCGCCCGGCGATTCAAAATTCATCGAGTTCAAGGATGGCACGGCCGACTCTCAGGCCGAACACGCGTTGCAAAAGCTCCGCGAGCTGGCGACGCGTTTCGAGGATGAAAACACGCCCTATCGCTCGCTCGTGCATCCGATGTGGGCGACCCAATACGGCGACTATGATCATCTCGCCCGCGTGCTGGAATGGACCAGCGCCGGCGAGGAGGACGACGACGGGAGCGGCGAATGAGAACGGCCGACGATATCCCGCCTGTCGTGCGGCAACGGCAAGCCGATGTATCCAATCCGAGTGTATCGGCGTGGGTGGCCGCCAATGCCGGCTCGGGCAAGACCCATGTGCTGGCACAGCGCGTCATCAATCTGCTGCTGAAAGGCGTCGAGCCGGAGAAGATCCTGTGCATCACATTCACCAAGGCCGCAGCCGCCAACATGGCGAAACGCGTGTTCGACACGCTCGGCGCCTGGACGAAGCTCGATGACGAAAAGCTGAATAAGGCGATCACAGGCTCAGGCGTCGATGCCGGTACGACGACGCGCACCCTCGCGCGGCGCCTTTTTGCGCGCGCGCTGGAAACTCCGGGCGGCCTGAAAGTTCAGACCATCCATGCGTTCTGCACACAGTTACTGCACCAGTTTCCGTTCGAAGCAAATGTCGCGGCGCGGTTTTCCGTGCTCGACGACGCCGAACGGACGCAGATGCTGGAAGCGCTCACCCTTGCGGTGCTGTTGCAGGGCGCGGAGGCGCCACAAAGTCCGCTCGGTGAGGCGCTTGCCGTTGCGATGACCGCGGGCGCCGACCAGACTTTTCGCGAAGTCGTGCGTGGCGCGATCGGGCGGGGTGACACGATCCGCGAATGGATCGAAAAGTGCGGCGGCCGGGACCAGGCATTGGCAGCGCTTTCCCTTGCGCTCGGCGTCGATCCGGCGATGTCGCTGGCTGAAATCGAAAGGCAGATCGTACAGGGTCCGATCTTGCCGGCGTCGGAATGGCAGGCCGTCGCTGAGCTCTGTCAGGGAAGCTCGGCGAGCGATCAGAAACAAGGCGAGCGGCTCACGCTGGCGTCGCGCCAGAGCGGGCGTGAGCAAGTTGAGACCTATTTGAAGGTTTTCATCGACAGCAAATTCCTGCCGCGCGCCAACCTGCTCACCCAGCGCTTCGCCAAGAAACAACCGGCGCTGGCGCAGCGGCTTCTCGACGAACAGAACCGCGTGCTGCCGCTGCGCGAACTGCGCAACGCCATTGCCTGCCGCAATCGCAGTGCGGCTCTCATGACGGTCGCTTCTGAAGTCCTTGAGCGTTATCGATCCGAGAAGCAGCGCCGCGGCCTGGTCGACTACGACGACCTGATCGACAAGGCGCTCGACCTGCTGCGCAACACCGATGCGCAATGGGTCCATTTCAAGCTCGATCTCGGCATCGATCACCTGCTGATCGACGAGGCGCAGGATACCAGCACCAAACAGTGGGAGATCGTGCAGCGGCTGGTGGCGGAGTTCACCGCCGGCGCAGGGGCGCGGCCCGGCGTCCGCACCATCTTCGCGGTCGGCGACGAAAAACAGTCGATTTTTTCCTTCCAGAACGCGGCTCCGCGCGAATTCGCAGCGATGCGCGACTATTTCCGGAAGCGGCACAGGGATAGCGGCCTGGATTTTGAGTACCGCCAGCTCGAACATTCCTTTCGCTCGTGCGAGAGCGTACTCAACGCCGTCGATCTTGTGTTCAAGGACATCGGCCCGAGCGTCACCTCGGATTCGGAGGGGGGCATCCCGCCTCACATCGCGCTGCCCGATGCGCAGCTCGGCGTGGTCGAAATCTGGGACACGATCAAGCCGGAGAAGCGCGAGCCGATTGAAGGCTGGGACGCGCCCTTCGACACTGTGAGCGAGGTCAGTCCGCGCGTCCTGCTGGCGCGCCGCATCGCCCGCACCGTGCGGCACTTGATCGACGCGCGCGAGCCGGTGGGTCTCGACCGACGGCCGGCGCGCTACGGTGACGTGATGGTGCTGGTGCGCCAGCGCGGCTCGCTGTTCGAGGCGATCATTCGCGCGCTCAAGAATGAACACGTCGAAGTCGCCGGCGCCGATCGGCTGGTGCTCACCGAGCACATTGCGGTGATGGACCTGATGGCACTTGCCGATACGCTGCTGTTGCCGCACGACGATCTTGCGCTCGCCAGCGTGCTGCGCAGTCCGCTGTTCGGCTTCAGTGACCAGGATTTGTTTGACATCGCCGCGGACCGTGGCTGCAAGACCTTGCGCACGGCGCTCGCCGAACATTCCGGAGTGAAATTCGCCGAAGCGAATGCGCGACTAGAGACGCTGGCTTTTGCCGCACGGCGCGAGACGCCGTTTGTGTTCTTCGCCCATGTGCTCGGCGCCGATGGCGGGCGGCGGCGCTTTCTGGCGCGGCTCGGTCTCGAAGCCAACGATGCGCTGGACGAGTTCCTCAATCTTGCTCTGGAATACGAGCGACACGAGGCCCCATCGCTGCAAGGTTTCCTGCACTGGCTCCGCGAGGCGCGGGCCGAGGTCAAACGCGATATGGAAATCAAGCGCGACGAGGTCCGTGTGATGACGGTTCATGGTGCCAAGGGACTTGAAGCGCCGATTGTCATTCTTGCGGACACCATAACGCCGCCGGCGGGACCGCGGCCGCCGCGCCTGCTCGAACTCGCCGACGGTCCTCTGATCTGGGTTGGACGCAAGGCTGACGACGTCCCGCCGGTCCAGGCGGCGCGGCAGCTCGCATTGCGCGAGGCCGAGGATGAATACCGGCGCCTGCTTTATGTGGCGATGACGCGCGCCGCCGACCGGCTGATCGTCTGCGGCGCGGAAGGCGTCCGCGGTCGGCCACCAGGCTGCTGGTACGATTTGGTCCGCGGTCCGCTTGAGGAATCGCTCATCGAGGAACAGGACGACGGTGAAACAATCTTTTGCTTTCGCAAGCCGGTCGGTGAACAGACGCCGCTGCCCGCAAATGCGACGCCAGAGCTAAAGCCAGAACGGGCTGCGCTGCCGACTTGGCTGCGCGAACTCGCGCCTGCGCAGCCGCCGCTTCCCGTGCGCTTGTCGCCTTCATTGGCGCTTGACGACGAGATCGCACGCAGCGCGCCTGCCGGCGGCTCGGCGATCGACCGGCAAAAAGCACTCGCGCGCGGCCGTCTGGTGCATCGGCTGCTGCAATCGCTGCCGGACATTCCGGCGGAACGGCGCAAGGATGCGGCGGAACGCTACCTGGCAAAGGCCGCGGCCGATTTTGCCGCCGCGGAGCGGGCGGAGATCGTCCGCCAAGTCCTCACCATTCTCGATGATGCAAGTTTTGCGGCTTTGTTTGCCGCGGGCAGCCGCGCGGAACTGCCGATCGTGGGCCACATCCCAGGGGCCGGCGACGGGCCTATATCCGTCTCGGGCCAGGTAGACCGTCTCGTCGTCTCGGACGATGCGGTGCTGATTGCCGACTACAAGAGCGATCGCGCCATACCGTCCGAGCTTGGTGAAGTCGAGAGCTACGTCGCCCAACTCGGTTTGTATCGGGCGGTGCTGTCGCGCCTCTATCCAGGCAAACGAGTGCGCGCCGCGCTGGTCTTTACCAGTGGGCCGCGCCTGATCGAATTGTCCGAGGCGGCCATGGACGCAGCCGTTGCCAAGGTCCTGACTGAGTCCTGTCACGCTCCGGTGAAGGTCCCTTGACGCCCGCGGGGTCGGTTCATACCTTCATCGCCCAAGGTTCGACGATTCTTCCAAAAAGACGAGGATATTCCGATGGTCGACAAGGTAACGGATGCGACGTTCGATAAGGACGTGATCAATGCGGGCGGGCCCGTGGTTGTCGACTTTTGGGCCGAGTGGTGCGGACCTTGCCGCATGATCGCGCCGGCTCTCGAAGAGATTTCCAAGTCGCTCGGCGACAAGGTCAAGATCGTCAAGCTCAACGTCGACGAGAACCCGGGCACCGCGGCCAAGTACGGCATCATGTCGATCCCGACCTTGATGTTGTTCAAGGACGGCCAACTCGCGTCGCGTCAGGTCGGTGCGGCGCCGAAGCAGAAGCTCGAGCAATGGATCACCGGCGCGGTATGATCCGCGACTGATTGTTGTTTTGAATTGCGATGGCCGGAGCGTGCTCCGGCCATTCGCATTTCTGACGCGTGAGTGTCGATTCTTATTTGTTCTGCTCGCGTTTTTTCAGTTCTTCGGCGATCTTTTCTTTGAGATCGGCCACCAGCATCTGGCCGAACTGCTGGCCCGCCGCCATACTGGCGCGGGCGATGATGGGCTGCCTCGCGATCAGCTTCTGGCCGGTCGGCGAGTGGTAGAATGCGGTGAGGTCGTGCAGCTCATCGACGCTGAAATTCTGCGCATAGATGCCGGCCAGCATGTCGCCGAACGCGGCCAACCGCTGCGACGCGCCCTCGATGATGATCGGCATGATCGCATCGTATTGCTTCGCCATCTCGGGCCGCCCCTGAACGAAGGCAGGCTTGAGCCCTTCGAAGATGGTCGGCAGCAGCGCCTTGAACTGGTCCGTCGCTTTCATGACCTGGACCAGCTCGCGCGCGGCGGCAAGATTCGCTGCCGGCGCTGAAGCGGTTGATGGCGACTGCGCCTGGAGCGGGCTTGCGGCAAGACCACTCAAGGCAAGGATGGTGGCGGCAATGAAAACGGCGAATTTCGCGCGGCGCATGGTTTGGCCCCCTTTTGCGTGCCGCATTATAGCACCGTGGCGTGAGGCTTGCCGAGTTGAAATACTGCGACAAACGGATGAAGCCTTCGGCCTTGTCGCGGCGCGCGTCGGCGGCGCATAATGGCTGCATAATCTAAGCAGTGGAGAAACAGGTCTGCGTCGTGAAGGCGCTGAGCCCGCTGCATGACGGAGGAGCGCGATGAGCGAAAAGATTTATGATGTTCCGGCGGATTGGAAACGGCGCGCCTTTGTCGACGAAGCCAAGTACCGCGACATGTATGCGGCCTCGCTCAAGGATCCGAATGCATTCTGGGGCGAGCAGGCCAAGCGCATCCATTGGATGAGACCGTTTACCAAGGTCAAAAATACCTCGTTCGCCAAACCCAACGTCTCGATCAAATGGTTCGAGGACGGCGTTACCAACGCCGCCTACAATTGTATCGATCGGCATCTGCATTCGCGCGCCAACCAGATCGCCATCATCTGGGAAGGCGACGATCCGAAAGAATCGAAAAAGATCACCTACCGCGAATTGCACGACGAGGTCTGCCGCTTCGCCAACGTGCTGCGCAATCGCAACGTCAAGAAGGGCGACCGCGTCACCATCTACATGCCGATGATTCCGGAGGCGGCCTACGCGATCCTGGCCTGCGCGCGGATCGGCGCAATTCATTCCGTGGTATTTGGCGGCTTCTCACCGGATTCGTTGGCCGGCCGCATCGAGGACTGCAAGTCGAACGTTGTCATTACCGCCGACGAGGGCCTGCGCGGCGGCCGCAAGGTGCCGCTCAAGGCCAACACCGACGCGGCGATCGCGAAGGTCGGCGGTGTCGATCACGTCATCGTCGTCAAACGTACCGGCGGCGCCGTCGACATGGAGCCGGGCCGCGACGTCTGGTATCACGAAGCTGCGGACCAGGTGACGGCAGAGTGTCCGTGCGAGCACATGAACGCCGAAGATCCGCTGTTCATTCTTTACACGTCGGGTTCGACCGGACAACCGAAGGGCGTGCTGCACACCACCGGCGGTTATCTGGTCTACACGGCGATGACGCACCAGTACGTGTTCGACTATCACGACGGCGACATCTACTGGTGTACCGCCGACGTCGGCTGGGTCACCGGCCACAGCTACATCGTCTATGGACCCCTGGCGAACGGCGCCACCACGTTGATGTTCGAAGGCGTTCCGAACTATCCGAGCGTGTCGCGTTTCTGGGAAGTGATCGACAAGCATCAGGTCAATATTTTCTACACCGCGCCGACTGCCATTCGCGCGCTGATGCAGGCCGGCGACGCGCCGGTGAAGAAAACTTCGCGCGCCTCGCTGCGGCTCCTCGGCTCGGTCGGCGAGCCGATCAATCCCGAAGCCTGGGAATGGTATTACCGCGTGGTCGGCGATAATCGCTGTCCGGTCGTCGATACTTGGTGGCAGACCGAGACCGGCGGCATCCTGATCACGCCTTTACCGGGTGCGACCAAGCTCAAGCCCGGTTCGGCGACGCTGCCGTTTTTCGGCATCGTTCCGCAGATCGTCGACGCCGAGGGCAAGGTGCAGGACGGTGCCACCAGCGGCAATCTTTGCATCGCCGATTCGTGGCCCGGCCAGATGCGCACGGTCTATGGCGACCATCAGCGCTTTGTCGATACCTATTTCTCGACGTATCCCGGTAAGTATTTCACCGGCGACGGCTGCCGCCGCGATGACGACGGCTATTACTGGATCACCGGCCGCGTCGACGACGTGATCAACGTCGCCGGACACCGGCTCGGCACCGCCGAGGTCGAGTCGGCGCTGGTGGCACATCCCAAAGTGTCGGAAGCCGCTGTGGTTGGCTATCCGCACAACATCAAGGGCCAGGGCATCTACGCCTACGTGACCTTGATGGCCGGCGAGCAGCCGACCGAGCAATTGCGCGGCGACCTGGTGAACTGGGTGCGCAAGGAGATCAGCCCGATCGCCTCGCCGGATCTCATCCAGTTCGCGCCCAATCTGCCGAAGACGCGCTCCGGCAAGATCATGCGCCGCATCCTGCGCAAGATCGCGGAGGACGAATACGGCAATCTCGGCGACACCTCGACGCTCGCCGATCCGGCCGTGGTCGACGATCTGGTCAACAACCGGCAGAACCGCAGCAAGGAGAGCGCATAAGGTTCTCCGGCGTGCATTCGCGCGGGGAGGGGAGTATTGTCCAGGTCATGACGGTGCTCACAAAACCGCGGATGACAGTCGACGAATATCTGGCCTGGGCGGAGGACCAACCGGGCCGATATGAACTTCATAAGGGTGAAGTCCAGCCGATGTCTCCGGAAACCGCCGGTCATGCGGACACCAAGGCCGCCGTGTACGTCGCACTGCTCAACGCCATCCGTCAGCGCCGGGTGGCCTGTCGCGTATTTCCGGATGGCATGACCGTTCGCATCGACCAGACGACGGCATACGAGCCTGACGCGGTTGTTTATTCCGGAGAGAAAATTGCGCGGTCCGCCGTTGAGGTGCCGAATCCGCTAATCGTGGTCGAGGTGTTGTCCCAGTCGACGCGCCAAGTCGATGTTTCAATCAAGCTCGCCGGCTATTTCCGGCTGCCGAGCGTCGCCCATTATCTGATCGTCGATCCGAGCGAACCGATGATCGTGCATCATGCGCGCAGCGTGGGCGGCGACATCGTTACCCGTGTGGTGACCGAGGGCACGATCGCGCTCGATCCACCGGGCGTGGTCATCGCGATTGAAGACATTTACGCGGAATGATCGTGCGCTTTGGCAAGCCGCGCACGATGACCGGCGGAAAAGCTTTACCGGTCCTTCACCATGTTCTTCCGTGGCGGCGGAGTGCGGCCGCGCTTTCACTGTGGTTTACGAATTGCCTCCCAAGATAGTTACCGGGACGACGGTGGAAGTGGGAACTAGCGTATGCGTAAAGTCTTTGGGTTCGCGGCCGCGCTTGCGGCCCTTTCTTTCTTGGTGCTCGCGCCGAAGCCGGCCGCGGCGCGTCCCGAACTGGTGGCCGTCGGCGACAATTACCCAGCCGGCACCATTGTGGTGCGGCAGAGCCAGCGGCGGCTTTATCTGATGCTCGGCTCCGGCCGTGCCATCAGCTATCCGGTCGGTGTCGGCCGCCACGGCATGCAATGGTCCGGCACCGTCTATATCGACGGCAAGTATGTCGAGCCGGCGTGGACGGCGCCGGCCTCGATCCGTCGCGATTACAGTAAGCTTCCGGCCGTGATTCCGGGCGGTTCGCCAAAAAATCCGATGGGCGTTGCGGCGCTGACGCTGTCCGGCGGGGGCGAGTATGCCATCCATGGCACCAATCAGCCGAACCTGATCGGCGGCTTCGTCTCGCACGGCTGTATCCGCATGTACAATGCGGACGTCACCGACCTGTTCGGCCGCGTCAACGTGGGCACGCCGGTCGTGGTGACCAGGTGACGGAGATCTAGTCGCACCACGATCCGCGCTTGCGGCCGTCGTAAGCGCGCGCGAAGCCGCCTCTAAGCATCGCCGCCGAAACATCGGGGGTGCCGCGCGTCGCCACCACCGCGTCGACGCGTCCGCCGTATTTGTCGATGCCGACGCGCCCCACGGTGACGCCGCCCTGGTCGAGCATGGCCTGCAATGCCGCACGTGCCGCCTGCGCCTTGGCGAGTTCGTCGGCACAGCGCGCGTGCAGCTCGGCGGCATCGATGCCGCGCAGTCGCACGTGCGTGTCGACATCGAGCCCGGGCCATACCCGCACTCGCGCCTCGAAGGTGTCGCCGTCGATGACGCGCACCAGTTCGGCCGGATAGAGCAGCCCCCGGTCGAGGCGCTTGGCAATCGGCAAGTCGGTTGGCAACTGTCCGGCCGATGCAGAGGCGTAGGCGGGTGCTGCGGGCGCCCACTTGGCCGCGGGCAGCAGCGGCCGCATCGTCGCGCCGGCTACCATGCCGAGTGCGAAAATGGTTCCGGCGGCGACAAATGAGCCGCGGCGTGGCGGGATTCGCAGTGCTGTGAGAGGCACGGGTGCCACCTCGCGATTGCCCCGTCAGATTGCATCGACAGAAATGAATCGACCCTTAAAGATCAATGATTATATTCACAATATTAGGATTTTTGTCAAGGCCGGTCGGCCGGCGCCGGTCTGCCTTCAGAAATCCGATGCGATCCCGTTGATTTCCCAGTCGCCGTAGCGCGTCGGTTCGGGGCCGCGCGGGCCGTTGACTTCCTTGGCGGTGTCTTGGCCCTGGTCCGAAGGCTGGGGGCTGCGCTCGGCGCGGCGCGCCGCCGCTTCAGCGAGCGCACGTGCGGCGGCTGGCGTGAGTGGTGGTCTCTGTGGCGGAGGCGGGTCAGTTGGCATTGCTCCAGACTTGGCGTAGCCGTGCCTGTGCTGCAAGGGCTCTGTCGCGCCGACACATGTCCGCGAGCCGGATAGGAATATGAATGGCCCTGACTGCAAGAGCGACCCACGCTGACGTTCCCGGCCTTGCGGTCCGGCGCATCGCGGCCGGCATGATCGAGAGCGTCCTGCGCCGGCATCGTGCGCTCGATGAACTTCTCGACACAGCGGCGGCTGATCGTAGCGGCTTGCCTTCACTGGCCGAGCGGGATCGCGCCCTGGTTCGCGCGCTCGTTGGCGTGGTGCTGCGCCGGCTTGGCACGCTGCGGCATCTGCTTGCGCAAATGCTCGAACGTGGGCTGCCGCCGCAGGCGCCGCTGGTCGAAACGGCGCTGCTGCTTGGTGCCGCGCAAATTTTGTTTCTGCAAATTCCCGATCACGCAGCGGTGGACCTCGCGGTGCGGCTCGTCCAGACGGATCGGCACGCGGCACGGTTCGCAAGCCTCGTCAACGCCGTGCTGCGGCGGATTGCCCGCGAGGGCGCGGCGCAGCTCGACGCTCTCGATCTGGTCGCGCTCGACACACCGCCATGGCTCTTTGCGCGGTGGAGCAAAAACTACGGCGAGGCGACCACACGCGCGATCGCTGCCGCCAATAGTCACGAGCCGGCGCTCGACCTGACCGTCAAAAGCGACCCGGACGCCTGGGCCGCGCGCCTCGGCGGGCGCGTGCTGCCGACCGGCACGGTGCGCGTGGTCGCACACGGCCCGGTGACGGCGCTGCCGGGCTTCGCCGAAGGCGGCTGGTGGGTGCAGGACGCGGCGGCGGCGCTGCCGGTGCGCCTGTTCGGCGAACTGAAAGGAAAGCGCGTCGCCGATCTGTGCGCCGCGCCGGGCGGCAAGACATCCCAACTCTCCGCCGGAGGCGCGCTCGTCACCGCAGTCGATCGGTCGGCGGCGCGGCTCGATCGCGTTGGCCAGAACCTCAAGCGTTTGTCGCTCACCGCCGAGCTCGTCAACGCCGACGCCGCAACCTGGACGTCGGACCAGCAATTCGACGCCGTGTTGCTCGATGCGCCGTGTTCTTCGACCGGTACGATTCGCCGCCATCCCGATGTGCCCTGGCTCAAGCAGGAGAGCGACATCGCAGCGCTCGTGCGCGTTCAGGCCAAGCTGCTCGACCATGCCCTGTCGATCACCAGAAGCGGCGGCACGCTTGTCTATTGCACCTGCTCGCTCGAACCGGAGGAGAACGAGCAAATCGTCGCTGCGCTGCTCGCGCGTGAGCCTGGCGTGCGGCGCGTTCCGATTACCGCGCCCGAAATGTGCGGCCAGGACGCGTTTATCAGCCCCGATGGCGACCTGCGCACGCTGCCCTGCCAGTTTCCCGACGCCGATTCGCGACTTGCCGGTGTTGACGGCTTCTACGGCGCGCGGCTGGAAAAAAGTTAACGGAATCAGCACATTATGGCCGCGTTTGGCCGCCCTCTTGGGGTTCACTATGGTGCGGCCGACGGGCGCCCGCCCCGGGACGGGCAGAAAGGGGCAAGCGCCGCAATGGCGCGCCTTGCACTCGGCACTCATGCGAAGCTGTCCTGGCTCCTGCTGCGCGGCGGGCTGCGGCAGCTTGTCGGGCGCATCAACGGTCACCCGCTGTGGCGATGGCCGCTTCTGCCGTTTCGTGGCGATCGGCTCTTGATCGCGCCGCCCGATCTGCGCACCGCCGACGCGACCCGTGCCAGCGAAATTTATTCCGGCCGGTTTGCCTTTGTCGGCAAGGTCGTGATCTGCGATGGCCGCTCGATCTTCGACATGGAACCGCCGTCGGAGGAATGGGCGGCCGAGCTTTTGGCGTTTACCTGGCTGCGCCATCTGCGCGCCGCCGAATCCGGCATCACTCGCGCCAACGGCCGGGCGCTGGTTGACGAGTGGATCGCGCTTCAAGGCTCATGGCACCGGCTCGGCTGGCGGCCGGATGTGCTGTCGCGGCGCATTGTCTCCTGGCTCAGCCAGGCGACATTGGTTCTGCAAGACGCCGACGCCGCGTTCTACCGGCGCTTCCTGCGCAGCCTAGTGCGGCAGGTGCGCTACCTGCGCCACACCGCGGGCGACGCCCGGCGCGGCGTTGCCCATCTGCAGGCCATCATCGCGCTCGCCAATGCGGCGCTGTGCATCGCCGGGCAATCAGGCCGCATCAAAAACGCCACCGACCGGCTGCGGCAGGAATTGCGAAAGCAGATTCTGCCCGACGGCGGCCACGTGGGCCGCGATCCCGGCGCGATCATTGAAATTCTGCTCGAGCTTTTGCCGCTACGGCAGATCTATGCGGCGCGCAATATCGCGCCGCCGCCGGCGCTGCTCAACGCCATCGATCGGATGATGCCTATGCTGCGCTTCTTCTGCCATTCCGACGGCACGTTCGCGCGCTTCAACGGCATGGGTCCGACCCCTGTCGATCTCTTGCTCACGCTGCTCGCCTACGACGAGGCGCGCGGCGCGCCGCTGTCGAATGCGCCACATTGCGGCTATCAGCGCTTGGAGGCCGGCGGCGGCGTGCTGATCATGGACGTGGGCCGCGCGCCACCGATCCAGATGAGTCTCGAGGCCCATGCCGGGTGTCTGGCGTTCGAGTTCTCAACGCCGCGGCACGATCTCCTGATCGTCAATTGCGGCATGCCGCCGACCGCGCGCGAAGAATGGCGCCAACTGGCGCGGGCGACGCCGGCGCATTCGACCCTGACGTTCAACGACGAATCCTCGGCGCGTTTCGTAATTTCGCCGGCGTTGCGGCGGGTGCTCGGCGGGGCGCCGATGATCGACGGGCCAAGCCAAGTGAACGTCACGCGCGAAGACCGCCCCGACGAGATCGTGCTGCATGCTGCCCACAACGGTTACGTCGAACGGTTCGGCATCGTCCACGAACGCACCATCGTGCTCTCCGGCGACGGTACGCGGCTTGAAGGCGAAGACGTGCTCACCCGCGTGGGCCGGGGCAAGGCACGCACCGCAAACGACCGCTACGCCGTGCGTTTTCACCTCCATCCGTCTGTCAAGGCGAGCCGGCTCGGCGACGGTCATGGCGCGATGCTGATGACACCCCGCAAGGAGGTGTGGACGTTTGCGGTCCACGACGGCCAAGTCGAAATCGAGGACAGCGTCTATCTGGCCGGCGCCGAGGGCCCGCGCCGCACCGCGCAACTCGTGATTTATGGTCATGCGATCGAGACGCCACGCGTCACCTGGAGCCTGCAATTCACCCAGGTCGCCGCCGCACCGAAGCCTGCGACCCGGATGGCGCGCGCCGAGGAACCGAAACTGCCGCTGTGAAACGTCATTCCGGGCTTGCCGCTGTCGCAGCAATCCGGAATGACGAAGGGTGCCAGCCGGTGTAAAAGCCAGACCATGACCGAGCAACCGCGCCGCGCGACGCGCGCCCTGATTTCCGTTTCTGACAAAGCCGGAATTGCCGAGTTTGCCCGCGCGCTCGCCGCCCACGGCATCGAGCTGGTCTCGACCGGCGGCACGCGAAAAGCGCTGACCGATGCCGGCCTGACCGTGCTCGATGTCAGCGATCTCACCGGCTTCCCCGAGATGATGGACGGCCGCGTCAAGACGCTGCATCCGGCGGTTCATGGCGGACTGCTGGCGGTGCGCGACGACCCGCAGCATGCCGAAGCGATGCGGGCGCATCACATCCGTCCGATCGATATCCTGGTGGTCAATCTCTATCCATTCGAGGATACGGTCGCGCGCGGCGCCGGTTTCGACGACTGCATCGAGAATATCGATATCGGCGGCCCGGCCATGATTCGCGCCGCCGCGAAGAACCACGCCGATGTCGCCGTGGTGGTGGACTCGGGCGATTATGGCGCCTTGCTCGACGAACTGACGCGTCACAGCGGCATGACCACGTTGGCGCTGCGCCGGCGGCTGGCCGCCAAGGCCTACGCGCGCACCGCTGCCTACGATGCGGCGATCGCCAACTGGTTCGCGCGCGAGCTGAACGAGACCGCGCCGGATTATCGCAGCTTCGGCGGCCGGCTCATCGAGACGCTGCGCTACGGCGAAAACCCGCACCAGTCGGCGGCGTTCTATCGCACGCCCGACGCGCGCTTCGGTGTCGCCAGCGCGCGGCAGCTTCAGGGCAAGCAGCTCTCCTACAATAATATCAACGACACCGACGCGGCCTACGAGTGCGTCGCCGAGTTCGATCCGGCGCGTGCGGCGGCCTGCGCCATCATCAAGCACGCCAATCCGTGCGGCGTGGCCGAGGGTCAAACCCTGCTCGACGCTTACCGCAAGGCGCTGGCGTGCGATCCGGTGTCGGCGTTCGGCGGCATCGTTGCGCTCAACCGCCGGCTCGACGCCGAGGCGGCGCGTGCGATCGTTGAAATCTTTACCGAGGTTATCATTGCGCCGGACGCCTCCGACGAAGCGATCGCAATCGTTGCGGCAAAGAAGAATCTGCGGCTGCTGTTGGCCGGCGGCCTGCCCGATCCGCGCGCCGCGGGTCTGATGGCGAAGACCGTGGCGGGCGGGCTGCTGGTGCAATCGCGCGACAGCGCCGTGGCTGACGACATGGATCTGAAATCTGTGACCAAGCGGGCGCCGACCAATGCCGAGTTGCGCGACCTGCGCTTCGCGTTCCGTGTCGCCAAGCATGTCAAATCGAACACTATCGTCTACGCAAAGGATTCGGCGACCGTGGGCATTGGCGCCGGGCAGATGAGCCGCATCGATTCGGCGCGCATCGCCGCCCGCAAGGCCATCGACGCAGCGCAGGCCGCCGGCGTTGCCGAGCCCGCGACCAAGGGCTCGGTGGTCGCCTCCGACGCGTTCTTTCCGTTCGCCGACGGTCTTCTGGTCGCCATCGAGGCCGGTGCCACCGCGGTAATCCAGCCGGGCGGTTCGGTGCGCGATGATGAGGTCATCAAGGCGGCGGACGATCATGGGGTCGCCATGGTGTTCACCGGCACGCGGCATTTCCGGCATTAGCGTGCATCTCACCCCCGTTGTGCCGGCCGGCTCGCGTGTCCATGCCGAGTTGACTATCGTATAAGCTCAAGCCGAATGAGTGCGCGCGACGTAACGTTCAGAAGTGGTTCGATGAGTTCGTGTCGGGATTTTATTCGTAATATCGCCGCCGCAACCCTGGCGGCGTTGTCGATCCATGCCGCCGGGATGAACACCGCGGCCGCGGCCGATAGCAGCGGCCTGCCGATGTTTTCCCCGTGCAAGCCTGCCACGCCGCCAGTATTGCCGACACGCTGGCGTGCTGTCGGGCTGATGCTGCCGTATCTGCGGCAGCAGCTCGCGGTTGGCGAATTTGTGCGCGACGGTTCGGTGCCGGCGATGCGCGCCACGCTTTATGGGCTCGAATCCGGCACCGTCGATCTGCTCATCACCGACAAGGAAACCTATCGGCTCGAAGGGCCGCACGTCGCGCCGAATGCCTGCACGGCGCTCGGCCATAAATACAATCCGCCGGGCGACAGCTGGCTGTCGCCGAAGTCAGCGTGCGACGGCGAAGCGCCGGTCGGCACTAAAAATACCCAGTGGTGGAAGACCGCCGGGCCCGATGGGCGCGCGGTCTGGCAATGGTACCGCACCGACAACAGGTTGCCGTGGCGCATCATGTTTCCGACCCGCAACGCCGAGCCGGCCGTGATCGGCGACTATTTCTCGACCTATTTCACATCGTTCGCGCCGGTCAAGGAAACCAATCTCGCCGGCTTGCGCGATCTTTGCGTCGCCAAGGCGCAGAAGCCCGACACGGTGGCCGCCGCGGCCACTACCGCGCCCGAATTGATGGCGGCCGGCAAGGACATCGGCGCGTCCGAACGGGCAACGCGCATTGCATCGCTCATTCCCGGTGTGAGCCGGCAAGCGTGTTCGCGGGTGACGACGACGAGCTGGCCGAACCAGTTCGTCATGACGGCCGTGCTGACCCCGATTCAGTTCCAGTTCACGCCGCTGCCCTCGATGATCTATTACGACTGGGACGAGGCCGGCACCATGGTGGGGATGATGAACTCCCCGCACACCGTGCCGCCGGCGCTCGAACTTGAAAGCGTGCAGACCAAGGGTGTCGGCTACGGCATCGAGCGCCGGCCGAACGGCGCGTTCGCCTGCCGGGCCGCGACACCGGGCGTGGTGCGGCCAAACTGGATGATTTCAGCAGGCTGCACGTGCAGCGCCGTCATCGATCACAATCCCGAACTGGGTCCCAATGAGACGAGCGTGATCCGCGCGTGCCCGGTCAAGGGTGAGGGCCTGCACGTGAACTGGAGCTGGTACACGACGGAGGGGAGGCCGATTCTTTTCACCGAGCCCGAGGCCATGGGTCTCGGCCTCAACATCGCCGACTATTACCGCTGGCTGCCCGGGGTGAAAATGTCGCGTGACGCGTTCGAACTGCCCGCGATCTGCACGCCCGCGGCGGAAAAGCTCGGCGCACCGCCAGTCGGCAAAGGGCTGCCGCCCGCACTGACCGCCAACTGTTCCGACTGCCACACCACGCGGCAGTAAAGCCTCGCGGCCCCGCTCGCGCACGCAGCGTGATGCCTGATCAGGCCTTCACGCCGCCCATCTTGCAGACGAGCTTCCACTCGCTGTCCTTCACCGGCTGCACCGACAGGCGCGAATATTTCACCAGCGCCATGTCCTTGAGCTTCGGCTCCGCCTTGATGGTCGCGAGCGTCACCGGCTTCGGCACCGGCTCGAGCGCGGCGGTCTGCACAGCGATCCAGGATTCGTCCGCCTTGGCGGTCGGGTCGGGAAAGGCTTCGCGGATCACCTCGCCGATGCCGACCACCTGCTTCTCGTCGCCGGTGTGATAGAAGAAAAACTTGTCGCCCTTCTTCATCTCCTTGAGATGATTCCGCGCGCTGAAATTGCGCACGCCGCTCCACGCCTCGCCCTTGGCGCCGCGCTTGAGCTGGTCGTCCCAGGAAAATTCTTCCGGTTCGGTTTTGAGAAGCCAATACGCCATGTGTGAATGTCCTTCCATCAATCAGCAATGAAGTGCAAACATTACACCCGTGTTGCCGGCGGTTGTATGCCGCGACTTTGCGTGCGGCTATCGCTTCCGCGGCTTCCACCCGCCCCGCATGCCGGGGCGGCCGAGCGTCGAGCGCGGGCCGGTCCCACCCTTTCCCGGAATCGATTCCACGCCGGGGCCCATCTCGTCGAGCGACGGCTTGCGGGGCTTGGCGCGGTTGTCTGCTCCGGGCCGGTGCGGCGCGACTTCGTGATGGAGCGCAATACCCATTTCGTCGAGCGCGGGCCTGTGGATTTTCGACTCACCTCTCCCCGCGTGCGGGGAGAGGTCGTCGCGCGAAGCGCGGCGGATGAGGGGGCCTTTCCGCGATTCTGAGCCTGGCGGCGATGCCCCCTCACCCCGACCCTCTCCCCGCAAGCGGGGAGAGGGAGAATTAGGTGCAGGCAGAAATTTCGCTGTTGGATCGTCCATCACCGCCAGTTCGGTGGAGCGCAGGCGCTTGATCTCGTCGCGCAGGCGGGCCGCTTCTTCGAAATCGAGATCGGCAGCGGCGGTGCGCATGCGCGTTTCCAGATCGGCGATCACGGCCTGGAAATTGTGGCCGATGGTGGCGGCGTCCTCGAACTCGCCGCCCTCACCGGTGCCGGCGGCGATCAGCACATGGTCGCGTTCGTAGACGCTGTTGAGAATGTCGCCGATGCCTTTGCGGATGCTTTCGGGCGTGATGCCATTGGCGGTGTTGTAGGCCGCCTGCTTTTCGCGGCGGCGGCTGGTTTCCGCCATGGCGCGCTCCATCGAGCCGGTGACGCTGTCGGCGTAAAGAATGACGCGGCCGTCGATGTTGCGCGCGGCGCGGCCGATGGTCTGCACCAAAGACGTTTCGCTACGCAAAAATCCTTCCTTGTCGGCGTCGAGAATGGCGACCAGCGCGCACTCGGGAATGTCGAGCCCCTCGCGCAGCAGATTGATGCCGACCAGCGCATCGAAGGCGCCAAGCCGCAGATCGCGAATGATCTCGATGCGCTCGATAGTGTCGATATCGGAATGCATGTAGCGGACCCGAATGCCCTGCTCGTGCAGGTACTCGGTCAAGTCCTCGGCCATGCGTTTGGTCAGCACCGTGATCAGCGCGCGGTAGCCTTTCTGCGCCACCTGCCGCACTTCGCCGACCAGATCGTCGACCTGGGTGCGCGCCGGCCGCACGTCGACCGGCGGATCGATCAGGCCGGTCGGGCGGATGACCTGCTCGACGAACACGCCGCCTGAGTCATTGAGCTCCCATGGGCCGGGCGTCGCCGACACGCACGTAGTCTGCGGCCGCATCGCATCCCATTCCTCGAAGCGCAGCGGTCGGTTGTCCATGCATGACGGCAGGCGAAAGCCGTATTCGGCGAGCGTCGCCTTGCGGCGGAAGTCACCGCGAAACATGCCGCCGAGCTGCGGCACGGTGACGTGGCTCTCATCGACAAACACCAGCGCGTTGTCGGGCACGTATTCGAACAAGGTCGGCGGCGGTTCGCCGGGTTTCCTCCCGGTCAGATAGCGCGAGTAATTCTCGATGCCCGCGCAGGCGCCGGTCGCCTCCATCATTTCCAGATCGTACAGCGTGCGCTGCTCGAGCCGCTGCGCTTCGAGCAGCCGGCCTGCGGCGTTGAGCTGCTCAAGCCTCTGCTTCAGTTCGGTCTTGATGCCGGAAATCGCCTGCAACAGCGTCGGCCGCGGCGTGACGTAATGCGAGTTGGCGTAGATTTTGACGAATTCCAGTTCGTCGGTCTTCTGCCCGGTGAGCGGATCGAATTCGTGGATCGATTCGACTTCGTCGCCGAACAGCGACACGCGCCAGGCGCGGTCCTCGTAGTGCGCCGGAAAAATCTCGATGACGTCGCCGCGCACGCGGAACGAGCCGCGATAAAAGTCGCCGGCGGTGCGCTTGTATTGCAGCGCCACCAGATCGGCCAGCAATTGGCGCTGGTTGAGACGCTCGCCGCGCTTGATGGCGAACGTCATCGCCGAATAGGTCTCGACCGAGCCGATACCGTAGATGCACGACACCGAGGCGACGATGATGACGTCGTCGCGCTCCAGCAGCGCGCGCGTCGCGGCGTGGCGCATGCGGTCGATCTGTTCGTTGATCGACGAATCCTTCTCGATGTAAGTGTCGGTGCGCGGAATATAGGCTTCAGGCTGGTAATAATCGTAATACGAGACGAAATATTCGACGGCGTTATCCGGAAAGAAGTTCTTGAACTCGCCATAGAGCTGCGCCGCCAGCGTCTTGTTGGGCGCAAGGATCAGCGCCGGCCGCTGCGTCTGTTCGATCACCTTCGCCATGGTGAAGGTTTTGCCCGAGCCGGTAACGCCCAACAGAACCTGCGTGCGGTCGTGCCGTTGCACGCCCTCGACCAGTCCGGCGATGGCCTGCGGCTGGTCGCCCTTGGGCTCGAAATCCGACTTGATGACGAGCGCGCGGCCGCCTTCCGATTTATCCGGCCGCGGCGGCCGGTGCGGCGTCCACGGATTCTCGCGGAATTCCGGCCGGCCTTCGCGCAACAGGTTTTCCAGCGCGTGCATCGACGCGGTGACGCCGAGCGTCACTGGCTGCAGCGCCGGCCGGTGGCGCTTTTCGCGCCGCGGCTCGGAAATGTCGGAAATTTCGTCGCGGTCCGGAACCGCGGGTTGATCGGCGGCCTCATCGTCCGTCCTGCCGATCAGCGGCTTTGACGGATCGCCGCCGCCGTAGCCGAGCGCCTTGGCAAGTTCCGGATCGAGATCGGCAGAGCCCCTGGCCGCGTAACCCGCCTGCGGCCGCTCGGCGAATGCCTGCTGCGTCGACTTGCGCGCCCGGTGCGCATTGGCGAAATCGGCGCGGCGGTCCCACGAGTTGTCGGGTGGTGGTGCAAGCTTCGAGGCTTGCGCTTCGCCTCCTCCTTGGGGGGAGGGGGAACCGGTCTGCGACCCGATGCCTGCACGCCCCTTGCCGATGCCGGGATTGAGCAGATCGGCCAGCGAATCATCGAGCACCGGCATATCCGGCCGCGACGCCTTGGCGCGAGTCGGCCTGGCCGGATCTTTTTTCGAATGCTTGGCCGGATCGCGGCTCGGGCGCTTCGCCATGCCGACAATATGGGTCGAGTCCGTCGGCAGGAAAAGCCGTCATTCCGGGGCGCGGGCCATTGCAGGCGAGCGCGGAATCCATAGTCCCAGCGCTGGGATTATGGATTCCCGACTTGCCGCTGTCGCGGCAATCCGGAATGACGGGCTTTCACTCGAACTTGATGCCGGCGCGTTTAATCACCTCGGCCCACTTTTTCGAGTCGGAAGCAATGGTCGCGGCGAATTCCTCCGGCGTGCCGCCTGCGGGTTCGTCGCCAATCGAGGCGAAGCGCGTTTTGAAGCTTTGTGACGCAATCGCGCGATTGATGGCGGCGTTGAGCTTATCGATGATCGGACGCGGCACGCCCGCCGGAGCGATCACGCCCGCCCAGGTCGCCGCCGAATAGCCCGGCACGCCCGCTTCCGCGACGGTCGGCAGATCGGGAAACGCCGGCGAGCGATGGTCGCCGGTCACCGCCAGCGCCCGCACTTGGCCGGAATGCGCGAATGGAGAGATCGAGTTGAGGCTCTCGAACATCAGCTGCACGCGTCCGGCGATCAGATCGTTGATCGCCGGCGCGCCACCCTTGTAGGGCACGTGCACGATGTCGGTGCCGGTCATGAACTTGAACAATTCGCCGCCGACATGGCCGGGCGAGCCGTTGCTTGATGAGGCGTTCAAAAGCTTGCCGGGGTTCGCCTTGGCGTAGGCGATCACCTCTTTCACCGACTTGAACGGTGTCTTCGGCGACACGGCGAACAGCAGCTGGCCGCGGACCACCAGCGCGATCGGCTGGAAATCGCGCTCGATGTTGTAGGGCAGGCTGTGTACGAGGTGGCGCGTGATTGCCAGCGCGCCGATTGGGCCCATGCACAGCGTATAGCCGTCCGGCGGCGCCTTCGCGGTGAGATCGAGCCCGACCGTGAGCGCACCGCCGGGGCGATCGTCGATGATAATCTGCTGGCCAATCTGCTCGCCGAGCGATGCGCCGAGAATTCGTGCCACCGTGTCGGTGGCGCTGCCGGCAGCCTGCGGCACAATCAGATGGATCGGCCGGTCGGGAAATTGTGCGTGCGCCGTGCTGGCAAGCGAGCAGGCGATGAGGGCGGCGATCACGTAAAGACGACGCATTGGGTGGCTCCAGCTGGCGCGTTTGCGAGGCGCCGGAAAATTGTAATAGGCTTGCGGGCAGGGAGAAAGCGTCATGACTCCATTCGACTTCGCGCCGCTGTTGGCGCCCGGGCTGCCGCTGGCGGCGGCCAAATGGAACGGCTTGGCCCAATACAGCTTCGTCGGCGGCAACAACGACCCGGATCACGTGCCGGTCGACCGGTTGATCGCCGCGATGACCGCTGTCCTCCAGCGCGAAGGCACGACGCTCGCGACCTATGGCCTGGACAGCGGCCCGCAAGGCTACCGGCCGCTGCGCGAGTTTCTTGCCGCCAAGCTCAGGCGCACCGCCGGCATCGTCTGCACGGCCGACGAAACTCTCATCGTCTCGGGATCGCTGCAGGCGCTCGATCTGGTCAACGGCGCGCTGCTGGCGCGGGGCGACTCGATCGTCACCGAGGCCGAAACCTATCAGGGCTCGCTCAATCGCTGGGCGCGGCTCGGCGTCAACCCCGTCGGCATTCCGCTCGACCGCGACGGCATGCGCATGGACGCGCTCGCCTCAGCGCTCGACGATCTCAAAGCCCGAGGGGTGCGCGCCAAATACATCTACACCGTCCCGACCGTGCAGAATCCGACCGGCACGATCCTGACGGAAGCGCGCCGGCACGAGATGCTCCGGCTCGCCGGGCAGCACGGCGTCCCGATCTTCGAAGACGATTGCTATTCCGATCTGATCTGGGACGGCAAACGGCCGCCGGCGCTGTATTCCATGAGCCAGGACGGCGGCGTCATTCATATCGGCTCGTTCTCCAAATCGATCGCGCCGGCTTTGCGTGTCGGCTACATTGTCGCGCCGTGGCCTATCCTGTCGCGCATGCTGCCGCTCAAGACCGACGCCGGCTCCGGCGCGCTGGAGCAGATGGTGCTGGGCGAATACTGCCCGCAGCATTTCGACGCGCATGTGCCTGAGCTCAATCGCGGATTGCGTAAAAAGCTTGAAACGCTGATGGACGCGCTCAACGAGCAGTTCGGCACCGCGGCCGAATTCGACGATCCGAAGGGCGGCATCTTCCTGTGGGTCAAGCTGCCGGACGTGGTCGACACGATGAAGCTCTATAAGTCGGCTCTCGCGGCAGGCGTCGCCATCAATCCGGGACCGGAGTGGACGACAGACAAGGTTTACGGCAAAAGCCGCATGCGGCTGTGTTTTGCCAGCCCGTCGCATGACGCGATCCGCGCCGGTGTGGCAAAGCTCGCCGAAATCTGCCGCCGCGAGTTCGGCGTGCCGGATCGCATCGCCAACGTGCAGCGCGCGCGCGCCTGATCGCACCGAGATCCAGCGAAGTCTTTCGTTCAAGGAGAGAACCTCTTGCGTATTGCGATCATGGGATCGGGCGGCGTGGGCGGCTATTTCGGCGCCCGGCTGGTCAAAGGCGGCGCCGACGTGGCGTTCATTGCCCGCGGCGCGCACCTTGCGGCCATGCGCGCCGATGGACTCACCATCGAAAGCGCGCACGAACCGATCCGGCTGCCCAAGGTCAACGTCACCGACGACCCGCGCAGCATCGGTCCGGTCGACATGGTGCTGTTCGGCGTCAAGCTGTGGGACACCGAAAGCGCCGCGCGTTCGCTCCTGCCGATCATGGGACCGCAGACCGGCATCATCTCGTTTCAGAATGGCGTGCAGAAAGACGATACACTGCGGAAGATTTTTGGCGCGGACGCCGTGATGGGCGGGGCCGCCTATATCGCCACGACAATCGGACGCCCCGGCGTGATCGTGCATACCGGCTCGATGCAGCGCATCGCCTTCGGCGAATATGACGGCCGGCGGTCAGAGCGCGCGCAGGCGCTTTTGGCGGCCGCACAGGCGGGCGGCATCAATGCAAAGCTCAGCGACGACATCCGCCGCGTCATTTGGGAAAAGTATTGTTTTCTTGTCGGCTTGTCCGGCGCCACGACCAGCATCCGGCTGACGCTTGGGCCGATCCGCAGCAATCCGCGCACGCGGCAGTTTCTGCTCGACCTGATGCGCGAGACCGTCGCGGTCGGCCGCGCGCTCGGCGTCAACCTGCCGGAAGACTATGCCGAGCAGCGGCTCGCGTTCGCCGATGGGCTTCCGGTCGACATGACATCGTCGATGCATCACGACCTGCAGCGCGGACGGCCGCTCGAGCTGCGCTGGCTCAGCGGCGGCGTTGTCGAAATGGGCGCCGCGGCGGGCGTCCCGACCCCCGTCAATCGCGGTGTCTACGATGTGTTGGTGCTGCATGCCGATGGGCATGCCGCGACTGAGCAGCCGAAAAGCTCATGACTGCGTCCGCGCCGGTTCTCACCATCCGGTCGCTGCGCGCGACCGCAGTCGAGGTGCCGATGACCTACGCGCTCGGCACCAGCCGCCAGCGCATCACTGCGGCGCCGTTGCTGCTGATCGATCTTATGACCGAACAAGGCGTGACCGGCCACGCGTATCTGTTCTGCTATCTGCCGGCTGCGGCCCCTGCCATCGTCAAGATCGTCGAGCATGTGGAGAGCGTCGTGAGGGGCGATGCCGTCGCTCCGCTCGATCTGTGGCGCAAGGTTGCGGCGCGTTTCGCGCTGATGGGCGTGCAGGGCATCGTGCGGATGGCGATGGCCGGACTCGACGTCGCGGCGTGGGACGCCCTGGCGATCGGCGCCGGCTTGCCGTTGGCGCGCCTGTTGGGCGCGCAGCCAAGGCCGATTCCCGCCTACAACAGTTGCGGCCTTGGTCTGATGGACGCCCCGGAAGCGGTGGCTGACGAAGCGGAGAAACTGCTGGCGCCCGGCTTTCGCGCCATCAAGCTGCGGCTGGGCTATCCGACCGCGCAGCAGGATCTGGCGGCGCTGCGCGCGGTGCGCAAGCGCGTCGGTGACGACGTCAAGATCATGGTCGATTACAATCAGCTGCTCAGTACCGCGGAGGCGCTGCATCGCGGCCGCATGCTCGACCCCGAGAACCTTTATTGGCTCGAGGAGCCCATCCGCCACGACGACTATGCCGGCAACGCCACGCTGACCCGCGAACTCGCGACGCCGATCCAGATTGGCGAGAATTTTTCGGAAATTGCCGCGATGGCGACCGCCCTGGCGGCCAACGCCTGCGATTTTGTCATGCCCGACCTGGAGCGGATTGGCGGCGTCACCGGCTGGCAGCGCGCCGCGGCGCTGGCGGCGGCGCGCGGCATCGAGATGTCGTCGCACCTGTTCCCGGAGGTGAGTGCGCATCTGTTGGCGGCGACGCCGACCTGTCATTTTCTGGAATATGTCGACTGGGCCGATAAGATCGTGCAGGAGCCGCTGCGTATCGCCGACGGGTGCGCGGTCGTACCTGAGCGGCCGGGTAACGGGCTCACATGGGACGCCAACGCGGTCGCGCGCTACCGCGTCGGTTAAGACGCTGTCGTCCGAGGCGCCAATTCAGCCGAGCTTGATGCCCGCGAACTTGATCACCTTGTCCCATTTCGCGGTTTCGTCGGCGATTGACTTTTTGTACTCGGCCGGCGTCATCGGCATCGGAATGGTGCCGAGCGCAACGAGGCGCTGCTTGAGCGCGGGATCGGCCAGCCCGGCGTTGATGGCCGCGTTGAGCGTAGCGATGATGTCATCGGGCGTGCCGTGCGTCGCGCCGACTCCGAGACCTCCGGTCACGCTGTAGCCGGGCACGGTTTCGCCGACCGTCGGCACATCAGGCAGCGTCGCGATGCGTTGCGGGGTCGTCACGGCAAGCAGGCGGAGCTTGCCGGCCTTGATGGCGCCGATCGAGGCAATGATCGGGTCGAACATCACCTGGGCGCGGCCGGACTGCAGGTCCGTCTGCGCCTCCATCTCGCCGCGATACGGCACGTGAAACAGATCGACGCCCGCCATCATCTTGAATAGCTCGCCGGAGATGTGGGTCAGGTTTCCGGTGCCGTTTGACGCCATGTTGACCTTGCCGGGATTGGCCTTGGCGTAGGCGATCAGCTCGGCAATGTTCTTGGCGGGAAACGACGGGGTGACCACCACGACGAACGGCGTAGCGCAGATATAGCCGACCGGCGCGATGTCGCGGATGAAGTTGAATTTCAGGCTCGGTTTGACCAGGCCGGCAATCATGTTCGGCGTCGCCACCACGAGCAGCGTATAGCCGTCCGGCGTGGCGTGGACGACGGCCTCCGTCGAGAGTTCGGTGCCGGCGCCAGGCTTGTTCTCGGTGATGAACTGCTTGCCGAAGCGCTCGGACAGAAACTGCCCGAGCAAACGTCCGATAACATCGGGCGAACTGCCGGCTGTGTAGCCGACGACCATGCGCACCGGGCGGGTTGGGTAGTCGAGCGCGGCCGCGATCCGCGGTGCAAATGGAATTGCGGCTGCCCCGGCGACGAGACCCAAGGCGTGACGACGATGCAGCGGCATAGTGTTCCCCCCAATACGCGTTGAGCGATTTCTTAGGGAGAAACCTACACGGACTGCCGCGCCTGTTCTAATGGAATCTGTCGCAGTTTCATCAAGTGACAGCGCGGCCTTTAGAACCCCTGCACCGTCTCGGCGACGTGTTCGACCTCGGGCGGCGAGGCAAAACAATGACCGACAAGCTTGCGCCATTCGGCAAAATCAGGCGAGCCGCGAAAGTCGACGGTGTGGTTCTCGACCGTCGCCCATTTGACGAATAGCCGATAACGCTGCGGCTTCTCGATCGAACGCGACAGGTTCATGCCGTGACAGCCCTTGGCGCGCTGGAAGATCGGCGCGGCTTTTTTTACGCCGGCTTCAAACTCCGCTTCCACGCCGGGCTTGACGTCGATCTGGGCGATTTCGGTGATCATAGCGGCTCCCTGAGGTCGTTTGCGGTTATGCCGAAGCGGCGCGCTCCAGCGCCCCCTTGCTCGCGGCCGGTGGCGGTCCGATGCCGAGATGATCGCGTAGCGTCGGACCGGAATAGTCCTTGCGATAAAGGCCGCGTCGCTGCAATTCCGGCACCACCAGATTGACGAAATCATTGAACGCGCCGGGGAAATATGCCGGCATGATGATAAAGCCGTCGGCCAAGCCGCTCACGAACCAATCTTCCAGCGTGTCGGCGATGCGCTGCGGCGTGCCGTAGATCACCCAATGGCCACGCGCCGCGGCGGTGATGTTGTAAAGGTCGCGCAGCGTCATCTTCTCGCGCCGTGCCATTTCGAGGAGTGTTGTCGAAAACGATTGGCCGGTGTTGATGGCCGCCGGAAACTCCGGCACCGGCGCATCGAGCGGGTAACCCGAAATGTCGTGACCGATCCGGTTCGACACCAGCGCGAGCGCATTGCTCGGCGTCAGCCAGCTCTGCAGCTTGGCGAGCTGCGCCTTGGCCTGTTCGTTGGTTTCGCCGATGATCGGCATGACGCCGGGCAAGATCGGCACCGCCTCCGGGGCGCGGCCGTGTTTGATGACGCGGGCCTTCAGGCTGTCATAAGCCGCCTTCGCCGAAACCTTGTCGCCGTTGACCACCGAGAACACGAGATTGGCCGTCCGCGCGGAAAGCTCCTGGCCGGGCGCCGAACCGCCGGCCTGAATGATGAGCGGATCGCCGTGCGGGCTGCGCTGGATGTTGAGCGGTCCTTTGACCGAAAAAAAGCGCCCCTTGTGATCGAGCGCCCGCACCTTGGCGTCATCGAGGAACGTCCCGGTTGCCTTGTCGGCAACCACGGCGTCATCGTCCCAGGTGGCCCATAGTCCCTTCACCACGTCGACGAACTCGTTGGCGATTTCGTAGCGCAGATCATGATCTGCAAGGCGATCCTTGCCGAAATTCAACGCCGCGACATTGTGGGTGCTGGTGACGATGTTCCACGCGGCGCGCCCGCCGCTGATGTGCTGCAGCGTTGCGAATGTCCGCGCCACGTTGAAGGGCTCGGAAAAGCTGGTCGACGTCGTGGCGCCAAGCCCGACATAGCGTGTCACCGCGCTCAGTGCCGCGATCAGCGTGGTCGGTTCGAAGCGCGTCATGAATGACGGATGGTCGCCGCGGTTCATCGCCACCGAATCGGAGATGAAGAACAGATCGAACTTGCCGCGCTCGGCGATCTGCGCGCCTTCGACGACGACCGGCCAGCTGCAGTTGCTTGCTGCGGCGCCATCGTAGCGCCAGCCCGCCGAATGATTGCCGGTTCCGAGCCAGAATACGCCGAGGTGCATCTGGCGGAGTGAAGCGGTCATGTCAGCCTCTCATTTCCGTCATTGCGAACCCATGCGAAGCAATCCAGCAGGCTGGCGAGGCGTTCCGGCAGAACTGGATTGCTTCGTCGCTTTCGCTCCTCGCAATGACGAGGAATCGTCGCGAGCGCGCGGAGCCACTCGCGGTTCACGGCGCGACATGGATGTTCTTCTCCTTCACCAGCGCAGTCCATTTCTTGATCTCGCCGTTGACGCGCTGCGCCAACGCATCCGAAGCGCCTCCGCCGGGCTCGAAACCGAGTTTGGCAAAGGCCTGCTTGACATCGGGCATCACGAGAATGCTGTTCATCTGGTTGTTGAGCTTCTGCACGATCGGCGCTGGCGTGCCCGCCGGCGCGAACAGACCGAACCAGACCGGATTGTCGAAGCCCGGCAGGCCGGACTCGGCGATCGTCGGCGCATTCGGCAGAACCGGCGTGCGCTCCGCGCTGGCGATGCCGAGGAGCCGCAGCGTACCCGCGTTGATATAGCCCGCCGAGGTCGAGACGCCGTCGAACGCATAGTCGATTTGGCCGCCGATCAGGTCGGAAAGCATCGGAGCGGAACCGCGATACGGCACATGGCGAGTCTGGATGCCCGCCATGGAATTGAACAACTCCGCCACCAGATGATTGATGCTGCCGACGCCGTACGATCCAAACGTGATCTTGCCGGGCTCGCGTTTCGCCAGCGCGATGAATTCGGTGACGTTCATTACAGGCAATGCCGGACGGGCCTCCATCACCAGTGGCGACTTCGACAGCAGCACGATCGGCGCGAAATCGCGCACCGGATCGTAAGACAGCTTCGTGTAAACGGCGGAATTTGTTCCCTGCGTGCTTACGGTGCCGACGAGCAGCGTGTAACCGTCCGGCGCGGCCTGGGCGACCGCCGTCGCGCCAAGGACGCCGCCGGCGCCGCCCTTATTTTCGATGATGACGGGTTGGCCGAGCGCTGCGCTGAGCTTCGGCGCGACGATGCGCGCCACCACGTCGACGGCACCGCCTGCGGTGAACGGCACGACAATCTTGATGACTTGGTTGGGATAGCTCTGGGCACCGGCTGGCGGCGCACTGAAGATTGTCAACAACATGGCGCCAATTGCGCCGGTGATCACTCGAAGACTAATTGGCCGAAGACACAGCTTTGCGAAGATCATGCGGCTCCCCTTCCGGCACCAGCAAGCTATCACGATCGGGTTGGCCGCGATGTCACGTTACCGCATGGCATGCCGCCGAACTGCGCGGGACGGCAAACGGAACGGCGCGTCGAACAGGCGAAACAAAATCGGTGTGGCAATGAGAGGGGAGGAATAATCAACGGTCCGGCTCGTGCAGGAGCTGCGTACCACAATCTGAAGTTGGCCCACAGATGTCCAAACCGTTAGCGTACTGCCTAAAATTGAGTTGATGCCCGAACGGCGGATCGCCCCCGGCGGTGCCCTGAGCAACCGCAGGCCAGCGGCATGCGGCCGCCCGCGTTGCTGATTTTCATCGGATTTTTACCGCTCCCGGGTATTGCTCACCGCATGTCTGTATTCTCCGCGCAGATTGAGAACGCGGCGTCATCCGTTCCGTCCGGCAAGACGACTTTCGGCGAACTGTATTCAAAATTGACGGTCGGCGCGGCCGTATTTTTCGTCACGCTCGAAATTGTTGTTCTGGTGCATGCCGGTTGGCCGCCGGCTGGTAAGCCGTGGCTCGACGCCGAGCATTACGTATTCGGGCGCGACTTCATCAACACCTGGATGGGCGGGCGCTCGATTTTTTTCGGCGGCCCCGCGCCATGGTTTGACCTCCGCGTCTACAACGAGGCGATCCGCCGGGTGATGGGCCCGGAATACCCGTTAGTTTTCTGGTCCTATCCGCCGCATGTTGTTCTCTTTGCCTGGCCATTCGGCTTGCTTCCGTATTTGCCGGCATATCTGGCGTGGTGTGTGATCGGCATCACCGTTTATCTGTTCGTTGCCAAGCACGCCGTTCCGCGCGAACGGATTCTGTTTCTCGCCGCCGCGCCGTCTGTTGCGGTATGCGTGTTCTTTGGACAAAACGGTTTCTACACGGCCGCGTTGCTGATCGGTGGCCTGCTCAGTCTGGATCGTCGGCCGATACTCGCCGGCGTGCTGTTCGGATTGCTCACCATCAAACCGCAGATGGGCCTGTTGCTGCCGGTGATCCTGCTGCTCGAGCGGAGGTGGGTGACGATTGCTTCCGCTGTCGCGACGGTAGCCGTGCTGGTCACGGCGACGGCGATGTTGTTCGGCTGGAGCGTGTGGTTGGAGTTCCTGCAAAAGGTCCTGCCGCAGCAGCGATGGCTGACGGAGCATGGCGGGGATCTTTTGTTCGCGCTGGTAGGCTCAGTCTATTTCGGCGCGCGCCTTGTTCACCTGCCGCAAGGCGTCGATTGGGCGCTCCAGTGGATCGCTTGCGCATTTGCGCTCGCCAGCGTTGCGTGGACCTATTGGTGCCGGCGCGATCCCGCCCTGTCGTTTGCCTTGTTCGCCACGGCGACCTTTCTCTTTACGCCGTATATCCTCAGCTACGACATGGTCATCCTTGGCTTCGTGGTCGCGACGCTGCGCGGGCGCAGTGACAATACCCCGGCGGACCATTGGCTCTTGATCGCGGTCTGGACACTGCCGATCACGATGATGATCGCTGCCGTCGTCAAGATTCCGCTGGCGCCGATCGTGCTGATCGCGTTCGCTTGCCGGCTGCTGTGGCGGCTTCGGTACGATGCCCGCGTGGTTGCGGCGCGACCGGCAGAGGCCGCGGTCGCTGCCGCTGTCGCATAGCGAAGCGCCTGACGCCGGTTGGCCCCTACCTAGCCCAGCGGCGCGCCGAGCAGGCGAAAGACAATCGGCCCGGCAATAAGGAACGCGAGTAGTCCCACGCGCCATCGCGGGGATCGGATGGCGCCGGTCAGTGATAATCCGGCGAGCGGCACGATCGCGACAAGCGGCAGGTAATAGCGCGGATAGGCCTCCATCAGCCAGCCGGTCGCAAGGTGATCGGCATAGCTGTGGCGGACATGCAGCGTGAAAGTCAGCGCGAGCGCCAGTGCTCCTGCGATCACGACCACGTCGAGCGCCGTCTCTTGCCGCCGCCAAAGGCGCCGCAGCGACAAGCCGGTCCCCGCCGCCGCACAGATGAGCGCCACCACAGGGATCACCAGCATGGCGTAATTGAAAATGCCTCGCGGATTGAGTGAAGGCATCCATTCGGCGATGAAGGCGACGACGAAATAGCCGAAATAAGCAACAAAGGACTTGCGCGGCAGGTTGGCCAAACCAAGGACCCCCGCATCACGTTTCAGCATCGCGACCTGCGCCGGCGTGTCGGGCGCCGGGCTGCCATATTGCATCGCAAAGACGATGTAGGGCGCCGCGGCGACAAGGACCGCAAGTACAACCGCGATCGTCCACGACCAGCGCCATCGCCGGCGCCAGATCAGATAAGCGATGGCGGCGCTCACCATCGCGCCCGTGAGCACCAGACCGGTCGCCTTTGCGCACGCGGCAACCACGACGCCGACCAGCGCCAGCGCGAGCCACACGCCGCGCTCGCTTGCGACGAGCTGCCAGATGCCGAGCGTGGCAAGCGCGCCGCCAAGGAAAGCGAGATTGTCGTTGTTGACCGAACCGGCGAGGGGCGCCAGCACCGGAATACAGGCCAACGGCAGCGCATAGGCGTAAAATTCATTGCGGGAGAAGCCGGCGGCGAGACCGAGGCCGAGCAGCGCGGCGAGGCCGACTGCGGCGATCGCAACGTCGATCAGGCGATCCGCCAGCAGGGCTTGGGGATGGCCTTCGAGCTTCGGACCCAGCCACGCCAGCAAGTCATAGAATTCCGCCGGGTGATTCAGATAATTGGGCAGATCGGTGAACTGGAACGTCCTCGGGTCCAGAAGACGCAGGCTGTTGAGGTCCGGCGAAGCTTTGCCGGCGTCCTGGATCTCGGCCACATAGGAGGCATGCGCCACCTCATCGAAGCCCTGTGTGATGTCCTTGCGTTCTGCACTGAAGAGCGCCGCCAGTACAAACAGAGCGAAGATAATGCAGGCGATAGAAAGATTTGCCCTGGTCGAGGCAGTTAAAGCGGGCGACGCGTAAGCGGGGGCGGTCGACATAAAGGGGAAAATGCGCGCCCGGGGTTAAATATTCGCTAGGCGATGCTTAGAGTGAGCAGATCGCCGATCTCACCATCCTCCATCAACCAAGGGCTTGTCATGATTGACGTACACTACTGGACCACGCCGAACGGCCACAAGGTCACGATTTTTCTCGAGGAGGCCGGACTGGAGTACAAGATTTTTCCGGTCAACATCGGCAAGGGCGAGCAGTTCAAGGCCGAATTTCTGACGGTCTCGCCGAACAACCGCATTCCGGCGATTGTCGATCATGCTCCCGCCGACGCCGGCAAGCCGATTTCGGTGTTCGAGTCGGGCGCCATCCTGCTCTATCTGGCCGACAAGACCGGCAAGTTCATTGCAAAGGATTTGCGTGGCCGTACCGCGACGGTCGAATGGCTGTTCTGGCAGATGGGCAATCTCGGCCCGATGTCGGGTCAAAACAATCATTTCAGCAATTACGCCCAGGACAAGATTCAGTATGCGATGGACCGCTACCGCAATGAGGTGAACCGGCTGTACGGCGTGATGAACAAGCGGCTCGCCGATCATCAGTATCTCGCCGGCGATTATTCGATCGCCGACATGGCGTCCTATCCGTGGGTGACGATCTGGGAACGTCAGCACCAGAACATCGAGGACTTTCCGCACATCAAGCGCTGGCTCGCCGCCATCAAGGCGCGACCCGCGGTGGTCAAGGCCTACGAGTGGACGCCGAAGATCAATCCGGGCCAGGGCGGCATCCGCACCGCGGAGGAGCGCGCGATCCTGTTCGGACAAAGCGCCCAATCGGTTGCCGCTGCGGCGCAGCGCGCGCGCTAAGGCTTGACCCCTAAAAGTGGATGCCGGTTTTCGGATAAGATCATGCTCCAACAATAAGCCGCTACGACCGCTCCGCGCAGAACGCGAAGCGGCTGACCACAATGCCGGCACGACCGGTGAGAAAATCAGGGGAGGTGGCGATGAGACGGTGGACAGCATCGGCTGTGTTCGCTGCGCTTACGCTTGCAGCGGCCATGTCGGCTGCGCACGCGCAGGATTATCCGACGCGGCCGGTGACGCTGGTGGTGCCGTACACGCCGGGCGGCAGTACGGAAATTCTTGCCCGCATCGTCGGCGACAAACTCGGCAGGCGCCTCGGCAGGCCGGTGGTGGTCGAGATGCGGCCGGGCGCCGGCACGGTCATCGGCGCCGCTGCGGTCACGCAGGCGCCGCCCGACGGCTACACGCTCCTGATGGCGACGCCGACGCCGATGGCGATCAACGTCACGGTGCACAAGAAGCTGCCCTACGATCCGGCGACCGACTTCGTGCCGCTCGGCATGGTGGCGTCCGCGCCGTTTTTGTTGCTGGTCGATCCGGCGCTGCCGGTGCACTCGGTCAAGGAGCTGATTGCCTACGCCAAGGCCAATCGGGAAAATTGTCATATGGCTCCGGCGGCGTCGGCTCGCCGCACCATCTCTATATGGAGCTGTTCAAGAGCATGACGGGCACGCAGATGACGCATGTGCCCTACAAAGGCAGCCTGCCTGCACTCACCGACGTGGTCGGCGGCCATATCCAGCTCATGTTCTGCGATATTCCGCCGGCGGCCGGCATGATATCCGCCGGCAAAGTCCGCGTGCTCGCCGTCTCGACCGAAAAGCGCGTGCCGTCCTATCCAAACGCGCCGACGGTGGCGGAAGCCGGGGTACCGGGCTTCGCGGTGGCCGGATGGTTCATGATCGTCGCGCCGATAAAAACGCCGCGCGACGTCGTTGCCAAGCTGCACGAGAACCTGATCGCCGTAGCGGCGGACCCGGACGTGAAGGCGCGCATCGCCCAGCTCAGCCTGGTGGAGCTGCCGACACCGCCGATCGCCGAGATGCAGGCTTTCGTCAAAAACGAAATCGTGCGCTGGGGCAAGATCGTCCAGGCGGCCGGAATCGCGGGGACAGAGTAGGAGCGCAAATAAACGTTGCGCTCCTGATTGCTACGGGCTGACGCCGCCGATGTAGCCCATGATCTTCCAGGCGCCCTCGGACTTGCTGTAGCAGATCTTGTCGGTGGCGAGCGGCATCAGCGCGTCGATCGGGATGAAGCCGGTCTTGCCGTCGGGCAGTGCCAGATGCAGGAACTGCGTCTCGCCCGGGTTCGCCTTCGGGCTGTCCGGCAGCACGCGCACGAAATACAAACCGAGCTTCTCGACCACGGCGGCGCTCGACTGCGCCGCGGCGCGTGCTTCGACGCCGTCACGGGCCGGATAACCCCAGTCTTCAGGGTCGGTATCGGTCTGCTGCACCAGCGTCTCGAACGCCTTGGCGTCGAAATCCGGCGGCGCCGGAGCGCAGAAGATGCCCTTGTTGTCCGGCAGTTCCCCCAAGGTCGGCTCGCCGGCGTCCATCGCCAGCACGCGCCAGCCGGCGCCATTGGGGTTATCGAGATCGATCGCCTTGGCGAGATTGTCGATGCCGGGCTTGCGGGCGTCGGCGAGATTCTTGTCCTGTATCCAGAAGAAGTCCTGCGTCACGACCAGTTTGGCGAGGGCAGCGCGATCCTTTTTGTCGGCCGCCGCGCCGAGTTCCTTGCGAAATGCCGCAAAGCTCGGATCGTTGTACGAACCGGCGAGTTTCACCGCCACCGTGCTGTATGGTTTGATCGGCGTCGGGGGTGGAGGTGGCGGCGGCTTAAAGCCGACCGGCGGCTGCGGCAGGTCCTGCGCCAAGGCGCCGGCTGCGGCGAGTGCGCAAAGCGCAACAGCAGTCAGGATCGAGGCGGCAACAACAAACGCGCGGCGCATCAAGCAATCTCCACTTTCCAACACCAGGTTCCACGATCCATTTTGCCTCAGACCCACGAGGCGGCAACGATCCTACAGCAGCGCCGCCGCGATGGCGAACACCAGCGCCGGCGGCATCACGATCGCGCCCCATTTCAAGAAGCGGCCTGCGCCGACGCTAACGCGCTCACGGCGCAGTGCGGCGAGCCAAAGGATCGTGGCGAGCGAACCGGTGACGGAAAGATTGGGGCCGAGATCGACGCCGATCAAGATAGCGCGCGTGACCTGATCCGAGATGTGATCGCTTTGCAGGACGCTGCCGCCGATCAATCCGACCGGCAGATTGTTGGCGAGGTTGCTGCCCAGGGCGACAGCGATGCCGGCGGCCCACGCCGCTCCGGCCGCCGAATGCGCCGCGGCCTCGCGCAGCAACGAACCGATGATTGCCACCAGGCCGGTCTCATTCAATGCCTCGACCAGCACGAACAAGCCGGCGACCAGGGGCAGCACACCCCAGGAAACGTCCTTGACGATGATCCATGCTTTCCCCGGCTGGAACGCGAGGACGATGACAGCGGTGGCCACACCGGCGACGCAGGTCGGCAAGCCGAGCTGCATGTCCATGGCGGACGCGCCGAGCAGAACGAGCGCAGTCACCGCGATGCCGGCCGCCGCGATCCTGCCGCCGAAAGGCAGCGCGGGCACCGGCACGTCTGCGGCGATGCTCTGATGCAGCGCCTGCCGCTGCGTCCATCGCAGCAGCACGTAAGTCACGGCGATCGACACCACGGAGGGCAAGAGGTAGCGCGGCAGCCATTGCAACAGCGGCGGCATGTGACTGCCATAGATCACGAGGTTGGCCGGATTTGAGATCGGCAGCACGAACGACGCCGCATTGGCGATGAATGCGCAGATCAAAAGGTAGGGCAGCGGCTGCTCGGCCTTCGCAGTCCGCACCGCGGCCGCCACGGCGGGCGTGAGCACGACCGCGGTCGCGTCATTCGACAGGAAGATCGTGACCACCGTGCCGACAAGATAGATCAGCAGGAACAGCCGCCGCGGCGAGCCGCCGGCATGCTGCGTCGCGCGCGCAGCGAGCCAGTCGAACAAGCCTTCACTGCGCGCAACCTCGGCCAGGAGCATCATGCCGGTCAGGAACAGATAAACGTCGGTGCCCTTGGCGATTCCCGCGAGCGCGGTCGTGGGCGTAATGAGCCGCAGCGCCACAAGCAGCACGGCGCCGCCGACGGCCCATAGCGCCTCGACGCTGTTGACCGGCCGGATGATGACGCCGGCGACCGCCAATGCGGCAATGATCCAGATGGCGAGATGCGATGACATCAATAATCTAAAAGCATCAAAACAGGCTCATCCCGCAGTGCGGTGCGTTTCGCGCGCGACCAACCCGAATTCCCGCGATTCTTCGCCTTCGTCCGCCAGCACTGCCGCGGCGGCGCTGACGATGCGGCGAAATCCGGTCCACAGCGCAACAGAGCCAAGCGCAAAACTGCCCAGGACGATGAAGGTCGCGCTGTAGCCAAACTGCTGCGACATCCACCCGCCGATAGCCGGGCTCAATGATGCCCCGATGCCTTGCGCCGTCATGACCGCTCCCTGCCCGACATTAATGCGGCCGGTGCCGTTAAGAATCCGGGCCACCAGCGTGGGGACCGCCACGCTTTGCAGGCCTGCACCGATGCCGTCAAGAAATTGCACCGGATAGACGCCCCAGCGGCCGATCAGGAACGCCGCGATCAGCCCCCTGATCGGCAGCGCCGCGAAGGAAATCAAAAGCACAATCCAAAGCCCGCGCCGCTCGCCCAGTTGCATCCGCCATGAAGAAATTCAGCGCCTGCAGCGGCAGAACAGCGCTGCCGCGATCCATTCGGGGAAAAGCCAAACATTTGAAAACCGGCGAGAAGAACCCCTGGCTAACGCACGCGTTCTAAGACGGTTCGCTTTCCTCACGCGTCAGAAATCGTCTTACTCGCCACCGCTCCACGGGCGGCGGGACGTGTGCCTGATGTGAACAATTCGGATGCGGTCGTCGAACACACGATAGAAGATCTTGAATGGATAACGAATCAGGGTCGCGACGCGCAGCCCCGGTCGCTGCTCGACCTCCGGCGCGCTCAGCGGTTCCCTGCTGATGAGGTCGATGACCGCTCGAATGCGCCCTTCGAGGGCCTGCGTAGTCCGATCGCCGAATGTACGGCGGCTGTCAGCGGATATCTTGTGGAGATTGGCAACTGCGCGGCTGGAATACTCGACCTTCATGATCGACGAAACGATCGAAAGGCCGCCTCGACTTCTTCGCCCGTTGCGATGCCGCTCCGCTCCGCCTCGTCGATTGCCTCGAGTTCTTCCGGTGTCGCTTGGTAAAGGCCGCTGCGGCGCGCCTCGATGTCGCGCGCGTATTCGGCAAGCTCCTCCTGATCCTCGGTGGGCCAGGATTCCACCCGCTCAAGCAGCAATTTCGTGTTCGGACTCATGGTTGCAATATATCATATGCGATTTTGGTGTACCACGCGCCCCTTAGGGGCCGGGTGAAGTCGTTGACTTACTCCGCCGCCTGCATGTCGGCGGCGTCCAGAAAGCCGCCGGCCTGGCGGCGCCACAGCGCGGCGTAATCGCCGTCCTGCGCGATCAGTTCGCGGTGGCTGCCCTGCTCGACGACGCGGCCGTGTTCGAGCACGATCAGGCGGTCCATCTGCGCGATGGTGGAGAGCCGGTGCGCGATGGCGATTACGGTCTTGCCGGCCATCAGCGTGCCGAGACTCGACTGGATCGCGGCTTCGACTTCGCTGTCGAGCGCCGAGGTCGCCTCGTCGAATACCAGGATCGGCGCGTCTTTCAGAATGACGCGGGCGATGGCGATGCGCTGACGCTGGCCGCCGGACAGCTTGACGCCGCGTTCGCCGACATGAGCGTCGTAGCCGCGCCGGCCGTTCCAATCTTCCAGATCGAGGACGAAGTCGTGCGCGTGCGCGAGCTTGGCGGCACGCAGGATGTCTTCCTCGCTCGCCTGTGGCCGGCCGTAGCGGATGTTCTCGCGGATCGAGCGGTGCAGGAGTGAAGTGTCCTGCGTCACCACGGAGATTTGCGCGCGCAGCGATTCCTGCGTCAGGCCGGAAATGTCCTCGCCGTCGATCAGGATGGCGCCGCCTTCGAGATGGAAGAAGCGCAGCAACAGATTGACCACGGTCGACTTGCCGGCGCCGGAGCGGCCGACCAGGCCGATCTTTTCGCCCGGATGAATCGTCAGGTTGAAATTCTGCAGCACGCCGGCGTCGCGGCCGTAGCCGAAATTGACATTCTTGAAGTCGATGCGGCCGGCGCGCACCGTCAGCGGCCGCGCATTGGCCGGGTCGGGCAGCTGCAACGGCTGTGCGATGGTGATCATGCCCTCCTGCACCACGCCGACATCCTCGAAGATTTCGGTGATGCGCATGGCGATCTGGCGCGACATGTTGGTGAGCTGCAAGGTCAGCGGCAGCACCATGGCGATGGCGCCGACCTCGATGGCGCCGTAGCGCCACAGCGTGACCGCGAGCGCGCCGGCGCCGGCAATCAGCAGCACGTTGAGCACGTCAAGGAGCGACACGAACGCGGTGAGCAGGCGCTGCGCCGACTTGAACAGGTCGACATGGCTTTCGACCGCGTCGCGCACATAATCGTCCTCTTCGCGCGCGCGAGCGAACAATTTCACCGTGAGGATGTTGGTGTAGCTGTCGACGATGCGGCCCATCAGGGTCGAGCGCGCGATCGACGACACCTTCGAGCGCTCGCGCATGCGCGGCACGAAATAAACGAGCAGCGCCGCGTAGCCGCAAAACCACAGCACCAGCGGCACGGCGAGCCAGCGATCCGCCGCGGCCGCCAGCGCGATCGCGGACGCGCCGTACACGGAGATGTACCAGACGGTGGTGATGGTCGCGGTCAGCGTCGCGCGCACCGACGGGCCGGTCTGCATCACCCGGTTGGAAATGCGGCCGGCGAAATCGTTCTGAAAGAACGCCCAGCTCTGCCGCACCACGTGCCAGTGCGACTGCCAGCGAATGAGGCCGGTAAACGGCGCCGCGATCGCCTGATTGGAGATCAGGTAGCGAATAAGCGTCACCGCCGGCCGCACGATGACGATGAACGCCACGATGCCGGCGAGCAGCGGCCAGTGCTCGGCGAACAGCCGGTCGGGCGGCGTCTTTGTCACCAGCGTGACGACGCGGCCCATGAACCACGGCACGGCGCTGTCGGTCAGCGCCGACATCAGTTCGACCACGAACAGGGCCGCGAACAGCCATTTCGCCTGCCGGGCAAAGTGCCACAGGAAGGCGACCAGCGTGCCCGGCGGCTCCGGGTTCTCCGGCGTTGCCGTCGGGGTCAGGATTCGTTCAAAAAATTCAAACATTTCCGGATGGTTACAGGGGCCGCGGGGGCAGCGTCAATCGGCCGCCGAAAGCCCTGCCGGCTGCGTGCATATAGGCATCGTGGCGCGTCGCGACAGGGCTGCTGACCTATTAGATCGGCATGGGTCGTGTCATCGTGCGGCTCATCGTTGTGCAAAGCGCCGAGAAACAAGAGCGCATGCCAAAGGGGAGGACGATGCAGAAGCTCACGCTTGTTATCGCGGCGTTGGCCGCGCTTTTCTGTGCGGCGGCCGCACAAGCCGACAATTTTCCCTCGCATCCGATCACGCTGTTGGTCGGCTTCCCGCCCGGCGGCCCGACCGATGCGCTGGCGCGGCTCCTCGCCAAGGGCATGGAGGATAAGCTCGGCCAGACCGTCGTGGTCGAGACCGTGAGCGGCGCCAGCGGCACGATCGCCACCGGGCGCGTCGTGCACGCCGCGCCGGACGGCTACACCATCGGCATCGGCAACTGGACCAGTCATGTCGGCTCGCCGCAAATCTACAAGCTCGATTACGACATCCAGGCCGATCTGGCGCCGATTTCGCTGCTCGCCTATTCGCCGCTGTTGATTCTCGGCAAGGATGATATCCCGCCCAACAATGCCAAGGAGCTGGTCGCCTGGCTGAAAGGCAAGCAGTCGCCAGCCACGTTCGGCACCGTTGGCACCGGCAGTGCCGCGCAGCTCGGAGCGGTTTCGTTTGCCAACGCCATCGGCGTGAAGTTCGACTACGTGCCGTATCGCGGCGCCGGACCGGCGATCACGGACCTGGTGGGCGGCCATATCGACCTGTCGTGTCTCGAGGCCTCGGCGTCGCTGCCGTATATAACGGCGCACAAGTTCAAGGCGTTCGCCGTGCTCGACGCCAAGCGCTGGCCGAAACTGCCCGACATCCCGACCACGATTGAAGCCGGCGCCTCCGGCGTCAGCCTGCCGTTCTGGCACGGGCTGTGGACCACCAAAGGAACGCCGCCCGACATCGTCGCCCGGCTCGACGGCGCCGTACAGGCCGCGCTGGCCAATCCGACGATCAAGGGCAGGCTGACGCAGCTCGGTCAGGTCATCTTTCCTGCCGATCAGCAAAATCCCGCGGCGTTGGCGGCGTACGAGAAGGCCGAACTCGTCAAATGGGCTGCGATCATCAAGGCGGCGGGCATCAAGACGAACGAGTGATCGTCGCATCGCCGGCTGCGGCTTCGGACGAGGAGGTGGTAAATTCGACGGCGCTGTGTTATATTGTAAACAATAGAACACAGGCAAGAAGTCCATGTCGTCGACAACCTTCAGCGTGCGCGTGGAATCGGGCATCAAGAAGCGCCTGGAGAAGCTGGCAAAAAGCACCGGGCGCTCACGTTCATTTCTCGCCGCCGAAGCACTTAACGGATACCTCGACGTCAACGAGTGGCAGGTCGCCGGCATTAAGCAGGCGATGGACTCGCTCGATCGAGGCGAAGGCATTCCTCACAACGAGGTCAAAGACTGGGTCAAGTCCTGGGGCCGAAAGCGCGAGCGGCCGGCTCCCAAGCGGTCGCGGAAGTGAATATCGTCTGGTCGCCCGAGGCGATCCAAGACCTGATTTCATTGAAAAGCTATATAGCGGAGGAGAGCCCCGGCGGCGCGCAGCGGATCGCTCTCCGCATCCTCCACAGCGTCGAGCACGTGTTGCCGAACAGCCCGCACATGGGACGCCCTGGACGCGTGCCGGGCACGCGGGAACTTGTTGTGCCCCAGACGCCCTACATTGTTCCTTATCGGGTCGATGGCGAGAATTTGCACATTTTGCGCGTATATCATAGCGCGCGACGTTGGCCCGAGAGCTTTTAGGTAGCCTTGGAACGCCGCTGCCGCAGCAGGCCTTCCTGCGCCACCGAAGCGACCAGCGTGCCGTCGCGCGTGAAGATCGAGCCGCGGGAGAAGCCGCGCGAGCCGGACAGGTTCGGTGAGTCCTGCGCGTAGAGCAGCCACTCGTCGGCGCGGAATGGGCGGTGAAACCACAGTGCGTGGTCGAGGCTTGCCGCCATGATGTCTTCGCTGAACACGCTCTTGCCGTGCGGAATGAGCGCGGCGTCAAGCAGCATCATGTCGGACGCGTAAGCCAGCACGCATTGATGGATCGCGGGCGAGTCCGGCAATCGTCCCGTCGCGCGAATCCAGACATCGAATCGGCCCTCCGGATTCTTCTCGCCCAGATAACGGCCCATCTCGACCGGCCGCAGCTCGATCGGCCGCTCGCGCTCGTAATAACGGCGCACCGGCTCGGGCATCATCGGCCAGATGCGCTCTTTCAGTTCCGCTTCGGTCGGCAGCGCCTCGGGCGCCGGCACGTCCGGCATCTTGGCGGCGTGCGAGAGGCCCGGCTCGTTCAGATGAAACGACACCATCATGGTGAAAATGGCGTGCCCATGCTGGATCGCGACCACGCGGCGGGTGGTGAAACTCTTGCCGTCGCGGATGCGATCGACTTCGTAGATGATCGGCACCTTTGGATCGCCGCCGAGCATGAAATAGGCGTGCAGCGAATGCGGCGGGCGCTCCGCCACGTCGTCGACCGTGCGGCAGGCCGCAACCAGCGCCTGGCCGATCACCTGGCCGCCGAACACCCGCTGCCAGCGCGATTGCGGCGAGCGGCCGCGGAACAAATTGACTTCCAGCGGTTCGAGATCGAGGGTTTCAATCAATTCCTGTACGGCGGACATGACCTGTTGCCTTGCTCTCGTTTCCCGGGCGCAGCGCAGCACGCCGTGAAACGGAGTGGTGCGCTGCAGACCCGGGATCGTTCAAAACCCTGCCCAAGTTAAACTCTACGAAAGATACCGAGCCTGTGACGGTTCCCGGATCAGCGGTGCGCCGTTTCCCGCTGCACCGCATCCGGGAAACCATGTCATCGTTCTTTGCATACGGGAACGCCCGCGGGGTCAAGCCCGGCGCGCTCAATCGTGCTAGACTTGCGGCATGACAATTGGGACCACGCATAACGACACCGATGTATTGATTGCCGGCGGCGGTTTTGCCGGCCTGACGCTGGCGATCGCGCTGCGGCAGGCGCTCGGCCCGTCGTTTGGCGTGATCGTCGCCGATCCGGCGCTGGGCAGAAGCCACGACGCCGACGAGCGGGCCTCCGCGATCGTCGCCGCCGCGCGCCGGCTGTTCGAGGCGATCGGCGTGTGGGACGCCGTCGCCGCGCAGGCGCAGCCGATCCTCGACATGGTGGTCACCGACAGCCGGCTCGCCGACGCGACGCGGCCGGTGTTTCTGACTTTCGGCGGCGACATCGAGCCCGGCGAGCAATTCGCCCACATGATCGAGAACCGTCACCTGGTCGCGGCGCTGGAAGACAAGGCGCGCGATTGTGGCGTTGAACTCCTGACCGGGGCGGTGAAACAAACGGGGGGAGGGGAGAACCCCGGCCGGATTGTCGCGACGCTCGCCGACGGCGGCACGATCGCGGCGCGTCTCCTTGTCGCCGCCGACGGCGCGCGCTCCACCATCCGTCAGGCCGCGGGCATCGCGACGCACGGCTGGAATTACGGCCAGTCCGCCATCGTCATCAACGTCGCGCACGAGCGCGATCACAACGGCCGCGCCGAGGAGCATTTTCTGCCCGCCGGGCCGTTCGCCATCCTGCCGCTCACGGGCCGCCGCTCCTCGATCGTCTGGACCGAGCGCACCGACGAAGCCCAGCGCATCGTGGCGCTGTCCGACGAGGACTTTCACGCCGAACTGGAACAGCGCTTCAAGCTGCATCTCGGCGAGCTCAAGGTGATCGGCGCGCGGCGTGTGCATCCGCTCGGATTTTTCGTCGCGCGCTCGTTCATCGCCGATCGCATCGCGCTTGCCGGCGATGCCGCGCATGTCATTCACCCGATCGCCGGCCAGGGTCTCAACATGGGGCTCAAGGACGTCGCCGCGCTCGCCGAAGTGATCGTCGACGCGGCGCGGCTCGGGCTCGATCCCGGGTCGCAAAATGTGCTTGAGCAGTATCAGCGCTGGCGGCGCTTCGACACCATGGCGATGGGCTTTGCCACCGACGGGCTGAACCGGCTGTTCTCCAACCGCTCCGATGTGCTCCGCCTCGCCCGCGATGTCGGCCTCGGCATGGTCGAGCGTCTGCCGGGACTGAAGCGCCTGTTCATCCGCGAAGCCGCCGGCCTGGTCGGCGACGTGCCGAAACTGCTGCGCGGGGAGGCGCTGTAGTTTCTGGGCGTAGGCGCTAAGATAACCCAACACTGTCATCGTCCGCGCAGGCGGACGATCCAGTAATCGCAGGATTGCGGTGAATGCTTAGCCAAGTTGAATACCGCAGAGGGTACTGGATGCTCCGCCTTCGCGGAGCATGACAATGACATGGCCTTCAACGACATCGCGGTGATCGGCGGCGGCGCCTGGGGAACGGCGCTGGCGCTGACATGCGCGCGCGCCGGGCGCAACGTCACGCTGTGGGAGCACGACGCCGCCAACGCAGCCAGTCTGAAACACAAGCGCGAGAGCCTGTTTCTGCCCGGCGTGCGCCTCGACGATCGTATCGCCGTCGCGGACGATCTGCCGGCGGCGGCGCGCGCGCAGGCGATTTTGCTCGTCGTGCCAACGCAGGCGGTGCGCAGCGCCGCTACCGCGCTGTCGCCGGTGCTCGCGGCACACACGCCGGTCGTGGTCTGCGCCAAGGGCATCGAGCGCGGCAGCCAGCAATTCGTCACCGACATCGTCGCCGCCTGCGCGCCGCAGGCGGAGCCCGCGATTCTTTCAGGACCGAGCTTCGCCGCCGACGTGGCGCGCGGCCTGCCGACCGCCGTGACGCTTGCCGCGCGTGACGACACGCTCGCCGCGGACCTCGCGCGCGCCATCGGCTCGGCGAGCTTCCGCCCGTATCATTCCACCGACGTGCGCGGCGTCGAGATCGGCGGCGCCGCCAAGAACGTGCTCGCCATCGCGGCCGGCGTGGTGGCGGGCCGCGCGCTCGGCGCCAGCGCCGCCGCGGCGCTGACCACGCGCGGCTTCGCCGAACTCGCCCGCTTCGGCCGCGCCTACGGCGCCAGGTCGGAAACCATGATGGGCCTGTCCGGGCTGGGCGATCTCCTGCTCACCTGTTCGAGCCCGCAGTCGCGCAATTTCTCGTTCGGCGCGGCGCTCGGCCGCGGCCAGCGGCCGTCCGAGATTCACGGCGGCCTCGCCGAAGGCGTGTTCACGGCGCCGGTGCTTCTTGAAATGGCGCGCGCGCGCGGCGTCGACATGCCGATTTCGGCTGCGGTGGCGGCGCTGCTGGACGAGCAGATGAGCGTTGGGGAAGCGATCGAATCGCTGCTGACGCGTCCGTTGCGGGCGGAGCAGTGATCCGGCCGTCATAGTCGTGCCGTATCGGGAGAGATCTTCGTGTCCCGGGCGCAGCGCAGCGTGGAGCGAAGCGAAATGGTGCGCTGCAGACCCGGGATCGTCACAAACGCGGAGTGCGATACGATCCCGGATCAGCGGTGCACCGCTGCGCGCTGCACCGCATCCGGGAAACGTGGCTCAGAGCCAGTCCGATGAACCCGCCGCTCGACATCACCCCCGGCGCCTGGACGGTGTTTGCGCCTTACGGCTGGCTGCACGGCGTCACGCTTCTGGTGTGCCTGGTGCTGATCGCGGCGCCGAGTCTGCTGGGCCGCACGCTGTCAAAAAATGCGGAACGCGCGCTGCGCCACGGCCTCGCCGCGTTCGCGGTCGCCGTCTGGCTCGCCTATAACATCTGGTGGAATTGGCGCGGCATCGACTGGCGGAGCGGCCTGCCGCTGCAGCTTTGCGACATCAACGGCCTGATGGCGCCGTTCGCGCTCGTCACCGGCAAACGCTTCGCGCGCGCCACGCTCTATTTCTGGACCGCGGCGCTGACCGCGCAGGCCTTCATCCAGCCGTCGCTGATCGACGGCCCGGCCTTCGTGCTGTTCTGGGCGTTCTGGCTGTCGCACACCGTCATCGCCGCCTGCGCGGTCTACGATGTCGTGGTGCGCGGCTTTCGCCCCCGCTGGCGCGATCTCGGCATCGCGGTGATCGCAAGCCTCGTCTATGCGGCGCTGATCCTGCCGATCGACCTTCATCTCGGCGCCGATTACGGCTTCGTCGGCAACCCGCCGGCGGGCATCGTCATTCCGCCGTTCGTCCTGGCGCTCGGCCCCTGGCCGCAGCGCGCGATCGTTCTGGTGTGTTTGGTGCCGATCGGGTTTGTGATTGTGCTGTTGCCGTGGGTGGTTGCGAGGGTGTTTGCAGCACAGCCCGCTATTCCAAGGAGCGCCTAACCTCAAACGGAGCAGTCGAAATCCTGGAACGACTGGCAACGTATAAGTGGTCGACTGCGAGGGGGCCAGGAGTGGAATTGCCGCGTCGGCCCATGGAAGGTCTACTTTTTGGCACGAGGATGTGCATGGGTGCGGCGATTCGGCCTTTCCAGCCAAGGCATTTCCTTTTTAGAATACACGGTATCCTTGTACGCTATTACACTGGGGATTTATGCTCTTTTGGCTAACCCGTTTCTTTTCGAGTCGCGCCTACCACGTGCGCGCATTTGAAGAAGTGTTCGTCGTTTCTGTTTTCTCAATCGCGCCGATCGGCCTGCTGCCTTTCATAACGAGCTTGAAAGCCGATGCGCGCACTCCGTTTGACTTGGAAGCTACGATTTGGGCTGCGATTTCCTCTGGACAATTATTTCTCTACAGCTTTGCGATGTTTGGGATGATTATCTGGCTCAGTGTTGAGGACGTAACCAGCAAACCCTTTCCGCCGCGAAAATATTTTATTGTCGTTGCAGTCTTGGCGGCATTCTTGTGCATGCTTGTTTACGAGACTGATCCGACGCTTTCGAGGCCGCTCAATCCGGTCATCGTCAAAATCAGCATTTGGGTCTACTGCGGATATATCGCCATGTATTACGCCTTGCTTGTTTTCAAAATGGCTCGCGCGCCATCAGTTGACCAAACCGTAGATGCGGATGTTGGCGACCTCATAAGCCGGAGTCGGAAAACGCGAGTGACCGACCATGATTAGCATTCCAGTCTTCCAGATTAGTCAGCCTGTTGGCGACTTCTTTGTCGGCGTCATGCGCGCCGATCATCTTCTGAGCATATGCAAGTTTGATTATCGAAGAATGCTTTATTCGAGCGGATATATAGATTTCCTCGGTATCCAGAGAGAATTGAACAACAAGCGAATTAAGGAGATCAGGGATTACGTCAAGACGATGGATGCTTGCTTTCCAACTTCCGTCGTGATTTCGATAGATGAAAAATGTGCTCGCGTAGAGGACACTGATGTAGTCGGGGTCAAGATACTCAAGATATTCGAATATATTGACAAAGATCAGCCAGAGCTTTCCATTAAGCTAGAAGAAGTGGCATCCATTATTGATGGGCAACATCGGTTGAAAGGGCTAGAAGAAGCACAAAAGGATGATTTTGAAGTAACGGTTTCAATGTTTATTGGAGTGGATGACGCAACAGACGCGATGCTTTTTTCAATCGTGAATCTGGCGCAAACAAAGGTCAATAGAAGTTTGGTATATGATCTCTTCTCGTTGGCGCGATCTAGGAGCCCAGAGAAAACGTGCCATGAAATAGTTGTAGCACTTGATCGTATGGATGAGAGTCCTTTTAAGGGTCGGATCAAACGTCTTGGCGTGGCGACTGAAGGAAGATTTGGTGAAACGCTGTCGCAAGCGACGGTGGTGAAGGGCATTTTGCCTTACATAACAAATGATCCGTTGGCAGATAGGGATCGAGGCAGACGTTTTGGTTTCTGGGATGAGTCGTTAACACGAGATTTTAAAAAACGGATTTTCTATGAATTCTTCAGAAAAAATGAAGACGAGAAAATTCTCAATAACTTACTGAACTATTTCAACGCTATTAGAGCCAAGTGGCCTGACGCATGGGCTCGTACCGGCACCGGTAATATAATTAACAGAACGAACGGTTTTAACGGGTTCATTCGCTTTCTGCGCCCCGCGTATTTGTCGTTGACTACGGAGCCGCGGGTGGTCTCGCGGAACGATTTCGCGCAGGTGTTTGACAAAGTGCGCTTGAAAGACGACGATTTTAACTCATCACGCTTTTTGCCCGGGACGAGCGGCTCGACGTTGCTATTTCACACGTTGATCGAGCAGAGCCGGGTGGCTCCTGGATGACAAAGATTGATTAGCTCGACGAGGCGGCCTGGGGCGGGGCGGCAGGTATGAGTAGGAGTGTCGTTGCGTTTACCGCCGAAAAGCTTTTGGAGGGCCACTACGCCCAAGGATGTCGTCGGCGAGAATCCGAAGAGATTTTTCGTACTGTTCGTCTCTGCGGAAATCGACATACCTGTGATCGCGGAGATAGTGCGGCGGACGATCGCCCGAGCGGTATATCCCAATTATGCGTGTGCCTTCGGTCATTCGACGTGCATTCATCATTTGCACTTCGAATTTTAGGGCTCCTCCTTTCCCTTTCGGAGCTTCCGCCGCCTTTACTGCGGCCGAAGTAATGACAAACAAAATCACATCTGCGGTCGCAATGTGCTCCTGCATATACTCGGTAAATGATTCTCCGAGTTTAACCTCCCATTGATCCAGAATCGCTTCAATTCCACGGCTGCGCAAACTCGCCGCCAATTTTTCAACCCACGCCGTGTGCTTTTCCGATTCCCACTTGTACGAAATAAATGCCTTGATTGGCGTCTCGCCCAAAGGGGCGTCGTCAGGAAGCGATTTCGCAAATGCCTTTAAATCCTTCCAAGATCTCTCAGACATCCACAGAATTTCGGCGATTTCAGTTTTACCAAGCTCAGTCTCCAGCTCTTCAAGCACTCTCATGGCTCGAGCGCGGCCCGCCATGCTCAGCCAAAGACGGATGACATTTAGCCGCCGCCCGGTGCTTTGGATGCCGCCGCCAATGTAATATCTAAAAAGCTTATCGAGGAAGTCTCCGAAGGACCAAGCTGGGTCTATAGCGAACGTCATCAGGTTGCGGTCGCGACTGGCCGAATCTTCTAACGACCAATCTTAATTTCTATTGTGGCGGGCCGCCAGCGTCACGGAGTCGCTTTTCACTCCGCCGCGATTAGGGCCGTCCTGGAGTGATTCGCATAGGTTTTCCAGGTTGGTCGGTACTGATCGTCGGCCTGATTACCCCATGTAACCCAGCCCTTTCGAGTGCCACGCGCGAATAGCTCAAGAAATGGCCCGGGACTGCACGCCTCGATGATTTTATACTGCTCATCGGGTTTTCTTGAATGCTCGCGCTTACGCGTTGCCAGTAGATTCACCTGCCTCCGACCCGGGGCAAGAGTGCGGGCATTCTTACCTCGCACTCCGAATAGGACAAGCTCAGTGACATTGCGGAAATAAAAACCGACGCCCCGGCCGTCCGACCCGCCGTCCTTGCGAACCTTATGCCAGACGATGTTGGATTTATAGGCGAAGCCCCACGCCTTCATCACTGCAAGGCCTTCGGGCAGCATCGCATTTGGGCACCATAAATAGAGATGGGCTGGTGTACCCGCTATCTCGCTGAGCGGAAGTGCGGCGATCTCGTCCAACGCCATGGTCCCATAACGCGACAGGCGCCTGTGCTCCGGGGCCACTTTGCCAGTCTTGTTTGTGAACTGCCAGGGTGGGTCCGCAAGGATTGTGGCGAATCGCTGGCCGCGCAGCGCTTTAAGTAACTCCAATGCCGCCGACTCCATGACGCAACCACACCAAATAATTAACGCCCGTTAACTTTGTGCCTGAAATAGGTTATTTTTAAGTGAATTCAACCGATTCGCACGGGAGGGGTAAGTGCCCAACCGATACACGCCAGGCAGTTTCACTAAGAACTTCTCTTGGAACAAGTCCTACAAGAGGCTGCACACCGCTATCCGAAATGCTTTTTCGCCTGATCGCGCACCGGTGCCGAGGGATATCTGGCGTGAGCGGTCGGACATTCAGGATGCTGACCTTGAGCTAATTCCCCTCAATTTCTTTTTATACTCAATGCATGGGTTAAACGACGATTTTGTTGTCGTTGACCGTCTCGTCGATCGCGCCTTCGTTGCATACGACTCCGATTTTGCAAAGCTCGCGTTATTCGCATTCCATCTGGCGACGTCCGGAACTTGGCGGTATTCAAAATGGCCGAGCGGCAAGGTAGCTGGCTGGGCCAACGATTTTGTCAAAGGTGTTGCTTGGAGTGCGGGTCGGTGGAGCAGTGCGGCAATGTCTAAACAGTCTCTCAAGACTTTCTTAGAAGAAGCAATCGACGGGAAGTCGATAACGAAGGTTAGAACCAATTACAGGTTCATGCTCAAAAGCGCTGGAATTTTAGTTGATGATCAAGTTCAGCCGACTAACCTGCGGGCGCCGTGGCTGACGGATGCGACGATGCTTTTTTGGGACCGCCAAATCTTTAGCGGAGAACTGCATCGTTCGAGCTCGCCAAAGGACTTCGAAGTAGCGTTCTTTCGGAATGAAATACACAAGTTGTTGGCTTGCACGGCCGAAGAGGGTCGCACGATCGCTTTGTCAAGTTACCGACGGTATGCAACGGAGTTGATGCCACGGCGACTTGAACAACTGGAGCACCTTAGAGACCTTCTGGCGGCTTAATTCGTCGTTAATGCGGTTCTCGCAGGACGGCACCCGGCGCTGCCCTCTGCCCTCCTGCGGCAAAGATCTCCACCGCCGCGAATCAAGAAACGCCCTCAATTTCTGAGGGTTGGCGGCATAACAGCGAATCATGGCGGCAATGCCACAATTGGCGCGTCTGCGAATCAAACAAACAGTGAAAAAAGAGTCTTGTCAGATCAGAGGGATGGCGCCATCGTGCGAAATTTGTTGGTCGCGCGCCGCGCGTTGAACTAAAAGACATTCAGCTCGCTCATTGAAGGGCACATTCCGGATGCGATCCTGAAGGTGGAGCGAGTGCGGTTCCCGCGGGCGGTCTCGCAAGCCGTTCCCGGGCGGTCCGGGCATCGTCCCCGCCGGCATGACGACCGGCGAGCCAGGTGCTTGGCTTAAGCGCGATACAAAGGGCGAAGGTAACGCCTCCGCACTTTCATCGCGTGAAGCGCGGCCTGGACCGAGTCGCGCATGGTTCGCCCTGCGACGAGAGCCGCGGCGGAGCGCCGAAAGGCGAGCGCGCCCGCAAGCGGAGGGTTCGTGCAAGCGGATCGTCCGTGGCGCGCGCCGCGCCCGCAGCATTCGCGGATGGCAACGTCCGAGAGTGTGGTGCGGCTGTTGACGACGCGCCTTCCGGCGCTCCGCCTCCCTTCTTTGTGGAGGCCCGTTTCGTGCCGTGCCGTTGCAGAACTCGGATGCGAATCGCATCGCGAGAAGGAGAATCTATTTTCACCTCTCCCCGCGTGCGGGGAGAGGTCGCGATTGCGAGCGCAAGCGAAGCAATCCGGGTGAGGGGGCGTTCCCGCGATTCTGAGCGCTGCAGATTAAGCGCCAGCGGTCCAGACAATGGTCAACGCTCAGGCAGCTATGGCGCCCCCTCATCCCGACCTTCTCCCCGCGCGGCGGGGAGAAGGAGCAGAAGGTGCCGCGCCAACGATCGCCTTTTTCTATCCCGCGAAAGGACAGGGAATGAGATTGCCGTCCATGCCGTTGCAGCCAAAATCGCGCCCGCCGGAACGGAAAATTCACCGCAACGGGCGCGCGGCCGGCGCCGCGTTTGACCCCCATCATGGAGCGCGACGAAATTGCCGGTTGGACGGCCTCGACAAGCACCCTGGAACGCTTCTAGAACTATGCCATTCCAACTGGCGTTCCAACTCCCTTGTCGGGACCGTTTCCGTATGATCGATCGGCCTAACACCCCCGTAAACTACCGCGGCTATTTCGCCGACGCGCTCGACCGGCTGCATACCGAGCGGCGCTACCGCGTGTTCGCCGATCTCGAACGCATCGCCGGGCGTTTTCCGCACGCCATCTGGCATTCGCCGGACGGGCCGAAGAATGTCGTGATCTGGTGCTCGAACGACTACCTGGGTATGGGGCAGCACCCGAAGGTGATCGGCGCCATGGTGGAGACCGCGACCCGCATGGGCACCGGCGCCGGCGGCACCCGCAATATCGCCGGCAACAATCATCCGCTGGTCGAGCTTGAGCGTGAACTCGCCGACCTGCACCGCAAGGAAGCCGCGCTGGTCTTCACCTCGGGATACGTGTCGAACGAGACCGGCATCTCGACCTTGGCGCGGCTGATGCCGAACTGCCTCATCCTGTCGGACGCGTGGAATCATAACTCGATGATCGAGGGCGTGCGCCAGGCGAACACCGAGAAGCAGATTTTCCGCCACAACGACATGGCGCATCTCGAACAGCTTTTGGCCGCCGCCGATCCGAAGCGGCCCAAGCTGATCGTGTTCGAGAGCCTCTATTCGATGGATGGCGACATCGCGCACATCAACAAGATTTGCGATCTCGCCGAACAGTATGGCGCCATGACCTACGTGGACGAGGTTCACGCCGTCGGCATGTACGGCCCGCGCGGCGCCGGCATTTCCGAGCGCGACGGCGCGATGGGCCGCATCGATGTGATCGAGGCGACGCTCGCCAAGGCGTTCGGTTGCGTCGGCGGCTACATCGCCGCGAGCGCGGCGATCATCGACGCGGTGCGTTCCTATGCGCCGGGCTTCATCTTCACCACGGCGCTGCCGCCGCCGGTCGCGGCTGCCGCGACTGCTGCGGTCCGGCACCTGAAAGCATCGTCCTGGGAGCGCGAGCGGCAACAAGACCGCGCCGCGCGCACCAAGGCGGTGCTGTCGGCCGCGCGGCTGCCGGTGATGATGAGCACGACCCACATCGTGCCGGTCTTCGTCGGCGATCCGGAACAGTGCAAGGCGGCGAGCGACATGCTGCTCGCCGAGCACGGCATCTACATCCAGCCGATCAACTACCCGACGGTGCCGAAGGGCACCGAACGGCTGCGCATTACGCCGAGCCCGTATCACGAGGACGCGCTGATCGACCACCTGGCCGAAGCGCTGGTCGACGTCTGGCACCGCCTGAAGCTGCCGCTGAAAGCAAGCGCGCTCGCGGCCGAATAACTAAAGCGGCAGGCTCAGCGCCGGCGCGGCGGTGCTTTCGATCATCACGTTGACGCAGGCCGGCTTGCCGCTCGCCAGTGCGCGTTCGATCGCGGCGGGGAGATCGGCTGAGCGCTCGACATATTCGCCGTGGCCGCCGAGCGCCATGACGACCTGATCGTAGCGCGCCGGCAGGAGCTCGCAGCCGTGCATGCGGTTGGCCCCATAGGCGCGGCGCTGGATTTCGCTCTCGGCGTTCCAGCGCGCGTCGTTGCCGAGGATGGCGACGAAGGGCAGGGCGCGCCGCACCGCGGTTTCGAATTCGCTGAGGTGGAAACCGATGGTGCCGTCGCCGAGCACCGCGAATACCGGCGCCTCGGGCTCGATGAGACGCGCCGCGAGCGCGAAGGATAGCGAGCCGCCGATGGCGCCGGCGACGCCGTTGATGAGACGGCGGCGTACCGGCAACATGCTCTGGCCCCATTGGGCGAATTCGCCGCCGTCGCAGATGAGGACGGTGTCAGGATCGCGTTCGACGAACGGTCGCAAGGCGCGAAACACTTCCGCCGGATGCAGGCGTCCAGGCGTGCTCGACACCACGGTCCGCCAAGCGGCGGGCCGTGCGTCGAGCGCCCGACGCGCGTCGGTGAGCCATGCCGTATCGCGCGGGCGCATTTGCTTTGCCGCAGCGGCGAGTTTTTGCGCGGCCAAAGCCGGATCGGCGACCGTGGCGAGCGCGAGGGCGGCTGCCTTTTCGCGCAGCGCCCGCGCCACGAGGTCACTGTCCGGATCGACGGCGATGACGCGTACTGCAGGATCGAATTCCGGCGCGGCCAACCATTTGATGGTGAAATCGAGCGCCTTGCCGAGCAGGACGACAAGGTCGGCTTGCTTTGCGACATCGCGCAGCGCGCCGAGCGTCGCGTCTGCAAGCCCGCGCGGACTTTCCAGAACGATCGCCGGCGTTCCAGTTGCGGCCTCAAGCTCCGCCAACAGCGCGCGTCCGGTCGCGTCCGACAGGTGTGGGCCGGCAAAGATGATCGGATTCTCGGCGGCGGCGAGCAAAGCAAGAATTTTGTTGCAGTCTGCGTCGCCCAGCGCGGCGCGCGCGATCGGCACGTTGGCAGGCCACATCACGGCGCTTTCAGCCATGCGCGCGTCGAGCAGATCGGACGGCAGGCTTACATGCACGGGCCCGCGCCGGCCGGACAGCGCGAGGCGGAAGGCTTCGCCGATGTCGCGGCCGAGTGATTCCACGCTGGCGGCCATCCATGACGCCTTGGTCACGGGAGCCGCCATGTCGGCCTGGCGCAATTCCTGAAATCCGCCGCGCCCCAATTCCCAGGTGGCGGCGTGCCCCGACAGCAGCACCATCGGCGATTCCGCAGCGAGCGCCGTATACAGCGCACCCACGGCGTTGGCGTGGCCCGGGCCGCCGGTGACGAGCGCGACGCCGGCTTCGCCGGTCAGCCGGCCATGCGCGTCCGCCATATGCACGGCGGCGGCCTCGTGGCGGACGTGAACCAAATCGAGACCCGCATCGAGCGCAGCGTCGAAGATCGACATGATGTGGTTGCCGGACAGCGTGTAGATGCGCCGGCAGCCGAGACGCTGCAGCGAGCGGGCGACGATGTCGGCGCCGCGGAGGGTGTTGGTCATCGGAAGTGCACTTTTTGCTGATATCAGATCGGCAACTGGCGGCCGCGCAGCATTCCCGCATAGGCAAAAGGCTGATCGGCCAGCGCCCGATAGAAGCGCAGCGCAAGGTCGCGCTCGAAACTGCCGCCATGCATCGGGTGAATCCAGGCGGGGTCGAGAGTCTGCACGCGGCTCACGACCTGCCGCACCGGCGTCTCATGGGCGAAAATGCCGGTCTTGCGGTACAGCGTGAGCATGGCAGCGGTGAGATCTTCGGTGACGACCGGCGGCTGATCGCCGGGTTGGATGAACAAGTCTGCGGGAAACAGACTGCGGGTCGTCTCGTCGAAAATCATCAGCGAATCCCAGTGATGCACGTGCGGCGTCTCCAGAAAGCGCAGGCGATGCCGTCCCAGATCGAGCGCGTCGCCGTCGCGCATGCCCTTCACGGCGCCTTTGTAGTTCCAGTGCGCCAGGTTGACGGAGGCGCCAAGTTCGCTCGCCACCAGCACCGAGCCCGGCGCGTCGGCAAGGAAGCGGTCCATGCCGCCGCACTCGTCGGCCTCGAAATGGCCGAGCGCCACGTAGGCCAACCGCTTCGGATCGATCACTTCGGCGACGGCCGCGCGGACCGTCTCATAGGATTCGTAGTAGCCGGTGTGGATGAGCGCGGGGCGTTCGTCGACAATCAGGAACTGGTTGAAGCTGAGCGGCACCTGCTGGCTCGCCTGTACGGAGCAAATCCGGTAGATGCCGTCCGCGATTTCCGTGACTTGCGCCATCGCCGTCTCTCCCAAATTTCCATTGCGCGCCGTGGTCTGTGCCTTCGCGGTCGGCGACATTTCGCTTCCAGCCTTGGCACATTATGATCGCAGTCGAACCCGGACCCAACCGGCATGTTGCCACCCAGGAAGTCTCAAAGTCGATGAACGCGATGCGTATGCTCGCGGTCGGAGTATGCGCGGCGCTCGCGGCCGTGGCGTGGCCGGCGGCGCCCGCGGTCGCGGACCCGATCAGTTTCATGGACCTGCTGGCGCGCCCGCGGCCGGCCGCGACCGCACGCATTCATTATGGGAATGCGCCGAGCCAGTTCGCGGATCTTTGGCTGCCGGACGGCAACGGGCCCCATCCGGTCGTGGCTATGTTGCACGGCGGCTGCTGGCGCGCCGATCTGCCGGGCGTCGACCTGATGGCCTACGCGGCTGACGATCTGCGCCGTCGCGGCATCGCGGTCTGGAACATCGAATATCGGCGGCTGGGCGAAGCCGGCGGCGGCTATCCGAGCACCTTCGAGGATGTCGCCGCGGCGGTCGATTGGCTGCGCAAAGTCGCCGACGCCAACAAGCTCGATCTGAAAAATGTCGTGGCGGTCGGTCACTCGGCCGGCGGACAGCTTGCGTTGTGGGCGGCGGCGCGGCCGCGGCTGCCGAAGGCGAGTGCGCTGCGGCACGGCGATCCGTTACCGATCAAGGCCGTGGTCAGCCTCGCCGGCATCGACGATCTGGCGGCGTATCGCGCCTCGGGACCGCCGGCCTGCGGCGGACCGCGCGTGATCGATCTGCTCGACGGTACCGGGAGCCGCAGCCCATGGGACATCTTCACCGACACGTCGCCAGCCGAGATGCTGCCCCTCAGGGTGCCGCAGACGATCGTCTCCGGCGCGCTCGATCCGATCGTGCCGGCGCCGTTCGGCCGCGCCTATGCGGCCAAGGCAAAAGCCGCAGGCGATCCGGTGCAAGAAATCACGCTTGCCGGTGCAGGACATTTTGAACTGATCGATCCGCAATCGAGCGCCTTCGAGCAGATTCGATCGATCATCAGGCAATACCTGAAGTAAGCGGCTCAGCCCCATACCTCGTTGGCCAACTCCACCACCATGCGGAGCTTCGCCCATTGTTCCGCTTCGGCGAGCACGTTGCCCTCTTCCGTGGAGGCGAATCCGCATTGCGGCGACAGGCAGAGCTGATCGAGGCTTGCGTATTTGGTCGCCTCGTCGATGCGGCGCTTGATGTCGTCCTTCTTTTCCAACGTGCCGGATTTGGTGGTGACGAGGCCAAGCACCACGATCTTGTTGCCTTTGGGCAGAAAGCGCAGCGGCGCGAAGCCGCCGGCGCGTTCGCTGTCGTATTCGAGGAAATAGCCGTCGTAATTGAGCCTGCCGAGCATGATCTCGGCGACCGGCTCGTAGCCGCCCTCGGAAATCCAGGTGGAGCGGAAATTGCCGCGGCAGACATGGGTGGTGATCGTCATGTCGGCCGGCTTGCCTTCGAGCGCGGCATTGATGACGCGAGCGTAGTCCTGTTGCAGGCGATCGGCGTTGAGGCCGCGGTCGCGCGCCTTTTTCAGTTCGGCCTGCGAGCACAAATACGCCCAGGCGGTGTCGTCGAACTGCAGATAGCGGCAGCCGGCGTCGTAGAACGCGCGAATGGCTTGTTGGTAGGTCTTGCCCAGATCCTCGAAGATGGCATCGCGGTCGGCATAGAACCTGGTGTCGACTGAATTCGGCTCGAGCCGAAAGTGCAGCGTCGCAGGGCTCGGGATGCACATTTTCGGCGTCACTTTGGTGTGGGCTTTGAGAAACTTGAAATGCTCCAGCATCGGGTGACTGGCGGAGAAGCCGAGCTTGCCTTTGACGCGAATGCTTTCCATCCGGCTCTGCACGCCGTGAAACTGGATGCCGTGGTCGAGCGTGTAGCGCTCCATGCCGTCGAGCAGGCCGTAGAAGTCGAAGTGCCACCACGAGCGGCGGAATTCGCCGTCGGTCGTGACCTTCAGCCCGACGTCTTCCTGCTTCTTGATGATCTTCTCGATCTCGCGGTCCTCGACCTCCGTGAGCTGTGCCTGCGTGATCTCGCCCTTCTCGCGTTTGGCGCGGGCCTCTTTCAGCGGTGCGGTACGCAGGATCGAGCCGACGACATCGGCGCGGAACGGGGGTTTCTCTCGCATCATCGGCGTTTCTCCTCGAATTTCTTGGACCGTAACAACCCGGGTCCGCGGGCTTCGTCAACAGCAAAGCTGTTGCCATGCACGTCTGATGGGCTGCGGCCCACAATTTGATATCCGTCAATTTCAAAATGAGATCACAGTCGCTCCATAACCATCATTTAAAGAATCGAAGGCGCGGCTGCTGGGATTCCCGAGGCCGGGGCCGCTTATGAGGCGCTAGCAAATGAATTCGAAGCTGCCGACTCCTGCAGCATCCAAGTTTTATCCGAGCGGTCGCATTCGGACGCGGCCAAGTTCGATGATGGAGAAATGACCCGCCCAATCGTCGCGTGCGCTTATTAAGTCAGCGAGCCGCTGCCCAGTGTCGCCTGGTCTCGGCATCGGCGTGCGCAGCAAAATGACTCCGCAGTCGAGCGGCAGGGTTGCTTGGCCTGCCAGCTCGCCGAAGTCCTTATCGAATGTCAGTAGAATGCGCGCTTCGCGTGAAGCTCGCGCCAGCACTTGCGCGTCAGCGGCGCCCGGCGCAACAAGCCGTACCCAGACGACGTCATGTCCGGATGCTTCGAGCGCTCTAACAGCCGGACCGGGGAAGTTCTCGTCTGCGAGAAAGCGCATCAAGCTGCGCTCGGAAATACTTTCTCTGATCCTAACACATCACGCGCGTAGGCGAGGCACGCGATAATGTCCTCGTGAGTCACTCCAGGGTAGCTTTGCAGAATGTCGATTTCGGTCCAGCCATCAGCCATTAGGCCGATGATAAATTCGACCGAGAGCCGCGTGCCGCGAATGACAGGCTTTCCGGCAAGCACGTCGGGGTCCAGAGAGATGCGAGGGTGCTCTGCCATATCTGCCGCTTGCTTCAATCCGAAAGGTTGATGATACCCGGATTTACCACAAAATACGACGCCTCACACCTCGATCGTCACCTTGTCGTCCACCACCGTCACCGGGTAGGTCTTGATCGGCACCATGCAGGGCGGCGCCACCACCTCGCCGGTGCGCACGTTGAACTGTCCGTTATGGAAATTGCATTCGATGACGTCGTCCTCGAGATAGCCTTCCGACAGCGAACCCGGGCCGTGCGTGCATAGGTCGTCGGTGACGAAAAACTCACCGGCGACATTGAACACAGCGATCGCCAAATCCTCAATTTCGACTTTGAGCGCGGTGCCCGGGGCGACCTCGCCGGTGTTGCACAGTTCGATACGCTTTCCAGGCATGGAAGGATGGCTTTCGGTGACTTGCTCGGTGTTACGGACGGCCGTTATACCCAACAGGGCAGAGAATGAAATATCCTCGCCGGGCCGCCATATCCCGGCAAACCGGGCGGGGCAAGGAGACGGAGCCATGCAGAGTGAATCGGCGCGGATGAGTTCGGCCGCGGAGGCGAAATTCCGTATCGACCGGCCCAATTCGCAGCCGCGCGCCGTCAAAGTGATTGCGCTGGATGCCCCGAGCGAGCGCGTGGTCAAGGAACTGGCGGCAGGCTCCTGGCAGCGCGCGAGCTTCCTCACGGCATCCTCGTTTTCCGGCGCACCGCGCGCCGGAGAGCCGTTCTCGATGGGCGGCTGGCTCAATGATCTGGCCGGCCGCACCAAGGACCTGGTTGACGAGGTGAACTCGGCCGACCTCGTGGTCATGGTGGCGACGGCGGGCGAAAGCGCCGCGGCGGCGGCGATTATCGGCGAGGCCTGCAACGTCAAGCACGTGATGACCACCGCGCTCGTCCTCGGCGGCTCGACATCAAGCGACGAGACGCTGTCGAAAATGCTGGCGCAGTTGCGCCCGCACGCCATGATGCTGGTGATCTCCAGCGCCGACGAATACATCAAGGATATGCTCACGGCGTTGCGCGCCTGAGCGCGGCGCGCGGCCAATGTCGGACCAAGAAGCCAAAAAGATCGTCGTGATCGGCGGCGGCCCGGCCGGCGTGTTCGCCGCCATCGAGGCGAAGCGCGCCGATCCCGCCGCGTCGGTTCTGCTCCTGACCGACGAAGCTTGCGAGCCCTATGAGAAGCCGCCGCTGTCGAAGGCGGTCCTCACCGGCAAGGCGCTGCCGGAGCACGCGCTGATCGCCGGTCCTAAAGGCACGGCAGCGCACAACGTGGTGTTGGAGTGCACGGCAGTCGTCTCCGCCATCGACCGCGCGGCGCGCGAGGTGATCGCCGCGGACGGCCGGCGTTACCCTTACGATGCGCTGGTGCTCGCAACCGGATCGCTGGTGCGTGAATTGGCGCAACTGCCGCTCGGTATGCGGCGCGTGCATTACTTGCGGACCGAAGCGGATGCGCGTTCGCTCGCGGCGGCGCTGCGCGGCTGCAGGCACCTGGTCGTGGTCGGCGGCGGGCTGATCGGCCTTGAAGCCGCGGCGTCAGCGGCCGAACTCGGTCTGCGCGTTACTGTGCTCGAAGTGGCGCCGCGAATTTTGGCCCGCGTCTGCGATGAAGAGACCGGCGCTTTTATCGCGGAACAGCACCGAAAGCATGGCGTCGATCTGCACACCTCGACGGCGATCGTTGGGGTACGCAGCACCCCAGACGTCGTCGAGATCGAAACCAGCGCGGGCACGATCCTGGCGGCGGATACTGTGGTGGTCGGCACCGGGGTGCGGCCGAACGATGCGCTCGCCGCTGCGGCTGGGCTTAAGGTCGACAATGGCATCGTCGTCGATGAGCAGTGCCGCACCACCGATCCGGCGATTTTTGCTGCCGGCGACGCAGTAAGGTTTCCGGCGCCGCACGGACTCGTCCGGCTGGAAAACTGGAAGCATGCCCAGGATCAGGGCGCGGTCGCCGGGCGGAATGCCGCGGGCAAATGCGAAGTTTATCGCACCGTGCCGTCGTTTTGGTCCGAACAATACGATCTCTATATTCAGGGCGTCGGTTACGCGCCGGCGCAGCCGGACGCGCGCGTCCGCCGGCCGCTTGCCGGCAACAGCATGCTCAGCTTTGAGATCGCCGGCGGCGTGCTCGTCTATGCGATGGGCATCAACGCGCAGCGCGACCTGGCTGCGGCACGCCGGCTGATCGAGCGCCGCATTCCGGTCGATCCGGCGGCGCTCGCCGATCCGGCGCGCCCACTTGCATCGTTGCTGAAGGCGACGGCGTAATAAGACAACCTCTGCCCGCGAGCGGGCAGAGGGGAGATCATAAGGAACCGCGATGAAATTCTCCGGCGAGCTGACCGTGAAGGCGCCGCGCGCGCAGGTCTATGAAAAGGTGCGCGACGCGCGCTTCTTCGCCTCCTGCGTCGATGGCGTACAGGACCTGAAGGAGACCGCGCCCGATACTTATGCGGCGGTGTTTGCCACCAAGGTCGCCTTCATGAATTTCAAGTTCAACGTCACCGTTCAGGTGGTTCGTGCCGAGGAGCCGCGCGAGATCGAGGCCAAGGTTGAAGGTACCCCGCTCGGCATTGTGGGCCGGCTCAGCGCGACCTCACTGACGCGGCTCGCCGAGGAAGGCGGGGAGACGAAAATCAGCTACGACGTCGACGCCGCGCTCACCGGAAAGCTCGGCAGCATCGGCCAGCCGGTGCTGCGTTCCAAGGCCAAGGAGATGGAACGGCAATTCGCTGCGCGGCTCGCCGCTGCGTTCGCGAGCCCATCGTCTTGAGCAACCGTCGTCCTCGCGAAAGCGGGGACCCATAATCACCGCCGTGTAATATCTGCTAGGACTGTGGTTACGGATTGCCAATTTCGCGGGAATGACGGAACAGGCGTAAGCGACGGAACAGGCGTAAGCGGATGAGTGACGACGCCGACATTATCAACATCGACACCGATGTGCTGGTGATTGGCGCCGGCGCCGCCGGCATGTATGCAGCTATCGAGGCGGCGCGCGGCGGCGCGAAAGTCATGCTCGCCGATCGGAGCCTGATCGGGCGCGGCGGCGCCACCGTGATGGCGCAGATGACGGTCGCGGCGGCGCTCGGCGAAGAGGTGCCGGACGATCCGCAGGCGCACTACGACAATACCATCGCGGCGGGCCGCGGCCTGTGTGACGAGGCGCTGTCGCGGCTCCTGTGCGAGGACGCGCCCGACTGCATCCGCGAACTTGACCGCTGGGGCGTCGGCTGGGCGCGTAAGGACGGCCATATCACCGCGACCACCGCGCCTGGCCATGACCGGCCGCGTTGCGTCTACGTCGATTTCATCAATACCGGCCCGGCGGTGTCGAAGACACTGCGCGCCGAAATCGCGCGGCACCAGAAAAACATCCGCAAGGCCGGTGATCTCTGCATCGTCGATCTCGCCGTACGTGACGGCGGGTGTGCCGGCGCTGTTGCCTATCATCTGCCGACCGGAGCGCCGGTGCTCATCGCCGCGAAGGCGACCGTACTGGCGACCGGCGGCCTGACGCGGCTGTACCGCCGCAACAGCGCCTCCACCAATATGGGCGGCGACGGCTACGCGCTGGCGCTGCGCGCCGGTGCGTCCCTGATCGACATGGAATTCGTGCAGTTTTTCCCGATCGGGCATCTGGCGCCGCGCCTGATCGGCATGGATCCGATCATGTGGGATCCGTTCCGCTACAAGCTCGGTGGCCGGCTGCTTAACGGGCGAATGGAGGAATTCACTTCCGCTTATGGCTCCGACGAGGACGGCAAATACGTTTTGACGCGCGACCTCGCCACCTACGCCATCCTCAAGGAAGCCGAAGCCGGCCGCGGCTCGCCGCATGGCGGCGCTTATCTGTCCTTTCAGCA